>JACCDQ010432035.1_pt1 | contig 38263 bp, 37 predicted proteins | sample 7446031 | NCBI WGS metagenome assembly JACCDQ01 (sample SAMN15323442, study PRJNA562643) | freshwater metagenome | isolation source: river surface water | place: USA:Blue River Watershed | collected 2017-08-17 | reverse complement strand
GTCTACGAACAGGCCGACCCTTCGCGGGTGGACACGGTGGTCATCATCAACCTGTGCGTGCCCACCGCCAGCGGGGTGCCGCTGCAGCTGCTGCCCAAGGAAATCAATGGCGTGCGCATCATCGGCATCGATGTGCCGGGCTTTGGCGTCCCCACCCATGCCGAGGCCAAGGACGTGCTGGCCGGCGCCATGCTGCGTTATGCACGCGAAGAAGTGAAAAGCGGCCCGGTGGCCGCCCCGCGTGGCGGCCGCTCGGCATTGCCGACGGTGGCGCTGCTCGGTGAAATGTTCCCGGCCGATCCGGTCATCATTGGCCAGATGCTCGCGCCCATGGGCCTGACCGCCGGCCCGGTGGTGCCCACGCGCGAATGGCGCGAGCTGTACGCGGCGCTGGACTGCACCGTGGCGGCGGCCATTCACCCTTTCTACACCGCCAGCGTGCGCGAATTCGAAGCCGCAGGCCGCCCCGTGGTCGGCTCGGCACCGGTCGGACTCGAGGGCACGCAGGACTGGCTGCAGTCGGTGGGCACGGCCGCGGGCCTGGCGCAGTCGCAGATCGACGCGGCGCGCAACCCGGCCCTGGCGGCCATGCGCGGGCTGCTCACGCAAAAACCGGTCAAGGGCCGCATCACGCTCTCCGGCTACGAAGGCTCGGAGCTGCTGGTCGCCCGTCTGCTGGTCGAATGCGGCGCCGATCTGCGCTACGTCGGCTCGGCCTGCCCGGCCACGCCCTGGAACGCACACGACCGCGAATGGCTGCAAGCCCATGGGGTGCAGGTGCAGATGCGCGCCACGCTCGAACAGGATCTGGCCGCCGTACACGAATACCGGCCGCAGCTGGCTATTGGCACCACCCCGGTGGTGCAAAAAGCCAAGGAGCAGTGCATCCCCGCGCTGTACTTCACCAACCTGATTTCGGCGCGTCCCCTGATGGGCGTGGCTGGCGCCGGCTCGCTGGTGCAGGTGGTGCAGGCGGCCATCGGCAACCAGCACCGCTTTGACGAGATGAAGGCCTTCTTTGGCGAAACCGGGCAGGGTGATCAGGCCGGCGTCTGGTCGGCCGTGCCGCAGCCGCATCCCGAATTCAAGGCCGAGGTCCGCCGCCAGCTCGACAAGCAGGCGCGTCGCCGCAAGTCCGAGGAGATGGGGACATGAGCAGCATGCCCGATTCCAAGCGCAGCTCGACCCTCGTGCTCGACCATGACCGCGCCGGCGGCTACTGGGGCGCGGTGTATGTGTTCACCGCCATCAAGGGCCTGCAGGTGGTGATCGACGGGCCGGTGGGCTGCGAGAACCTGCCAGTCACTTCGGTGCTGCACTACACCGATGCGCTGCCCCCGCACGAGCTGCCCATCGTGGTGACAGGTCTGGCCGAAGAACAGCTGGGCCGCGAAGGCACCGAGGGCGCCATGAAACGCGCCCATGCCACGCTCGACCCTGACCTGCCTGCCGTGGTGGTCACCGGCTCGATCGCCGAGATGATCGGCGGCGGCGTCACACCCGAGGGCACCAACATCCTGCGCTTTTTGCCCCGCACAATCGACGAAGACCAGTGGCAGTGCGCCAACCGTGCCCTGTTCTGGCTGTGGAGCGAATACGGTCTGCGCAAGGTGCCTGCGCGCACACCGCTGGCGCAGCGCCCCGCGGGTGAAAAGCCGCGCGTGAACATCATCGGCCCGGCCTATGGCGTCTTCAACAGCGCCAGTGACCTGGCCGAGATCCGCCGTCTGGTGCAGGGCATCGGCGCCGAAATCAACCTCGAGTTTCCGCTGGGCAGCCACCTGTCCGATGTGCAGCGTCTGGCCGACGCCGATGTGAACATCTGCATGTACCGCGAATTCGGTCGCATGCTGTGCGAGGCGCTGGACCGGCCCTACCTGCAAGCGCCGATCGGTCTGCACTCGACCACCCGTTTCCTGCGCAAGCTCGGCGAACTGCTGGGCCTGGATCCGGAGCCCTTCATCGAGCGCGAGCGCCACACGACGCTCAAGCCGTTGTGGGACCTCTGGCGCTCGGTCACGCAGGACTTTTTTGCCACCGCCAGCTTTGCTGTGGTGGCCGGCGAAACCTACGCCCGTGGTCTGCAGAGCTTTCTTGAAACCGAAATGGGGCTGCCCTGCCGCTTTGCCGTCTCGCGCAAGGCGGGCAGCAAGACCGACAACGCCGCGGTGCGCGAGCTGGTGCGCACCCAAACGCCGTTGATCCTCTTTGGCTCATTCAACGAGCGCATGTACCTCAGCGAAAGCGCCAGCCAGAGCCCGATGCGTGCGGCCTTCATCCCGGCCTCGTTTCCCGGCGCCATCATCCGGCGCCACACCGGAACCCCCTTCATGGGCTACAGCGGCGCCACCTATGTGGTGCAGGAAGTGTGCAACGCGCTGTTTGATGCGCTGTTTCACATCCTGCCGCTGGCCACCGAAATGGACCAGGTCGAGCCCACCCAGGCGCGCGGGCATGTGCTGCCGGATGCGCGCTGGCACGACGAGGCGCAGGCCCTTTTGCGCGAATGCATCGCCCAGCAACCGGTGCTGGTGCAGATCTCGACGGCCAAACGCCTGCGTGACCAGGCCGAAAAGATCGCCCGCATCACTGGCAGCGACACCGTCATGCGCGGACATGTCGAGACCGCCAGCCAGACGCTGGGCATGGGAGTGCCGGCATGAGCCGCCATGACTTCCAACCTTCATTGCCGTGGTGCGCACAGCGCGCGCCAAGGTCCCCGATGTCGTGGCGTAGTGCTGCGGCTGCCCTGCTGCGCGGGCTGAGCGCATCGAGGCCGCAAGGCCTCATGGAAAGGAGCAAAGCATGTCGAATCGGACATCCATTTCCGGGCTGACCGACGAAGAAGCTCAGGAGTTCCACCACTACTGGATGCAGGGTTTTGTGGGTTTCACGGCAGTCGCCGTGCTCGCTCACGTCCTCGTCTGGGCGTGGCGGCCCTGGCTTTGAGTTTGGTTTTTTGATCCCTTTGACGGAGTGACTGCCATGCAACACACCTCACCCATTCACGAAGACCTTTCGCCTGCGAACGAGTCCGTGGCTTTCTGGAGCATTTTTCTGCTGGCTTTTGGCCTGCTGTTCGTCGTCGTGGTGCTGGCCAAGCTGGCCGGACTTCACTGGCGCGAGCTGCTGCCGGGCGCGGAAAACGCGACAGGCATGGTCCAGGGTGTGAAAGCGGCGGTCTACACCTTCATGTCCCACATCATTTAGGAGAAACATCATGTGGCGAATCTGGCGTTTATACGACCCGCTCAGGGCCATGGTGGTCCAGGGCATTTTTCTGTTCGGCCTGGCCGCGATGATCCATCTGATCTTGCTGAGCACCAACAAGTTCAACTGGCTCGATGGTCCGAAAAAGGCCCCTGCAGCTTCTGCGCAGTTCTCGCCGATGCCGGCCCCTGTGACTGCAGCCAAGTCCTGATTGACCAGGACTTTTGTGCGGATGCCTTGCCTCGGCCCTCAGCCACAGGGCATCCGCTTTTCATCTGAACGCAGGAGACTGCCATGGCCATGCTGAGCTTTGAAAAGAAATACCGGGTTCGTGGAGGAACCCTGGTCGGAGGCGACCTGTTCGATTTCTGGGTCGGACCGTTTTATGTCGGATTCTTCGGCGTGACCACCGTGTTTTTCTCCCTGCTGGGTACCGCGTTGATCCTCTGGGGTGCGGCCATGGGCCCCACCTGGAACCTCTGGCAGATCAGCATCGCGCCGCCCGACCTGTCCTATGGACTGGCGCTGGCCCCGCTGCTCGAAGGCGGCTTGTGGCAACTCATCACCGTCTGCGCGATTGGCGCTTTCGGATCGTGGGCGCTGCGCGAGGTCGAAATCTGCCGCAAGCTGGGCATGGGCTACCACGTGCCCGTGGCCTTTTCGGTGGCCATCCTGGCTTATGTGACGCTGGTGGTCGTGCGCCCCGTGCTCATGGGCGCCTGGGGCCACGGTTTTCCGTACGGCATCTTCAGCCACCTGGACTGGGTCTCTAACGTGGGCTACCAGTACCTGCACTTTCATTACAACCCCGCGCACATGCTGGGCGTGAGCTTCTTCTTTGCCAGCACCTTTGCGCTCTCGCTGCATGGCGCGCTGATTTTGTCGTCGACCAATCCGGCGCCGGGCGAGACGGTGCGCACCCCTGAGCACGAGGACACCTTCTTCCGCGACATCGTGGGCTACTCGATCGGCACCCTGGGCATCCACCGCCTGGGCCTGTTCCTGGCGCTGGCGGCGGTGCTCTTCAGCGCGCTGTGCATCGTGCTCAGCGGCCCCTTCTGGAGCCGTGGCTGGCCCGAGTGGTGGAGCTGGTGGCTGCACCTGCCCATCTGGTCGCAATGGCCGCTGAAATAAACGGGAGACCACCATGGCGCAATACCAGAACCTATTCACCACGGTGCAGGCCACCGGTCCGATCCACCACGGTGTGGAACTCGGCCACGGCAACAGCCCGCGCACCGGCGAACCCCTCATCAGCTACTGGCTGGGCAAGATCGGCAATGCCCAGCTCGGACCGATCTATCTGGGCGGTCTCGGCCTGGCTTCGCTCATCTGCGGGCTGATCGCCTTCACCCTGATCGGCATGAACATGCTCGCTTCGGTCAACTACGATCCGATCCAGTTCGTGCGCCAGCTCTTCTGGCTCTCGCTGGAGCCGCCGCCGCCGGCTTATGGTCTGAGCATCCCGCCGCTCAACCAGGGTGGCTGGTGGCTGATCGTCGGCGTGTTCCTCACCGCCTCGATCCTGCTGTGGTGGGCGCGCACCTACCGCCGCGCGCGCGAGCTGGGCATGGGCACGCATGTGGCCTGGGCCTTCGCCGGCGCCATCTGGCTGTTCCTGGTGCTCGGCCTGTTCCGTCCCATTCTCATGGGTTCATGGGGCGAGGCGGTGCCCTACGGCATCTTCAGCCACCTGGACTGGACGGCGGCCTTCTCGCTGCGTTACGGCAACCTGTTCTACAACCCTTTCCACGCGCTCTCGATCGCCTTCCTGTATGGCTCGGCGCTGCTGTTTGCGATGCACGGCGCCACCATCCTGGCGGTGACCCGTTTCGGCGGTGAGCGCGAGATCGAGCAGATCGTGGACCGCGGCACCGCCAGCGAGCGCGCGGCGCTTTTCTGGCGCTGGACCATGGGCTTCAACGCCACGATGGAATCGATTCACCGCTGGGCCTGGTGGTTCGCGGTGCTGTGTCCGCTGGTCGGCGGCATCGGCATCCTGCTGACCGGCACCGTGGTGGACAACTGGTACCTCTGGGCCGTCAAGCACGGTGTGGCCCCGCCTTACCCCGATGTGTTCCCGGCCGTCATTGACCCGGCCCTCAGTGCTGGAGGCAAACCATGAACATCCGCATCTCCCTGATCGCGGGCCTGGCCTTGCTGGCCGGCCTGGCGGGCTGTGAACGCCCGCCCATGCAGTCGGTGCAGACCGGCTTTCGTGGCACCGGCATGGTCCAGGTCTACAACCCGCGCACCCTGGAAGCCAATGCCGACTGGCACGAGGCGCCAGTGGCCATCCCGGCGGCCGGCAACGAGGGGCCGCGCGCCTCGCAGGTCTATCAGAACGTCAAGGTGCTGGGCGACCTGAGTGTGGGGCAGTTCACCCGCCTGATGGCGTCCATGGCGACATGGATTGCACCCGAGCAGGGCTGTGCCTATTGCCACAACCTGGGCAATTTTGCAGACGACAGCAAGTTCACCAAAGTGGTGGCGCGTCGCATGGTCGAGATGACCCAGCATGTGAATGCCGACTGGAAAAACCACGTCGGCGCCACAGGGGTCACCTGCTACAGCTGCCACCGCGGCCAGGCGGTGCCCAACAACATCTGGTTCAAACTCGACTCGCAGCCCTATGGTTCCAACTTCATGGGCGACAAGGCCGGGCAAAACGAGCCCTCACCGGTGGTGAACCTGTCTTCGCTGCCCAACGACCCGTTCACGCCCTTCTTGCTGGGCAGTGAACCGATCCGTGTGGCCGGCACCACCGCCTTGCCCACCGGCAACCGCCAGTCGATCAAGCAGGCCGAGCGAACCTATAGCCTGATGACCCACATGTCGACCGCGCTGGGCGTCAACTGCACCTTCTGTCACAACACCCAGTCGTTTGGCAAATGGGAGGGCGGCCCGGACAAGCGCGTCAAGGCCTGGTACGGCATCCGCATGGCGCGCGACCTCAACCTGACCTACATGGAAAGCCTGGTGGATGTGTTTCCGGCGCACCGCAAGGGCGCGATGGGTGACGTACCCAAGCTCAACTGCGCCACCTGCCACCAGGGGGCCTACAAGCCGCTCAATGGTGCGCCCATGGCCAGCGAGTTTCCGGAGCTGCTCAACAAGCTGTCTGCCGCGCCGGCGGTGACGCGTGTCGCCAAGAAATGATGCATCCGCCTTGATGGTTCATTGATGCTTGCCCTCTCCACGAGCCAGATCGCCATGGACACCTTGCTGGTCAACTCCGATCCGGTCGCGTGTGTGGTGGTGGCCGTGCTGGTGGACATCATGCGGTCTCACCGCCGCTGGGGCTGGATGCGCCTGGTCGCAGGCTCTTCGGCCTACAGTGCGGTGCCCGGCCTGCTGGGCGCCAAAGTCATGGGCAGCGGCCACGGGGGCGGCTTCACTTTGCGCCCCAGTGCCTCGCACCAGGGGCTGATTTGCCGTTTTGAGAGCGCCGACGCGGCCATCGATTTTCTGCACGGCGATCAGGTGCAGGCTTTCCGCGAACGCTCCCAGGAATGCTGGGCCGGCCTGATGACCGTGAGCTCGGCGCGCGGCCATTGGGACCAGCAGGCCTGGGGCCTGAGCGACGCGCAATGCATGCAGCTCTCGGATGACCGGCTGCAACAGTTGCCGCCTGCGCAGCCTGCCATGCCCCTGGCGGTGCTCACCCGTGCCAGCATCCACCCGGCCAAGGCCACGGCGTTCTGGCGCCATGCGCCGGCCGCCCAGGAGTCCCTGTCAGGCGCACAAGGCTGCCTGCTGGCCATGGGCCTGGGCGAGGCACCGCTGGTGCGTCAATGCACTTTCAGCCTCTGGCAGGACGAAAAGGCCATGCTGGGCTATGCCCAGGAGGGCGCTCACCAGATGGCCAGCTCGGCCGCCTGGCGACAAAAGTTTTTTTCCGAATCGCTCTTTGTGCGCATGCGCGTGTTGCGCATGGCGGGCCTCTGGCAGGGCCAGGATTTCGGCAACAGCTTGGGCTGGCGCGAGGTGGCCCATGGCTGAAGCCATTCGCACGGTGGTGATCGGTGCCGGCGTTGGCGGGCTGGTGGCCGCGCTGCGGCTGGCACACCGCGGACAAGAGGTGACCGTGCTGGACAGGGCGCTGCAGCCCGGCGGCAAGATCCACACCCAGACCGTGAACGGCGCGCGTATCGACAGCGGGCCGACCGTGTTCACCATGCGCTGGGTGTTTGACGAACTGCTGCGCACCGTCGGGACCCGGCTGGAAGATGAGCTGCGTCTGGCGCCCCTGTCGGTGCTGGCGCGGCATTTCTGGTACGACGGCACCCAACTCGATCTGTTTGCCGATGCCGAGCGCAGCGAAGCCGCGGTGGCCGATTGGGCCGGTGGTGACGAGGCCGCGCGCTTTCGGGCCTTCTGCGATCGGGCGCGAATGGTGCACGACACGCTCGAAGGCCCCTTCATGCGTTCGCCCAAACCCGGCATGGTCGAGCTGACCGCGCGCCTGGGTCCGCGGGGGCTGGCCGTGCTGTCTTCGATTGGCCCGATGCGCACGCTGTGGCAGCAGATGCAGAGGCAGTTTCGTGACCCGCGCCTGCTGCAGCTGTTTGCGCGCTATGCCACTTATTGCGGCTCTTCGCCGTGGCAGGCCCCGGCCACGCTGATGCTGGTGGCCCAGGTCGAGATGGACGGCGTCTGGAGTCTGGAAGGCGGCATGACCGCGCTGTCGGACATGCTTGCGCGGCTGGCCCGTCAGCACGGCGCCACGCTGCGCATGGGCAGCACGGCACAGCGCATCGATGTGCGCAATGGGCGTGTCTGTGGTGTCGAACTGCTGGGGGGTGAATACCTGCCCGCCGATCAGGTGCTTTTCAATGGCGAAGCCTCTGCCCTGCGCGAGGGCCTGCTGGGTCCGGTGACGACAACAGCGGTTCCAGAGCAAGCACCACCGCGGTCACTGTCTGCGGTGACCTGGGCGATGCATGCGCCGCTCAGCGGCGTCGCACTGGAACGCCACAACGTTTTTTTCTGTCCCGATTACCAGCAGGAATTCGACGACATCTTTGTACACCGGCGCCTGCCCACGCTGCCCACGGTGTATGTCTGTGCTCAGGACCGGCCCGATCCCGTACAGGTGGGGGCCCCCGAGCGCGTGCTGATGCTGGTCAATGCACCGGCCAGCGGCGACGCGCCAAGCTGGCGCGATGAGGATCTGGACACATGCCAAGCCACCACCTTCAGCTACCTCAACTGCCTGGGCTTGCGGATGCCTTTTTCCAACCCGGGCATGCGGCGCAACTCGCCGGTGGATTTTCATCGGCGCTTCCCGGCTTCGGGCGGGGCGCTGTACGGCCAGGCCACGCATGGCTGGACCAGCATCTTTTCTCGACCGGGCTCGCAGACCCCGGTGCAGGGCCTGTACCTGGCCGGGGGCAGCGTGCACCCGGGGCCGGGGGTGCCGATGGCGGCCCTGTCGGGCCAGCTGGCGGCCGAGGCGATGCTGGCGAACCCCGTTTCGACCAGGCGGTCCCGCCTGGTGGCTACCTCTGGTGGTATGTCGACGCCATGAGTGACGACCAACGCCACGGCCTCACGCTCATTGCCTTTGTGGGCAGTGTGTTCTCGCCTTATTACGCCTGGGCCAGACGCCACGGCCGGCCTGACCCGGAACACCACTGCGCACTCAATGTGGCGCTCTACAGTCCCGGCGCCGGCCGCTGGTGCATGACCGAGCGAGGCCGGCGCCACTGCAGCCGCAGCGCAGACGAATTCGTGATCGGCCCCAGCCGTCTGCACTGGGATGGCCAGTGCCTGAAGATCGATATCGACGAGCGCGGCGCACCCTTGCCGCGCCGCGTGCGCGGGCAGGTGCGGCTGTGGCCACAGCAGCTGCAGCGCTACAGCACGCCGATCGATGCGGCAGGGCGCCACCGCTGGGGGCCGATTGCGCCGTCTGCGCGCATCGAGGTCGATCTGCCCGAGCCGGGCCTGCGCTGGCAGGGCCACGCCTACCTCGACAGCAACGAAGGCGATGAGCCGGTGGAGCAGGCTTTTGAGCGCTGGGACTGGTCGCGTGCGCACCTGCTTGACGGCAGCACGCTGGTGCACTACGACGTGCAGTGGCCCTCTCAGGCCCATGCACCCGAGCGGCTGCTGTCCTTGCGGTTCGATGCCCAGGGGCAAGTTGACACCTTGCCGACCCCGCCTGCCCAGGATCTGCCGCCCACCGCCTGGCGGCTGCAGCGGCGCATGCGCAGCGAGGGGCCGGTGCGTGTGGCGCGCCAGCTCGAAGACACGCCTTTTTACCAGCGCGCCCTGATCGATCTGCCGCTGGGGCGTCGTCAGGTGCCGGCCTTTCACGAAACGCTGTCGGTGCCCCGGCTGGTGCAGCCGGTGGTCCAGGCGATGTTGCCATTTCGCATGCCTCGGCGTGCCTGAGGAGCAGACCATGCACTTCGTTTGCTCCCTTGACTTATCGCCCGACGCGCAGCGCCGGGCTCTCCAGATTCGAGGCCGTCCGGCCCTGAATGCCCTCGTGCGGGCTGTGCACGTCTTCTTGCAAGGAGAACGCCATGTCTGACAAGGACAAGGTCTGGCCGACGGGATTGACCGAGGCCGAGTCGGAGGAGATTCACCGCAATCTCATCCAGGGCACGCAGATATTCGGGATGATCGCCGCGGTCGCCCATTTGCTGGCCTACATCTATTCACCCTGGCTCAAGTGAAGGAGACACCATCATGATCTACGGAAAAATGTGGTGTGTGGTGAAGCCCTCTGTGGGCATCCCGGTCTTCATTGCGGCCGTGGCGATTTCATCGTTCTGCGTCCATCTGGCGCTGACCATGAATACCACCTGGGTGAAGGACTACCTCAATGGCAAAAAAGTGGTTGCAACAGCTGCCGCTGAGGCGCCAGCGTCCAAGAAATAGGACCGAGCTTGAGGAAGGGACTGGCCGCTGAAACGGCTGGTCCCTGTTTGCCAAAGACGCACATGAATTCTTTGCTCCGTTCCTGGATGTCGGTGTGGGCCCGTGCGGGCACCCACTTCCTGCCGTTTGCCGATGCCGCCAGCGCCGATTTGCCGCTGCCGCGCCTGCTGCGGCTGTCGTTGTTCCAGTTTTCAGTCGGCATGGCCATGGTCATGCTGATCGGCACCCTCAACCGCGTGATGATCGTCGAGTTGGGTCTGCCTGCTTTTGTTGTTTCGGTCATGGTCTCGTTGCCGCTGCTGTTTGCCCCGTTGCGCGCCCTGATCGGCTTTCGCTCCGACCACCACCGCAGTGAACTCGGCTGGCGCCGGGTGCCCTACATCTGGATGGGCTCGCTGTTGCAGTTCGGGGGCTTTTCCATCATGCCGTTTGCCCTGCTGGTGCTGGCCGGTGCCGGCCAGTCGACCCAGGCGCCGGCCTGGGTGGGTCAGCTCGGGGCCGGACTGGCCTTCTTGCTGGTGGGCGCCGGCATGCACACGGTGCAGACCGCCGGCCTGGCGCTGGCCACCGATCTGTCGCCGCCCCACAAGCATCCGCAGGTGGTGGGGCTCATGTATGTGATGCTGCTGGTGGGCATGCTGTGCAGCGCCCTGGTGTTCGGGCATCTGCTGACCGACTACAGCCCGGGCCGCCTGGTGCAGGTGGTGCAGGCGGCCGCGCTGATCACGCTGGTGCTCAATGTGGTGGCCATGTGGAAGCAGGAGCCGCGCAGCCGTTCGCGCAAGCCCGGCACGCCTGTTCCCGAGACCTTTGCCCAGGCCTGGCAGGTGTTCAGCGGCTCGCCGCAAGTGCTGCGCCGCCTGGTGGTGGTGGCCCTGGGCACACTCGCCTTTGCCATGGAAGACGTGCTGCTTGAACCCTACGGTGGCGAGGTGCTGGGCATGTCGGTGGCCGACACCACCTTGCTGACCGCCACACTGGCCGTGGGGGGCCTCATCGGTTTTGGCTGGGCTTCGCGCGTGCTGGGGCGCGGGGGCGATGCGCTGCGCATGTCGGGCTGGGGCCTGATCGCCGGCGTGCCCGCCTTTGCCGCCGTCATCCTGGCCGGTTCGCTGCATTCGGTCGCGCTGTTCACGGTCGGGGTGTTTCTGATCGGGCTGGGCTGTGGCCTGTTCGGTCACGGCACGCTGACCGCCACCATGCGCTCGGCCCCCGAGGACCGGGTCGGCCTGGCACTCGGCGCCTGGGGCGCTGTGCAGGCCAGTGCCGCCGGCCTGGCCCTGGCCCTGGGCGGTGTGCTGCGCGATGCCTTTGACTGGATGAGCGCCAGCACCGGCGGTTACACCGCGGTCTACGCCCTGGAGCTGGCCCTGCTGCTGCTGACCTTGCGGGTGCTGTGGCCCCTGCGTGGCCACACCGCTGCACAACCGGGCCCGATTGGGCACAATGGTTGACCACCCCACCCGAACACCCCTATTCATTCTCAGGAGACGGCCATGGAAATCAAGAACGTCATCATCATCATGTTCGTGGTGTTTTGCCTGTTCGTGCTGGCGAACTGGCTCAACCGCCCGCGCAAATGAAGTGACTCGGTGCTGAAGCCGACCGGCTGTGCAGCCTGCGGGCATGCGCGGCACCGGGTTCACCTTCATGCCTTTCGCCGACTGGCGCGGCCCACCCTTTTCATGAGCGAGTGAGACACCATGTTCAATTCATTGATCCACGGCGAAGACCTGTTTGAGATCCTGATTGCAGGCCACAATCCCTATGCGGCCGGACCGCTCAGCGAAGGCGAACTTGCCCGGCTGCAGGCCGAAGGGCTGGACGCCGAGCGTCTGGATGCGCTGGCGGTGGGGCGGGTGGTGATGGGCGGACGCGGCGTCTGGGCCCTGTCGTCCACAGAGCTGCTGCTGCTTGGGCAGCGCTACCGCACCTCGGTGGACCGCATCGCGCGCAGCGAGATCACCCATGCTGAGCATGAGTCGGGCCGCTACGGCGAGACCGTGCGCTTGCAAACCTCCCAGGGGTCATGGGCCATGTACGGGGTGGATGCCACTCGCGCAGCGCAGCTGGTGCAGCAGCTCTCGCGCCGTCCTGCCTACGCCTGAGCGCCCGAACCAACGGGCGCGTTGTCAGCGCTGACCTGCGCGCCTTTGCAGCCGGGCATGCTCCCGGCGCTCAAACAGCTCCAGCATCCATTCGACCCTTTGCGGCATGGCGCGGTTCGGAAACCAGCCCGGCCCCTGGCGTGCGGCCTGAGGGGTCCGCGTCTGGCAGCCTTGCACCAGGCCTTTGATGGCCGCCAAAGGCGGCGCACTGTTGACCGGCATGTAAATGAAATGTGACTGCGTCCAGGCGCCGGCCAGCAGCACCAGCTTGCGGCCGGTGCTGACCACGGTGCGGCGCGCCACCGAGTTGTGGCCTTCGCGGCGCAGCTGCAGTCCGATTTCGGCGTAGATCATGCTGGCGGCCAGAATGGCGGCGCGGCAGTCCGGTGGCAGGGCGGCAATGCCGGTCTGCCCCAGGGCATACAGGCGGTCGGCCTCTTGCAGCAGGCGCTCGATGCTGGTGGCAATCGCCGGTCCGAAGCACGGTGCGGCCAGCCAGGCCTCGGGGTCCAGCCCCTCTTCGCGCAGCCACTGGCGCGGCAGGTAGAGCCGGCCGATGGCGGCGTCGGTACCCACGTCCCGCGCGATGTTGGTCAGCTGCATGGCCACGCCCAGCTCGCAGGCGCGCGCCAGTGTGGCTTCGTCGCGCGGACCCATGATCCAGCACATCATGGCGCCTACGCTGCCGGCCACCCGTGCGCCGTAGGCCTGAACCTCCTGCAGCGTGTCGTAGTGACGCCCCTGGGCATCCCAGGCAAAGCCTTCGATCAACGCGTCCAGCAGGTGCCGCGGCAACCCGTATTGCTGCACCACCAGGGCCAGAGCGTGGTCCTCCACATGGTCCTGCGGAGTGCCCTGGTAGATGGCGTCCAGCCGCTGGGTCAGCAATGCCAGCGGTGCGGTGTCGCCAGCGGCGGCTTCATCCACCAGATCGTCGGCCACGCGGCAAAAAGCATAGAGCGCAATGGCGGCGGCGCGCATGCGTGGCGGCAGCAGACGGCTGGCGGCAAAAAAGGTGCGAGAGCCGCCCTTCATCATGGCCACGCAGGCCTGCAGATCCGAAGAGCCGGCACTCATGTCAGCGGACATGGGGTACCACCGATTGCAGGGCCTTGGCCGACATCAGCACCCCGGGTACACCGGCGCCCGGGTGGGTGCCGGCGCCGACCATGTACAGGCCCGCGATGTCTTCGCTGCGGTTGTGGGGGCGAAACCAGGCGCTTTGCGTGAGCAGTGGCTCCAGGCCGAAGCCTGCACCCTTGAAAGACCACAGGCGATCATGGAAGGTCTGCGGTGTGCGGATGTGCGAGGTCACGATGTGCTGACGCAGCCCCGGCAGCACGCTCGCCTCCAGCGCCTGGGCGATGCGCTCGCGGTAGGTCTCGGCAAAGGTGGCCCAGTCGGTGCCGCTGTCCAGGTGCGGTACCGGCGAGAGGGCGTAGAAGGTGTCGCAGCCGGGGGGCGCCACACCCGGGTCGGTGGCGCTGGGGCGGTGCAGGTACAGGCTGAAATCCTCCGACAAATGCTGGCGCCGAAAGATGTCGTGCAGCAGACCCCGGTAGCGCGGGCCGAGCACCATCATGTGGTGGGGCACCTCGTCCCAGCGCCGCGAGGTGCCGAAATACCAGACAAACAGGCCCATCGAATACTTGCCGCGCGCGATCTTGCGGTCGGTCCAGACCCGGCGGTGCGCGGGGGCCACCAGGTTGCGGTAGGTCCAGGCGGTGTCGCCGTTGCTGACCACGATGTCGGCGTCGATGCGCTCGCCGCTGTCCAGTTCCACGCCGGTCGCGCGCCCGTCTTCGATGCAGATGCGGGTGACCGCTGCATTGCACTGAACCGGCACGCCCCGCTCGGCCAGCAGCTGCACCATGCCGCGCACAATCGCCCCGGTGCCGCCCAGTGCGGAGTGCACGCCCCAGGTGCGCTCGAGCGAGTTGATGAGCGCATAGGCGGCAGTCACATCAAACGGGTTGCCGCCGATCAGCAGCGGGTGAAAGCTCATGACCGTGCGCAGCTTCTCGTTGCTGAAGTGCTGCGCCACCAGGCTGTGGATGCTGCGCCAGGCGCGCATGCGCAAAAAATCGGGGATCGCCCGCATCAGGTCGCGCAGGCTGTCAAAGGCGGTCGAGCCCATGCCCTCAAAGCCCAGCCGCTTGCATTTCTCGGCCACCTGCAAAAAGCGTTCGTAGCCCTCCAGGTCTTCGGGGGCGAAGCGGGCCACCTCGCGGCGCATGTGCTCGGCGTCGCCGTTGTAGTCGAACCAGCTGCCATCATGAAAGCGCACCCTGTAGAACGGGTCCATCGGCACGAGGGTCACATCGTCGGCCAGGCGCCGCCCGCACAGCTGCCAGAGTTCTTCGAGCAGGAAGGGGGCGGTGATGATGGTCGGCCCGGCATCGAAGGTGAAGCCATCCTGTTCGAAGGCGCAGGCACGGCCGCCAGGGGCCTCGTTTTTTTCGAGCACCCGCACGCGGTAGCCCATCACGCTCAGGCGGATGGCGGCGGCCAGGCCGCCAAAGCCGCTGCCAATCACCACGGCTAGCGGTCTGCGTCCTGGCGGCGCCGTGGGCGCGGGGGTGGCAAAGCCCTCTGCGCGAAAAGCGTTCATGGCTTGACCCTCAGCGGCTCGGCCACCGGCGCCGTGCCGAGCGCCCAGCCCCAGAGTTTTTCGAGCGGCCAGGGCAGCACCATCATCAGGTGCTCGACGATGGCCAGCCCCAGCAGCGTGGCCAGCAGCACCCAGCCGGTGGTGACGGCCACCGCACCCTGTCCGGCCAGCCAGATCAGCCACAGCCACAGCACGCTGGCCCCACTGATCGACAGCACGAACCAGGGCGTCATGCGGCGATGGCGGAAATAGCTGGCCAGGTACTTCAGGTGCTGCGGCAGGTACTGCGCGCCGTTCTGTGCCACGCCAAAAAACAGGTTGAGCTTGGCCGACAGCCGCATGCACCACAGCAGCGCAAAGGTGCACAGCGCCACATGGCTGGGCTGGCCCGATTGCATCCACCACAGCAGGCACAGATTGGCCAGCAGGCCCAGCTCATGCCAGAGCACGGTGCCGCTCGATTCGGCAAAGCGCTGCCAGCCGCGCGCGCCTGTGCTCATGGCCTGCTTGCGCGGTCCGGTCAGCCAGCCGGTCAGAAAAGCCAGCTCGTGCCAGCCCCACATCACGATCACACTGGCAAAACCCAGGTAGGCATTGCCCACGCTCACGCTTTGCATGCTCTCGTGTACGCCCCACAGGCTCAGCAGCAGCAGGCCGCTCCAGCCCAGCAGGCTCCAGCGGAAGCTGCGCTTGGGCATGCGGTCAAGCCACAGGATGACGCCCGTGCCGAACCACCAGCACAGGCCGGTGAAGAGGACGGCCAGGACGGCATCACGCATGGCGGCGCCCTACCAGCTCGGGGCCAGACGCACGTCGTGCGAAATTTCCTGCTCGATGACCGGCATGAAATACAGCCGCGCAAAGGTGCCCAGCGCGCGTGTGGCGTGCCAGCCCTGCTGCAGCTTGCCAATCAGGCCGCCGCGTGCCTTGGCCCGTTCCATGTCGGTGTCGATGTCGAACAGGCGCTGCAGTCCGGCCCGGAAGTCCGGGTGGTCGGTGTCCAGCGCGATCGGGAAGACCTGTTTGGTGATTTCGGTGGTGATGCGAAACACCTCGAAGTCGTAAGTGGTCGAGTCCAGCCCCATCGATTCGTGCAGCATCGGGCGCTTGTGGTCGCGCACATACATGGTCGCGTACACCGCCAGCAGGAAAAAGCGGATCCACAGCCGGTTGGCCCCGCGCAGCAGGTGCGGATGGGCGCGCATGATCAGCGCGAAAGACTCGCCGTGGCGGAACTCGTCGTTGCACCAGCGCTCGAACCAGCGAAAGATCGGGTGAAAGCGTTTTTCGGGGTGACGCTCGAGCTGGCGGAAGATGGTGATGTAGCGGGCGTAACCGATCTTCTCGGACAGGTAGGTGGCGTAGTAGATGTGCTTGGGCTTGAAGTAGGTGTACTTCTTGGCCTGCTTGAGGTTGCCCATGTCGATGCCGAGCTTGAAGTCTTTCAGCGACTGGTTGATGAAACCGGCGTGGCGCGATTCGTCGCGCGCCAGGTAGGTCATGAGCTGCTTGATGTCGGGGTTGCTGACGTTCTTGCGGATCTCGTTGTAGAGGATGCAGCCCGAGAATTCGGAGGTCAGGGAACTGACCAGAAAATCCAGAAATTCCTGGCGCATCTCGGGCGACAGGGTGGCCATGCCGCTGGCCACTTCGTCGGCAAAGCTGGCGTCGCGCTGGAAGTGGTCGTGGTTGTTGTCGCCTTCGTACTCGGCCATCATCGCGTCCCATTCGGCGCGCACGGGCGAGACGTCGAGCTTGTCGACGGCGGCGTAATCGGTGGTGTAGAAGCGCGGTGCCAGCATGTCGCTGTGCACCGCCTTGGCGTTCGCATCGCGGACGTCATCAATGGCGCTGACCATGGTGCTCATGGGGTTCTCCTCTCATGCAAAACGGAAAGACCGCGACCGGCGTGCGCCGGCTGCAGTTGGCTGAAAACGGCGAAGTTGCTGGGGCCGAAGGCTTCGAGACCGATGCGCTCGCCCGTGCTCGGGTCCAGCAGCGTGAGGCGGCCATCACCCTGCGCCACCAGGCGCAGTGGTGCCTGAGGTCCCAGGCCGCGGCGGCTGCGCTCGCGCGTGAGGGCGCGCAGCGTGCCGCGCAGAAAGCCCTGTTCGCCTTCGAAGCGGGCAATCGGCTGGCCGCTGTCGGCGTCCCGTGCCAGCACGGCGCCGTCGGGGGTGTCTTCGAAATGCAATGCGCGCTGCCAGACCGTGGGGGCGTCGTCAAAGCGCACCGCCAGCCCTTGCCAGCGCGCCCAGCCCACAGCCAGCAGCACCAGCAACAGCAGGCTGCCCAGCAGCCGCACCGGGTGCAGCAGGGGGCTGGTCATGGGCGCGCGCGAGGTGTTCATGCCGGCAGGCCCTGGTGGTCGGATACGGCGGGGCGGGCTTCGGCACTGGCGCCAACCACCACCGCTTCGCCGGTGTGCGCCAGTCGCCACTGCCGCAGCAGCAGCTCGCTCACGGCCTCACCCTGGGCCAGGCAGCGCAAGGTGGGTTGCGGGTGGCCCACATGCCAGGCGCGCTGGTGCGGCCAGAGGTGGAACCAGCCAATGCGGTCCTGCGGGTACAGCTGCAGCGCGATGTCCAGTGAACGCTGGCCATAGTGGCGCAGCGAGGCGGCCGCGATCCGCTTGTAGGGCAGGTTGAAGGTGAGGGTCAGCACGATGCCGATGCGCATCACCACCCGTTTGTTGGTGAGGGTGTAGAGGGTGGTGCGGCCGGCAAACCAGGCCACGCCGGTCAGCATGGCCAGCGCCAGGGCCGCGGTCAGTCCGCTCACCGACAGCGGACGCCACAGCTCGCCGCCGCTGGCGCCTTCGCCAAGCAGGTGGGCCGTCTGCACTGCCAGCATCAGGGCGAAATAGAACCCGACCTTGCGCACATGAAAGGCATGCAGCGCCAGCTGGCGCCAGTCCGGTGCGCCCTGCCAGAGGACCGTCTCGCCGCCAGGCAGCGGCGCCGGCAGGCCAGGTTCAGCCTCCCATTCGTGCTCGTGGGTGGGCTCGACGTTGACGGCTTTCACAGGATCGGCTCCTGCCGTTCGGGCGTGGCGTACAGCGTGCCTGCGCCGTAATAGGCGGTGATCTTTTCTTCTTCGAGCAGGGTGATCTGCTCGGGGCTGCGTGTGGTCGGCACGTTGGCAAACTGGTGCGCAAGCAGGGCGTGGACCTGGATGCCGTCGCGCTTGATGCGGGCAAACGTGACCGGCAGCAGCACATGGCGGCCTGAGCCGGCCAGGGCCACTTCGATGTAGCGGAACATCATCTCCATGCGGTCCACCCAGAGGTCGGTGACCTGGCCGGCCACTTCGCCGTCGGCGCCGATGACCGGCAGGCCACGCGGATCGACATCCTTGCTGGCCACGCCGTGGTCAGCGGCCACGCGCAGCGGCACGATCTTGGGCGCGCCGTGCGGGTCGGCATCCGGCCGGTCGGCGCGCATGGCCCAGGCACCGGGTCCGACACCAGCCAGCAGCGGATCGCCGACCGGCTCGATCGGCGCGCCGTTGAAGCGGTGCGCGGGTGCAGCGCTGTATTCGCCATCGGGGCGCTGCAGGTCGGGCGCGAGGTAGGTGTGCCCGTCCATGGTCTTGAACACCTTGGGGTCGGGCACCGGAGGCCAGCCCTCCACCTTGGGTCCGTTCTCGCGACCCGAGTCCATCGGGTAGCCCTCGCGGTGGTTCTCGCGCACGAGGTAGTAGATGAGGCCGGCGAAAAAGGCCCAGAACAGATACAACACGATCTGGGCCACGTCGACGTACTGGGTGATGGCGCCTGTTTCCATGGTCACTCTCCTGAAAAATCCGAGGGGTCAGCCGGGCATCTCGGCCAGGCCAAAACGGGGGGTGGTTGCCGGGGTCGGGGTGCGCGCGCGGCGCAGCAGCGGCCCCAGGGCAATCAAGACAACAAACAGCAGGTAAATCTCGAGGTGGTAGACCACGCTGTAGCCGGTCACCGGTGAATTGAGCACTTCGCCCAGTGCGCCCGATTGCGCCAGGCCAGACACCAGGTCGCGCAGCGCGCCGCCCAGGGCCATGGCGGCCCCGGTGGCAGTCGCCTGCACGGCGCCCCAGGTGCCCAGCACCAGGCCCGACAGGTGCCGGTTGTCAAACGACATGGCGGTTACCAGCATGCCCACTGCAAACAGGCCCGAGCCAAAACCGATCAGCAGCACGCCGGCACGGAACAAGGTGGCCGACTGCAGCGGGGCCGCAAAGATCACAAAAGCAAAAGCTGGCAGGCCCAGCACCACGCCCAGCGAAGCCACACGGCAGGCGTGCCAGCCGTGGGTGAGCCAGCGGGCCGAGAGGCCGAAGGCCAGCAGCGATCCGGCAGCGCCCAGGGCCGTGAGCGCGCTGGTGCTGCCCACGCCCAGGCCCAGGATTTCGGCGCCATAGGGTTCGAGCACGATGTCCTGCATTGAAAAGGCCAGCGAGCCCAGGCCCACGGTCCACAAAAAGCGACGGATCTGCGGCAGCGCCATCAGCTCGCGCCAGCGGTTGGAGAAATCCCCCGCTTCGCGCTTGCCGCGTTTGCTGCTGCGCGCCTCCTGCTTCCACAGCGAAAGCAGGTTCAGAACAATGACCACCGCCGCAGAGCCCTGAATGACCTGGATCAGACGCACCGCGCTGAAGCTGGCCAGCAGGAGGCCATACAGCGTGCTGCTGACGATCAGCCCCAGCAGCAGCATGCTGTAGAGCAGCGCCACCACACGCGGGCGCTTGTCGGCTGGGGCCAGATCGTTGGCCAGGGCCATGCCGGCGGTCTGCGTGACCTGCAGGCCGGCACCCACCAGCACGAAAGCCAGACCCGCACCGATGCGGCCCAGCCAGACGGTGGAGGGTACCGCCTCGGACAGCAGCAGCAGCGCAAACGGCATCACCGCCAGACCGCCAAACAGCAGCAAGCTGCCGATCCACATGTAGGGAATGCGGCGCAGGCCCAGTGCCGAGGGGTGGGTGTCGCTGCCGTAGCCGATCAGTGTGCGCAGCGGTGCAAACACCATGGGCACCGCCACGGCCAGCGCGACCCACCAGGCGGGCACCTGCAGCTCGACGATCATCACCCGGTTGAGCGTGCCCACCAGCAAGGCGGTGACCATGCCGATGACCGCCTGGAACAGCGCCAGCCGCAGCAGCCTGGCCAGCGGCAGTTCGGGCGAGGCCGCGTCGGCAAACGGCATGAACCGGGTGCCAAAGGCGGTCAGCCAGCGCGGCGGGGCGAGCCATTTTTTCATCGCAGCCACTCCCAGGCCTGCGAGGTGTAGAAACCCTGTGCGATGCGCTGCGTGCGCGCCGCCTGCCAGCCTTGCAGAGCCGGCTGCGCCTGTATGGCCTGCTGCAGCGCCTGGCCGTTGACCGGCGAGAGCGCAGGCGAGCGGTCGCTGCGCGGGAACAGGCGACCCACGCTGTGCATGGCCGCCAGCAGCGGCGTGCGCGGTGCGTAGGTGAACAAGATGGCGGCGCGGGTGCGCTCGGCGAGCGTGCCCAGCGCCTGCGCGATGTGGGGCGTGTCGTAGTGGATCAGCGAATCCATGCACACCACGTGGTCGAATGTGCCCCATTCGGGGCTGAGCATGTCGCCGGCGCCAAAACGCACCGAGCCCGGCAGATGCGGGTGTTCGGCCGCCATGCGCTCGGCGGCCAGCTGCACCAGGGTGGGCGAAAGGTCAATGGCCACCACCTCGGCGCCGCGCAGGGCCGCCTGCAGCGCCAGCGCGCCGGTGCCGCAACCGGCATCCAGCAGGCGCAGGCCGCGCATGTCCTGCGGCAGCCACGACAGCAGGGTCTGGCGCATCTGTTCGCGTCCGGCGCGTACCGTGGCGCGGATGCGGCCCACCGGTTCGTTGGACGTCAGTCGCGCCCAGGCCTGGGCAGCCGTGCGGTCGAAGTAGTGTTCGATCTGGCTGCGGCGCTGTTCGTAGGCGGTGCTGTTCATGGTGTAGCTCTCGGATGGGGGCTCAGTCAAAGCCCAGCAGGTCGAAGATGTCGCGGTCCTTCATGGGCACCGAAGGCAGCGGATCGGCGCCCAGCCACAGGGCGGCCGCCAGTTGCATGTATTCGTCCTGGACCGCTTTGACCGCCGGCGTGGGTTCGAGTTCGAACAGGGTGCTTTTCTGCAGCCGGCTCTTGCGAATCTCGTCCAGCAGCGGAAAGTGGGCCATGGTTTTGAGGCCCACCACCGCGTTGTATTTGTCGATCTGGTCGGTGGCGTCGCTGCGGTTGGCGATCACGCCGCCCAGGCGCACGTTGTAGTTCTTGGCCTTGGCGCCAATGGCCTGCACGATGCGGTTCATCGCAAAGATCGAATCGAAGTCGTTGGCGGTGACGATGAGTGCGCGGTCGGCATGCTGCAGCGGCGCGGCAAAGCCGCCGCACACCACATCGCCCAGCACATCGAAGATCACCACATCGGTGTCTTCGAGCAGGTGGTGTTCCTTGAGCAGCTTGACGGTTTGCCCCACCACATAGCCACCGCAGCCGGTGCCTGCGGGCGGACCGCCCGCTTCCACGCACATCACGCCGTTGTAGCCCTTGAACACAAAGTCATCCAGGCGCAGTTCCTCGGCATGGAAGTCCACCGCTTCGAGCGCGTCGATGACGGTGGGCATCAGCTTTTTGGTCAGGGTGAAGGTCGAATCGTGCTTGGGGTCGCAGCCGATCTGCAGCACCCGCTTGCCCAGCTTGCTGAAGGCGACCGACAGGTTCGACGAGGTGGTGCTCTTGCCGATACCGCCCTTGCCGTAGACCGCGAAGACCTTGGCATTGCCGATCTTCACTTTCGGGTCGAGCTGCACTTGCAGGCTGCCCTCGCCGTCGGGCGGGGCGCTGCGGCGGCGGATGTCCGCAACCGGAACAGAGGTGGTTTCCATCATGCCGGGAGTCCTTCCTGGATGCCTTCGAGGCGGTCTTCGAGTTCGGCGCCGGCGTTCTGCAGGGCCGCGAGGGTGTCGGCATCGGGTTGCCAGAACTGACGCCGCGAGGCTTCGAGCAGGCGGTGTGCGAGCTTGGCCGAGGCGGTGGGGTTGAGCTGGGCCAGGCGTTCGCGCATGACCGGATCGAGCATGAAGGTCTGTGCCAGCTGCTGGTAGACCCAGGGCTGCACCTGGCCAGTGGTGGCCGACCAGCCCATGGTGTTGGTCAGGTGGGCTTCGATGTGGCGAACGCCTTCGTAGCCGTGCTGCAGCATGCTTTCGTGCCACTTGGGGTTGAGCATGCGGCTGCGGGTTTCCAGGGCCACCTGTTCGGTCAGGCTGCGCACCACGCCATCGCCTTGTGTCTGATCGCCGATGTAGACCGGCGGCGCGCTGGCGGCGTCGCCATCGCGCGCATGCTTGGCCTGCAGCACCGCGCGGCTGATGCCGCCCAGGGTGTCGAAATAGGTGTCGATGCTGGTCACGCCCAGCTCGACCGAGTCCAGGTTCTGGTAAGTGAGCGAGACATTGGCCAGCGCGCTTTGCAGCAGCGCCGCATGGCGCTGGGGGTGGCCGTCGCGGCCATAGGCAAAGCCCTTGCGCTGGGTGAAGGCATGGCCGAGCTCGTCTTCTTGCTCCCAGCAGCCGGCGTCCACCAGGTGGTTGACGTTGGCGCCATAGGCGCCCTCGGCATTGCCAAACACGCGCAGTGAGGCGGTTTCCAGATCGCCCCCGTGCGCGGCCATGAAAGCCAGCGCATGCTTGCGTATGTAGTTCTGATCTGCGGGTTCGTCGGCGCTGGCGGCCAGGTGGCTGGCTTCGGCCAGCAGCCGGATCTGCATCGGCAGCAGGTCGCGGAAGATGCCCGAGAGGGTGATCACCACATCGATGCGCGGCCGCCCGAGTTCAGCCAGCGGGATCAGGCTGGCGCCGGCCAGGCGGCCATAGGTGTCAAAGCGCGGGGCAGCGCCCATCAGGGCCAGCGCCTGTGCCAGCGGCCCGCCCTCGGTCTTGAGGTTGTCGGTGCCCCACAGCACCATCGCGATGCTCTCGGGCAACTGGCCCTGGTCTTGCAGATGGCGTGCCAGCAGCCGCTCGGCTTGGCGGCGTCCGTCGCTGACTGCAAAGGCCGAGGGCATGCGCAGCGGATCGAGCCCGTGCAGGTTGCGGCCGGTGGGCAGCACTTCGGGGTTGCGGATCAGGTCACCGCCAGGGGCCGGTGCTAGATAGCCGCCATCGAGTGCATGCATCAGGCCGGTCATCTCGTGGTCCTGCACCAGCAGGCGATCGGTGCGCACCAGCTGTTGCAGGCGCTCGAGCTGCGCTGCGTCCAGCCCTGCAGGTTCGGATGACGGCTGCCCCTGCACCAGCGCGGCCAGCCAGGGGTGGCTGTGCTCGGACGGCAGGCCCATCGCGTCGGCCATGATGCGCAGGGTCTGCAGCCTTTGCTCGGCTGTGGGGACCTGGCCCATCACATGCAGGCCTTCGGGGATCAAGGCGTATTCGAGTTCAAACAGCTGCGCCTGCAGCGCGGCCAGCCAGGGGGTGTCGTCGGTATGGGGTTCGGCCGGCACTTTCAGGTCCAGGGCCAGCGCCTGGGCATGGATGTCAGCGATCAGGCTCTCGCGCTCGACGGTGTCGCTGGGGGGCAGCTGACCGAGCCGCTCGAGCGCCTGCTTGAGCTGCACAAAAGCTTTGTACAGCCCGGCCTGGGCGATCGAAGGCGTGCGGTAGCTCACCAGGGTGGCCGCGCCGCGCCGCTTGGCCAGCGCACCCTCGGAGGGGTTGTTGGCCGCATACAGATAGACGTTGGGCAGGGCGCCGATCAGCCGCTCGGGCCAGCAGCGGCCCGACAGGCCGGTCTGCTTGCCCGGCATGAATTCGAGTGCGCCATGTGTGCCGAAATGCAGCACCGCATCGGCGGCGAAATCCTCGCGCAGCCAGCGGTAAAAAGCGCTGAAAGCGTGGGTCGGTGCGCAGCCTTTTTCAAACAGCAGGCGCATCGGGTCGCCCTCGTAGCCAAAGCCGGGCTGCACCGTGACGGCCACGTTGCCAAACTGCACGCCCAGCACGAACAGTGAGGCGCCGTTGCTCAGCTGGCGGCCCGGGGCGGGGCCCCATTGCGCCTCGATCTCGCTGAGCCAGGGTTCGCGGCGCACATGGTCGGCGGTGTCGATGCAGGTCAACACATTGGCCTGGGTGCCGTACTGGCTGGTGTTGCCCTGCAGCAGGGCGCAGCGCAGCGCCTCCACGCTCTCGGGCAGCTGCACGCTGTAGCCCTCGGCGGCCAGGCGCTGCAGGGTGTGAAACAGCGACTCGAACACCGAAAGGTAAGCGGCCGAGCCCACGCTGCCGGCATTGGGCGGGAAGTTGAAGAGCACCACCGCCAGCTTGCGATCGGCCCGTGTGCGCTGGCGCAGCTGCACCAGGCGCTGTACCCGGTCGGCCAGCGTGGCGGTGCGCTCGGCGCAGGTGAACATGTCTTGCTCGCGCGCCGATGCGGGGAAGGTGCAGGCGCGCTCGCAGCCGGTGCAGGTCTGGCCGGCTGGTCCGGGGCGTCCGCCATAGACCATGGGCAGCACCGAGCCATCGAGCTCCGGGATGGCGACCATGATGGTGCTCTCGACGGGCAGCAGCCCGCGCTCACCGTCGCCCCATTCGCCCAGGGTCTGGAATTCGAGTGGGTGCGCGGCGATGTAGGGCACGTCCAGCGTGCCCAGGATCGACTCGGCGGCGCGTGAATCGTTGTAAGCCGGTCCGCCCACCAGCGAAAAACCGGTCAGCGAGATCAGCGACTGGATGCGGGTTTGCTCCCCTTCGCGGAAGTAGCGGTCGATGGCGGGGCGTGCATCCAGACCGCTGGCAAAGGCCGGGATCACCCGCAGACCGCGCGCCTGCAGCGCCTCGATCACCGCGTCGTAATGCGCAGTGTTACCGGCCAGCAGGTACGAGCGCAGCAGCAGCAGCCCGACAGCGGGCGCCTGGGCGTCTGCCTGGGGGCTGGCCTGCTGCAGCTGGGCCAGGGTGGTGCCGATGCGGCCCTTGAGTTGCGGGTGGTACAGGCCGACTTCGGGGTACTCGATCGGATCTTCGGGCTGGGCGAGTGCGCGCAGCGGCTCACGCGGACCCATGGCGTAGCGCTGCACCAGCGCCAGCACCATGTGCTCGATGTTGTGTTCGCTACCGCCGAGCCAGTAGCGCATGGTCTGGAAGAACAGCCGCAGGTCCTGCGCGGTGCCGGGCACAAAGCGCAGCAGCTTGGGCAGTCGCCGCAGCATGGCCATCTGGCGCTCACCGGCGTTTTGCGGGGCGGAGGCGGGCTGGCCGGCAGACGTTTTGGCGCTGGGCCGCAGTTTCTTGATCAGCGCCATCAGCCCGGTGGCCTGCTGGCCCATGACCAGCTTGCCCATGCGGGTGAGCTGCATCACCGGCGGGGCCGACATGATGCAGACCATGGCATCGCAACGATCGCGCCGTGCCTGCAGGGCATCGAGCACCGGCAGGAAGTGGTCTTCCATGAAGAGCATGCTGACGATGACCAGGTCGGCCTGCGCCAGGGCGGCGTGGCACTGGGCCAGCGCCTGCGCATCGGCGCGCCAGTGGGCTGCGCTGTGGGTTTCAAATGCCAGACCGGGAATGCGCTGGGCCAGGCGGCGGGCGGCGCTGTCGGCGGCGCTGGCCAGGTGGTTGTCCATGGTCAGCAGCGCCACGCGCATGCGCGGGCTGGCGGGGGAGCGTGCCTCAGCGGCTGAAGTGGGCCTTGGCATCGTAGAGGGTCTCGACGGTGATGGTGGCCACCCCGCGTTCGCAGGCAAAGCGCTCGGTGTTGCGGCGCGCCTTGCCGCGCACGAAGAAGGGGATCTTGCCCAGCTCGCGCTCGGCTTCGCTGCTCCAGGGGGGCTGCTGGCCGCTGCTGACTACCGCAGCGGTGACGGCAGGGGCCGACGTGGCGGGCGCGCCGTGGCCACCCAGGTGCGAGGGCGCGGCGCCGGCATGGAACTCGAAGTCCTCGCGGAACATGCCGATCAGGTGTTCTTCCAGGCCCATCATCAGGGGATGGATCCAGGTGTCGAACATCACGTTGGCGCCTTCCAGGCCCATTTGCGGCGCATGGCGTGCCGGAAAGTCCTGCACATGAACGGGCGCTGAAATCACCGCGCAGGGCAGACCCAGACGCTTGGCGATGTGGCGCTCCATCTGTGTGCCCAAAATCAGTTCGGGTTGCAGGGCCTCGATCTGAGTCTGCACCGCCAGGTAGTCGTCGGTGATCAGGGCCTGCAGCCCCAGACCGCTGGCGGCCTCGCGCAGTTCGCGGGCGAATTCGCGCGAATAGCTGCCCAGGCCCACCACTTCGAAGCCCATTTCCTCGTGTGCGATGCGTGCGGCCGCCAGCGCATGGGTGGCGTCGCCAAAAATGAACACGCGCTTGCCGGTGAGGTAGGTCGAATCGACCGAGCGGCTGTACCACTGGGCACGCGCCGCCGGCATCTCGGGGGCAGGCAGGCCGGCCAGGGTGCAGACCTCGGCAACGAAGTCGCGTGTGGCGCCTTGCCCGATCGGCACGGTGCGGGTGTAGGGCATGCCGTGCTGGCGCTCCAGCCACTGCGCTGTCGCCAGCGCGGTCTCGGGGTAGAGCACCACATTGAAGTCGGCGTCGGCCAGGCGGCCGATGTCGGCTGCGCTGGCGCCCATGGGCGCGGTCACGGCCACGTCGATGCCCAGTGAATGCAACAGGCGGCTGATTTCGAGCACATCGTCGCGGTGGCGAAAACCCAGTGCGGTCGGGCCCAGCAGGTTGCAGCAGGGGCGCGTGCGGGCGCCGGCTTCGGTGCGGCGCGCCTGCACCAGGTGACGGGCGAGCTGGTAGAAGGTTTCGCTGGCGCCCCAGTTTTCCTTGCGCTGGTAAGACGGCAGCTCCAGCGGCACCACCGGTATCGGCAGGTTCAGCGCCGCCGCCAGGCCGCCCGGATCGTCCTGGATCAGCTCGGCGGTGCAGGAGGCGCCCACCAGCATCGCGCCCGGTGCAAAGCGTTCATGCGCTTCGCGCACGGCGGTCTTGAACAGCTCGGCGGTGTCACTGCCCAGGTCGCGCGCCTGGAAGGTGGTGTAGGTCACGGGCGGGCGCTGGCCGCGCCGCTCGATCATGGTGAACAGCAAGTCGGCGTAGGTGTCGCCCTGCGGCGCATGCAGCACGTAATGCACATCGGTCAGGCCGGTGGCCACCCGCATCGCGCCCACATGGGGCGGTCCTTCGTAAGTCCAGAGCGTCAGTTGCATGCTGTGCTCCTAGGCGGCGCGCCGCGTCGCCTGACCGGCGCGCAGCAGCTCACGCCGGCGCAGCGGACGGCTGAAGAGGGCGGCCAGATCGCCGGCCTGCTCGTAACCCTGGATCGGGGTGAAGACCAGTTCGATGGCCCATTTGGTGGACAGGCCCTGGGCTTCGAGCGGGTTGGCCAGTCCGAGCCCGCAGACCGTGAGGTCGGGTGCATCCTGCAGGCAGCGTTCGAGCTGGCGGTCCACATCCTGCCCTTCGCTCACGCGGGTGCCGGCCGGCAGCCAGGCCAGCTCTGCGGCCAGATGCTGGCGGTGCAGGTACGGTGTGCCCACTTCGGTCAGCCGCATGCCCATTTCACGGTGCAGCATGCGTGCCAGCGGGATTTCCAGCTGCGAATCCGGAAAGAAAAACACGCTGCGGTCCTGCAGCCAGGGCCGGTGGGCCGCCATGGCGCGCTCACCGCGTTCACGCGCCGCGCGCGTGACCTGCTCGAAGCGTTCGGCTGCAATGCCGAACGCGCTGGCCGCGGCCTGCAACCAGGCGGTAGTGCCTTCGACCCCCAGCGGGAACGGCGCGCTCAGCAGCTTCGCGCCGCGGCGCTCGAGCGCGCGGGCGGTATCGGCGAGGAAGGGCTGCGCCAGCAGCATGCGGGTGTGCGGTCCCACGGCCGGCAGCGCGGTGCTGCGCCGGGGCGGAAAGAACGACACGTTGGCGATGCCCATGCGCTGCAGCAACTCGCCCAGCTGGTCTTCAACGACATCGGCCAGGCTACCGACCACCAGCAGCGAAGGGCCCTGGCTGGCGGGCGCGGTGGGCAGCTCGGGCGCGAGCGCGGCCAGGCATGCGTCTTCACCCTGGGTGAAGGTGGTCTCGATGCCGCTGCCCGAGTAGTGCAGCACCCGCACCTGCGGCGCATGGCGATGGGCCAGGCGCTCGGCTGCGCGGGACAAGTCCAGCTTGATGACCTCGGATGGGCACGAGCCCACCAGAAAGAGGGTGCGGATGCCCGGGCGCTGGGCCAGCAGCTCGCCCACGACCCGGTCCAGTTCTTCCTGGGCATCGGCCAGGCCAGCGAGGTCGCGCTCGTCGATGATGGCAGTGCCAAAGCGTGGCTCCGCAAAAATCATCACACCGGCAGCCGATTGCAGCAGGTGGGCGCAGGTGCGCGAGCCGACCACCAGAAAGAAGGCATCCTGGATCTTGCGGTGCAGCCACATGATGCCGGTCAGGCCGCAGAAGACCTCGCGCTGGCCGCGTTCGATCAGCGGGCGCACATCGCTGCAGCCGCCGGCTTCGCTGCGGATCGGAATCACCGGGCTCATGGGTGCGCCCCCTTGACGTCCAGCGCCGGCATCGCCGGCTCAGAGCCGCGGGCCTGCAGGCGTGCCATGCGCAGCTTGCGCAGGTACTGGATGGCGTTGAAGGCGTAGGCGGCGTAGGCCGTGAGTGCCAGCGCCAGTTGCTCGCCGGCGGTCCACAGGCCTTGCAGCCAGACCACCAGGTAGGCGGTGTGCAGGGCCATCACGCCCATGCTGACCACGTCTTCCCAGAAAAAGGCGGGGGCGAACAGGTACTGGCCAAAGACCACTTTTTCCCAGATGCAGCCGGTCACCATGATCGCGTAGAGCAGCAGCGTCTTGGCGACCACCGAGCCCAGCGCCCATTCGGTGGCCAGGCCGGTGCGCAGGCTGTAGAGCACCAGCACCAGGCTCACCAGAAACACCAGAAACTGCAGCGGCGCCAGCACACCCTGCACCAATGTCCAGGCTGTCCTGTCCCTGCGCGCTCTTTGCGTGGGGGTGTACAGACCGGGGGTGCCTTGAGCGGCCATGAATCGCCTTTGTTGGTTCAGCAGTCCAGTTCAATGTACGGCTGACGTATGGATGTGTCAACAAAAATTGACGATAAATCCAGTTGACATTATTCGGGTATTCCCTGAATACATTCGATAAGAAACCGATCAAACTGATCAAACTGCAGGCAGCTACACAAGATCTGGGTTGTGTCCCGAGGCCGGCAGGGTAGTGCCCGCGTCGACTCTTCCTGTGGAGCCTTTCGCTGATGTGAAGACCCAGCTGAAAGGTGCTCCCATGGGATTCAGACCACTCCAAGCCTCACCGCCATCGCCGATGTCGGCGCTCAAAGCCGAAGGCTTTCCTTTTCACCAGGACGAGCAAGAACATGGGGACTTTGCACCGCAGGACCTGCAGCGTCTGGCGCAGGCGAGTCTGAAAAGCCTGGATGCCGCCCTGCAGCTGGTGCAGCAGTGGCAGGCGGCCGGCCATGGTCTGGAAGACCTCTATATTCACGCGATTGCGCCTTGTGCCCGTTTGCTGGGCCACTGGTGGCGACTGGACGAGCTGGACTTTGCACAGGTCACGATCGCCAGCAGCAATCTGCAGCGTGTGCTCCACAGCCTGAGTGCCTCTTTTTGCGCGCCCGGCGCCGACCAACCCACTGGCTTGACCCTGCTGCTGGCGACCGAACCCCAGGCGCAGCACACCATGGGCGCCTTCATGCTGGCCGAGTTTTTCCGGCGCGCGGGCTGGAGCGTGCAGTTGCTGGTGCCGCTGGACGCGGACGATGTGCTCAGCCACCTGCGCCGCGACTGGTATGACGCTGTTGGCCTGTCCATCAGCACTGGCCGCCAGCTGGATGCGCTGCAAGGCCTGATGCCCAGGCTGCGTTCCGAATCCCCCAACCCCCAGCTCAGCGTGCTGGTGGGCGGGCCGCTGGCCCTGAACCAGCCTGAGGCGCTTGACACCTTGGGGGTGGACCTGCTGGGCGGTGATGCACGGCGCACGGTCGAGCTTTTGAAGCACATCGTCACCGCCAGGCGCAGCTGACACCGCTTGCGGATGTCCATACAAATATGGCGTCATTGTGTAACGCCGCACGTACAGTCCACTTGCAAGACGTATACTGACTTTTCCTTTCCGGATGGCTGTGAACCAGCCTAGTGGCCTCATACCTTTGCTGTCTTCCCATGAAGTTACCCGATCTGGATTCCGCCAGCTTTGCCCAGCTGTTGTCAGGCGTATCCGACTTGACACTGACACTTGACACTTCCGGTGTCATTGAAGACGTGTCTGCCGGGCAGGAGACGCTGGCGGCGCTGGGTTGCCAGGCCTGGGTCGGGCGGCGCTGGATCGACACCGTCACACCCGAAAGCCAGACCAAGGTCGAAGACCTCCTGCGCGATGCGGGCGAGGGCCTGCCGCCCCGCTGGCGTCACCTCAACCACCCGGTGGCCAGTGGCCATGACGTGCCCCTGCAGTACATCGTGCTGGGGCTAGGCCGCAGCGGCAAGCGCGTGGCGCTGGCGCGCGACCTCGAAGGCGTGGCAGAGCTGCAGCGCCGTCTGGTGGAAACTCAGCAGTCGATGGAGCGCGACTATCTGCGCCTGCGCCACATCGAGGCCCGCTACCGCGTGCTTTTCGACACCTCCGGCGAGGCGATCTTGCTGGTGGATGCGGGCTCGCAACGCGTGCTCGAGGCCAATGCCAGCGCCCAGACCCTGCTGCGCGATGGCGTCAAGCGTCTGGTGGGGCGCGACATCCGGGAATGCTTTGAAACCGACAGCCACGGCGAGATCCAGTCCTTGCTGCGCATGGCGCTGGCCACTGGCCGCATCGAAATGTGCTCGGCCAGCCTGCCGGGTCTGGGTTCTGCCTGGACCGTTTCGGCCACCGTGTTCCGCCAGGAAGGCGGCCCCCAATTTCTGGTGCGGCTAGTGCCACGCGATGCGGCCCCCGAGCGGACCACGGCAGGCCCTTCGGCTGCCTTGTCCGAGGCCATGGAACGATTTCCGGATGGCTGGTTGCTCACCGACACGCAGGGCGTGGTCAAGAGCGTCAACGACGAAGGCATGGCTTTGCTGGGCCTGACGGTGTCCTCCCAGGTGGTCGGCCATCCGCTCGAGCGCTGGCTGCTGCGCGGTGGCGTGGACTGGGGGGTGCTCAACACCAACTTGCGCCAGCAACTGCCGGTGCGCAACTTCGCCACCGAAGTGCGCACAATGGCCGGTCTGACCCTGCCCGTCGAGATTTCGGCCGTGAGCCTGAACCGGCCCGAGCCCATGTACGCCTTCTTCCTGCGCGACATGGACCGCCGCCACCCCGGCACCTCCCCGGTGACCGAGGGGCTGGCGGGCACGCTGGCCGACATTGCGCAGCTGGTCGGGCGCCGGCCGATCAAGGACATCGTGGGCGAGACGGTCGACACCATCGAGCGCCTGTGCATCGAATCGGCCCTCAAGCTCACCCACGACAACCGGGCCTCGGCGGCCGAGATGCTGGGGCTCTCGCGCCAGAGTCTGTACGTCAAGCTGCGCCGCTTTGGCATGCTGGGCGACCACGAACCCGACTGACCCGCTGGCGGCCGACATGGCCCAAGTGTCAATTTCGATTGACATTTTTAATTGTCTGTTCAAAATGCAGACATGGTCCGTCCTCAACTATCGGCCGTTGCTGAGCTGCTCAAGCCCATCACCTGGTTTCCGCCCATGTGGGCGTTCGCCTGCGGTGCGATCGCTTCGGGTCAGCCGCTGGGCGATCAATGGGGCCTGCTGATCCTGGGGCTGGTGCTGACCGGTCCACTGGTGTGTGCCAGCAGCCAGGCGGTCAACGACTGGTTTGACCGGCATGTCGACGCGATCAACGAGCCGCTGCGTCCGATCCCGTCGGGCCGCATGCCCGGCCGCTGGGGCCTGGCGATTGCGATCGCCTGGACCGCGCTGTCGCTCTTGTGGGCCTTGCTCATGGGGCCGTGGGGCTTTGTGGCCTGTGCGCTGGCCGTGCTGCTGTCCTGGGCCTACAGCGCACCACCGGTGCGGCTCAAGCGCAATGGCTGGTGGGGCAATGCCGCTTGCGCGCTCAGCTACGAGGGGCTGGCCTGGATCACCGGAACCGCCGTGATGCTGGGCGGTGCCTGGCCCGGCAATGCCTCGCTGGTGCTGGCGCTGCTCTACAGCCTGGGTGCCCACGGCATCATGACCCTCAATGATTTCAAATCGATCGAAGGCGACGCCCGCATGGGCGTGGGCTCGCTTCCGGTGCAGCTGGGCGCGCGCCGCGCAGCGCAGACGGCCGCCGCCGTGATGTGGTTGCCACAGGCAGCGGTGTCGCTGATGCTGTTGACCTGGGGCTTGCACTGGCATGCATTGGCGGTGCTGGCGCTGGGACTGGCGCAATGGCCGCTGATGCGCCAGTTCGTGCGCCAGCCGGTTGAAAAGGCACTGCTGCTCAGCGCCTTCGGTGTGCCGCTGTATGTGAGCGGCATGATGGTCAGTGCCTTCGGCCTGCGCCAGTTGCATCTTGCGGGGGTGACATGAACCAAGCATCTGAATTTGGCTGGCCGCAGATCCTGCGGCTGGGGCTGGTGCAGGCCTGCCTGGGCGCGGTGGTGGTGGTGACCACCTCTACCCTCAACCGCGTGATGGTGGTCGAGCTGGCCATGCCCGCGCTCTTGCCCGGCTTTCTGGTGGCCTGGCATTACGGCGTGCAGATGGTGCGCCCGCGCATGGGTTTTGGCGCCGACCAGGGCCGCCGCAACACGCCCTGGATGATCGGGGGCATGGCGGTGCTGGGCGCTGGTGGCGTGCTGGCCGCGCTGGCCACCGTCTGGATGGCCAGCGAGCGCCTGTACGGCGCGCTGCTGGCCTTGCTCGCCTTTGCCCTGATCGGGCTGGGCGTGAGCGCTTGCGGCACCTCGCTGCTGGCACTCATGGCCAAGCGCGTGCCCGAAGCACGGCGCGCACCGGCCGCCACCACGGTCTGGATGATGATGATCCTGGGCTTTGCGGTCACGGCCGGCGTGGTGGGCAAACTCATTGAGCCCTACAGCCCCGAGGGGCTGCTGCGCGTGTCGGCCGGTCTGAGCCTGCTGACGCTGGGTGTGATGGCGCTGGCCCTGTGGCGGCTCGAGGGTTCGGGCACGCCCTCTGCGGTGGCCGCACCGGCAGCCAGGCCCGCAGTGCCCGCGCAAAATTTCCGGCAGGCCTTTGCGGCCGTGTGGGACGAGGCGCAGGCGCGCACTTTCACCGTGTTCGTGTTCCTGTCGATGCTGGCCTACAGCGCGCAGGACCTGGTGCTCGAGCCCTTTGCCGGCGTGGTGCATGGCTTCTCGCCTGGGCAGACCACGCAGTTGTCCGGCTTTCACCACATGGGGGTGCTGGGCGGCATGATCGCGGTGGCGCTGGCCGGCTCGGCCCGTGCGCGCGGGCGGCTGGGTTCGGTGCAGGGCTGGATGGTGGGCGGCTGTCTGGCCTCGGCCCTGGCCACGGTGGGCCTGAGCTGGGCCGCGCTGCAAAGCGATTGGCCGCTGCGGCTCAATGTGGTGCTGCTGGGTGTGGCCAATGGCGCGTTCTCGATCGCGGCGATCGCCACCATGATGCGCCTGGCCGGCGCCGGTGGGCCTGGCCGCGAGGGCACCCGAATGGGCCTGTGGGGCGCGGCGCAGGCCATGGCCTTTGGCCTGGGCGGTTTGGTGGGCACGGGGGCCAGTGACCTGGCCCACAGCCTGCTCGGTGGCCACCGCAGCGCCTACGCCAGCGTGTTTGCGCTGCAGGCGGTGATGTTTGCTGTTTCAGCTGTTGTCGCGCTGCGCCTGGCGGCGCCGCGCCAGGCGGCTGTGGCGCCGGGGTCGCTGAGCGACCCGTCCCTTGAAAGGGGTTGAACCATGCGCAAGACCGATTTTGATGTGGTGGTGGTCGGCGGCGGACCCGCTGGCGCGACGGCTGCCGATGACCTGGCGCGCGAAGGCTGGCGTGTGCTGCTGCTCGATCGCCTGGGACGCGTCAAGCCTTGTGGCGGCGCCATTCCGCCGCGGCTGATCAAGGACTTCGACATCCCCGACCATCTGCTGGTGGCCAAGGTGCGCTGCGCGCGCATGATCTCGCCAACGGACAACCAGGTGGATATTCCAATCGACAACGGCTTTGTCGGCATGGTCGACCGGGACACCTTTGACGAATTTTTGCGTGCGCGTGCGGCCCTCTCGGGTGCGGTGCGTTGCCAGGCCATATTCGATAGGCTCGAGCACGATGCCGAGCAGCAGCTGTGGGTCCACTACACCCCGGTCACCTCCAAGGAGCATGCGGCGGCAGAGCATGCGCTGCCCATCAAGGTCAGCACCCGCATGGTGGTGGGGGCCGACGGTGCCCGCTCCGAAGTGGCACGCCAGGCCATTCCCAATGCGCACAAGACGAAATACGTTTTCGCCTACCACGAGATCATCGAGTCGCCGGTGCACCAGAGCGGCTACGACGCCGAGCGTTGCGACGTGTACTACCAGGGCGAAGTCTCGCCGGATTTTTACGGCTGGGTGTTTCCCCACGGCAAGACCATGAGCGTGGGCATGGGCAGTGCGGACAAAGGCTATTCGCTGCGCGGCGCCACCGCAAGGCTGCGCGCCATTGCCGGGCTGACCGATGCCCCCACCCTGCGCCGCGAAGGGGCGCCCATCCCGCTCAAGCCCTTGCCGCAGTGGGACAACGGCCGCGACGTGATCGTCGCAGGCGATGCTGCCGGCGTCGTGGCCCCCTCCTCGGGCGAAGGCATCTACTACGCCATGGACTGCGCCCGCCGCGTGGCCCGTGCCACCCACCAGGCCCTGCAGACCGGCAACAGCGCCTGCCTCAAGCAGGGCCGCAAGAGTTTCATGAAGCAGCACGGGCGGGTGTTCTGGATCCTGGGGGTGATGCAGTACTTCTGGTACCAGAACGACCGTCGCCGCGAAAAGTTCGTCAAGATCTGCGAAGACCGCGATGTGCAGCGTCTGACCTTCGAGTCCTACATGAACAAGGAACTTGCCCGCAAGGACCCGATGGCCCATGTGCGCATCTTCTTCAAGGACATGGCCCACCTGCTGGGCCTGGCGCGCACCTGAAGGCCGGAGATCGTATGGCGCGCAGGGGTTTTGCAGGCAGCGACAATGGCGATCATGAACACATCCTCCCTGCGTCCCCTGATCGTGGCTTTTGTGCTGAGCTACGCCACGGCGGGCATTGGCGGCGCCCTCACAGACCTGGGTCCCTGGTACTTTGCCCTGCGCCAACCCGCATGGAAACCGCCGGATGCCGCATTCGGTGTGATCTGGAGCACCATCTTCACCCTGTGCGCCATCAGCGGCTGGCTGGCCTGGCGCGCCGCTGGCACGCACGCACTGCGTCTGCGTGTGGTCTGGTTGTTTGGCATCAACGCGGTGCTCAACATCCTGTGGAGCGCGCTGTACTTTCAGCTGCACCGGCCCGACTGGTCCTTGATCGAAGTGGTCTGCCTTTGGCTGTCCATCGTGGCCCTGATCGTGGGTCTGTGGCGCATCTCGCGATGGGCCAGTGCCCTGCTGCTGCCATACCTGATCTGGGTCAGCATCGCCAGCGCACTGAACCTGGCCACCGTGCAGCTCAACGGGCCGTTCTGACTGCTGGCCCGAGCTGCGGGCATCACGGGCACGGTGCTTTTTTCAACCGATGTCCGTAGCGATGGGGTGCCGATGACTGCTTCAAACGCTTCAAATATTTCACTGTTGGCCAGCATTTTTGTGCTGGTGACCGCCCTGAGCTGGGGCGGCTACTGGTGGCTCGACAAGCGGGCCCATAGCTTGCCGGGCGTGCTCAGGGACAGCTACAAGCTGGGCCTGATCATCGTGTATGGCCTGCAGGTGGCGCTGCTGCTGATGTTCGCGCTCTAGCCGTGGCCTGGCCAAAACACACACCCTGGCCGGCATGACAAAAGGTGCGATGGTGCTGCTGCTTGCCGCCTTGAGCCTGTTGTCGATGTGGTTGTGGACGCCCGATCTGCCGCGTGCCGAACTCCAAGAGCGCTACCTGGCAGCACCCGCTGACATGCGCACGCTGGGTCCGTGGCGGCTGCATGTGCGCGACAGCGGCCCGCGCGATGCACCCGCAGTCGTGCTGCTGCACGGCTTTGGCTCCAGCCTGCACACCTGGGATGCCTGGGCTCAGGGGCTGAGCAGCACCCATCGCGTGATTCGCCTGGACTGGCCGGGCAGCGGGCTGAGCCCACCCGACCCCGACAACGATTACACCGACGCGCGCAGTCTGCAGCTGCTGTTGCGCCTGCTCGATGAATTGGGCGTGCAGCGTGCCAGCTGGGTGGGCCATTCGATGGGCGGGCGCATCGCCTGGACCCTGGCCGCCCGCCACCCCGAACGCACCGACCGGCTGGTGCTGGTGGCGCCCGACGGCTTTGCCAGCTTCGGTTTTGTGTATGGCCAGCCCATGCCCGTGCCCGCCAGCTGGAGACTGATGCGCCATGTGTTGCCCCAAGCCGTGCTGCGCATGAGCCTGCAGTCCGCCTACGCCCAGCCGCAAAGCCTGACCGATGCGCTGATCACCCGCTACCACGAACTTTTGCGCGCGCCGGGCGCTCGCCAGGCCATGCTCGAACGTCTGCGCCAGACCGTGCTGCAGGAGCCCTTGCCCCTGTTGGCGCAGATCCAGGCGCCCACCTTGCTGGTGTGGGGCGAGCAAGACGCGATGATCCCGTTCAGCCATGCGCAGGATTATTTGCATGCGATTGCCGGCAGCCGGCTCGCCGCATTGGCCGCCACGGGTCACCTGCCACAGGAGGAAGCCGCGCAGGCGTCCCTGCAGGCCGTGGCCGCGTTTTTGCCGTAAGCCCTAGACCGGCGCTGCGCCGCACCAGTGCAGGATCTGCGCCGCGGTGCCCTGCGGGTCCTGCTCGTGCGCCAGGTGGCCCAGGCCGGGCTGCAGCCACTTTTGGGCTTGCGGCATCAGGCGGCAGGCCTCGTCGGCCAGCGCCGGGGGCACGGTCTGGTCCTGCGCGCCAATCGCCATGAACACCGGATGGTGCAGCTGGGGCAGGCGCGCCGCCAGCGGCTTGATGCGCCAAGCCGCCATCATCGACAGCACGCTGTGCACATGGCCCGAGTCGCTGAGCACGCGGGTGTAAAGGTCCAGTCCCGCGGCGTCGAGCGTGGAGCCGGTGCGCGCTACCCATTGGGCCACCGCGCCTGGCCGGGCCGCCATTTTGGCCGTGGCCCAGGCCGACAGCGGGTTGATCGCGGCCAGCTTGGCCGCAGGCCCGAACAGCCAGGAAGCGACACCGGGCAAGGGTAGCCAGGCCGGGTTCAGGCCCACCAGAAGGCTGTGTTTCATGCGCTCGTGCTGCAGCGCCATGTGCGCTGCAATCGCCGCCCCGGCCGAGTGGCCCGCGATCGCGTGCGGCGTGAGGTCCAGCTGCAGCATCAGCGCGCGCACGCTATCGCTCATGCCGGGCAGCGACAGGGCGCCCTCTGGCCCACGGCTGGTGAAGGCATGGCCCGGCAGATCGGGCGCCACCACGGTGAAGTGCTGTGCCAGCCAGGGCATCAGGCCGCGCCAGCTGAAGCTGCCCGAGCCGGTGCCGTGCAGCAGCAGCAGCACCGGTCCCTGGCCCATCACCTGCACATGCCAGCGGATGCCGCCGGCCTGCACAAAGCGGCTGTGCTGCGCGTGCGGCCAGTGCGCTGCGTGCGCGTTCCAGTCCATGCCAGGGTAGAAGCGTTCGTACATGCGGGTGGCTCAGCGTGCGGGTCGCGCGTCGTGCAGTGCCTGCGCCAGGCGCTGCGACTGCAGATGCGGCATGGGCAGGTAGCGTGCGCCCAGGGTCTGGGCCAGTTGCTGCGCCTGCACTTCGGGTTGGGGCGCGGTGTCGATCCACAGGCCGGCGTGCCCGGTGGTGTGCCAAGCGCGCGCCCAGTGCCTGGCCTCGTCCTGCGCCTGCAGCCGGCCGCCCACGCCTTGCAGCGTGACGTTGGCGCGGCCGTCGCTGAGCACCACCAGGATCGGCGTGACGCCCTGGCGCTGCAGCAGCGCAGCCTGCTCGTGTGCCAGCTGCAGGGCCGATGCCAGCGGCGTGCCACCGCCGCCGGGCAGACCGGTGAGCGCGCGGCGTGCGCGCACCAGCGAGCGGGTCATGGGCAGCAGCAGCTGGGCCTGTGCGCCGCGAAAGGCGATCACGCACACGCTGTCGCGGCGTGCGTACGACTGTTCCAGCAGGATCTGCACCGCGCCTTTGGCCTCGGCCAGCCGGTGCAGCGCGGCCGAGCCCGAGGCGTCGAGCGCCAGGATCAGGCAGCTCGGCGTGTGCTGCTGGTAGCGGTGCAGATGAAAGTCTTCGACGCGGATGCGCAGCGGCTGGGTGCTGTCCAGTCGCCCACGCAGGCGCTGGCGCGGCGCCGCTGCGCGCAGCGTGGCCAGCACATGCAGGCGCGCGCCACCGCCGGGTTT
>JACCDQ011365056.1_pt1 | contig 38309 bp, 37 predicted proteins | sample 7446031 | NCBI WGS metagenome assembly JACCDQ01 (sample SAMN15323442, study PRJNA562643) | freshwater metagenome | isolation source: river surface water | place: USA:Blue River Watershed | collected 2017-08-17 | reverse complement strand
CTATGAAAATTAAAGGAGACTTCTCATGACCGATGCAGTCATTGTTTCGACAGCCCGTACCCCGTTGGCCAAATCGTGGAAAGGGGCGTTCAACATGACGCACGGTGCAACGCTGGGCGGCGCGGCGCTGAAGGCTGCCATTGAGCGGGCCGGCATTGATGCCGCGCAGATCGAAGATGTGATGATGGGCTGCGCGAATCCGGAAGGTGCTACCGGGTGGAACATCGCACGCCAGGTGGCATTGCGTGCCGGCTGCCCGGTCTCCACCGGCGGCATTACGATCAATCGCTTCTGCTCGTCTGGCCTGCAGACCATTGCCAGCGCAGCGCAGCGCATTCTCGCCGGCGAGGGCGACATCTATGCGGCCGGTGGCGTCGAGTCGATCTCTTGCGTGCAAAACGAAATGAACATGCACATGTTCAAGGATCCGTGGCTGGAGAAAAACAAGCCCGAGATCTACTGGCCGATGCTGCAGACCGCAGAGAACGTCGCCAAGCGATATGCCATTCCGCGCGAGCGCCAGGACCAGTACGGCGTGCAAAGCCAGTTGCGTGCTGCCGCTGCGCGTGACGCCGGCCGGTTCGCCGATGAAATCGTCCCGGTCACGACCACGATGGCGGTGGCCGACAAGGAGACGGCACAGATCCTGACCCGCGAGGTGACGGTTTCGGCCGACGAAGGCATTCGTTCCGACACCACCTACGAGGGTGTGTCGCAGATTCGTTCCGCGATGCCTGGGGGTGTGGTCGCGGCCGGCAACGCCAGCCAGTTTTCCGATGGTGCGTCAGTCGCCATCGTGATGAGCGACAAGGCGGCTGCGGCCTCCGGCAAGCAACCGCTCGGTATCTTCCGCGGCTTTGCGATCGCTGGCTGCGAGCCGGACGAGATGGGTATCGGACCGGTGTTCGCGATTCCGAAATTGCTCAAGCAGACCGGCGTGAAGATTGAAGACGTCGGCCTGTGGGAGCTGAATGAAGCGTTCGCAGTACAGGTGCTGTACTGCGCCGACAAGCTTGGCATTCCGATGGACCGGCTGAATGTGAATGGCGGTGCGATTGCGCTCGGCCATCCGTATGGCATGTCGGGCGCGCGCCTGACCGGCCACGCGCTGATCGAAGGCAAGCGCCGTGGCGTCAAATACGTTGTCGTGACCATGTGCATCGGCGGCGGGCAAGGCGCGGCCGGCCTGTTCGAAGTCGTTTGATTTCCTCAGGCAGCACCGGATGGCTTCACTGATCCTGTCGCGGCGCGACCTCGACTTCCTGTTGTACGAGTGGCTCGACGCTGAGTCGCTGTGCGCGCGTGCGCGCTTTGCCGAGCACGGCCGCGAGACCTTCGATGCCGTGCTTGATCTGTGCGAACAGATCGCCACCGAGAAGTTCGCGAACCATAACCGCAAGTCCGACGAACATGAACCGCAGTTTGACGGTGAGCGCGTCACGGTCATACCCGAGGTGCGCGAAGCGCTGCAGGCGTTCAGTGACGCGGGCCTGATGGCGGCCGGGCACGATGCAGAGCTTGGCGGCATGCAGCTGCCCTGCCTGGTCGAGAAAGCAGGCTTCGCGTGGTTCAAAGGCGCCAACGTCGCCACGGCGGCGTATCCGATGCTCACCATCGGCAACGCCAACACGCTGCTCAAATGCGGCAGTCCGGAGCAGATCGAGAAATACGTTCGACCTCTGTTAACGGGTCGCTTCCTCGGCACCATGTGCCTGTCGGAGCCACAGGCCGGTTCCAGCCTGTCCGACATCACCACCCGGGCCGAGCCGCAAGCCGACGGCAGCTATCGTCTGCGCGGCAACAAGATGTGGATCTCGGGCGGTGAACACGACTTGTCCGAAAACATCGTGCATCTGGTGCTGGCGAAAGTGCCGGGGGCCGATGGCAAACTGATCCCCGGTGTGAAAGGCATTTCGCTGTTCGTGCTGCCGAAATTCCTGGTTAATGAGGATGGCAGTCTGGGCGAGCGTAACGATGTCGTGTTGGCTGGCCTGAACCACAAGATGGGCTATCGCGGCACCACCAATTGCCTGCTGAATTTCGGCGAAGGCAAGCATCGCCCGCACGGGCAGCCCGGCGCGATCGGCTGGCTGGTCGGTACGCTGCATCAGGGGCTGGCGGCAATGTTCAACATGATGAACGAGGCGCGTATCGCCGTCGGTCTCGGTGCCGTGATGCTGGGTTACACCGGTTACCTGCATGCGCTCGATTACGCACGCAACCGTCCGCAGGGACGACATCCGCAGAACAAGGACCCTGCACAGTCGCAGATTCCCATCGTCGGCCACACCGACGTGAAACGCATGCTGCTGGCCCAGAAGGCCTATGTCGAGGGCGGACTGGCGCTGATCCTGTATTGCGCGCGACTGGTGGACGAAGAAAAGACGGCCGGCAGCGATGCGGAGCGCTCACAGGCCACGCTGCTGCTCGACATCCTGACGCCGATTGCCAAGTCATGGCCGTCGCAATGGTGTCTGGAGGCGAACAGCCTGGCGATTCAGGTGCACGGCGGGTACGGCTACACGCGCGAATACGCGGTCGAACAGTTTTATCGCGACAACCGTCTCAATCCGATTCATGAAGGCACGCATGGCATCCAGGGACTGGATCTGCTCGGCCGCAAAGTCGTGATGCGCGATGGCGCTGCGTTCCGGCTGTTGTCGGACCGCGTAAACGACACGATCGCGCGGGCTCACCGGATCCCGCAGGCCGCTGCACTGCGCTCACGCTGGGAGCGGCTGGTCGAAGTCACAAGCACCCTGCATGCCGCCGGTGACCTGAATGTCACGCTGGCGAACGCTTCGATCTACCTCGAAGCCTTCGGCCATCTGGTGATTGGCTGGATCTGGCTCGAACAGGCGCTGGTGGCCGCAGCGGCAAAACAAGGCGACGCCGATTTCTACGCTGGCAAACTGCAGGCCTTTCAATATTATTTCTGTTTCGAACTGCCAAAAGTCGACGCTCAGTTGAATCTGCTGGCGTCGCTGGATACCACCACGCTGGACATGCAGGACAGCTGGTTCTGAAACGTACAAAAATCCCCAAGCAAATGATCAAGCACATCGTAATGTGGCAGCTGAAAGAGCATGCCGAAGGCAATGACAAGGCGTACAACGCCGCGCGCATGAAGGAACTGCTGACAGCTTGCGCCGGCATCGTGCCTGGCATGCTGAAGCTTGAAGTGGCGCTCGCAGAGCCCGGCCTTGAATGCACTTACGACGTGGTCATGTACTCTGAATTTGCATCGCGCGAGGCGCTCGATGCTTACCAGAACCATCCGCAGCACGTCGCGCTGAAGCCATTCGTCGCCGCCGTGCGGTCGGCTCGCCAGTGCATGGACTACGAAGCGAGTTGAACATGCATACGATCCGTGAACTGTTTGACCTGAGCGGTCGCACCGCGCTTGTTACCGGCGGCTCGCGCGGATTGGGCCTGCAAATGGCCGAGGCATTGGGCGAGCAGGGCGCCCGCCTGCTGATCTCGGCACGCAAGCAGGATGAACTCGATGAAGCGGTTGCCCACCTCGAGCAGCGCGGTTGCAAAGTATCTGCGCGCGCGGCCAACCTGGGCGATGAGGACGGAGTGAATGCGCTGGCCGATCACGCTCTGGCGGACCTGGGACACGTTGACATCCTGGTCAATAATGCCGGCGCCACCTGGGGAGCGCCGGCTGAAGACCATCCGATCGAGGCCTGGGACAAGGTGATGAACCTGAATGTGCGCAGCGTGTTCCTGATGTGCCAGGCCATCGGCAAGCGCTCAATGATCCCGCGCCGCTACGGCCGCATCATCAATACCGCGTCGATAGCGGGCTTTGCAGGCAATGGTTCTTCGCACATGCAGACCATCAGCTACAACACCTCCAAGGCGGCGGTGATCAATTTCACCCGCACGCTGGCCGGCGAGTGGGGACCCTACGGCATTACCGTGAATGCGATCGCGCCCGGGTTCTTTCCATCGAAAATGACGCGAGGCATGCTCGACAGCATGGGCGACGAGGCGGCGCAGCGCGCTCCGCTGCGCCGCCTGGGGGATGACGAAGACCTGAAAGGTGCACTGCTGCTGTTTGCATCGATGGCAGGAAAGCACATCACCGGCCAAACACTGGCGGTGGACGGCGGCGTGTCGGCGGTGCTGATCTGATGAACCAGCCGCGCCCTTTCCCGACCGAGATCCCCTTTCTGAAAGAACTCGGTGTCGAATTCCTCGGCATGGACAATGGCCGCGCGCAGATCGCGCTGACGCTGGAACCACGCCACATGAATAGCTGGCAAGTGACCCATGGTGGCGTCGTGATGACGCTGCTGGACGTCGCGATGTCGCTGGCAGGTCGTTCACTCGATCCGCAATCGCGTGCCGGCGTGACGGTGGAAATGAAGACCAGTTTCCTGCAGCCGGGCGGAACACCGGGCGCGCGCATCGTCGCCACCGGCCATGCGTTCCATCGCTCGACCACCATGTGCTTCTGCGAAGCCGACTTGCACGATGGCGACCGCCTGGTCGCGAAGGCCATGGGCACCTTCAAATACCTGAAACGGCTCGATGTCGCCGACAAGCTTTGATATCCGGAATCAATATGACCACCTACCAACGCATCGTACTTGCATCACGTCCCCAGGGGGGTGTGGCGCCCGACAATTTCCGGCTTGAGACCGTGCCGCTGCCTGACATCGCGGACGGCCAGCTACTGGTCCGAAATCATTACCTGTCGCTCGATCCGTATATGCGCATGCGTATGGAGGACGTAAAAAGTTACGCCGCCCCTCAGCCGCTCGACGAGGTCATGATCGGCGGCACCGCCGGTGAAGTGATCGCATCGAAGCATCCGAAATTCCAGGTCGGCGACAAGGTGGTCGGCATGTTCGGCTGGTCCGAGATCGGAGTGTCTGACGGAAGCCTGCTAAAGAAAGTCGATACCAGCCGCGTGCCGCTGTCGGCTTATCTCGGCGCCGTTGGCATGCCCGGCATGACAGCCTGGTATGGATTGAATCAGATCATCCGCCCAAAGGCAGGTGAGACGATTGCCGTGTCGGCGGCCAGCGGCGCAGTCGGCAGCGTTGTCGGCCAGCTGGCGAAGCTTGCAGGATGCCGCGTGGTCGGCATTGCCGGCGGCAGGCAGAAATGCGATTACGTGGTCAGCGAGCTCGGCTTCGATGCCTGTGTTGATTACAAGGCGGGCAATCTGTTCCAGGACTTGAAGGCCGCAGCGCCGGATGGCATTGACGGGCTATTCGAGAACGTCGGTGGCGCCGTGATGGATGCGGCGCTGGCGCGCATGAATCCGTTCGGCCGCATTGCGCTGTGCGGCATGATTGCCGGCTATGACGGCCAGCTGATGCCGGTCCATTACCTGCACATGGTGCTGTCGATGAGGCTGTCCATGCAGGGGTTCATCGTGTCCGAGCATATGGAATTCTGGCCGCAAGGCCTCTCGGAGCTGGCGCAGCTGGTCGGCGACGGCAAGCTCAAGTATCGCGAATCGATCGCCGATGGCCTGTCGGCCGCGCCGGCCGCCTTCATCGGCATGCTGCGCGGTAAAAATTTCGGCAAGCAGCTGGTAAAGCTGGCCTGAGGAAAACAAGATGAAAGCATTCAAAGGCAAAGTCGCCGTGATCACCGGCGCTGCCAGTGGCTTCGGCAAAGAGTTTGCGCTGCTGGGCGCGAAGCTGGGCATGAAGCTGGTGCTGGCCGACGTACAGAAAGAAGCGCTGGAAGCGGCAGCCGCCGAGCTGCAGGCGACAGGCGCCGAGGTGCTGGCGCAGACCTGCGACGTTCGCAAGGGCGAGCAGGTCGAGGTGCTGGCGCAGGCCGCGATGCAGCGCTTCGGTGCAATTCATCTGGTCTTTAATAATGCCGGCGTCGGTGCCGGTGGCCTGGTATGGGAAAGCACGCAGGCCGACTGGGAATGGGTACTCGGCGTGAACCTGTGGGGCGTGATCCATGGCGTGCGCGTGTTCACGCCGCTGATGCTCGAATGCGCGAAAAAAGATCCGGCGTACGAAGGTCACATTGTCAATACGGCATCGATGGCTGGCATGCTGACGCCACCGACCATGGGCGTCTACAACGTGTCCAAGCATGCCGTCGTGGCGCTTTCCGAAACGCTTTATCACGACCTGATGCTGGTCGAGGCGCCGATCGGTGCGTCGGTGCTGTGTCCGTATTTCGTGCCGACGGGTATCAGCCAGTCTGAGCGTGTGCGTCCCGGTGACGTGCAAGGGGTTGCGCCGACACGCAGCCAGCAAGTGTCGGCGGCGGTATTGGAAAAGGCCGTTGCGTCTGGCAAGGTGACGGCGGCCGAAGTGGCCGAGCGCACCTTCGAAGCGATTCGCGACGGGCAGTTCTACATCTATTCGCATCCGCAGGCGCTCGGCAATGTGCAGCGGCGGATGGAGGACATCGTCAGCATGCGCAATCCCGGCGATCCGTATGAATCTGCGCCGCATGTGCGCGACAAGCTGCGTGCCGGTTTGCGGGGCGATTGAACGTGGCAGAGGTCAGCGACCAGCACTTTGAGGGTCTTCCGAACGGAACGCGCCTGCACTATGCATGTGCCGGCGCGGCCGGTCGGCCGCTGCTGCTGTTCCTGCATGGATTTCCCGAATTCTGGTACGCATGGCAGGCGCAGCTTGAGCACTTCGGCGATACGCATTTCGCGGTTGCGCCGGATCTGCGCGGCTATAACCTGTCCGACCAGCCGCACGAGGTGGCGGCCTACCGCGCCCAGCTTCTGCTGCAGGACATCGGACAATTCATCCAAGCCCTGGGCTACGAGCGCTGCATTATCGTCGCGCACGACTGGGGCGGTGCGCTGGCCTGGCAATTTGCGATCCAGTTTCCGCAAACTGTCGAGCGGCTGCTGGTCATCAATGCCACCCATCCGCTGCCTTTCGCGGAGGGTCTGGCGCATGACCCGGCGCAGCAAGCCGCCAGCCAGTACATGAACTGGTTGCGTGCCGAAGGCTCGGAAGCTGCGCTGGCGAAGGATGATTTCCGGCTGATGGAGCGGATGATGCTGGGCATGGGCGCCAGCCCGGATTGGTTCGATGCCGTCACACGCGCTCGCTACCACGCGTGCTGGTCACGCGGCCTCCGTGGCGGCGTCAACTACTACCGTGCATCGCGCATCCACCCGCCCACAGCAAGCGAGCCGGGTGCCGCCGGGCTGTCGCTGGACGCCGGAAAATTTCACGTGCATTGCCCGGTGCGGGTGCTGTGGGGCGAGCAGGACAAGGCATTGCTGCCCGCGCTGCTTGATACACTGGACCGCTACGTCGACGACCTGGTCATCACGCTCGTTGCGGATGCGAGCCACTGGATCGTGCATGAACAGCCCGAACGGGTGAACCGCTGGATCGCCGACTCCCTGAACCTCTGAATTCCATGGCCAGACAGGATTTTTCTTTTTTTCATACATTGCGCGTACGCTGGTCCGAAGTGGACATGCAGGCGATTGTTTTTAACGGTAACTACCTGAATTATTTCGACGTCGCGTTTACCGAGTACTGGCGCGCGACCGGTTTGCCGGATGTGCTGGCGCAAGCCGAAGCCGGTCTTGAAATGTTTGCGCGCAAGGCGACCGTCGAATACCACGCACCGGCGCGTTTTGACGACGTGCTCGATATTGGGGTGCGCTGTGCCGACCTGGGGCGCAGCTCGATGCGCTTCGTGCTCGAGATTTTCAAGGGCGACGATCTGCTGGTGTCGGGTGAAATGACCTATGTCTATGCCGACAGTCGCATCCGCAAGAGCGAGCCCGTACCTGCACTGTGGCGCGAGCGACTGGCCGGATTCGACCAGACGCGGGTGGTCGGCCAATGAGCATTCAGGTCGTGATCGGTGACTGGGACAGCCTGCGCGAGCATGCGCAGGACTTGCGTGTCGAGGTGTTCGTGGTCGAGCAGGGCGTGCCGATCGAGCTCGAATGGGACGAGGGCGATGAAGTGGGCACGCATGCCGTCGCCTACGATGCCGAAGGCCAGCCCATCGCCACCGGCCGGCTGCTGCCCGACGGCCATATCGGTCGGATGGCCGTGCGCAAGTCAGCGCGCGGGCAGGGCATAGGCTCGTTTGTGCTGAACGCCTTGCTGGCCGAAGCGAAGCGGCTCGGCTACGGCAAGCTGGTGTTGCATGCCCAGATGCATGCGGTGGATTTTTACCGTCGCCATGGTTTCGTCGAAGAAGGTGACGAGTTCATGGAAGCCGGCATCCCGCACCGGATGATGACGCGACAGGCCTGAGCTTGTGGCACGGTCAGCAGGTCGGCAATTAATGCGAGCTTTGATTCATCCCCGAGGTGCACATGCCAATCATCGCTGAACATGCCGCCTGGTCGAAGGCTCGCCTGCACGCGTTGTCCAGAATATGCTTGCTGGCTGCGATCTGTTTCGCGTCGTCGCCGCTGCAGGCCGGCACCTCAGACTGCTACGCCGTCCGTAACCAGGACAGCCGCAACCTCTGTCTCGCGCAGGCAAGGGGACAAACATCGGACTGCTATGCGATTCAGGACATGGATCTGCGCAACTACTGCCTCGCCACGCTGAAATCCGAAAGCAGCCATTGCTACAGCATTCGCGAGAGCGACCTGAAGAACCAGTGCCTCGCACTGACCCGGAAGCAGTCGTCGAACTGTTATTCGATCCGCGACGATGATGCGAAAAATGCCTGCCTGGCCCGTGACCGCGGCGACGCGTCACGCTGCTACGCGATCAGGGAAACGGATGAGCGGAACTTCTGTCTGGCAGGTGTCAAAGGAGAGCGTTCCTACTGCTATAGCATCAGTTCGCAAGACCTGAAGAATCGTTGCCTCGCATCGACGCGCTAGGCGTAGGTCGTGCCTTCACGAATTACCGGATCACACGTTCTGCAAGGTTGGCGGCTCCTCCGCCACCGACGCGCAGCAGTGTCGACGCGCGTGTTCCGTAATCCGGCGATTCGATGCAGATCGGCGACAGCAGCCTTTCCCACTCCAGGCTGACGCCGGTATCAGGCAAACGGACGTCCGCAGGACGTACCGTATCGGCCAGCATTTCGAAGTAGGCATTGTCCGGAGCGCCCTGACACAAAAGGCTGGCGAACTGCGCCTTCGCGCGAACGACCTTCGGCCACGGCGTATCGAGCGAACCATTCGACAGTCCGTAGATGCCCGGTTCAAGGGAGCGGAATGAGGTCTCGCTATCGTTCGATATCCAGTACAAGGTGTCGGCGTCACCGCAGATCAGGTTGAAGCCGTTATAGTCGTCCGCCGTTTCGCGCACGTGATCGAGATAGCTGCGCGGGTCGGCGCCGTCAGACAGATACTCAGCGACCAGCTGGCCACGCGAGCGCTTGTCGAGTTTAGCAGCACGACCGTTGCGGATATTGGTCAGGGCCGCGAAGCGACCGTCACGATTGATGCCGAGCCAGGTGCCTCCGGCCTGCAGATCGCGGCCTGCATAGACATTCGGCTGGTCTTCCCACCAGCCGGCTGGCTGCGTTGGCCGGACAAAAAATTCATCGCGATTCGCGGCCAGTACCAGCGGGCAGCCAGGCACCAGCTTCCAGGCAAAAACGATCAGGCACATTCGGGCAAGTCCACAAAGATTTCAATATGCCGCTCGACCGCGATCGGCAGGTCGGCGGCGAGCACAGCCTGCTGCAATGCCGGCAAAAAGTCGCCCGGCACATCCGCGTAGATTTCCATCCAGGTTTGCAGCCCGTCTTGTTCGTCGGGACGACGCTTCAGCGCCGTGTGAATGCCAAAGCGCTGCGCCAGCACGGACTGCAGCGCAGCGATGCGTGGTCTCAGCTGCGCTGTGTGCTCGGAGCGGACGCGGTAATACACGAAGAAATCGGTCATTCAGCGGCGGACAGCGAGTAGGGAAGTTCGCCGAAGCTCAGCGGCGCACCATCGCCTGCGCTCAGCTGTATCGACGTATCGGCGAGCTCCATCTTCAGCTCGACCAGGCAGGCCATACGTCCGTCCGGCCCGCGCTCGGCATTGACGATCATGCCGCACGGTTGTCCCGGATCGGACAACGAGTAGACTTCCGCGCCGGCAGTGGCCAGCGCATCGTCGCAGAACGCGAGCAATGAGCGACGTTTCAGCTTGCCCAGGTACTGGCTGCGAGCGACGATCTCCTGGCCCGGATAACAGCCTTTGCGGAAGTTCACGCCGCCGATCAGCTCGAAGTTGATCATCTGCGGAACGAATTGCTCGCGCGTCGCTTCCACGACCTGGGGCAGGCCGGCAATGATCTCGGTCCAGCGCCACAGCGAAGCCGGTGCGGGCGATAGTGACTCCGCGTAGAGCCGCCAGACCGCCGTCGCACTATCGGTCGGTCCGGCCCAAATGGCGCGTTGCAATCCAACGGCATCCGGCATCCGTATCAGTGTGCCGTCATGTTCGGGTGTTCGTTGCCAGCGGGTGCCGGCAAGTGAAGCGATGCTCCCCGCCGGTGCGGCCATGCCGAGCAGCGCCAGTTCGGCGCTCGCATCCCGCAGTTTGACTTTGGCGCGCAGCACAAACATCTGTAGCCGCTTCAGCGTCGCCGGCAGCAGTTCACGAGGAAGTGCCAGCAGAATTTCAGCGTCGGACTTCCAGATCAGCATCGTTGCCAGCAGCCGGCCTTTCGGCGAGCAATACCCGGCAAGGCGCGCATGCCCTTCATCAAGTCCGAGCACATCATTGGTGAGCTGGTTGTGCAGAAAATTTTCCGCATCGTCTCCCGTTGCACTGATCACGCCGAGGTGAGTCAGCGGGCAGAGGAATCCGGACAGCGGGCTGGCTGGCAGGGCAAAAGCCAGTGCGTCGGGCGAGGCGACCGGCGCCGTCAGGGCACCTTGACTGACGAGAAAATCAGGCCAGGATAAAACGGATTCGGACATGAATTCGAGGGGAAAAGGATTTCGCGACTATCATTACGGGCAAATTATAGAGGCGCGCGAAAAAACGCGTCGGTTCGATCGAGAGTCCGGGAATGGCAGTCATCCGAAAATTCATTGTTTCGCTGGTCGTGCTGACGCTGGCTGCGGCAGGCGGCTTCGCTTACTGGTCGCGACAGCCCGTGATGGCCGCTACAGATGCGCCGCTGGAGGCCAGCATCGCGCCGGGCAGCAGCCTGCGCAGCGCACTCAGGCAATTGCATGACGGTGGCGTGCCGGTGTCACCGATATTGATGGAAGCGCTGGCGCGTGCTTACGGGACGCCGCGCGTGATCGCAGGCAGCTACCGTATCGATGCACGCATGACGCCGACCGGCCTGCTGGACGCATTGGCACGGGGCGACACCATCAAGGAATCGCTCACCATCATCGAGGGATGGACCTTCGCGCAAATGCGCGAAGGCATGGCGCGCCAGACCTATCTGCGTCAGGACAGCAGTGCGCTGGATGACGCGGCGCTGCTGCAAAAGGTGGCGTCCGATTATGCGCATCCTGAAGGTTTGTTTTTCCCGGATACCTACATTTATGAGCGCGGCACCAGCGATCTGGTACTGCTGCAGCAGGCACACCAGCGCATGCTGAAAATGCTGGCCGAAGCGTGGGAAAAACGCGCAGCCGACTTGCCGTACGCCAGTCCTTACGACGCGTTGATCATGGCGTCCATCGTCGAGAAGGAAACCGGGCATGAGGCCGACCGCACCCACGTTGCTTCCGTGTTTGTGAACCGCCTGAAGCTGGGTATGCCGCTGCAGACCGATCCGACGGTGATCTACGGGTTGGGGGCCGCCTTCGACGGCAACCTGCGCAAGCGGGATCTGCTGGCTGATACGCCCTACAATACCTACACGCGACGTGGCCTGCCGCCGACGCCGATTTCCCTGCCCGGACGACGCTCGCTGGAGGCGGCGCTGCATCCCGCGCCGGGCAACGATTTGTACTTCGTCGCCCGAGGCGATGGCCGCAGCGAGTTCTCCGGCAATCTTGAGGACCATAATCGCGCGGTCAATCGATACCAGCGCGGAATGTAAGTGCAAAAGCAACTGCAAAGAAAACCGCACATCAACATGGCCAAAGGCAAATTCATCACTTTCGAAGGCGTCGATGGCGCTGGCAAATCCACCCACATTGCGGCGTTTGCTGACGCCTTGCGTGCACGCGGCAAGCAGGTGGTTTGCACGCGCGAGCCCGGCGGCACGCCGCTGGGCGAGAAGCTGCGCGAACTGTTGCTGCACGAAAGCATGCATCTCGAGACCGAGGCCTTGCTGATGTTTGCGTCACGGCGCGAGCACATAGCGCAAGTGATTCAACCAGCGCTGGAGCGCGGCGACTGGGTGATTTCAGATCGCTTTACCGATGCGTCGTTCGCCTATCAGGGCGGCGGCCGCAAGCTGCCGCTGTTCAAGCTGGAAGCACTCGAGCAATGGGTGCATGCGGACCTGCAACCTGACCTGACCTTGCTGTTCGACGTGCCGCTGGCGGTCGCTCGCGATCGGCTCGATCGCACTCGCGACCTCGACAAATTCGAGCGCGAGCAGGATGACTTCTTCACGCAGGTACGCGACGCCTATCTGCAAAGAGCGGCGCGTTTCCCGCAGCGGATCCGGGTGATCGATTCCACCCGTCCGATCGACGCAGTGCGCAACGAGCTGGCCGCGCTGGTGGCCTCACTGTAAGCCGGGACGGATATGCGCGATCAAGGCTTGTATCCATGGCAGCAGGACGACTGGCTGCGACTGCAGCAGATGCGAGAGCGGCTGCCGCATGCGATTCTTTTCCATGGCGCCGCGGGGACTGGCAAGGTCGCCTTTGCCGAGCGTTTCGCCGAGTCCTTACTATGTGAACAAACCTTGTCCGGCGGGCATCCCTGCGGGGTGTGCGAATCATGCGGATGGTTCGCGCAGTACGGCCATCCGGATTATCGGCGCGTGCGCCCTGATGCGCTCGAATCCGACGGCGGTGACGACGCTGAAGCGGACGAGGGCGGCGCAAAAAAATCCGGCAAGACGCCGTCGAAGGACATACGCATTGAACAAGTGCGTTCACTGTCGGCGTTCATGAATGTATCGACGCACCGTGCGGGCTTGCGCGTGGTGCTGCTGTATCCGGCCGAAGCACTGAACCCGGCTTCGGCAAATGCACTGCTGAAGACCCTTGAAGAACCTCCGCCGGACACGGTTTTCCTGCTCGTTACCGACCGCATGGACCGGCTGCTGCCGACGATTCTTTCGCGTTGCCGCAAATTTCCGCTGTCGGCACCCAATGCCGTGGCAGCGCTGCAGTGGCTCGAAGCGCAAGGTGTCCCGCAGGCATCGCGCTGGCTGGCAGAGCATGGTGGTGCGCCGTTGGCGGCACTGGAGTCTTCGCAGGGTGGCGACGCTGCCGAGCGTGACGAACTGCTGGCGCTGCTGTCCAAGCCTACGGCGGCAGCGGCACTGGTCGTCGCGGAACGGCTACAAAAGACATCGATCGCGCAATTGGTCGCATGGCAGCAGCGCTGGCTGTACGACATGCTGTCGCTTAAGCTTGGCGGGACGGTACGCTACTTCCCGCATCTGCAGCAGGCTATTGCGCAACTCGCGGCTCGACTGCCGGCCGAGCGCTTGCAGCAGGCGCTGCGTGATGCAGGTAAGCGGCGCGCGGTGGCTGATCATCCGCTGTCAGCACGCCTTTTCATCGAGCAGATGTTGATCGAGTACGCAGGACTTTTCGGATAGCGGAGCACAGACATGACGGATTCGGCCTTTTCGCAAGATGGACAGTTGCTGAGGCCGTCGGTGGTGTCTCTGTCGTTTCGCGATCGCGCCAGCCTGTATGCCGCCTACATGCCGTTCCTGCTGAATGGCGGAATTTTCGTGCCGGGCGCGCGCAGCTGCCAGCTCGGTGACGAGATCTTCCTGCTATTGACACTGATGCAGGACGAGGTGCGCTATCCCGCCGCAGGACGCGTTGTCTGGATCACGCCTGCCGGCGCATCGCACAACCACACGCCCGGCGTTGGCGTGCAATTCCCGGCCGATGACAGTGGGGTACGAATCCGGCAGCGGATCGAAACGCTGCTGGGTACCACGCTGGGAATGGCGCGGCCGACGCATACGATCTGACCGGCTCGGGCAGGATTCCGGCAAGCGAATGCTGAGCCGGCGTAAAATGGCGCGATTCACGCTTTCCTGCTTTCCATGTTTATCGATTCGCATTGCCACATCGACTTCCCTGAATTGTCTGAACGACTGCCCGAGATTCTTCGCAATATGGAAGAGAATCAGGTCAGTCACGCACTTTGCGTGGCGGTCACGATGCCGGAATTTCCGCAAGTGCTGGCACTGGCGGAGTCGCATCCGAATATCTATGCATCGGTGGGTGTCCATCCCGACTATGAAGACACGGACGAGCCCGATGTCGACATGCTGGTCAGGCTTGCCAGGCATCCGCGCATTGTGGCAATTGGCGAGACCGGGCTCGATTATTACCGGCTGAGCGGTGACCTCGAATGGCAGCGGCAGCGCTTTCGTACCCATATCCGCGCGTCGCGCGAGAGTCGCAAGCCGCTGATCATTCATACTCGGTCGGCTTCGGAAGATACGCTGCGCATTCTGCACGAGGAAAAGGCCGGCACCGCTGACGGCGGCGTGGCCGGAGTCATGCATTGCTTCACTGAGTCGCTGCAGGTTGCCGAAGCAGCGATGGCGCTGGGCTTTTACATCTCGTTTTCCGGCATCGTCACCTTCAAGAATGCGAAGGAGTTGCAGGCAGTGGCACGGGCGGTACCGCTGGAGCGCATGCTGATCGAAACCGATGCGCCTTATCTTGCGCCGGTACCGAAGCGCGGCAAGACCAACGAGCCCGCTTTCGTGCGCCATGTGGCGGAATTCCTCGCCGACCTGAAGGGCGTACCGCTGTCCGAGGTGGCCGAAGCGACGACCCGCAATTTCCGCACGCTGTTCGGCGTGCCGCACTGAGTGATGGAAGATCAGCTCGCCAACCCCGGTCGCCGCCGCCTGCTGGCAGCGGCTGTCGCCCCCGAGCTTGAGCGCATGTTGGGCCCGTTGCGGCCCAAGGCGAGCTCTTACGAGGATTGGTTTTTTTCCCTGAAAACTGATGACGTACGGCGTCTGGAGGCGCTGCTCGCGCGCGGCTTCGATCCGAATTCAATCGAACCGCAGTTGTTCGACACCAGCCTGATTGTCGCGATACGCAGCAAATCGTCGAAGGCGATTTCCTTATTGCTGTCGCTCGACAATCTGGATATCGATGCGCAGTCGCGCAACGGCGATACGGCATTGATGATCGCCTCATGGCTGTCTGACACGACGACTGCGCTGGCACTGATCGACCGGGGCGCGGAGATCAATCGGCCCGGCTGGACCGCGCTGCACTATGCGGCTGCGTCAGGCAATGTCGCGATCATCCGGCGCTTGCTCGAGGAGTCGGCCTATATCGACGCCGAATCGCCGAACGGCACGACACCGTTGATGATGGCGGCGCGCGGCGGACGTCGTGACGCGCTGCTGCTTCTATCCGATGAAGGTGCCGACCTGCTGCTCAGGAATCATCGCGGCATGACCGCGGCCGACTTCGCGCGCACGCACGGTTTCCCGGAACTGGCACGTTTGCTGGAGGAGCGCGTGGCGGCGTCTGGCAAGACCGTGCCTGCGCCGGCAACGGAAGGCGCGCCGGCCACCGCCGTACCGGCCGAAAAGGCGTCGGCATCTCTCCCTCCGTCCCCATCCGAAGCAATGCCGGACCTGATCGAGTCGCCGGCACAGTTCGTGCCGCGCTTTGGCCGGCCGGCGAAAAAATAAGCCGGTTCAGGGAAAACACCGTGTCGCCGCAAGGCGATGTCTGCTCTTGATGAAACTACAACGGGCTCCTTCAGTCTGATTCGCACACCGGTCGTGGCGTCGTGGCCTGCGGCCGGCGCCTCTGCGGGCGCTAGCGCTCGCAATGACTGACTCAGATCAAGACTGGAGGTTCAGATGAAACATCTTGCGACACCGCTATTCCTGTCCCTTGTACTGGCCGCCGGATGGGCAGAGGCTCAGACCTCGACGAAGGACGATATCAGGCAGAGCACGGATCCGGCGCGAGCGGCAGAAGTCGAGCAAAAGGCGCGCGAACTTGGCGACACCGGACATGCCGCCGGACAGTCCGCAGGGCGATCGGACAACACTTCAGAGGGCGGCGGCGCGCAGGGGCCGACAGGCACCGAGGGGCTTTCCGGACCTTCTGCCGGGGGGCACAGTAGCGAAAGCACTGGCACGAGCACCGGCGAGCGCGGTATGACGGGCCAAGGCGCAGGAACGCAGAGCGGTGGCAAAAGTACCGGCGAGCGTAGCGGATACAGTCAGGATGCGCCGGCCGGTACGACCGAGTTGCCGTCGCGCGGCAATCAGAGCGGTACTTCGGGCGGCAGCCAGAGCGGCGCTGAAGGGGCAGCAGGCACGTCGGGCACCTCGGAAGGCGGCAATATGAATCAGCAACCCGGCGGCGCGACCAGTGAGGGCGGCATGATGAATCCCGGCATGGCGCCAGGTACGTCGGGCGAGAGCGGGGCAAACTCAGGTACGTCGGGGAACGCAGAGCCGTCATCCGGCATGAGCGAACGCCCCGGCAGCGACACCCCGAAGGCCGGCCCCTCCGCCGGTGAAATGGAGGGCACTCAGCAACTGCATCGCCCCAAGGGCCTGCGATTCACTGAGCCGACCCAGCCGGCACAGCCCGCACGATAGTTGGGGCAAAGGGCGGCGCTGCTTCTGCTACAGTGCCGCCCATGGCAAAACTATCACTCGATCGCATCCTGCAATCTCAAGGCGTCGGCACACGCAAATGGTGCCGGCAATTGATCGCCGACGGCGAAGTCACCATCGATGGCAAGCCGGTGACGGACTACCGCGCAAGTTTCGACACCGACGGCCTGCGGTTCACCCTGTTCGGCGATGAATGGATTTATCGCGAACATCTGTACATCGCGATCAACAAGCCCTCCAACATCGAATGTTCGCGCAAGCCCAGTCACCATCCGGGCGTCATGACGCTGCTGCCCGAAGAGTTTGGCTGGCGCGACCTGCAGGCCATCGGCCGGCTTGACCATGACACCACCGGCCTGTTGCTGCTGACCGATGACGGCGCTTTCAATCACGCGATGTCTTCACCGAAACGGCACGTACCCAAGCGTTATCTTGCGACGACAGCGGAGCCGGTCACTCCTGAGTTGCTCGATGCGCTGCGCGCCGGCGTGAAGTTGCACGATGAGCCGGCGCCGCTGGCTGCGGAGGAATGCGTGCAGGTTGACGAATGCCAGATCACGATCGTGCTGGAGCAGGGCAAGTATCACCAGGTCAAGCGCATGCTGGCCGCGGCTGGCAATCACTGCGCGGCGCTGCAGCGCATATCGATCGGGCAACTGACACTGGAGTCACTGCAACTCGGCCCGGGCGAATGGTGCCATCTTTCGCCCGAACAAATCGCATTGCTTCGCTAGGCTTTCGCCCCGCAGATCGTTCTTGAATCGGGATCGATCTGCATCAGCGCACGATACGGTAGCAGGGCTGGTAGCGCGTTCCCGGCAGTTTCATCCGGCCCTGGTCGACGAATGCGCTCAGCAGTTCGTCCATGCGCTGCATCAGCTCACTCTCCCCATGCAGCTCGAACAGGCCGTGCTTTTCGATTTCGCGTATCCCCTGCAGTTTGACATTGCCCGCGACCACGCCCGAAAACGCGCGCCGCAGGTTGGCAGCCAGGCGATGCGGCGGCTGATTGCGATGCAGGTCGAGCGAACGCATAGCCTTATGTGTCGGAGTGAAAGGCTGCTGAAATTCCTGCTCGATTTTCAGACGCCAGTTGAAGTAGTACGCATCGCTGTGCAGCTTGCGATAGCTGCGCACGCGCTGTATGCCCTCGCGCGCCAGGCGCGCGACTTGTGCCGGGTCGTCGATCACGACCGTATACAGTGCCGTCGCCGCTTTACCGAGAGTCGCGGCGATGAATTCGTCGATCTGCGCAAAGTAAGCCGCCGATTCTGCGGGTCCGGTGAAAATGACGGGCAAGGGCAGCTCGCGGTTATCCGGATGCAGCAGAATGCCAAGTAGATACAAGATCTCTTCTGCCGTACCTACGCCGCCGGGGAACACAACAATGGCATGTCCCGTTCGAACGAATGCTTCGAGGCGCTTCTCGATGTCCGGAAGGATCACGAGATTGTTCACGATCGGATTCGGCGCCTCAGCAGCAATGATGCCCGGCTCGGTAAAACCCAGGTAGCGCCCGGAAGTGATACGTTGCTTGGCATGGCCAATGGCGGCCCCCTTCATCGGGCCCTTCATCGCGCCAGGACCGCAACCGGTGCAGATGTCGAGTTCACGCAATCCCATTTGATAGCCGACTCGCTTCGTGTACTCGTACTCGAGGCGGGAAATCGAATGTCCGCCCCAGCACACCACCAGGTTCGGCGCGAGCGTACGTTGCATTACGCCTGCATTGCGCAGGATGTGGAAAACCAGATCGGTGGTGGCTACGGAATCATGCTGTCCGAGTTGTTCTCGTGAAGCGAGTTCGGCACTGGTAAAGACGATGTCGCGCAAGACTGCAAACAGATGCTCGCGAATGCCGAGAATCATTTCGCCATCGACAAAGGCCACGGCAGGGGCATTCACCAGTTCTAGCTTGATCCCGCGCTCGCGATGAACCACGCGAACGTCGAAGTCCGGATAGGCCTCAATCAGCGCCTTGCCGTCGTCCATATAGTCGCCGGAGGACAGGACCGCCAATGCGCAACTGCGGAAAACGTCGTGCAGTCCACTGTGGCTGCGATCAAGCAGCTTGGCGATTTCCTGCCGCGACAACACTTCCAGCCCACCTTCAGGGGCAACAACACTGTCAATTACCGGATATCTCATTGATTCGTAAATTTCTGCAGACAGGACTTCATCTTAATCCGAACGAAAATTAAGTCGCTTTTCTGCAAGTTGTTGATTAAAAACAATATTCTTCGGATGGAACAAAGTGGCACATTCATTGTCATTTTGGCTTGAAAAATTGATGCTTATCAACATTATTTCGAAAAAGTATCTGCCAGCCTCATGTCAAAACGAAATCAATTGGCTACCCTCTGTCTGGCACACCTAAGGTCATTTCCAATTCGGCGCAGTCTGCAGGAAGTTGATCAACACAGGCTTCGGAGGGACGAATATTTTGGGCAATCGCGGCAAGGGTAGTGATTTTCAGCTTCATCTGGTCAGCCAGATGAAGCACGACGCCGGCGAGTTCGAACGTATCGCGGCAACCAGTCCGGACATCATTTTCATCATGGATGGTCCAAGCGACCGGCTGGTCTATTGCAACGAGCGGATCGCCGAAGTACTGGGATGGACCGTCGAGGAATTCAAGTCCTGGCATCTGCGCGACCAACAGAATTTCATTCATCCGGAAGATCACACAGAATTCGCTGCCTGGATTTCGGCTGCTCTGGAAGCCACCCACGACGAAGTATTCGAGACCCAGCATCGAATCAGGCATGCGGACGGCGGCTGGCGTTGGATGCGGGTACGAGCCGCAGCGTTCCATCGAGCGGATGACGGCCGCGCGCTGCAGTTGATTGGCACCGCGACAGATACGACTGAACAGGTGCTGACGCAGGATGCACTGAAGCGCCAGACCGGCATTCTGCAGCTTATTCTCGACAGCATGAGCGAGGGCGTAATCGTCTGCGATGCGGATGGCGAGCTGCTGCTGGTGAATCCTTCTGCCGAGCGCATGCTGAAGTTGAACGAGCCGCTGACTCGCCTTGCACAAGTACGCGCAGCGCATACGCATGAGCAGGGTGTGCGTTCCGGCTTGCGCGTCTGGCACCAGCACCCGCTGGCGCGCGCATTGAGCGGACAACGCGTGTCGAATTACGAGTTGTCTCTCTATGACCGCAATCGCGGATTGTCGGTCACCCTGAACCATTCGTCCGCGCCACTGCTTGACGCTGGTGGCGAGATCATCGGCGCCGTTGATGTGTTTCGCGACGTGACTGACAGCCATCGCGCGATACAGGAGCTGCAGCGTGCTGAAGAGCATTTCCGCCTGCTGGTCGAGGGCACGACGGATTATGCGATCTTCATGCTGGATCGTGATGGTCAGGTCGTGAGCTGGAATCCCGGTGCCGAACGTATTCTCGGTTTTCGCAAGGATGAGATTCTCGGACACAGCTTCGCGATATTTTTTACCAGCGAAGACCAGGCGCGCGGCGAGCCAATGCGCAAGCTGCGGCAAGCGATGATGGACGGCCGCTCGGAGGAGGACAGCTGGCGTGTACGCAAAGACGGCCAGCGCTTCTGGTGTACCGGCGTGCTTGGCGCTCTGCACGACGAAGCCGGCAAGGTGAAGGGCTTCGTCGAGATCATGCGCGACAATACCGAGCGCCGGATCGCCGAGCAGAATGTGTTTTTTCTTGCCAACCATGACCCGCTGACGGGATTGGCGAATCGGGCACGCTTCCTCGAAAAGCTACACGAAGCGCTGCTGAACGCCGACCGGGACAATACCGGATGCGCAGTGGTGCTGCTTGATCTGGATCGCTTCAAATCCGTCAATGACTCGATGGGACATCACTCCGGCGACCTTCTGCTGAAGAGCGTCGCTCAGCGCCTTCTCAAATGCGTCAGGGAGACCGATACGGTGGCTCGATTGGGAGGGGACGAATTCGTCATCATCCTCACGCGCATCAAGTCGAATGAGTCGGTCGAACTGATCGCGGAAAACATACTCATTGAAATCGGCAAGCCCTGCGTCATAGAAACGCACACGATCAATAGCGGCGCCAGCATCGGTATCGCTTTTTATCCGACGGATGGCAACGAGGTCGGTGACTTGCTGCAAAAAGCCGATCTCGCGATGTATCGCGCCAAAGCAAGCGGACGCAATCGCTATCGCGTGTTTTCTCCCGGCATGCTGAGCGAAGTGCATGAACGCCAGCAACAGGAGGAAAGGCTGCGCGCGGCTCTGTCACACGGAGATCTGGAGCTGGTGTTCCAGCCGCAAATCGACCTGCGTACGATGGACGTGATTGCGGCCGAAGCCTTGTTGAGGACACGCGATCCGATACTGCAGCAAGTGCCGGTGCGCCAGCTGATTGAGCTTGCCGATGAATGCGGGTTGATTGCAGCGCTGGACGAATGGGTGTTCGACTCGGCCTGCAGACAATTGGCGGATTGGCGCAAGGTTGGCTTGAATGACTTGAGGGTTTCAGTCAACGTGCCGCATTCGCATTTGCTGATGCCCGGTTTCATCGGCATGCTCCAGGATGCCGTCGAGCGACATCAGGTGCCGCCGTCTCAGCTTGAACTTGAAATCACCGAGGCCGCACTGGTCAACGCCAGTGAATCCGAGAGCGAGGTGATGGATGCGCTGAAAACCTTGGGAGTGATGATCAGCGTCGATGATTTCGGTACTGGAGTATCGACCTTGTCTTACCTGAAACAATTTCCGGTCGATACGCTGAAGCTCGATCCTGCGCTGATCCGCAACCTGCCGCGCGACCGAGAGGACGGCGCGATCGTCTCAGCAGTGATCAAGCTGGCCGGCGACCTGCGCATACGCGTGGTGGCGGAGGGCGTGGAGTCCTTTGAGCAACTGAGCTTCCTGCAAACAACGCCGTGCGACTTCGTTCAGGGTTTCCTGTTCAGCGAGCCCGTAAGGCCGGACAAATTCGAACAGTTTCTGCACAAGCGCAAGCAGGAAGGCCAGTTCTTTCATTAATTTCAGCGGGTGGATCCACCCGCTATCCTGCAGGCGGGCCGCAACTGCTGGCGTATCGCGCACGCGCACCGCTTTGCAATGCTGGTCGATGCCGATATCTATTTCCGCGCCGCGCGCGCCGCGATGCGGGTGGCGCGTCACAGCATCTTCATCCTTTCCTGGGATATAGACAGCCAGATGCGTCTGTTGCCCGGTGGCGCAAATGACGGCTACCCGGAGCCACTGGCGGACTTCCTGCGCGCTTTACTCTCCGAACGTCATGATCTCGAAGTCTGGCTGCTGAACTGGGACTTCATGTTGCTGTATGCCATGGAGCGAGAGTGGCTGTCGGTGGTCGGGCGGGGCTGGTCTGGCCATCGGCGGCTGCATTTCTGCATGGACGGCAAGCATCCTGTAGGCGCTTCGCATCATCAGAAAATCCTCGTGATTGACGATACGATCGCTTTTGTCGGCGGGATCGACCTGACCGGTGCGCGCTGGGATACGAGCGAACATCGGGAGGCGGATCCTCTGCGCAAAGCGCGTGACGGCAAGCCCTACGGGCCGTTTCATGACGTTCAGGCGGCAGTCGATGGCGACGCCGCGCGCGCGCTGGGAGAACTCTGCCGCAATCGCTGGCGACGTGTGACGGGGCAATCGCCTTGCCTGGATCGATTCAACACGGATCTCTGGCCAGCATGGCTGGCGGTGGATTTGACAGATATTGATGTCGCTATCTCCCGCTCCATACCGGGCAGTCAGTACGAAGCGGCAACGAAAGAGATCCTGCAACTGCACCTCGATGCCATCGCGGCTGCCACGAGCACGCTGCTGTTTGAAAATCAGTACTTTACTTCTGCGCAGCTTGCAGAAGCGCTCGCCGTCAGACTCTCGCAGCCAACGGCGCCCGAGGTCGTGGTGCTGACTTCCGAAAAACACAGCGGTTGGCTGGAAGAGGCGACGATGGGCGTGCGGCGCGCACGCCTGCATGCCCGTTTGCGCAAGGCCGACGGCAGGCATCGCTACCGGCTGATGCATCCGGTGCTACCAGCGTCGCAAGGCGACTGCCTGAATTTGCACAGCAAGATTTTTTTCATGGACGATCGCCTGTGCACGATAGGCTCGGCCAATCTGTCGAATCGCTCGATGGCTTGCGATACCGAATGCAACCTCAGCGTCGAAGCCTGCGGTCCGCAGGCTGAGCGGATTGCGGCAGCGATCGGGATGCTGCGCGCACGCCTGCTGGCCGAGCATCTTGATACGACGCCCGATTGCGTGCTGCAGACGATACGACGGCAACGCAGCTTGTCAGGAGCGATCGATGCGCTGTCAAAGTCGCCACGGCGATTGCAGGATTTTGACCCGGTGCCGGCACCCGAACTGGATGCGCTGATTCCCGAACAGGCGCTGTTTGATCCGGAGCGACCGATCGACCCGGAAAAGCTGATGGCTCACACCGTGCCGCGTGAGGTTCGGCGCGCACTGCCGTGGCGCATGGTCGGGCTGATGATGCTGGCCATGGCACTGACCGCGCTCGCGCTGGCCTGGCGCTATACGTGGCTGGGTGATTTTCTGAATCCCGCCCTGCTGATCACTGCCACCGAACAGCTCAGGCAATGGCCCTTCACGGCTTTGCTGATCATTGCCGCCTATGTGATCGGAGGCCTGTTGATGTTGCCGGTGATGCTGCTGATTGCCGTCACCGGCATCGTTTTCGGCATGTTTCCCGGCGTGCCCTATGCGATCGCGGGAACGCTGTGCGCCGCTGGCGCCGGTTACGGGCTGGGTGCGGCACTCGGTCGCGATGCGGTGCGCCGTCTGCTCGGGCAGCGGCTGAACCGGCTGTCACGTCGGGTGGCAAGGCATGGTGTGCTCGCGATGATTCTGATCCGCTTGCTGCCGCTGGCACCGTTTGGTGTTATCAACATTATCTGCGGCGCATCGCATATTCGTCTGCGCGATTACTTGCTGGGTACGCTGCTTGGCATGCTTCCCGGGATACTGCTGACGACGGCATTTGCACACAACCTGGTGCTGGTGCTGCAGCGACCCAAGCAGCAAACGCTCGGCATCCTGCTGATTGTCGTCTTGCTGCTGGCTGGCTTTGCGATTGGCATACGCCGTCTCCTGAAAAGGCAGCGGGGTGAGCAATGAGCCATGCGCCAGCCATGCACTGGCCACTGACGGTCGCCACCTGGAACATTCATGCCGGCGTAGGCATCGATCACCATTTTGCGCCGGCACGCATCGAGGCTGTACTGCGCGAGATCAGCGCAGACATTGTCGCTCTGCAGGAAGTGCCGCTGGGCGGCGAGCACTGGCCGAACCTGTTGCCGCACCTGGCACGAACGACACACATGGTCGGCGTCGATGGCTTTACCTTCAGCGTCGGTGGCCGTCGATTCGGCAACGCAATCCTGTCGCGGTATCCGGTGCTGGACACGCGACGCATCGACATTTCATTTGGCAGCCGCGAACCGCGCGGCGCACTCGACGCCGACATTTACTGCCACGGCCACCGGCTGCGTGTGATTGCCACGCATCTCGGTCTGCGTGCCGCCGAGCGCCGTGCGCAAGTGGCGCGCTTGCTGCAAGCCTTTGATACGGGCGAGATGCCGGTGCTGTTGATGGGCGACGTGAACGAATGGTTCGTCTGGGGCCGAACGTTGCGCGCGCTCGTCTCCCATTTTCAGGCAGTGCCCGCACCCGCCACTTTTCCTTCTTGCGTACCGATATTGGCGCTCGACCGCATCTGGATTCGGCCACGGCATCGGCTGGTTCGGGTGCATGTTCACAGCAGTGCAATCGCGCGGGTCGCATCAGATCATCGGCCGCTGGTGGCCACGATTGGTGGATGACTTTGCCTGGACAGGCACTAAGCTACCCGTTGCCGCTCGGCGCGAATGGGTGGCGCGCGCGACAACGCAGGCATCCACGATACCTTGGGCGGCTCGGTCGAAATGATAGGGTCCCACTTTCAGCACCGAACGCTGGCCAAAGGCAGCACAGCGCTCATTACTGGCGAGCAGCCGCGCTGCGACTTCGCTCCATGCCTCCGGGTTGAGTTCCCGGACAAAGCCGTTGTGTCCGTCGACAACGAGCTCTCCGGCGACACCGGCATGCGGTGACACGATCACGGGCAGGCCGGCTGCGCAAGCTTCATTGGCAACGACTCCCCACACATCAGCCCGCGTTGGAAACAAGAAAATTCGCGCAGACTGGTACAGGGTCGGCAGTTGCGCCTGCGTGGCGAAGCCGTGAAATGCGATGTCGATTCGATCGCTTGCTGCCGCAGCCAGTTGCCGCAGTTCCGATTCCAGGCTGCCGGCGCCGACGATGAGCAAGCGAGTGCGACGCCCGAGTCGCGCTGCACAGCGGGCAGCGACGTCGAGCGCAAATGCCGGATTCTTGCCCGCCTCCAGGCGAGCGCAAAAGATGAAGTCATGTGATTTTTTGACGCCGGATTCCGCTGGCCGGAAGCGCTCGTTATCAATGCAAAGGCAGGACAGATGACAACGCTCGGCTGCCACGCCATAGCGCCGATAGAGTGCAATGCCCCCCTGGCTGGCGGCAATGAATGCGGCAGCGCGCCGGTAGACAAATTGGCGGATGGCGAGATGAAGTCGACTGAATGCCTGTTCGGACAGGAACGTGCCGTCCGTCATCGGAACATAAGGGCGGTGACGCAGCGCACACCAAGCTATCGCATACAGATGCGTCGGATTGAAACCGTTGCCGACCACGACATCGGGCGCAAAGCGGGACAATGCGGGCAGCACATCGGGATTGTTATGAATGTAACGACCATTGACCGTCGTGATGCGATCTCGAAGGAAAGTGTGCGCAAACGCGAACGGCGGCAAGTCCCACTGGCGGTTCGGTTCGCGCCGGCAGCAAAAGATCACTCGCAGGTCGATGCCGGTCTGGGCGGCGATTCTGTTAAATACCGGAATGCGGTAAGGCGGCGGTTCATTAACGACCAGGGCAATTTTCAGCATGGCGGATTGACTCCGTCGCGTGCGCAGAAGCGGGCGAGGGCAGGGTGGAGAGCGCCTCATCGTAGATGCGCATCAGCAGCTCGTAATTGTGCTCGGGCGTGTAATGGGCGAGCCAGGTCTGATATGCATCGATACCCATGCGCCGCATATCGTGCGGATGCGTGTCGGCATAGGCGATCGCGGCGGCCAATGCGGCCGGGTCACCGGGAGGCACCAGCAGTCCGTTTTGCTTGTGGGTGACCAGCTCACCGAGGCCGCCTTGCCGGCTCGCGATCACGGGCACACCGCAGGCGAAGGCTTCGATCGCGGCCAGTCCGAAGCTTTCCATGCCGGTACTCGGCATCACCAGATAGGCGGCTTGCTGCATGCGCTGTCGCAATGCCGCACTGGAGAGAAAGCCGCAGTAACGCAAGCCAGGCGTTCGCTCGACCAGCGGCTGCAACGGACCTCTGCCATAGACGTCAACCGTCTGGCCTGGCAGCCTTTGCAGCGCTTCCGCGAGTATGGCCAGTCCCTTTTCATGCGAAAGCCGCCCGATGAAAACGCCACCGGCACGGCAGACCCATTGTGGCGTACCGCTGGGTTCGACGAAATTTGGCTTGATGCAGAGTTTTTCCGGCGGCAGCCCGCCTGCAATGAAGAGGTCGCGGCAGGTTCGGTTCAGCACAATGTAGCGACTGATATCGTGACGCCAGCTTCCGCGCATGCGGTGCAATGCCAGCATCGATGAGGTGACAGCGGTCTGAGCAAACGATCCGCGGTAACAGCGATGCAGCACCGCCCGCCACGGCCAGCGCCCTATGCAGTCGGTGCAGACCTGGCCGTCGCGCACCAGCATTGCTTGTGGACAGAGCAGGCGAAAGTTGTGCAGTGTCTGCACTACCGGAATGCGCAAACTACCCGCAATGCCATACAGCGACGGTGAAATCAGCGGGAAGGTGTTGTGCGCATGGATGACATCCGGCGCGAATCGAGCAGCCACGATGCGGAGCTCATTGACGGTGCGCGTTGACCAGATCGTATCGATCGCAGCTCGTGCCGGTCGGATACGGCTTAGCTCGGCATTGTCGCGCCGGTAAAGATGCACATGATGGCCGTGCGCGCGCAACATCGCGAGCTCGGCGTCGACCAGGGTGTCCTCACCGCCACGGTAGTGGTAGGCGTTGTGTGCGACCAGTATTCGCATCGTCAGCTGATGGTAAGGACCAGGCCGCTACACGGAATGAGCGGCGACAACATCCGCTATGATCGGCACCGGCGAAGGACAAAATAAGGGGACAGGCATGCAGGGACTTAAGCTGAATGGGCTGCGGGTGCTGCTGACACAGGCGGACGATTTTATGGGGCCGGTGCTGGCCGAGGTTTTTCGTGAGCTGGGCGCGGAGGTGATTGCCGATTCGGGACCCATCGCAGACCCTGACTATCCGTCCCGCCTGGTTGCGGAGGCTGGTCGCATTGATGTGTTGCTGGCCAATCTCGGTATTCCCGCGCCAACCACCGCCGCGCAAGAAGCCACCGACGATGAGTGGCGGTATGCATTCGCGCACATGGCCGATCCTCTGCCGCGTCTGGCCCGAGCGCTGCTGCCGCAGATGATCGCCCGTGGTTCTGGCAAGCTGATCGTGATTGGCAGTGCATCGGCATTGCGCGGGATACGCCGCGCATCGACTTACAGCGCGGCGCGTGGCGCCCAGCTGGCCTACGTGCAGTCGGTTGGCGTGGAATTGGCGGGGAAGGGGATACAGGTCAATGCGATCGCGCAGAACTTCGTCGACAACCCGACGTATTTCCCGCCCGAGGTGCAGGCCAACCCGGCATTTCAGGAACGACTGCGGCGTGAAGTACCGCTGGGACGGCTCGTCAGCGCGCGCGAAGATGCCATGTTTGCGGCTTACCTGGCAAGTTCCCACGCAGATTGCTTCGTCGGACAGGTGTTCCCGGTGTGCGGCGGATGGGTCGGACGCTGAACGCGATCTTTGCTTTTCTCCGCGGGTTCATTCAAAGCGAGATCCGGACGGCAATGCACCCGAAGGCGCGTAGGTGACCTGCAAAGATGCATGGCCACGCTGCCTCGGCACCGGCACCAGCAAAACTGACGATCAGCGCGACTGCCAGGATTGCGCTGTCTCAGGCAAGATCATCGAGGGAATCGGCGGTGGTTACTGCCCGGACGAAACAGAGGTTCTTGTCGCCATGTCAGGAGAGGGCGCAGCGAGCCGGGCAAGAACCGCATCGCGGGTCTGCCGGGCCTCGGATTGCCAGTCGTCGCCAAGCGCTACTGCACGCTCTGCGACGACCAGTGCCTCGGTCAACTGCCCGCGCTCCAGCAGCACAGTAGCCAGGTTGTTCAATGCCGCAGCACTTTGCGGATGCCGCTCAGTGGCTGTGCGAAACGCCTGTTCGGCGAGTTCGATCTTGCCCGAAGCATGGGCCGCGTTGCCCAGTCCGATCAGAAATACCAGGCTGTCCGGCCAGCGTCGGACCGCTTCCTCATACCAGCTCAGCATTGCCGCAGAGGTGGCATATTTTTCCAGAAGGGTGAGCGCTTTTTCCAGCATCTCGCGATCCACCGCGAGTGGCAGCGTGCCGGGCCGCGGCACGACCATACCCCAATAGCCCGACCGGGCCCAGGTGTACTCGAAGGTACGCATGGCCATCACCTCACGCCGGGTGGTGCCGGAGCGAAGGACGACGTCATTCGTGCTTCGGTCATAGCCAACCACCACCGCGTAGTGCCAGCGCGGCGCGAAAGACAATCCCAGATTTTGCAAGATGATGACGGGGGTGCCGGCTGCGACCTCGGCAAACAGCCCGGCCAGCGACGGCGCTGAAGGCAAAGCCAGCGCGCCCTGGCGTCGGGCAGCTGCGAGCATTTCCACCTGCAGCGAACCTTCGCGGGCCGGCAAATATACTTGTGACTCAAGAGACGCAGGATTGGCCGGATAGCCCGCCGACACCAAGGCGGTCGCCAAAGCAGCCGGACCGCACTGGTGTAAATCTTGGGCAAAAAATGGCGTATCCGACAGTTCTGCGCGAACCGGCAATTCGGGCGCAACGATACCGAGATTGCGGGTTTGCGTTGCGCACCCAACGACCATGAGCAAGACCAGCGCTGATGCACCAGGGCGCCACCGTCGAGAACAACGCATATCAGCGCTGGGAACGTGTGAACGGAAAGATTTTGGTAAAGCCGAGGATGTCGGTAATCAGCAGGATGACGAAAATGACGCCGACTGTACCGAAGAAGTCACCGCCTGCAGGTAGACGATTGACTCGCTCCGAAAGCGCCGCCACCTCGTCGTCACTCATCGCTGCAAGTCGTTTCTGGACATCCTCGACGCCAATTCCCAATTGTTGCAACGTGCTTCCAACATCTTCCCGAGCCAGGGCGGCGCGAATATTCTGTTCTGACGTTTGTCGCGTCTGAGCGCCGAGCACGGCATCCGTGCTAATGAGCGCCGCTTGAGCCGGCGCCATCAGCGCCATGGAGTTAATGGAAAAAATCAATATATAAACAATGAGTTGCTTGAGGTACTTCATTTGAATTCTCCTTAATGGAGGCAGGAAAATTGCGCTTGAAACTGAGCGCGCAGGTGCCTGTGCAGTGTTTCAGGATTACTTCGATATCGGTTTGAGGATCTACAAATTTTCTGTTTGACAACCAAAATGGAATACAAAAATTACAGGGCTTTACACATCCGTAAATGACGCATAATTTGTATTATGTAAAACAACGTGAATGGATGCGAAACCTGGGCCGGCAAAAAACTGGGCATCTCGAAAAAATCCGCCTTTCCCGCCAGCGCCAGATATGCGCCGTCTTGGGCAGCACGCCGTTAGCTAGACCTGCCTTCATTCCGTTCACTTTCTCAACCTGCCTTCCTGGACCGGCTGCTCGACAATCAAGCCCGCAATCATCGACAGTTCGGCCGTGATCAGGTTGAGCACGTCGTCGGCGGTAATGATTCCGAACAGGCTGCCGGCCTGATTGACCACCGGCAGTCGTCGGACCCTTTTCCCACGCATGACCGCCAGCGCTTCGCCCAGACTGGCGTTTTCCTGCACTGTAGTCACCGGTGAGCTCATTAGGTCCGACGCAGTGAACAGCTTGGCTTCGATATCCAGCGCGACGGTCTCCACCAAAATGTCACGATCGGTCAGTATGCCAATGGGTATACGGCTGCCTTCCTGCCGAGTATCCACAACCAGCACGTCGCCGATGTGATGCCGCCGCATCAGGGCGGCAACCTCAGCAATTGGGGTGTCCGCCTCGCAGCAGATGACATTCATGTTTGCGTACTCTCGGACCAGCATGGAGCGCCCTCCGAAGATTGACAGTGCGTGACCGCAGGGCCACCATGGCTAAGAAAGGAGCCGGTTATGCAAAAAAAATTTAGTCTGGAACGTATTCGCAGTCTGGTCGCTGATCTTGAACAGGAGCTGGAAGCCGCACCGTCAGATTCCCCCAAGGTCGCTGAGCTGCGTGCGGAGCTCTACATGCTCAAGGGCACGCTGGAAGATCCGGAAGGAATCAGCCCCGGGCTGGAGCAGCAACTTCACGGGGTGCGCAGCAAGCTAGACGACGTGGTTGCCAGCGTCGAAGGTGAAGTGCTGAAGGACACGCCTTACCTGACTGAACTCGGCCGGATACTGGGTCTCGTTTAATTCAGAATCACAAACGATTGCAGCCGGCAACGACTACCTCGCTAAGCCGGCTGTGCCTCGTTGCCTTTTAAGATCGGGGGCTTGCCGATAGCACGGCTCTGCCCTCACCTGCCACCCGGCATTCCCGCCCGGAAGCCTGCACCACACAGGCTCGTCCCTTTCGCATTCACGCCGCTGACGGCCACGCTTTACAGCCGCGGCCCGCAACTTTTCTTCCTGCAGCCACTCCTACTGCGGCTCAACGTAATCCCTGCGTCAATTCCGGCGCCACCTGCCGCAGGTCGCGGCTACGTCACTTGTGAATTCATGCCCAAATTTTCTTCACTGATCACTTCGCTTATCCAGTCGCTTAAAAACGGTCGGTTGCGGACCGCATTGTTTGCATTGCTGCTTCTGTCCGCGATCATCATCTCGTTTGAAAGCGCGCCACGGTTGCTGCCGGCATCGCCGGTGGTTTATAGCCAGGATGTCTCGCTGATCACGTCTTTGCCTGCGCATCGCGACCGACTTGAATACCTGCTGGTGGCACAACCCACGTCCGATTCCCCGCGCTATGTGATCAAGTACAAGGACCAGGCGAAGCTGCTGTCGGTGAAAGTACCGAGCTCGACCCATGCAAATCTCGAGCGCGAGGTGCTGTTGAAAAACGGTATCCCTTACGCGATTGCGCAGCCGGACTGGTTGATGGCCAATCCGGCCGTATTGCAGGATCAGGAAACACAACAAGGTTTTCTCGAGTCCGCCGGCGGATTCATGGCACGTAATGCAATCGGCATTCTGCTACTGGCGCTGATGGCCGTCATGCTCCGCAAAAACATGCCCGGCATGGGCGTCAGCACGAATGTGATCAAGCCGGAAAAGCTGAAAGGCAGCATGGATGACCTGGTGGGCATGGACGACATCAAGCGCGAGGTCGCGCACCTGGAATCGATGATCCTGAATCGTGAGCTGTACAAGTCTCACAATATCGACAAGCCCTTCAATGTGATGCTGACGGGACCCGCCGGCACCGGCAAGACCAAGCTCGCCGGCTATCTGGCCAAAAAACTCAATATCCCGCTGATCCAGGCATCCGGCTCCGGACTGGAATCCGGTCTGGTCGGCGGCGGTTCGAAGACACTGAATGCGATCTACAAGAAAGCCGTGGCTCAGGGGCGTTGCCTGATTTTTCTCGACGAAGCGCAGTCACTGTTCATGCCGCGTGGTCGCGGCGAGCGCAAATGGGACGACGACACCGCGAACACCTTGCTTGGCCTGCTGGACGGCATCAAGAGCGACGAAGGCCATGGCGTGATCTGGGTGGTTGCATCGAATTTCGATGACGCGAACAGCGAAATGGACGAAGCAATGCTGAGACGTTTCGCGGTAAAGATCAATTTTCGTCTGCCGAACAAGGCCGAAAGGCGTGAACTGCTCGGCGTTTTCCTGCGCCGCAAGGACCCGGCCGTGGTTGACTGGGAGCAGCTGAATCTTGATTACGTGGCCGAGATCACCGCCAATCTCTCGCCCGCGCTTCTGGAAAACGTGGTGGATCGTGCCAGCATGATTGCGATCGAGGAAAAGACGCGCATCGACACGACGCTCCTGTTCCGGGCATTCGAGCGGAGTGCGATCGGCCTCACCGATCGCGCCGCCAGCGCAGAAAAAGACAAGCAGCGTGAACGCGTCGCGCTGCACGAACTCGGCCATTTTTTCATGCAGATTGATCCGCTGCTGAAGCAGGGATTGACGCTCGACGATGTGAAGGCGAAGTCGCCGCTGCTGAAAATCAGCACGGAATCTGTGTCCAAGCTCGGCGCGCTCGGCTATGTACTGTCGGCCACGCCCGATGCCGGTTTGCAGACCTTGGAGGAGCTTGAGCAGGACGTGAAACAGTTATACGGCGGTGTCGCGGCGGAAGAATTGTTTTATGGCGCGCGCGGCATTTCAGTCGGCAGCCAGAACGATATCCAGAAGGTCACCGCCCGATTGGAATGGATGGTCAACCAGCTATCCATGTATTCGCGCTCGAAACTGGATTACCGTCAGCTCAAGCGCGACGGCGCACATGATGACTCCCTGCGTGCGGTCGAGGCAAAGGCTGACGAGCTGTACTCGCAAACCCTGACTTCCATCGCTGTCTATCGTGGCTGGATGGAGCAGCTCAAATCCTCGCTAATGGAGCGCTATGTGCTGTCGAAAGACGAAGTGTTTGATTTGATCTCAGGATTGCAGGCATCAAATCCGATTGATCCTGCGCTGGTTGCGGCAGCCTGAGCGCCACCGATGACGCAACCGATTCCGGCTCAGGCCGGAATCGGCGCGTCGGAAATCAGTCTCGGCAGGAAAACCTGGGTTCTTCTCCGCAGCGCGTCAGCCCCCTGTCCGGACAAATCGGCGCTCAGCAACTTGAAAAATCCCGCACTTCCAACACCTCCGGAACGCCGCCCTCCTCCAGCTTTTGCGTCACTGTCGCCTGTACTTTCAGTTTCAGGTCGAGGTAGGCATCTATGCGGCTCAGCGAACGGTCCTGGCCTCTGCACAAGGTATACAGTGCCGCTGCGGACACCGGGCAATGATAGATTTTGTCATCAATATTCAGCGTGAATGTGGTGCAGTCGCGCGATGGCGTTGCAGGATGTGTCATGCACTTGTCCTCGTCTGGATTCTATGGAGGTAATGAACGGATTGACTGTACGCCTACGCAGTGACACCTCGCCTTGTGATTGCGCAATCAACTGAGGCGCTCCTCTGAAAAATCGAAGTGCAGTCTCTGCCTGATTTGAAAGTGGCGCCATGGTGCAGCGGCGATGCTGTATCCATGCCGGCGTTCCGAGACCAAGAGGCTGCCTCGTTAGGGTAGTGGCAAGGCAGCAATCCCGCAGACAGTACAACCATACGACAAGGGTCTGCCAACGCTGCCAGCGGCCTAAAGAGATAGGCTCCAAGTCGTTTTGCAGAAGCCTCCGCTACTGATGAATGACTTCGTACGAAGGCGGTAGTTCAGGCGGGCGAAAACCCGGGTTCGGAAATCCTCTGACTGAGATCGACTCATCCGAAGCCGCTGATCCACCGGCAGCCAACGCCGTTCGCACCAGAGCGATAAGCGTCAGCTGCCAGGGAAGTCGTCGGATTGCTCCGACAGTGATTTCTCGGCTAGCCCATCAATGAATCTTGACGGTCATGCTGAGCGCTGGTGGTGGTCGTCGTGGTTGTGGTGGACGTTACGGTGTTGGACATCACCGTCGTCAGCGTACTCGTTGGCGTCGCAGGCAGGCTGCCTGATGTTTCATCGTCGCTGATCTTGCGGTTGAAATTGCCATCGGTAACCGTACCGTTTTTAGCGGTGGCCATAAAGCTCGAAAAAAAGTCTGACCACTCTGCCTTTAATGCATTTTTTACGGCATTAAAAAACATCATCGGGATAACCAGATGCGCATCGTCCTTGTCACCCGATGCGATCGGCAAAATCAGGCGGGTAGCCAGAATGTCGAAGCCCAGATTTTCTCTCGCTTTCGTCAGCAGAAGTTCATCCAGCGCCGGATTCCCCGCAGCCCACGCACATAATTCCCGATCCATGGCAGCCCAGAATGCGAGCAATGAAGGGGGCAGCTTGCTGGTGGCCAGCGATGGCGTTTTCACGCTGCCGGCCGTTCCCAGCGCAATGTCTGCGCAAGCTTTGGCTTGCTCTTCAATATTCGCTTGCATGAGTTGCTTGAAGTGGAGGTTGGTCTCCTCGATCTTGATACGGTCAGCAACGGTCATTTTTTCGCCGTTGTATTGCAACATCACGATATTTCGCATGGCGACCAGTGTCTTGCCGACCTGGGTATCCAGCAGGCGGGGCATGAATAATCTCTTGATAAGCTGTGCGTGAGACTGTGTCTTGCCAGTGGCCGGCGCCAGCTTCATATGCAATGCCGGAGACATTTTTTCTATCGGGATCTGAATTTCAAATCGTGCCAGCGAATCGATGGCCTCTTTGGTCAGCAAGGGTTTCGCAGATTTCATTTCCGAAAAAATCAATCTGGCTACTTCAGCACCCAATGCATACAGTTCGATATCTGCATTCTGTGTTGACGGCAATATCGGAATCGATATGGCGGACTGTCGAGGCGTTGACGTCGGCAGTTTTTGCGGTGAACTGTCGACCCGGCGGCGGCCGGACGATGCACTCGGGGAGTCCGGTGCAGCGGACGCGCTGCGCGGTGTGACCGGCGCAGACAAGCTTCCACTGTCTGCTATCTGATCATCGGATTGATTTGGGTCTTTTTCCAAGGCTCGCTTTCGTGGCGATCTGAAAATTGGAAAAGAAAATCCCAGCGCGATTTTTTTGGAACTGCGCGGACTGGAGGCAACATTGTCGTCTTGTGTGATCTTGTCGAGCTCGACTGACTGAATAAGCGATGTCGGCAACGGGGGCGGAGACTTCATGGCCGGCGGTGATCGAACTTCCTCTTTTTCCTTTCGGTCAGGCTCCGGCAGAGATGAAGAATTTTGCAATGCAGAATGGCTGACGGACTGTTTGCGTGGGCTGCTTGGTTGACTAGTACACATGGTCGATTCCGGAATTAAATTTCTTGCGTGTCATTGCCACGAAAATCATGCGCGATGCCCAGGCTTTCAGCGGCAATATCTGCGTTATCTGAATCAGGAACAGTGCCTGTTTCTGGAGTCACCCGGGTGCTGATTGTTGTTGACATCGGGATTGAAACACTCGCTTGTTCCGTATCGGCGGATGTTGAAATGTCGCGTGTATCTGTTGTCGTTACCGTAGCACCGACACTGACGGCATCCCTGACGTCGCGATCTTCCTGGATGCTCAATACAGTCGCCAATTCGTCCTTATCGAAATTCTGCAGTTCGCCCAGTGCTTCGGTGAAAGCCTCATTTTCCTTTACATTTTTTTCCACTTCGGCCAAGACACGATCAAGTTTTCTTGCATTTTTCTCCAATTCTTTTGCCAGGACTTCAGATTTTTTCGCCGCGCGATAGGTCTGCATCTGTTCCCGGGTTGGCAGTGATTCCGGATTGACTAACTTGACATCCGCGCTACGTGAACGTTGATGCCCCTCTGGCTTTTTTCTGAAACTCGCCGTACGTTCGGCTCGAATTTGATGCAATTTTTCCTGCTTGTGTTTTTCGGAGACCGCTTGTTGAAATTGTTTTGGCGAATTGGCGTACGACTTGTCGAAAATTTGGGTAAAGATTGGTGGTACGGCGTCCAACATGCTTTTCAGAAGCTGGCTGAGAAACCATATTTCCGACTGAGACGGAACCGCCGACACCAGGTTGGTCAGCATGGGTTGCAAAAGATACGTCACCAGTAATTGCTTTTGCAACGCATTCCGTGCATCACGCATCTGCACGGTCGTGAAATGACGCGTCTTACTATCGTGCATCAGCCTTTCGTGGAAATGCTGGTCACAATAGATGAGAAAATTAAGCAGGCGTTCCGGCAAGGCAGATTTGTTAAATGGGCCAGGTTCATGAAAAATATTCGTAACTATATTTCGGGCATGGCTTGCCAGTCTTTTCTTTTCATCCATCGCGATTCCCGGATCGTTTTGCCCAAGCTCTATGGACTTTCCCTGCCTAGCCACATCGGAGATGATGAGTTCACAAATCTTTCGGGTACGACACCATCCGTCATTTTTTTTGAAATCGTCTGCGAATAAGGCTTGCAGCAATTTTGTGGAGGACACCGCCGGATTGGGAAAATCCTTTGCCAGCGCCTGCAATTCTCGGGGCAGCCTGTCCCGGCGGTATGCTGTTGGCATGCGTCCGATTTTATGAAGCTGATCAGGCAGCAACTCTCCTTTGCAGATTTCGTCGACGATCATGTCACCCAGCATATTGGGAACATAATCGATTTCATTTTTTTTCAGAAGGCTGGATGGCACCTGCATTTTTTGACGGATAATCCTGAATACCGGCTCGCTCGATGTACCGAATATTCTTTCATCGCCTGACTGCGAATTGGCCGTGTTAGTGGTTGTTGTGGTTGTTGTCGTGGTGGTTATATTCGTTGTGGTTGTAGTCGTAGTTGTGGTGGCAGGCAAAGATCCTGTTGCCGTAGTCATTCGAGAGTAATCAGCGATCGCGCTCTCAATGTTCGGCGATGACGTTAATGAATCCGATGCTTTTGCGATTTCCGGAATGCTTGTCGTCAGGGCCCGAGCAGATAGCGATTTGGATTGAGGTGCAATCCGCAGGGATCGCGGTGAAGTCGGGGCCGGCTGGGCTTTGGTCTTGATTGAGCGCGCAGATTTTGGCACTTGCGGCAGTGGCAATGCAGATGAATTATCGTTTTCTTCACCCAGATTCAGTGGCGGCACTTTCGCCAGCATGCGCGGTTGTTTTTCTTCTTTTATTGCCGGATTATTCGATCCGGATTCGCCCGGTGATGAGGGGGAAGAAACCTCTTTTGACGATGCTTTGGGAGAAGTACTGCCATCGTTGGCATTAAAATAATTCGACGATGGGTTGGATGGGGTAGAGGTGCTCGCTGAAGTTGCCATAGATTCTTTGTCGACAAGGTGAAATTGATCCGCCCGAGTTCGGTGGGGATCGGCGGACGCCAGTGCGTGGGTAACGTTGACATCCGTCAGGTTCTGCCGGAGGGTCGTCAGCAAAAATCACGCGAGTCCACCTGCAAACGCCCTAGCAATGGCGTCAAATCCAGCAATCGCCTGGCCACCAGATGGCTCACCTGACTTTCCGTTTGCCATATGCCATAGACCGCCAGCAGTGATGACTGCAGCAGCTCTTTGCGTTGCCGCTCTGCCAGCGCAGGCCACACGATGACGTTCACGACGCCCGTCTCGTCCTCCAGAGTGACAAAGACGGTTCCCTTGGCCGTCGCCGGTCGCTGGCGCACAGTGACGATGCCGCAGGCCCGCGCGAATTGCCCTGTTTGAAAGCGCGATAGCGTTGATGCCGGCAGCAGGCGGCGTTCCAGCAGCTGTGGCCTCAACAGCGCCAGCGGATGGCGGCCCAGTGTCAGCCCAATTGTTCGGTAATCAGCGACGATCTGTTGCCCTTCGCCCGGCGCTGGCAGATCGACTGCATCCGCCGAGATAGGCGCGTGCTTCAGCAAGTCTTTTCCCGATGTCGCGGCCACTGCATGCCAACTGGCTTCATGCCGATGGCCAGCCAAAGATCGCAGTGCGTTCGCTGCCGCCAACGCCTGCAAGTCGGTCACAGACAACGCGGCACGTGCGGCCAAGTCATGCACATCACTGAAGCTGCGAACAGCCCGCGCTTCTTCTATGCGCCAGCCGGCCTCTTGCGAAAATTTCTGTACCTGGTTCAAGCCGAGCCGGACGACAGGCGTTTGGGCGCCCGAATATTCGAGCGTGGCTTCCCAGTGGCTGACGCTGACATCCACTGCCTGTACATGGACCCCGTGCCGCTGTGCATCCTGCACCAGCTGCGAGGGCGAATAGAAGCCCATGGGCTGGCTGTTCAACAGCGCGGCAAGAAAAGCGGCCGGATGATGGCACTTCAGCCACGCACTGGCGTATGCCAGCAGTGCAAAGCTCGCGGCATGACTTTCGGGGAAGCCGTATTCGGCGAAACCCTCGATCTGGCTGAACAGAGCCTCCGCAAATTCACGCTGATAGCCGCGCTCAAGCATGCCGCCAACCAGCTTGTCATGGAATTTTTCGAGCCCGCCCTTGCGCTTCCACGCCGCCATCGCACGCCGCAGCTGGTCGGCTTCGCCGGCAGAAAAGCCGGCGGCAAGCATCGCCAGCTGCATCACCTGCTCCTGAAAAATCGGCACGCCGAGCGTGCGCGACAAGGCCGCCTCCATGTCGGCGCTCGGATAAGTGACCGGCTCCCGCCCCTGCCGCCGGCGCAGGTACGGATGGATCATCCCCCCCTGTATCGGACCGGGACGGATGATGGCCACCTCAATCACCAGGTCATAGAAAGTGCGCGGCTGCAGTCGCGGCAGCATGCTCATCTGCGCGCGGCTTTCGATCTGGAATACACCGACGGTATCGGCACGGCTGATCATGGCGT
>JACCDQ011634409.1_pt1 | contig 38322 bp, 40 predicted proteins | sample 7446031 | NCBI WGS metagenome assembly JACCDQ01 (sample SAMN15323442, study PRJNA562643) | freshwater metagenome | isolation source: river surface water | place: USA:Blue River Watershed | collected 2017-08-17 | reverse complement strand
GCGACTTGATCCAGACTGCCTGGTGAGCAACGTGCTCGCCCTGAACTTTGAAATAGATCGGGCTGCCGACGTGACGAATGTCGAACGGGCGAGCCTTGGCCCAAAACTGAGCAACCGGATGATCCACTGCTCCAACCAAATCAGCAGCACTCGGCAGGGTCTCGGGATCAGGCAAATCGGCTGGCATGTCGAGTTGGTGGTCGAGACCCGCATCCTCGGTTTGAAAAGAAGCGATCATCGAGAAGATCGGCTCGCCTTTTTGAAATGCTTGGACTCGACGCGTCGAAAACGAGCGGCCGTCACGCAGCCGATCGACTGAGAAGGTAATCGGAAAATTGATGTCGCCAGCGCGCAAGAAATAGCCGTGCAGCGAATGAATTGGACGGTCATCAACGGTACGAGTTGCAGCAACCACAGATTGCGCGAGCACCTGCCCGCCATAAACACGTCCGTGTGGCATCCACTGTGACGGGCCGGTGAAAATGTCTTCGGTCGTGCGAGCTCCACCTGCATCAGCTAGGTCTAAAGTGGCAATCATCTGGGCCACCGGATCGATAGGAATCTGCTCGTTCAACTCGTGCTCCCTTGGCGAAATCGGCTGAAAATCGCGCCGATACAGGCTAGTTTAGACACCTGTATGAATCGTTACTGTGTGCTTGCCGACCGCGAAACCGTGGTCGACCTTCAGGCCTACCTCAATCGCGCCAAGCGCCTCGACCAAGAGGGCATGGTACGCCTTCGCGCATTCGGTAACGTCCTTGCCGCCTACGTAGCGCCGATCTTCGCGGGCACTCTTATGGAGTCCGGTCCAACCGTTCTCGGCCTTCGCACCTGCGAGCTCGCTGAGTCGGCTGAGCTCGATGTCGTGGTGCCAATCGCGGCTGTTCTGGAACGCCTAGCTCGCATGCTCGGTGACGCATCATCGACCGACTTCAAACTCGACCTGCCAGACAGCCAGCGCGCAGCCTGGGCAGGTATTTCGCCTCCGCGCATCGGCTGGGAACAAACTGGTTCGATCAACGAAACCCGTCTGACTCAGATGGCTCGCGACGGCATCGAAGAAGTTCGCAGCTCACTTCCGGAGTCAGTGGGTGGCCCAATCGCTGCGCGCATCCGCGGTGAAATTTGGGGACGAGGCATCGACCTCGAGTCGCGCGTGCCGATGGGTGCCGCGTTCGTAGCGGCGGGTCTTGGATTCTTGACTGAGAACGAAGAGGTCGGTCTGTTTCACACCGATGGTTGGATTCGTCTAAGCAGCGAGCATGGCCACGTGGTCGCTCGCGAAGCAACGCGCTACTAGCTCCTAGGAATTGAGCATCGCGGTCGCCGCGCGATCCAGGTAACCCCAGAGCTCCGCCTCGAGCAGCAGAGGCAATTCAAGCGACTCGACTGCCACACGCATGTGCTTTAGCCAACGTTCGCGAGCGTCGTGGTCGATCACGAACGGCATGTGTCGCGCGCGAAGGCGCGGGTGACCGCGGAGTTCTTGGTAGTCGGTCGGGCCGCCCCAGTATTGCTCTAGGAATAACTGGAGGCGTTCGGCAGCCGGGCCAAGATCTTCTTCGGGATACATTTCGCGCAGCACGGGATCGCTAGCGACGCCTTCATAGAACTTGGCTGCCAACTTCACAAAGGTCGGGCGCCCGCCAACAAGGTCATAGAAGTTGCCCCCGACCGGTTCGCCTTCGCGACCGACTCTGATGCGAACCGGCTCGACTTTGCCGGCCTCTTCGAAACCGTTAGCCATTAGCGAATAGCTTTTCCGGCAGCCTCGACATAGATTGGCTGGCGCTTGTCTGCGAGTTTGATCTTTGCGGCATCAAGCTCTGCCTTGATACGTGAACGAAGTTCGCGCGCGACCGCATCCGAATCGGCTGGCCCGACCTGCTGAACCAGGCGCACCACAATCTGTTCGCCAGAGAGTGCCTCGATGCCCCAAACCTCAGGCTGCCCGAGCAGCTGCTTGCCGAAGCTTGAATCCTTGGCCAGCGCGGTTGCTGCCTTGAGGATTGCATCCTGTGCCTTGTCGATCTTCGTGTCATAGGGGAGTGCGATGTCTAGAACAACCCGTGACCAACCCTGTGACGAATTTCCAACGCGAACTACTTCGCCGTTGCGCACGTACCAGAGGGTTCCGGTCACATCGCGCACCTGGGTGACTCTGAGTCCAACGCTCTCGACGACACCGGTTGCCTGACCTAGATCGACCGAGTCACCCACGCCATACTGGTCTTCAAACACGATGAATAGACCTGAAATCAGGTCGCGCACCAGACTCTGTGCGCCGAAACCGATGGCCGCGCCAACGATGCCTGCACCAGCGATGATTGCACCGACAGCGACACCGAGTTCGCCCAGAACCGCGGCGATGGTCGAAACGACCATGGTCCACGTGATCAGGTTGCTGAGCACAGAACCTAGGGTCTTCGAACGTTGAATGATTCGAGCGCTCAAAAGCGGTGATTGTGGCGCCTTTTCAGCTTTGGCCTTGGCGCCGTTCACTACCTGCTTCACAGTTCGACGAACAAGGGCAAGCAGAATCGCTCGGATGACCACCGCGCCGACCAGAATCAAGACGATTCGAATCAGCGTGTGCCAATGCTCCCAAACGGCCGTCCACCAGATATCAAAGTCGGTCCACACGTTGCTAAGCATGGCTAAACCTTATCGGTCAGTGGCTTGAACCTTTAGAGCACGCTCCAGCGCTGCCAAATTCTCAACCAGGATTCGAGAGAGCGCCGGCTGAGCTTGAATCTCAGGCTTGGCAATCCACTCGCGGCTCAGGGAAGCGAGCGACTCGTCGCAGAGCGGCATCGGGAACAGGTTCACTAGCAAGTACTCGGCAATCTTGAAGGTCTGAGTCTCCCAGATCATCAAGGCCGATTCGAAGTACTTCTGAGCGAATGGTCGCAAGACCTCGACGTCGATTGCGCGGGTGAATCCAACGGATGCCATCTGCACCAGAGCGTTTGAATACTCCTTGGTCTCGGTCAACAGCTTAAAGGTTGCCAACTTGGATGCGGCATCGCCGATTGCGGCACGGGCCTGGGCGGCAGCCTTTTGGCCGTTAGCGGTCACGTCGACCGTTGCCAGCTCGGCAATTTCGGTTTCTCCGGCTCGTCCACCGACCACCAGCGAGGTCAATAGCTCCCACTTCAGGTCTGCGTCGATGGTCAGACCTTCGAGTCGCAGTGAGCCATCGAGCAGTGCCGAAGCGGCATCGAGCTGTGAAGCGGTGCGAGCAAACTGGGTGAAGAACTTGGTGAACTGCAGCTGAGCGTCGCTACCAGGCTTGGCAGCCTTGGCTAGGGCCAGCAGCGACTCAGCGATTTCGGCTAGAACCTGTTCGCGGTCGCTCTGCTTGACATAGAAGCGACCGACGGTGATCAGCTGACGCAGAAGGGTCTGCATGGTGGTCGATTCGGTCTCGTTGGCGATGTTGCCGAGAACCAGCTTGATGTAGTCGCGCGGGTTCCACTCGGCATCGCGAGTCGCGTCCCAAGCGGCACCGTGAATCAGTGCACGAGTCAGTGGGTCTTCGATATCGCTCAGGTGCTCGAGAGCAACGGCCAGCGAGTCCTGGTCAAGACGAATCTTGGCGTAAGTCTGGTCCTCGTCGTTGAGCAGCACCAGTGCAGGGCGCTTGCGGCCAACCAGCTCGGCCAACTCGGTCTTTGCGCCGTCGATGTCGACACGGATGTGCTCGACGCGCTGCAGCTTGCCGTCGATGAGGTCATACAGACCAACACCTAGTCGGTGTGGGCGAAGGGTCGGCTGCTCGGCGATCGCCGACTGCAGAATCGCGAAACTCGCGAATTTGCCCTGCTCGTCCAACGTGAATTCCGAACGCAGGGTGTTCACGCCAGCAGTCTCGAGCCAGAGCTTCGACCAGCTGCGCAGATCGCGTCCGCTGGTTGCTTCTAGCTCGACCAGCAGGTCGGTGAGTTCGGTGTTCTTGAATGCGTGCTTGCGGAAGTAGTTTCCGACACCCTTCAAGAAGTCGTCCTCGCCAACAAAGGCAACAAGCTGCTGCAGAACCGAGGCTCCCTTGGCGTATGTGATGCCGTCGAAGTTGACCTGCACGTCGGCAAGGTCGTTGATTTCGGCCACGATCGGGTGGGTCGAAGGCAGCTGGTCCTGACGGTATGCCCATGACTTCTCAAGTGCCGAGAAGGTGACCCAGGCACCCTTCCACTCGGTCGCGTTGGCAACCGCGAGGTGTGAGGCGTACTCGGCAAACGACTCGTTGAGCCATAGGTCGTTCCACCACTTCATGGTGACCAGGTCGCCGAACCACATGTGCGCTAGCTCGTGAAGGATGGTGATCACTCGGCGCTCGCGAGTCGCGTCGGCTGGCTTTGAGCGGAATACGTAGGTCTCGGTGAAGGTCACGCAACCCGCGTTCTCCATTGCACCGGCGTTGAACTCAGGCACGAACAGCTGGTCGTACTTCTCGAACGGGTAAGGCACGCCAAATGCGTTCTCAAAGAACTCGAAGCCCTCGCGGGTCTTCTCAAAGATGTAGTCGGCATCAGCCTGGTTCATGAACTCGGCCAACGAAGCGCGGCAGAACACACCGAGCGGAATCACGCGGCCATCGGCACTGGTTAGTTCGCTGCGGTACTCGGTGTAAGGGCCTGCAACCAAAGCGGTGATGTACGACGAGATCACCGGGGTAGGAGCGAACTCCCAAACCGCCTTGCCGTCATTGAGGTCGCGCGCGGCTGGTGTTGGCTGGTTCGAGGTGACCTTCCAGTGCTTCGGCGCGATGACATTGAACTTGAAGGTCGCCTTCAGGTCCGGCTGCTCGAAAACGGCGAACATGCGACGGCTGTCAGGCACCTCGAATTGTGAGTAGAGGTAAACCTCGTTGTCGGCAGGGTCGACAAAACGGTGCAGACCTTCGCCGGTGTTCATGTAGAGCGCTTCGGCGTCAACGAGCAGTTCGTTTTCTGCGGCCAAGTTCGGCAGCTGAATGCGAACGTTGTCGGCAACTTCAGCAGGGTCGAGCTCGACGCCGTTTAGAACGACTCGGTTGACCTTGTCGGTGATGGCATCAATAAACGTGGATGCGCCCGCGCGATTGCTCGAGAACTTCACTACCGTGACCGAGTTGAAGGTGCGGTCAGAGGTGGTTAGGTCGAGGGTTACGTCGTAGCTGTGCACGCGGATGAGTGCGGCACGCTCTGCGGCTTCGATTCTGGTTAGGTTTTCGCCAGGCAAGGGGACTCCTTCGTCAATGGTTCGCCGAAACTTCAACTAGCCTAAATGCATGAGATTGAAGCCAACGCCACTTGTCGAAACCTCGCTCGTTTTTTCAATCGCGTGGTTGATTTCGTTGATCCTGTCGGTCTTTGCGACCAATGATTTCAATGCCGCGCTCGGCATGGCATCTGGCATCGCAATCCTGTATCTAATGCTGAGTTACACGCTCTGGGGCATAACTGGCGCAATCTTCCGCCGCAAGACTCATCCCGTTCGATTCTTTGTGAACCTGAGCATCACGTCGTTCTTTGCAATCGCAGTGCCTGTATTCGTTGACGCACAACTCAAGAGCGAGCCCCTGACTCGCAGCTACATCTTGATGAGCATGATCTACTTCTTCGCCTCTGCAATCGCGGCTGGGCTCACCTTCTTTGTCCTCACCCGCCCAAAGAAGCAGAAGAAGTAAAAGGTAAAATCTACGCATGCGCATCCACATCGCCACCGACCATGCCGGACTCGAGCTCAGCCACTTCTTGATTCGCGAGCTCACGAAGCAGGGCCACGAGGTGTTCGATCACGGGCCACAGTCGTATGACCCGCTCGATGATTACCCTTCGTTCTGCATCAACGCGGCTCTAGCGGTTGTTGCCGACCAGCAGGCGGGCGTCCAAGCCCTAGGCATCGTCCTCGGTGGTTCGGGCAACGGTGAGCAGATCGCCGCCAACAAGGTCAAGGGCATTCGCGCAGCACTGGCCTGGAACGAATCGACCGCAAAGCTCGCTCGCGAGCACAACGATGCCAACGTCATTGCCGTCGGCGCGCGTCAGCACAGCATCGAAGAGGTATTGCACCTCGTCGAACTTTTCATCGCCGAACCGTTCAGCAACGACGAGCGCCACGTTCGTCGTATCAACAAGATCGGTTTGTACGAACAGACCGGCGACATTCTCTAAACCCTCTGCTCATGCCAGAGGGTCATACCGTCCATCGAACAGCGAACCAGTTCAATCGCGCGTTCAAGGGGCAACTGATTTCTGTCGATTCGCCTCAGGGGCGGTTCACTCAGTCTTCCCAACTCGTCTATGGAACCAAGCTCAAGCAAGCCGTAGCCATCGGTAAGCAACTGTTTCTGCACTTCGACCAGGGTCGCACCGTGCGCATCCACTTAGGCATCTATGGCAAATGGCGTTGGTATGAGCTCGAGCCAGACGCCGACTTGCCTGCGGTGCAGGGGGAGGTGCGGGCTCGTTTCTTCGGCCTCGACGCCAAGGGCAAACTCCGCCTAGCCGAACTTCGCGGACCAACGGTATGCGAGGTGCTCGAACGACACGAAGTTGCCGAAGTCACAAAGCGTCTGGGTGCCGACCCACTCAACCCTGATCCGAGCGGCAGCGAGTATGCGCGATTCGAGTCCAAGGTTCTCAAGAGCGCCAAGTCAATCGGTTTGCTCCTCATGGATCAGTCGGTCATTAGCGGTATCGGCAATGTCTATCGCGCCGAAATCCTGTTTCGCGCTGGCTTGAATCCGCATCGACTAGGTAAGGACCTCCAGCCGAGCCAGGTAGCCGAAATCTGGCGCGATTCGGTCGAACTGCTTCAGGTCGGCGTTCGCACCGGAGTCATGATCACTCGCGACGAGCACTTGCGAAAAGACCCGGGAAAAGAACACCGCAACTTCGTCTACAAACGCGAAGGGCAACCATGTCGCGTGTGCGGAACGCACGTTTCGATCGAACTGGCTGCCGGACGCAAGCTCTACTGGTGCGCCGGTTGCCAGCACTGAAGCCAAGGCAGCGCTCGACCCGATAACCTTGAGGCGTGCTTTATCGCCTCTTTTTCAAAGTCTTCTTCACTCCGCTGGATGCCGAATTCGCGCATCACATCGGCATGACCGGCATTCGTTTTGCCAGCGCACTAGGGCTAACCAAGTTGGCACGCCTTCGCGCGAACGAGGCCGCCAAGGTCGATGCATTCGGACTTCACTTTGAGGCACCATTCGGTTTAGCGGCCGGCTTCGACAAGAATGCCGTTGCAATCAAGGCCCTCGGTGAACTCGGTTTTTCGCACGTTGAAATCGGCACCGTTACCGCTCACGCCCAGCCAGGCAACGACACGCCTCGCCTGTTCCGCTTGATTCCTGACCGCGCGCTTATTAACCGCATGGGATTCAACAACCAAGGAGCGGAGGCGGTCGCAGCTCGACTATCCAAGCTGCGTGCCAAGGGGCACAAGAACTTGCCGATCATCGGCGTAAACATCGGCAAGAGCCGCATCGTCGAGGTCGAAAACGCGGTTGACGACTATCGCACCAGCGCAAAACTTCTGGCGCAGTATGCCGATTACCTGGCAGTCAATGTTTCTTCGCCAAACACCCCTGGCTTGCGTTCACTCCAGTCAGTCGAAGCACTTCGCCCGATCCTTAGCGCTGTTCTCGAAGAGTCACTGGGCAAGCCGGTGCTCGTGAAGATTGCTCCAGATCTGGCTGATGAGGATGTGCTCGCGGTCGCCGATCTTGCCCTAGAACTCAAGTTGGCCGGGGTCATCGCTACCAACACGACTATCTCTCGCGAAGGTCTCAAGACCGACAAGGCCAAGGTGGACGCAATCGGCGCAGGCGGCCTCTCGGGTGCACCATTGAAGGCACGTTCTCTAGAGGTTCTGCAGCTGCTGGCTAAGCGCCTTGGCAAATCGATGGCCATCATCTCGGTGGGCGGCATCGAAACCGCAGCCGAGGCAGCCGAGCGTCTGAAGGCCGGAGCGACTCTGGTTCAGGGCTACAGCGGCTTCATCTACGAAGGTCCACTCTGGGCTCGTCGCATCAACCGCGACGTCGCCAAGCACCTCTAAGCCGGAAACGTTTTAGCCGAGAACACTTCAGCCGGAGTTACTTGTCGAGTCCGCTCGGCAATCCCATCGCGCGCTTGGTCCACTGTTCAACGTGCCAGTGCATCTCAGGAATCAAAACCTCTTGCTCAGGCTTCATGAGCACGCTGCGCATGATTCGCGCCTGTGGCACATCCCAATCCAGCTCAACGCCGCGAGCCTCTAGGTTGCTCCGAGTGGTCACGTACGTCGCAAGGTGAGTTTGCTGAGGGCGAGTGGTATCGGCAGCCATGACGAATAGCTTGTGCGAAATCTCATCCAGCTGACTCATCGATGAAACCTTAGGCAGATATGTCACGATGTCGAGTTCAGGCTTTTGATAGGGCTGCAAGACATCAGATGCGCTGATCAGGTTAAACCAGTCGCGGGCAGCGCGGCGCCCAGGTGCGATGATCGCACCCAAGCCTTCGCGGGTGAGCGGAAATACCTTGAGCGTCGCCCAAAGCGCGGCTGCCGATGCACCGGCACGCGAGCACTCAAGTTGAATCTCGCCGAAGTGCAGTTCTGTGCTCGCAAAATACGTGTAAGGCGAGTCGTGCTTGTAGTACTTGCCGATCTCGAGCGTCGGGAACAGCACAGCGCCACATCCATACGGCTGGAGCCCATGCTTGTGCGGGTCAACAACTACTGAGTCCGAATCCTTGATTGCGGCAAAGTGGCGGTAGGTTTCGGCATCCAATTCATCTGGAATCAAGGTGAAAAAGCCGCCGTATGCGGTGTCGACGTGCACACGCGCTCCGTACCGGCGGGCAAGCGGGATGATGTCTGCAAGCGGGTCGACCGCACCAAGTCCGGTGGTTCCAAGTGTTGCCACGACCACGCCAATTTCACCGGTCTTCAGCGCGGTCTCGAGCGCTTCGAGCGACATGCGCCCGTTGGCTTCGGTCGCGATTCCGATGCTCGGAATGTTCAGCACTTCGGCCATGCGCGAGTGTGTGTAGTGCGAATCCTTCGAGTGGGCGACTGCCTTGCCAGGGTTGATTTCTCGGCTAATCCAAAGCGCTTCGAGGTTTGCGGTCGTGCCGCTCCAGGTCAGGTGCCCGAGGCCTTCGGCCGGGTAACCAAACATTTCACGCAGCTGCGCGAGCACCTCGCGCTCCATCTCGGTGGTGGCACGCGAGCCGTCAATCGAGTGGTTGTTCGGGTTGATCATCATGGTCGCCATGTAGGCGGCCATTGCGACCGGGTGAGGAGGCTTCAACATCTGCGCCGCATACTGCGGGTGGAAGTAAGGAAAGTTATTGTCCAGTCGAGCGGTCAGTTCCCGCATCACGGTTTCGACAGCCGAGCGATCGACCTGTTGTGACTCGTGAGTCTCAAAGAGACCGAAGCTGTCTTTGATGGCATCCATTCGTTCTAGAACTTCAGGCATCAAATCACGCAGATGGATGGTTTCCTTTTGGGACATCCGAAAACTCCTTTGTTTGGACCCAAACCATTTTGGTATGAAAAGAAAAACGCCTGGCGATTAACCAGGCGTTTGTTACTAAATCTTTGTGCCGCGTTTTACCTGTGGCTTCGGCAGACGCATCATGCGCATCTGGATCGAGCGCATTGCTGCATACCAACGAAGGCCACGTTCGACCTTGTCGGCACCGTACTTCTCGGCCAAACGGTTCTGCACCTTGCGGCCGATCAAGAAGCCATCGATAGCCAAAGCAATGAACAGACCCCACATGATGAATAGGGTCGCGAGCTCGACGCGCTTATCTGGCAGAGCCGAGACAATGATGATCACGAACAGAGCCGGCATCAACAGCTCACCAACGGTGAAGCGTGAGTCGACGATGTCGCGAGCCAGACGACGCTGAGGGCCGCGGTCGCGAGCGGTGAGGTAACGTTCGTCGCCAGCCATCATGCCTTCGCGAGCCTTGCGGCGTTCCTCCTGGTATGCGGCCTTCTGCGCCTTGCGTGCCTCTGGAGTGCGGTCGCCAACTAGAGGCTTGCGAGCCGCGGCCTCGCGCTCCTTGCGGGTAGGGGTTGGCTTGCCCTTGCCGGCTGCCTTGCTCGCAGCGGTCTCTTTGTTCTGATCAGGCATTTATTTCCTCTACTAAACGGTTTGCTCGCGCGCAATCTCTAGCGCCGACAATCGAATTAAGATTACCCGTATGACTACCTCGCCTGAAGCAGTGTCGCTTACGCCAGAAAACGTTCCAATGATGCGCGATATCGTCGACGCGCACTTTCCGAGTGCCATCGCCGAACTCGGTCGATTGGTCAAAATTCCGGGCATCGCCTGGGATGCGTTTGACGCCAACAACCTCCAACTCAGCGCGGAGGCCGTCGCCAAGCTGCTTCGCGACCTCGGCATCTTTGAAGTGGTCGAGATCCGTCGAGCCGAATCTAAGCCAGGTGTCTTCGGTGCCCCAGCCGTAATCGCGACGCGTGCGGCACGCAATGGGCGTCCGACTGTTCTTTTGTATGCGCACCACGACGTGCAGCCACCTGGTGACGACGACCAGTGGAACACTCCGCCGTTCCAGGCGACCCTGATCGAAGGCCGCCTCTTCGGTCGCGGCGCTGCCGATGACAAGGCGGGAATCGTCGCTCACCTCACCGCGCTAAAGGCTTTGGCCATCGCTCTAGAGGGTGACATCGATCTCGGCATTTCGATGTTCATTGAGGGGGAGGAGGAGGCCGGTTCGCCTTCGTTCCGCAACTTCCTCGAAGAAAATCGTGCAGACCTAGCCGCCGACCTAATCGTGGTCGCCGACTCGGCCAACTGGTCGGTGGATGTCCCGGCGCTGACCACCTCATTGCGCGGACTGGTCTCGCAGGTTATTGAAGTTCAGACCCTCGACCACTCGGTGCACTCCGGCATGTTCGGTGGTGCGATCCCTGACGCAATGACCGCGACCATCAAGTTGCTTGCCACCCTGCACGACGAAAACGGTGACGTGGCCGTGACAGGACTCCACCACGCGCCAGCCTCTGGCTTGACCTATGACGACGCCACACTGCGCACCGACTCTGGCCTTCTAGATGGAGTTTCGCAGCTCGGTACGGGCGATGCGATTGACCGCATCTGGAACAAGCCAGCCATCACCGTGATCGGCATCGACGGTCAGACGGTCGCGCTGTCGTCAAACACCATGCTGCCAACGGTCAAGGCCAAGATCTCGATGCGCATCGCGCCGGGGGACTCGCCAGAACAAGCACTGGACGCCTTGCGCGCACATCTCAGCGCCAACGTACCGTGGGGTGCGCGACTCACCTTTGGCGAGACCGAACTCGGCAAGCCGCACGCTGCTCCTACCGATACCTGGTCGCACCGACTTGCCTCGCAGGCTCTGACTGCCGCCTGGGGCAACGAATCGGTCAACATCGGCATCGGTGGTTCGATCCCGTTCATCGCTGACCTTGTCGAATTGTTCCCGAAGGCGCAGATTTTGGTTACCGGTGTCGAAGACCCAGACTCACGTGCACACAGTCCGAACGAGTCGCTTCACATCGAGACCCTTCGCCGCGCGATTCTCGCTGAGGCACTGGTTCTTCTAGAGGCGAACGACATTCTCAATCCCTAGGAATAGTTTTCGCATTCGAGCGACTTATTGTTAATGAAGCAATTCGAGCAAACAAAAGGATTCATCATGACTAACACCATCGATGCAGGCATCAAGCTAACCGAGCAGGCACAGTCGAAGGTAAAGGCTCTCATCTCGGCTGAGAATCCAGTGGATGAGAACGGCAACCCAGTCGAACTTCGTCTGCGCATCGCTGTAGAGCCGGGCGGTTGCTCAGGTCTTCGTTACCAGTTGTTCTTCGACGAGCGCGTCGAGGACGGCGACTCGATCCACGACTTCAACGGCGTTGAGGTCATCGTTGACCGCATGAGCGTTCCTATGCTCGATGGCGCGACCATCGACTTCGAAGACACCATCCAGAAGTCGGGCTTCACCATCGACAACCCAAACGCTGTCGGAACCTGCGCCTGCGGCGACTCGTTCAACTAGTTTTCACGGCGCTCGCGCCACGGAATCAACGCCAAATCCCGAACCGAGAAAATCGGTCGGGATTTTGGATTTTAAGTGCCATTTAGGTGTGTTTTTTGGCACTTGCGAACCGTTGCTGGGAATAGACTTAGAAAGTAACGATTCGAAACGTGAAGGGTCGATTGTGCTTCAAAAACGTGGAGCTAAGTGGGCGGTAGCCGCACTAGCAACCTCTGCAATGTTTGCTTTGACTGGCTGCTCTCAGCAGCAGCTAGAGCGTGGTCTGCTTCCTGGCTCGCCAGACGCTACCGGCGCTGAAGCAACCAACCATGTCAAGTCGATTATTGACCTATGGAATGGTTCATGGGTCGTCCTATGGGGTGTCGGCATCATCGCGTGGGCTCTGATGGCTTACGCAATCATCGCCTACCGCCGTCGCAAAGGTGACAGCTCGCTTCCAAAGCAGATTCGTTACAACAACCCAATCGAGACCCTCTTCACCGTGGTCCCGTTCATTCTCGTCATCGGCTTCTTTGCTTTCACCGCTAAGACGATGACCGAGATCGAGACTCCTTACACCAACCCTGACGTCAAGATCCAGGCCATTGGCAAGCAGTGGAGCTGGGATTTCAACTACGAAAAAGAAAACACCTACGAATCTGGAATCCAAGGTCAGGGTGTTACCGAGGCTGACATCGCAAAGCTGCCAACCCTGTGGTTGCCAGTGAACAAGAAGATTCAGATCGATCTCTCTGCCCGTGACGTAAACCACAGCTTCTGGGTAATTGACTTCCTTTATAAGAAGGACATGATCCCTGGCAAGACCAACCACATGTACTTCGAGACGACCAAGATTGGTGAATACCGAGGCAAGTGTGCAGAGCTTTGTGGCGAGTACCACTCGATGATGCTCTTCAAGGTCAAGGTCGTTACTCAGGCCGAGTACGACGCACACATCGCAAGCCTCAAGGCTGCCGGCAACGTCGGTCAGCTCGACGACAAGTACAACCGCAACCAGAACCTTCCTGGTGACAACCCATCGAACGAGGGCTAAGCAAAAATGGCAACCGCAACAGCAACCGCTAACGCAATCTCGACTCGTAAGAAGTCGAAGGGTGAACTTGTAGTCGATTGGATTACAACTACCGACCACAAGAAAATTGGTTATCTTTACCTGATTACCAGCTTCATCTACTTCCTCATCGGTGGCGTCATGGCGCTACTTATCCGTGCTCAGCTATTCGCACCTGGTCTAAACATCGTTCAGACCAAGGAGCAGTACAACCAGCTCTTTACAATGCACGGCACGATTATGCTCCTGATGTTTGCGACGCCTCTGTTCGCAGCCTTCGCAAATATCCTGATGCCTGTTCAGATTGGTGCACCGGATGTGGCTTTTCCACGTCTTAACGCAATCGCTTACTGGTTCTACTTCTTCGGTTCGCTCGTGGCCGTTTCGAGCTACTTCACCCCTCAGGGTGCCGCTAGCTTCGGTTGGTTCGCGTATGCACCGCTGTCGAGCACCACGTTCTCACCGGGCATCGGTGGCGACCTATGGGTATTTGGTTTGGCCCTAGGTGGTTTCGGAACCATCATGGGTGGTGTCAACTTTGTAACCACCATCCTCACCATGCGCGCACCAGGTATGACCATGTTCCGTTTGCCGATCTTCACCTGGAACACCCTTGTTACCTCGATCCTGATTATCATGTGCTTCCCTCCGCTAGCAGCTGCGCTGTTCGCTCTTGGAGCTGACCGTCGCTTTGGGGCTCACATCTTTGACCCGGCCAACGGCGGCCCGATGTTGTGGCAGCACCTGTTCTGGTTCTTCGGCCACCCTGAGGTTTACATCCTTGCTCTGCCTTTCTTCGGCATTATCTCGGAAGTTTTCCCAGTCTTTAGCCGCAAGCCGATTTTTGGATACAAGACCCTGGTCTACGCAACCATCGCCATTGCAGCTCTCTCAATGACTGTTTGGGCGCACCACATGTACGTGACCGGTTCGGTTCTTCTGCCGTTCTTCGCGTTCACCACCATGTTGATTGCCGTTCCAACCGGTGTAAAGGTCTTCAACTGGATTGGAACGATGTGGAAGGGATCGATTAGCTTCGAGACCCCTATGTTGTTCTCACTTGGCTTCTTGACCACCTTCATCTTCGGTGGTTTGACCGGTGTCATCCTCGCTTCGCCAACTCTCGACTTCAACCTCTCTGACGGTTACTTCGTGGTAGCGCACTTCCACTACGTAATCTTCGGTACCGTGGTGTTCGCGATGTTCGCAGGTATTTTCTTCTGGTACCCAAAGATGACCGGCAAGCTACTCAATGAGCGTCTCGGCAAGATCCAGTTCTGGCTGCTGTTCATCGGCTTCCACGGTACGTTCCTAGTCCAGCACTGGATTGGTATTGAAGGTATGCCACGTCGTTATGCAACCTACCTACCAGAAGACAACGTGACCTGGATGAACCAACTCTCGACCTACGGTTCGATTGTCTTGGCTCTCTCGTTCCTGCCGTTCCTATGGAACGTCTGGATCACCTACCGCAAGGGCGAGCGCACTAACCTCAACGACCCTTGGGGATACGGACGTTCACTCGAGTGGGCAACCGCATCACCGTTCCCACGTCACAACTTCACTTCGATTCCACGCGTTCGTTCAGAGTCGCCAGCATTCGACCTGAACCACCCGGAATTTGCTGCTCCCGAAGCAAAAGCCGCCGCAAAGAAGGGTTAATTAGATGAAATTCAACGGAAGACTCTTCTGGTTCCTAGCTGCGTTTTACATCATCGATGCAATCGCTTACGCGGTTTGGTTCGCACTAGACAACCAAAATGAATCCGCATCGGCTAATTGGTTTGGATTCCCATTTGAACCAATCGGCACTGCGGCGATCGCGATGCTCGGAATTATGTCTATCTTCTTGGCGTACTACGTTGCCAAGACAGACAAGTCGCAAGGGCTAGTTCCTGAAGACCGCCTAGACGCAAACATTGAAGACGGCGACACGGAGATCGGTTTCTTCGCTCCTTGGAGTTGGTGGCCATTCTTCCTCGGTCTTTTCGGCGCGTTGGCCTTTGCCGCGTTGGCAATTGGCTGGTGGTTGTTCTTTATCGCTTTCCCACTGGCCCTAGTCGCAATCATTGGCTTCGTATTCGAGCACAGCCGCGGTCGCTTCGCTCACTAAGCATCTAGCTAAAGACAAACCCCACGACCCGTCGTGGGGTTTTCTCTTACCCGCGCCGGAGGTGGGCAAGGTGCGAGTTTGTGCAAGGGCTCGCGTTAGCGCAGGGGAGTGGCAAGCTCCAAGCGGTGGGTAACTGACCCGCTATCCCTTGAAGACCGCCTCGAGCTGCCAACCGTCTGGGTCAATCACATACGCGGCGAAGTATGAGTCACCGAACTCCGCCCAGACTTTCTGTCCGCCGCGGTCGGTGGCCCCTAGAGCCATGGCTGCTGCGTGGAACGCCGCAACCGCGTCGCGGTTGGGTGCTGTGAACGCCAGGTGGAAGCCCTGCCCGGCCGATAGCGACTCTGAGTGACGTTCCTTGAGTGCGAACTTGTCTTTGCCGTCCTCAACGCCGTATCCGATGGCCTGATGTTGCTCCCCGGACCTGATGTCTTCCCAGACGCGTCGAAAGCCGAGCGGGCCTAGGCAGGCGTCATAGAAGACACCCGAACGCTGCAGATCGCTAACGCCAATGCTGATGTGGTGAAGCATTAGTTCAGTCTAAAGAAGAAGGCCCGCACGATTGCTCGTACGGGCCCGGAATCAACCGTGGCTGACTACTTCTTCTTTGCAGGAGCCTTCTTCGCTGCTGGCTTCTTTGCAGGAGCCTTCTTGGCAGCCTTAGGAGCCTCGATTGCTGCGTGGTCCTCGTGACCGTGTGAGTGGGCTGCTGCCAACTCGGTAGCGGTCACTGGAGCAATGCGGTCCTCGAAGTAGAAGCGGCTGACTGCTGCACGAACGCGAGCACCTACGGTGATCTTGCCTTCGGCGTTTGGACGAGCCAGGGTCGGCTTGTAGTCCTTGAAGTCAACAAGCTTCCAGAGCTCGTACTTGTCTAGAGGCTCGTGAACCTCAATGTATTCACCGTGAGGCATGCGAACGATGCGACCGGTCTCGCGACCGTGAAGCACGATTGCCTGATCCTTGCGCTGTAGCGAAAGGCAGATGCGCTTGGTCACAATGAACGCAATAATCGGAGCCACGATGAGCAGGATCTGCATGGTGGTCAGAACCTGGTTCAGCGATAGACGGAAGTTGGTTGCCAGGAGGTCGGTGGCAGCACCGGCCCAAAGAACCGCGTAGAACGTAACACCTGCGGCACCGATAGCGGTGCGGGTCGGAGCGTTACGTGGGCGGTCAAGCACGTGGTGCTCGCGCTCGTCGCCGGTTACCCACTTCTCAATGAACGGGTATGCGCCAACTAGAACTAGGAACACGAGGAGAACGATGATCGGGAGCAGGATGTTCCATGACCATACGTAACCGAACCAGTAGGTCTCCAGGTTGCTAGGAGCCAAACGGAGTGCGCCGTCGGCCCAACCGATGTACCAGTCAGGCTGGGTACCAGCCGAAACAGGGGATGGGTCGTAGCTTCCGTAGTTCCAAACCGGGTTGATGGTGATGGTTGCTGCAATCAGCATGATCACACCGAACACGATGAAGAAGAAGCCACCAGCCTTGGCAACGTAAACAGGCATCAGAGGGTAACCAACGACGTTGGTGTCCTTGCGGCCTGGGCCTGAGTAGTGGGTGTGCTTGTGAATGACCACCATGAACAGGTGGATGACGATGAAGACCAGAATCAGAGCTGGAATCAAGAGGATGTGAAGGCCATACAGACGAGCCACGATCGACTCACCCGGGAATTCGCCACCGAACAGAAGCGACGAGATGTATGAGCCCGCGATAGGAACACCCTTGATCATGCCGTCGATGATTCGAAGGCCGTTGCCCGAGAGCAGGTCGTCAGGCAGCGAGTAACCGGTGAAGCCACCAGCCATGCCGAGGACGAATAGCACGACACCGACAACCCAGTTCATTTCACGTGGCTTGCGGAATGCACCGGTGAAGAACACGCGGAGCATGTGCAGACCAGCACCAGCTACGAATAGCAGTGCTGCCCAGTGGTGAACCTGACGCATGAGAAGACCACCGCGCACCTCGAACGAGATGTTCAGCGTCGACTCGTACGCAACCGACATCTCTGCACCCTTGAGTGGGCCGAAGACGCCGTCGTAGATGACCGGAGTCATTGCCGGCTGGAAGAAGAAGGTCAGGAAGGTGCCTGAAAGCAGCAACACGACGAAGCTGTACAGGGTTACTTCACCGAGCATGAATGACCAGTGGTCAGGGAATACCTTGCGGCCGAATTCCTTCAGGATGCCCGCAACACCAACGCGCTCGTCTAGAAAGTTAGCGCGCTCGGCCAAGAAGCCAGGCTTTTTTGCTGTAGTGCTCATTAGTTGTTGCGCTCCCAGAAGCTAGGGCCGACAGGTTCAGTGAAGTCGCTTTGAGCGACCAGGTAGCCATCCGCGTCAACTGCGATAGGCAACTGCGGTAGCGGACGCGAAGCCGGACCAAAGACAACCTTGCAGTGCTCGGTTACGTCGAAGGTCGACTGGTGGCATGGGCAGAGTAGGTGGTGGGTGTGCTGCTCGTAAAGAGCAACTGGGCAACCTACGTGGGTGCAGATCTTCGAGTAAGCAACGATGCCGTCGTAAGACCAGCCAGCGCGTGCTGGGTCTTCCTTCAGGTCGGCTGGGTCGAGGCGAACTAGCAGAACAGCGGCCTTAGCCTTCTCTTCTAGCTTGTGGTCAGCCTCGTTCAGTCCCTCAGGGATTACGTGGAAGACAGAGCCGATGGTTACGTCCGAAGCCTTGATCGGAACACCGGTTGGGTCCTTGACAAGCTTGGTTCCCTTCTTCCACATGGTGTGGCGAAGGTTGTCGGTCTGGTCCTTGCCGAGGTCAGCAAAGAAGAAGATTGCCGGAATCGGGAACGCAGCAAGTGCGGTGTAGAGGCTGCGACGGATGAGCTTGCGACGGCTGAAGCCTGACTCCTGGTCAGCGATCTTGATGATCTCGATAGCCGCTGCGCGTGCTTCTTCTGAGCTGCGTGCCTGGTGGCGTTCTTCGCTAACTTCGGCATCAGGCATGAGGGTCTTGGCCCAGTGCACGGCACCGATGCCGATACCCATCAGTCCGAGGGTGATGCCGAGACCGAGGAACAGAGTGTTGTTGCGCACGCTGCCGAGGTCTTCAACGATTGGGAACGCGTAGTAGGCGTAGATCGAGAATGCCGAGCCAAGGAACGAGAGGATGAAGAGGGCGGCAACCTGACGGACTGCGGCCTTCTCGTGCTTCTCGCTCTTGTCGGTCATGCGAACGCGGTGTGGTTCGAGACCTGGATCCTTGATTGCGTCTGCCGGGATTACCGCCAAACCGCTGTCATAGACGTGTTCAGCGCTAGCTTTAGCGACTGACTTGCCCTGATTACTCAACTGAAACTCCTTGTTTCTTTGAATCGTGTCTGACGAGTCTTAGTTGGACTTTGCGCCCAGCCAAATGGTGATTGCGATGAGGCCGCCCAGAGCAAAGACCCAGGCGAAAAGACCTTCAACAACCGGACCGAGGTTTGCGAGCTCATACCCACCGGCTGATGGGTTCTTCTCAACAAACTTGAGGTAGCTGATGATGTCCTTCTTGTCCTGTGGGGTCAGGTTGGCATCGTTGAATACAGGCATGTTCTGTGGACCAGTCAACATTGCCTCGTAGATGTGCTTGTTCTCTACGCCGGTTAGGGCAGGAGCGAACTTGCCCTCGGTTAGCGCGCCACCTGCACCAACAGCGTTGTGACACATTGCACAGTTGATGCGGAACAGTTCGCCACCGCGGGTGGTGTTGCCGTTCTCTTCTAGGTACTGAGCCTCAGGAACAGCCGGTCCAGGGGCGAGCGATGCAACGTATGCGGCTAGCGCATCGATCTGCTCCTGAGTGAACTGAACGTCCTTCTTGAACATCTGTGGGCCCGAGGCCTGGCCAGGCATGCGACCGGTACCGACCTGGAAGTCGACCGATGCAGCACCGACACCGATGAGGCTTGGGATGACTGCGGTGCCTTCGGCGTTCTTGCCGTGGCAGCTTGCGCAGTTGGCGGCAAATAGCTTCTTGCCCTCTTCAATCTGAGCCTGCGAGTACTCAACCGACTGAGCAGGCTTTGCAACCGTAGTCGCAACCGCGTAGCCACCACCGGTGACTAGCAGACCAGCAGCAATCACCATAACTGCGGCCAGCTTGTTGCGGCCACCGGTGCGCTTCATGAATGCCATTTAGATAATTCCTTGCTATTTATTTCAGAACGTAAACGATTAGGAACAGGCCGATCCAAACCACGTCGACGAAGTGCCAGTAGTAAGAAACGACGATTGCGCTAGTTGCCTCGTAGTGACCAAACTTCTTTGCTGCGAAAGTCTTTCCGATTACGAGGAGGAAGGCGATCAGACCGCCGGTCACGTGAAGAGCGTGGAAGCCGGTGGTGATGTAGAAAGCGCTGCCGTATGAGTTCGAGTTCAGTGCGATGCCTTCTGAAATGAGGGTCGCATACTCCCAGACCTGACCAGCAACGAAGATTGCGCCTAGTAGGTAGCTGAGGAGGAACCACTCAACCATGCCCCACTTGACAGGGGATAGGCCGGTTGCTCGAGGCTGCATGCGCTCGGCGGCGAATACGCCGAACTGAGCGGTGAACGATGACAAGACCAGGATGATGGTGTTGACAAGCGCGAAAGGCACATTGAGGGTGCCTGCTCCTTCTGCCCAGATGGCAGGGGAGTTGGCCTTGAGGCTGAAATACATCGCGAAAAGGGCGGCAAAGAACATCACCTCGCTGCCAAGCCAAACAATGGTGCCAACCGAGGTGGCGCTTGGTCGATTGATGACAGGTGCACTAATGGTCGTCATGGCTTCAATCCTACCCCTGATAAATGTCTGATAACGGCAAAAACAGGGGAGTGGGCGTGGCTTTTTGGGCATTAATATTCAAGACATGGACGCTTCGCTTAACTGGCCGCAAATTCTGAGCATTTTGCTCGCCAAGAACGATCTGAATCGTGAGCAGGCAAGCTGGGCGATGCGTCAAATCATGTCTGGCGAAGCGAGCGAGTCACAGGTCGGCGCATTCATGATGGCGCTGCGTAGCAAGGGGGAGTCGGTCGCCGAGTTGGCCGGTCTCGTCGACGTAATGCTCGACCACTCGGTCATTCTTGATACCGGATCGGATGCCGTTGACATCGTGGGCACCGGCGGCGACATGGTCGGAACCGTCAACATCTCAACGATGGCCGCGATTGTGGTCGCATCCATGGGAATTCCGGTCATGAAGCACGGCAGCCGCTCTGCATCAGGCAAGACCGGCTCGTCAGAAATGCTCGAGGTGCTTGGCGTGCGTCTTGATCTTTCACCTGAGCGTGTGGCAGACATTTTTAGAGAAGTGGGCATCACCTTCTTCTATGCACCGGTATTCCACCCAGCGATGCGCCACGTTGCGCCAGTGCGTAAGGCGCTCGGGGTTCCAACCACCTTCAACTTCCTGGGGCCGCTGGCTAACCCGGCGCAGCCGATCGCGACGTCGCTTGGCGTCGCAAACGCATCCGTCGCGCCTCTGTTGGCAGCTGAGGTCGCCGAACGTGGTCGCACTGCGCTGGTTTTTAGGGGAGACGATGGCCTCGACGAGCTGACCACCACGGGCGAAAGCACCATTTGGGAGGTTCTGCCTGGTCGAGTGAATGAATTCCGCCTTGACCCAACCGAACTCGGCCTGAAGCGATCTTCGCTCGACGACCTAATCGGCGGGGACGCACACGAGAACGCAGAGACGGCTCGTGCGCTATTTGCTGGAGGTCGCGGACACCGACTCGACGCGATTCGCGAGATTGTCGCGTTGAACGCCGCCGGTGGAGTGGTGGCGTATGAGCTCGCTAAGGATCCATCGCGAGCAGAGGTTCCGCTTGTCGATCGATTCGCTCACGCCATCGAACGAGCCCTTGAGGCAATCGACTCGGGTGCCACCGCGGGCAAGCTCTCGCAGTGGATTGCCGCGTCACAGCTCTAAGCGCACGCCGCCAGGACTAGCGGCAGCCAATCCTTGAATGACCCGTTACAGCGGGGAACTGGGCTTGCGTGCCAATAAAACATTACTTGACATAATGTGCATTATCGGCGAAAGGGTGTTGGTGCCTAGGTCCAAGACCGAAGCCACTCGGCCAGCCCAGGCGGCCCTACCGACTCGCTCGTAGCAATTAGATCGTCAACGCTCCACCAGCGATGCTCCAGAACGTCTCGGTGCTCGTCTTCGGTCCAAGACTCGTTACTTAGGTTGAAGGTTTCGGGTGTGAGCCACTCTCCGGGTCGATTCGGATCGGCGATTGACGTTATGTCAAGTTGAAAGAAATGGTCGGTGTACGTGTGCGAGTTGAGGCCATCGCCCCAGTACCAACGGCCTGAGGTTTGCCAAACCGGTTCGCCAAGAGCTTCAGGAGCGATTACGAGACCGGTTTCTTCGCGCAATTCTCGCACCGCGGCGCTCAGGATCGTTTCTGGAGCATCGATGCCTCCGCCAGGAGTAATCCAGCGTGGTGGCAGCTGAACTTCGGGGTCGAAGTGAGTTAGCAGCAAAAAGAAGCGCTCTCGATTGCTGTGCAGCAAGACTCGAGCAGTCTCACGGTGTTGCCCTGGCTGCACTGTTAGCCCTCGGCCTCGGCAACAACTGGTGCTGCTGTCTTGCCCTTGGTTTCGATTTTGAAGAGTCTTAGCGAAGCCTGCATCAGGTAGCCGATGCCAAATGCAAACATCACCGTGCCGAGTCCGACCTGACCGCCGAGTAGCCAGCCGATCAGTAGCACGAATGACTCATACACCGTTCTGATGGCCCAAACCGGCCAGCCGAACTTGCGACGCGTGCCCATGACGAGTCCGTCACGCGGGCCCATGCCGAAATTGCTGCTGATGTAGAGCCCAGTGCAGAAGGCAACCACGCACATTCCGAGCACGAAAATCAGGATCTGAACAATGAAATGGTCGAATTTTGGCAAAAGCGGTAGCCACACGTCGGTCGAGAGGCCAATCAGCACGGCATTCAGGATGCTGCCGATGCCCGGTTTGACCTTCAGCGGAATCCAAGTCAGCAACACGGCGACCGACACGAGCACCTGCGAGATGCCGAAACTCAGCTGGGTCTGAATCGAGATGCCTTGCGCGAGCACATCCCAAGGTGGGATTCCGATGGATGCGCGCACCATCAGCGAAATGCCGAGGCCGTAAACGAACAGGCCAACAAAGAGGCGCAGAAATCTCAACGCGACTGAGATTCTCGGGTTCAACGACACCATTCAAGACTAGGCGAGGCAGAATGTAATTGTGGCTAAGCCCTTTTTCGACGCACCACTTCCCTATCGATTCGCGCATCGTGGGGCGACTCGCGGTGGCCAGATCGATGAAAATACCTGGGATGCGTTCGCTGAGGCTCTAGCACAAGGCGCCACCCACATCGAAACCGACGCTCAGGTCACTCGCGATGGCGTTGCAGTGCTGTTCCACGACGACGACCTGCTGAGAGTCGGAGCCACTCCCCTGTCTCTGGGGCGAAAACTAGTGGCCGAATACGACTTTGCCGAACTCCAGGCAATTCGTTTGCGCCAGGGCGGACGCATCTCTTCATTGAGCGAAACGCTCAGCAGGTTTCCCCAGGTGCGTTTCAACATCGATGTGAAGGTCGCGGGTGCCATCGCGGCGGTTGCGCGAGCCATCAAGGAATCTGCGGCCGAGGATCGCGTCCTGATTACCTCTTTTTCTGACTCGCGTCGACTGGCAACGTTGGAGCTCCTTGCACCGGCCAAGGTTGCCACCAGCCCTGGCAGTGCGATTCTGCTGCGAGCCTGGCTCGGTTTCTGGGCTGCGGCTGCATTCGGTCGTGGATTGCAGTTGAAGGTGCTGCGCCGCGTATTGGCCGATGTGGATGCGATTCAGGTTCCGCTACGTCACGGCGTGATTCACTTTGCAAACGCCGGCTTCGTCGCGGCGGTTCGCGAATTGGGCATACACGTTCATTTTTGGGTCATCAATGACGAGCTGACCGCTAAAAAGCTGCTGGCACTCGGTGCCACCGGTCTGGTCAGCGATGACCTGCCGGCTCTGCACTTGTGAATGTCCTGTGACAATCGCGAATCCATAGCAAACGGGAAGTAATCCTCTGGCGAATGTGTTCTAGTTACACATGCCCCAAAAGGGCGCTCAGGAGGATTAAATGTCACAGCAGACTATGCGCGGTATGCGCCTCGGCGCACAAAGCCTCGAATCAGAGATCGGTGTTGCCTATTCGGCTCGCGCCGAGCACTCATACCAGTGCCCACGTGGTCACCAGACCAACGTCGTCTTTGCGGCTGAAGCCGAATTGCCAGACACCTGGCAGTGCAAGACCTGTGGTGGCGAAGGCGTCCTGATCGAAGACGGCAAGATCATTGAGTTAACTCACGAAGAGAAGACCCCACGCAGCCACTGGGAGATGCTTCTTGAACGTCGCTCACGTGAAGAGCTCGAAGAAATCCTTCAGGAGCGCCTCGAATACATTCGCGAGCGTCGCTCTGCCGGCAAGGCCGACCTCTAAATCACTTTGAATTGCGGGTGAAAACCCGAACGATTCCCCATTTGGTCACTAACCGCAAGGCCTCAATCACGATGCCCGTGGTCATTTTTGACTTGCCCTGCGTGCGTTCAACGAACGTGATCGGCACCTCAACGACTTTTCCGTCAGCTTTGACAGTTCGCCAAGCCATCTCAACCTGGAATGAATAGCCAAAGGCCGAAACCGTTTCGAGGTCAAGGCTGTTCAAGAACTCGGCCTTGTAAACCCTGAATCCGGCAGTCATGTCTTTAATGCCAGCGCCCAGCATCAGGTTCACATAGAGATTGCCAATGCGCGAAATCAGCTTGCGGTGCAGCGGCCAGTTGATCACTCGTCCGCCAGGAATCCAACGCGAACCAATCACGAGCTCTGCGTCATCGGCGACCGCGAGTAGCTTCGGGAGGTCTTGCGACCGGTGTGAGCCGTCGGCATCCATCTCGATAAGTCGCTGGTATCCCTGCTCGGTGCCCCACGCGAAGCCGGCGAGATAGGCTGGGCCGAGCCCACCCTTGCCCGCGCGATGCAGCACTCGAATGCGCTCGCTTTCGGCAGCCATTTCGTCGGCAAGGTCGCCTGTGCCGTCGGGACTGTTGTCATCGACGATGAGCAGGTCAACGTCTTCGTTGTATCGAAAAAGTTCGGTGACTGACTGACGTAGATTCTCGGCCTCGTTGTAGGTGGGCATGATCACCAGGTTTTTCATGCTTCACCTCGCTTGCGACGCTGTCTTGTTGTTAGTTCGAGCGTGATGCCGATGGCTATCGCTATGGCTGCAGACAAATTGACTGCCAAAACAAAAAATGGGCCGAACCAATAGGCGGGTGTGGTCGATGTTCTTAATGCCGCATCGAACGTGATTGCTCCTGGCTTGAAGGCTTCAAGGGATGCGATTGTGCTGCCGTCAGGAGCGAAGGCTGCGGTCACGCCGACGGTTGAGTCGTTCACCACTACCCTGCCGGTCTCGATGGCGCGAAGCCTTGCGATTGCTGCCTGCTGGAAGGTCTCGTCGCTGTGACCGAAGTCACTGTTGTTGGTCTGAGAAACGATGACTCGGGCTCCTCCGGAGACCAGATCGCGGTTGAGCTCATCCACCGCGATTTCGAAGCAGATGTTCACTCCAACCTTGGTCTCGGCGACCTCATAGATACCGTCTCGGGTGCCGAAGTCATAACCGTGAACAATCAAGCCGATGAGATCAGGCGCGAGCGCATACCAAAAGTCCCGGTCTGGCACGTATTCGGCGAACGGTATCGGACGCTTCTTGGCGTAATAGTCGACCGGGCCCTTGTCTGGCAGCCAGAGCTGGGACTCGTTGTAGAACTTGGAATCGCGTTCGGTGATGGTTCCCAAAATCAGAGGTGCGCCGAGTTGATTCGTGATGAAATTGTTGAGCTCAATCGCGGTTGACGGATCGCTCGCTGGGTTGATGTCGGCACTGTTCTCGGGCCAAACCACCAGGTCAGGCTTTTCGGTTGACTTGGGCGGAATTACCAGGCGCGAGGCACGCAGATGCTTTTCAAGGATGCTGCCGCGAACCGGATTCGCAAAGAGTCCCGCGTTTGCGTTTCCCTGCACAGCGGCAATCTTGATGGTGCCATCTTCAGCGCTGGTTGGCGGTGTGATGAGCAAGCCGACGGCGAAGACGGTGAGAATCCCTGTGAGGCGCAATGCTGTTGTGCGGCCGAGTAGGCGCACGCGGTCACGGTCGACAACGGCCTGAGCGATGAGGGCGGCGATGAGGGCCACTACCCAACCCAAGAGCGGCATGCCGCCGAGATACGCCCAATCGGCCAGCGGAGATTCCGACTGACTCATGGCCAAACGTGCCCAAGGAAAGCCGCCGTAAGGCCAATTGATGCTGATCCATTCGCGCGTTATCCAGACTGTGGCGAGCAAGGGTGCTGCCGTCCATAGTGCCGCCGATTTAGGCATACGGTCGATTAGTCGCCAGGTCAGAGTGATGGCAACCGCGCCGACCGCGAAGATGAGTGCCTCGAGGGTTGCGAGTGCAATCAGCGGAACCGGACCGAGGTACTGGCTGATCCAATAGATCTGAGAGACATAGAAAGCTTCACCTGCGAAGAAGCCAAGCAGCGCCGAAAGCGGCAACGAGCGTTTGCGAAGCATGGCGAAGATGCCAGCGACCGAAACGAAGATGAGCGGCCAAAGGCTAAAGCGAGGGTATGCGAGCCCCGAGAGTGCGCCGAACGCGCTGATCGCCAGAACCGCTACCAGCTTGCTCGAGGTCAGGGTTGGCTTAGCCATAGAAGGAGTACGCGACGATGCCACGCTTCACTTTATCGATTGACTCTTTGGCGGTAGCGGCGAGCTTTTCGTCTCCCACCTGAACGATCTGGTCGAGAAGGTCGATGATCTGCTTGCACCAGCGGATGAAGTCACCAGCGAGCAAGTCCGCGAGGTCGAGCACGGTATCGAGCGATGACCCGCTAGCCCAGCGATGAATCGCGTATGCGATGCCCGGATCAAGCGGTGCTGAGGTAGGCAGCTTGTGCTGTTTGGCTAGACCGTCAAGGTCGTGCCAGAGATCCACTGTGTTCTCGAGAACCTGGATGAACTCGCCCTTAGGAAGGCGCGGTTCGAAGTCTTCATCACGGCGGGCCTCATAGACCAGGACGGCAGCCATGGCGGCAAGCCCGGCGGGATCCAATTTGGCCCACATGCGCTCCCGAATCGCCTCGGAGACGAGCAGATCGCGCTCGCCGTAGATGCGACCGAGCTTCTTGCCAGGTTCGAGAACGACCAGATCGCCGTCATCTTCTTCGGCGACGTAGCCGATGGTCTGCAAGAGGTCGCAGATGCGGTCAAAGGTGCGAGCCACCTGGTTGGTGCGGCCCTCGATCTGGTTGAGGGTTGCCTCGAGCTCACGATTGAGCTTGTGCCAGCGCTCACCCCAGCGCGCATGAGCCTCGCGGTCGGTGCACGAGTGACAGGCATGCTGCTTGAGTTGGCGCTTGAGCTGCGCGATGCGTTGCTCTTGAGCGGCACGACCCTTCGACTGACGAATGTCTTTGCCGCGCTCGGCTCGCACACGATTATTGGCAAGGACGCGCTCGAGGTCGCTGATCTCTCGGCGCATAGCGGCATACTCGCTGAAGTCACCGAGGTGGCACTTCATCGCCTGAGCGTAGCCATCGAGCGACACCTGCTTCTCACGGATGCCCTTGGCGAGCCCAACCACTGAGCGGTCGGCCTGGAACTGGGCGAACGAGGTTTCAAGCACTTCGCGGGCACGCTGGCGACCGAAGGCCTCGATGAGATTGATCGACATGTTGTAGGTCGGCTTGAACGGGCTGATTAGCGGGTATGTGCGCTTGCTTGCCAAACCGGCAACCGCTGCCGGGTCCATGTTGCCCACCCATTGGATGACCGAGTGACCGATGGTGTCGATGCCGCGGCGGCCTGCGCGGCCGGTGAGCTGGGTGTACTCTCCCGGAGTGATCTGAACTCGGCCTTCGCCGTTGAACTTGTCAAGACGTTCGAGAACAACTGTTCGAGCAGGCATGTTGATGCCGAGGGCAAGAGTCTCGGTTGCGAAGACAACCTTGACCAGCTTGCGCAGAAAGAGCTCTTCGACGACCTCTTTGAATGCAGGCAGCATGCCCGCGTGGTGAGCCGCCACTCCCCTCTCGAGGGCTGCCAGCCACTCGAAATAGCCGAGCGTGTTGAGGTCTTCATCGGCGATCGAGTAGGTCTTTTCTTCGACCACGCGACGAATCTCTTGCTTTTCTTCGGTTGTGGTCAGGCGAATTCCACCGGATGTGCAAGCGCGCACGGCGGCCTCGCAACCGGCACGCGAGAAAATGAAGAAGATTGCCGGAAGCAGGTCCTCGTCATCGAGGATGGCGACCACTTCTGGCTTGGTGAGTTTTTCGATTCGAGCGAGCTCTGGTCGGCCGGGATAACCGCGACGACCTCGGGTCGGCTTATTGATTGGCTGTCGAAGTTTGGTCGCGTGCTTATGAACCAGTTCGGAATTGACCCTTTGATTCTTTCCCGAGCCCTCGAATAGGTCCATCAATTCGTCGCCAAAGAGCACATGCTGGACGAGTGGCACCGGACGGATTTCACTCACGATGATTGCGGTGTCACCGCGAACCTCATCCAGCCAGGCACCAAATTCTTCAGCGTTCGATACTGTCGCGCTCAGCGAAACGATCTTCACGTCGCGAGGTAGGTGCAGAATCACTTCTTCCCAGACCGCTCCTCTGAAACGATCGGCTAGGTAGTGCACCTCATCCATCACCACATAGCCGAGGCTGATCAGAGCGTCGCTGTTCGCGTAAATCATGTTGCGCAGAACTTCGGTGGTCATGACCACAATCTGCGCATCGCCGTTCTGATTCGTGTCGCCGGTCAGGAGACCAACTCGCTCGGCTCCATAGCGGGCAACGAGTTCGGCGTACTTCTGGTTGCTAAGCGCCTTGATCGGCGTTGTGTAAAAAACCTTGAGGTCTTTCGCGATGGCGAGGTGAATTGCAAACTCGCCAATAACCGTCTTGCCTGCTCCGGTCGGTGCTGCAACAAGAACGCCCTTGCCGGCAGCAAGTTCGCGACAAGCCTGTTCCTGAAAGGGGTCGAGTGGGTACTTCAGCAGGCTCGTGAAGTCATCGAGCGCCGGGGTGTCGCGGCGAATCTTGGCCTTGCGAAAACGTTCCGCGGGGCTCAGTTCTTCTTCAGGCAAGTTCGACTCACTCAACTAACGAGCTCGAGCCTGATGCCAATTCGGCATCGATGGCTGCCTCGGCTGCGGCACGCTTGCGGGCGGTTGCCTTGTCGCGCAGTGCCGCTACACCAGCGGCGACGTAGTAGAGCGCGATCAGCGGAATCATGAGCAAGAACATCGACATCGGGTCTGAAACCGGAGTGGCCAGTGCTGCGATTACGGCGATGATGAACACCGCTAAGCGCCATCCCTTGAGTATGGTCTTCGAGCTCATCACGCCGGCGAAGTTCAACACAACTAGGGCGACCGGCAAGACGAACGCCAGACCGAACACCACGAGGATGCGGATGATGAAAAGCATGTACTCGTTGGCGTTGATGACGTTGGCCGCACCCTCGGGAGTGAACGAAAGCAGCGAGGTCACGAACTGCGGGATTGAGATCCAGGCGAGATAAACGCCTGCGGCAAACAGTGGTGTAGCGATGCCGAGGAACGAGAAGGTGTATCGGCGTTCACGGGTCTTTAGCCCTGGAGTGATGAAGGCCCAGAAGTGGTAGAGCCAAAAAGGACTAGCAAGCAGCACGCCAAGGAAAATCGAAACCTGAATTCGGGTGTCGAAAGCACCTACCACGGTGCCAAAGTTGATGGTCGCGTCGATGTGTTTCGCCTTTGAAATGGCGACTATCGGCTCTTGAAGAATCGCGAAAACTGGGTCAAAAAGCATCCAACCGGCTACGGTTCCGGCTGCGACAAAGAGGGCCGACCAGAAGAGACGGTTGCGCAACTCGATCAAATGAGCGCCAAGGCTCATTTTGCGTTCTGAATTGCGCTTCTTAGCCATCAGATTAAGTTTGTAGTTGCTGCGCGATTGCGCAGATTACTTGTCTTCGGTGCCAGCAGCAGGAGCCTTTGCGGCCTCTTCTGCCTTCTCTGCGGCCTTCTCTTCGTTCAGAGTCTTCATCTCTTTGCGGAAGACTCGCATCGACTGGCCGAGGTTCTTCGCGATGCTAGGAAGCTTTGCGCCACCAAACAATACAAGCGCGATCACCACAACAATGATTAGGTGCCAACCTTCAAGGCGCATTCGTGAACCTGCTTTCGTTTACATCGATGTCTTTGAGGGACTCTATAAGCCTACGCTGTCGGGCTTTGATGCGTTCCTCTTTGTTTCGAACTACGTCTGCGCGCTGGGCGAACACATCTTCGCGGTCAGCCAAAATCGCACTCTCAGTCGGCTGATAATCGCTGGCTTTTTCGAGCGCTTCTAGCAACGGCTTGGTTCTTTCAGCACCGATTTTGAGCTGTTCCAGGATTGGTACCGCCTTGGTGAACAGGTCCCAGAACAAATAGGCGAAAACCGCCAATGAACCCACAATTAGCCCCGTCCAGATCCAAAACCAAGCCCAGAAACCCATTAGTCGGTCTCGATCTTGGATTCGGCCGGCGCAATTCCTAGGGCAGCTTCGGCGTATGCGCGCACATACTCTTTGGCTTCTTCAGGGGCGATAACCCGAGCGGCTCCCCCGTATCTGGAAATCAGGTGGCCGATGTTTGGCAGGTAACCGACCTTGATGGTTGCACGCACAGTGCCCTTGTTGTTGCCCTTGGCCACCATCTCTTCGATCGTCGCACTTTCACCAATCAGGCGGTATGCCTCCGGGTCTACCTCGACTATTACGTCGGTGTCGGTTTCCTTTGAGACATAGAGCGCGTCTTCTAGAGCGGCCTGGTTGCGGGCAACGTCACCGATCGGGGTGTCGATAACCTCAGCATCTTTCATACGGTCAAGACGGAAGGTGCGAACCTCTTCGTTCTCTGGGCACCAGGCACGCAGGTACCAGTGATCTGGTCGCGGGTCTAGGCGAATCGGCTCGAGCTCACGCACGCGACGAACGCCCGACTGACTGTGGTAATCACAGCGAATGCGCTTGTTCTCGAGCAAGGCCTGACGAATCGCGACGACATCCGGGTCGGGCTCTACTTCATCTACGGTGACCACCTGAGTCGAAAGGTTCTGGTTGGCTGCAAGCAGCTCCATGAGTGACTTTAGGTCTGGATCACCTTCGAAGCCTGGCATGGTGGCTAGGTATGAGAGACCCGAAACCAATGCTGCCGCCTGACGGACCGAGATCTTTGGCACCTCGGTGAGGTAGTCGGCCGACAGAATCGACAGCACACCTTCATCGAGCGCATCGAGGTCGAGGAACGCCATGCCGTTTTCCATCGAGCCAACATCAGGAGCGATGCGGTTTATGTCAGTCGCGGCGCGACGAATGTCTTTTTCGGTGCACTTGAAGTGGGCCGCGGCGTCGGCAATGGTCACGTCTTCTTGAATGTTGTAGAGGTACGCAATCAGGCTGATGGTCAGATTGAAGCGATCGACGTTGTCAAAACCAGTGAGCTTAGGCATGAGCGGCAATCACCTTCTCGAATCCAGCACGAACAATCTCGGCAAGGTTGGCTGGTGAAACAACGCGCACGTCTGAGCCGTAGTCGCGCAGTTCCTCGGCCAAGAGGTGCGCATCCATGTAATTGATGCTGTGCTGAATCCACTCTGAGCTATCGCTAGCGTCATCGATGAAGTGGAACCAGGCCTCGCTGCCGTTGCGAACCTCAAAAACAGCCACCTGCGCATCGGTAATCGACTGCAGATCAGCTGCTGCGGCATCGCGCAGTTCTTGAGTCGGTGCGGTGAACGTCATCGGCTTATCGGTTTCTGGATCGACCGCCACCTTCACTGTCGAGACAATGCGCTTGAGCAAGAAGTTGCGAACCTCGTCTCGGTCACGGTCAAACGACTGAAGCAACCATTGGCTCTGCACGTTGTGCAGCGCCCAGGGGTCGACCTGGCGACGACCGTAGACCGCCTCTCCCGGCTTGCGGTAATCAAACTCGACCACCGTCGAGGAGGCAATCGCCTCGGTAAGGACCATGAATGCAGGGTCGTGCACCTGAATGCGCGGTGAGACGTTCAACAGGCTGTCGGTAGAAGTTGAGAAACCGAGACCGCGCAAGCGAATGGCTGCACGCCCGGCATCGCTCGAGAGAGCGCTCTGGGTCCAGATTTCAGCGGCCACATTCATGAGCTGAATCTGTCGGGGGTTGAGCTCGACTAGTTCTGGAAAAGCAAAGTTCTTCTGCGGAATCACATACCGCTCGTCGTTGTCGAATGACTTAATGGTTAGGTCGAAGCCGTTTTCTTTCAGGTGCTTCTTGTCTCGTTCGAACTTCTTCTCGAGCGCCGTCTCGTCGATGCCGTCGGCACGGTCGTTGGCGTATGCCTCGACCACTTCGAACAAATCAGACTTGGTTAGCCCTCGGTCGCCCGCGAGCAGCAGGGCAGCAAGAATGCTGAATAGTCGCCCCGCGGCGTCGTACTCTTGTCGCTCAACCACCAAATCCCCCAATCAGGTTTAGCGCGATCGGCCGATTACTTGGCGTCGGTCGCTCCGAGAATGTCGATAACAAAGACAAGAGTCGAATTAGCTGGGATCAGCTGCTGCTCCTGGGCGCCATAAGCCTTCTCAGGCGGGATCACTGTGATGATCTGAGAGCCGATCTTCTGCCCCTTTAGCGCGTCAACAAAGCCAGGGATAAGCGACGCAGAATCCAACTTGAATTGTGCCGGCTGACCGTTATCCCAGCTTGAGTCGAACTTGACCTTAGTCGACCAAACGAATCCGGTGTAGTGGACCGTGATGGTTTGACCCAACTTCAGTGCGTCACCGTGTCCCTGAATCAAAACCGAGGTCTTCTGGCTGGTTGGCGCGTCGCTCTTGAGGAAGGTCACGCCAGGCTGGCCGCTGACCGCGCGGACTACAGAAGGGAAACCTGCCCGCTGAGGCTGCTCCGAACCGATGGCCTTGCTCAGGTATACCTTGACGAGCTTGAAGATGAAGACGATTGAGTCGCTCGGGCCAACCTTCAGCTCGGCGATGCCCTTGCCGTTGTGTGCAATCATCGGCGGCACGTAGACGGCAACGAGTGAGCCTTCCTTCACGCCTGAGAGTGCGTGGCAGAAGTCGAGTTGCTGACCAGCCTTGATGTATTCGCTAGCCGCGTCGCTGCCGTCAAACTTTGAGGTCTGGAATGCCTTGTTCGTCGAACCGTTTAGGCCGATGTATTCGAGGGTAACCAGCTGGTTTCCGGTGAACTTAATGCCCTTGCCCTCAGAGAGGATGTTGGTCTCAATCTTCTCGGATGAGATTCCGGCCGGAATGTTGATGACTGGGGCCGCGCCGGCGACGGTCTTTGCCGTGATCTTTGATGCAGCGTCGCCAGTCGTGTACTGCTCACAGGCTGGCTTGATTGAGGCCAAGTCCGATTCGAGGGTTGGTGCGCTGAGCGCTGAACAACCCGAGAGACCAAACATTGAGGCTGCGGCGACTGCTGCGGCTAGGAATTTACGCACGGATTCGAGACCTTTTCTTCGGTTTTCGTTTAGTTTACTCGTCAACGCTGGCAGAGCCCTCAGCGCGAGCATCGGCAGCCGCTGTGGCGCTTCGTATGCTCTTTCGGAGCTTCTTTTCGCTGATCTTTTTCTGACCCATGTGCTCCGGGTTCCAAGCTGAAAGGTCTTCATCGGTGAATTCCGGCTTGTTACGAGTCTTGAAGTTTGGCATTACTGCTCCCGGGGCCATGCGGCGAGCCATTACCAAGAAGGCGGTGTGTGCAATCATTCGGTGCTCAGGTCGAACGGCCAGGCCCTGCAAGTGCCAGTCGCGAACCATCGATTCCCAAGCGACCGGCTCGGCGAACAGTTCCGAATCCCTCAGGGCTTCCGTGAAGCGCGACAGCTGGGTAACGGTTGCCACGTATGCAATCAGCACACCACCAGGCACGAGTGCGTCTGCGGCCACGTCGATGCACTCCCAAGGTGCGAGCATGTCGAGCACGACACGGTCGACGCTGCCCGGAGCGCACTTCTTTGGCAGCTCATCCTGCAAATCACCGAGGTGAACATTCCAGTTCGCAGGCTTGACACCGAAATTGGTGCGAACGTTGGCCTCGGCAATTTCGGCGAATTCGGGGCGACGTTCAAACGAGTCGAGCGAACCGCTCTGACCGATTGCGCGAAGCAGGTACATGCTCAGCGCGCCACTACCCACACCGGCTTCAACTACGCGTGCGCCAGGGAAAATGTCGCCGTAGGTCACGATCTGTGCCGAGTCCTTCGGGTAGACAATCGCAGCTCCACGAGGCATGCTCAACACGAAGTCGGCCAGCAGTGGGCGGAATGCCAAATACTCAATGCCCTGCTGGTTCAGAATGACCGAACCCTCTGGCTGGCCGATGATGTCGTCATGCATGACGTCACCGCGGTGGGTGCCGTAGCGCGCACCTGGAGTAAGCGTGATTGTGGCCAAACGCCCCTTAGGGCCGGTCAGCTGAACACGGTCTCCCGCTCGAAACGGGCCAGTCGGCAGAGTCCAGTTCTGCTGCGTTGTCATGGGCGTTCTCCTGTGTTGAAAAATCGGATGAGATGTGCGGCTGTTACGCCCTCGAGCGTTGGCCAAATGTGTCGGCCATCGCGCTCTGGGATGTCTACGACGTTGGGCACACCGATGGCAAGCGCGCCAGATGCCTCGGCCGAAAGAAGGCCATTTAGCGAATCCTCGATTGCTATGCAGTCTTCGATAGCCACACCTAGTCGCTCTGCCGCAATCAAGTAGGGATCGGGATGCGGCTTGCCTTGCGGCACCTGGTCGCCGCCGATAACCACGTCAAATGGTCCCTGCGGTCCAAATTCGTCACCTAGCGCGTTGACCACTGACATGGCCATGCGATTGAGCGACATGGTCACCAGAGCGGTGCGAATCCCCCGTTCGCGAAGCTCGAGCAGCAACTCACGCGCTCCTGGTCGCCATGGTACGTGCTGGTTCAGGTGAGAGACGACATCGTTGGTGAGGCGCTCGATGATCTGCTCCGGCTCGAGATCGGAGCCAATGCGCTCCTTGATGACCAGAGTCGACTCGTAAAGGCTCATACCGACAAGATCAAGCCCATCAGTCTCACTCCAGCTTGCGCCGTGCTCAGCGGCTAGATTCTTTTCGCTCGAGAGCCAATAGTGCTCTGAGTCGATAAGGGTGCCATCCATGTCCCAAAGGACGGCTGCGGGCTGCTGCATGATGGCTTTGAGTTTACCCGTGCCAAGGCTTGCAAGGCTGGGCGTTAGGCTTGTAATCCAATCTGGAGGGACATTTTGAGTCAATTGCAAACCGGCCGAGTGCTAATCGTTGCCTTTGAGGGTTGGAACGATGCCGGCGAGGCTGCAAGTGGCGCTGCCAAGGTGATCGCGCGCGAGTTGAACTCGGATGTGGTGGCGGCTATCGATCCCGAGGATTACTACGACTTTCAGTTCTCACGCCCGATGGTCTCATTCGATGAGCAGGGCAACCGTCAGCTAGCGTGGCCGACAACCGAGTTTTATGCGCCTGGCGTTGACGTCGTGCAGTCCGAGCCGACTAAGGCTCGTGTGCACGTGCTCCTGGGTGTCGAACCATCGCGCCGCTGGAAGGGCTTCGCTGCCGAGATTCTCGAGATGGTTGAAGATCGTGAGATTGACGCGGTTGTATTCCTAGGTGCGCTGTTGGCCGACGTGCCACACACTCGCCCGATTGCGACGACCATCACCTCGCAGAACCAAGCCCTTCGTGCCGAATTCGGGTATGAGAAGAGCGACTACGAGGGGCCGGTCGGAATCCTCAGTGTTCTCGGGCTAGCGCTCGAACGCGCCGGCATACCAACGGTTTCGATCTGGGGTTCGGTGCCGCATTACGCACACACTCCCCCTGTGTCGAAGGCGTCACTCTCGCTGTTGCTCGAGGTGGAGCGGGTTTTGGGTATTCAGTTCGGTCACGAGGCGCTCGCCGAAGAAGCGTTCGCCTGGGAACGTGCCGTTGACGAACTTTGCGAGGGCGACGAAGAGCTTGCCAACTACGTGAAGCAACTCGAGACCGCTCGTGATGAGTATGAGGCCGAGGTGGCCAACGGTGATGCGCTCGCCGCAGAGGTCGAGCGGTTCCTGCGTGACAACCAACCTCCGAAGAAGGATTAGCAGCCTCGAGGGCTGACCGGGCAGCTATTTTCCGCTGTTTAGCTGCTGAACGACTTGATCCAGAAAACGCTGCGAATCATTGCAGCGGTCAGTCGTGCACGCTCCAAAAATCATCCAGAACAGGCCGGTTAGCACCACAAGTATCACCGGCAGCCAGATGAAGGCAAGGCTGTTGATGAACCAATCCCCCAGGCGGCGCAACATGCGAACCGTTTAGCCCTGGAGTGCGCCTGAGGTCAGCAGGCCGAGGATTGTTGCACCGAGCACGACACGGTAGACAACGAACGGCATAAACGAACCGCGACTTAGGTATTTCAAGAAGCCCGCGATGACAGCGTAGCCAACCACAAATGAGACGATCGTGCCCAAGCCCGTGGCCAACAGCAGGTCACTCTTGAGGTCACCAACGCTTTTCACGAACTCGTAAAGGCCGCTGGCGACGACTGCAGGAATAGCAAGCAGGAAGCTGTAGCGAGCGGCTGCCTCGCGGGTGTAGCCGAGCAGTAGGCCTACGGTGATGGTTCCGCCGCTGCGGGAAACACCAGGAATAACCGCGAGGGCTTGACCGAGGCCAAACAGGGCGCCGTCGCGATAGCTGAGTTCCTCGATTGGCTTAGTGTTGCGACCAAAAGCCTCGGCGGCACCAAGAATCAGGCCGAAGATGATAAGCATCAGACCTGCGATCCAGAGGCTGCGCAGCTGGTTTTCGATGAGGTCTTTGAAGGCGAGCCCAACGACTACGACGGGCACCGAGCCCATAATCACTAGCCAACCCATCTTGTAATCACGATCGCGGCGCTCAGGCGCACGCAGGCCCGCGTACCAACCGGTTGCGATGCGAACGATGTCTTTGAAGAAGTAAAGCAAAACAGCCGCTTCTGTGCCGAGCTGGATGGTCGCAATGAAAGCCGTGAGCTCTGGCTTGCTCATACTGCCTAGGCCAAGCAATTGCTGGAAAAGTTGAACGTGAGCGCTCGATGAAATTGGCAGGAACTCAGTGAGACCCTGAACGATGCCGAGGATTACGGCGTCAAAGAAATTCACTCTTCAAAGTCTTCCTGGACGAACGGGAGGTACTCCTCATACTTATCTGAGAGGGCCTCTTCGTAGTCAAGGAAGGCGTCGAGCAGGTGATCGTATGCCGCTTCGACATTCGGGTCTTCGGCTCCGCGACGGCTTGAAACCGCCTCGAAGTGTCGCTCAAGAGCGGCCGTGAACTGATTCAATGCGATGCGCGGGTCTACTGCCATAAGCCCAAACTACCCCGAACCCGCCGTTTTTGGTGTGAACCAATCGGCTTTTATTGCGAGGCCAGCGCCAGGTAGAAACGCATCCCGAATTCTGGTAATGTAAACCCTCGTTGCTCTTGCTTCCCAAAGCGAGAATCGATCACCTGTCCGGGTGGCGGAATGGCAGACGCGCTAGCTTGAGGTGCTAGTCCTCGTTAGAGGGTGGGGGTTCAAGTCCCCCTTCGGACACCAAATGAAAATCCCAGTCGCGTACTGGGATTTTTTGTTTCTGCGAGGGCTAACTGGCTCTCGACCCTCCGCGCTTAAAATTGAAGCAATGTCAGATAGAGATTCGCTGGGTGCTGCCGCTAGTTATGCACTCGAAGCCGCGAGAGAGCACCTAGCCAACAAGAACGTTTTCGTGTTGACCGGCGCTGGCATCTCTACAGATTCGGGCATCCCCGATTACCGCGGAGCGGGTCGCGTTGCAAAACACCCGATGACCTATGACTCATTCATGGGCAGCGAAGACGCTCGCATCCGGTATTGGGCACGCAGTTTTGTCGGCTGGAGCCGAATCGCCGATGCGCATCCCAATCGTGGACATCTGGCCTTGGCTGCCGCTGAGCGCGCTGGCCGAGTCACCCAAGTTGTGACTCAGAACGTTGACGCCCTCCACCAGGCTGCAGGCAGTCGAAACGTGATTGACCTGCACGGCCGCCTCGATCGAGTGCGCTGCATGAGTTGCGGTCAGATCATCTCTCGAGTCGAGATGGACGGCATTCTCACGAAATTGAACCCGAATGTCTCGAAGGACGAGAACTTCGAATTCACTCCCGACGGCGATGCCGAGATCAGCGTTTATGACGGCTTTTTGATTCCAGACTGCGCCGGTTGTGGCGGCATACTGAAACCGGACGTGGTCTTCTTTGGTGAACAGGTGCCTTCGGGAGTTGCCGAGCTCGCCATGCAAAAGTTAGACGCCGCTGATGCGCTACTGGTGGCAGGAACCTCCCTCAGCGTCAACTCTGGGCTGCGATTCGTCAAGCGTGCCAATCGGGCATCGAAGCCTGTCATCATCGTGAACCTTGGAGCGACCAAGGGCGATCACCTGGCTCTCGCCAAGATCGAAGCCAACACCTCACTTGCCCTGGATCGACTGCTGAATGACTAGTCGCACCCATCTGGGGCTTTTGCGCCACGGCCAAACCGATTGGAACATCGACTTCAGACTTCAGGGCGTGACCGACATCCCGCTCAATGCAACGGGCATTGCGCAGGCGGAGGCGGCCGCCGGCCGCATCCTTCGAGCCGATTGGGATGTCGTGTTGACGTCTCCCCTGTCTCGAGCAAAAGACACCGCCGAGATTGTGATGAAACTCGGCGGATTTAACCTGGACGACTTGATCGTCGAACCGCTGTTGCTCGAGCGTAGTTTCGGTGTTGCCGAGGGAATGCTGCACTCGGACTGGAAGGCCAACTACAGCGATGTGGCCATCGAAGGCGCCGAAAGTCGAGAAGAGTTGGCAGCTCGTACCGATTTGCTGCTCGGCGTAATTGCTGAACGGTATGCGGGAATGCGGGTGCTGGCGGTATCGCATGGAGCTTTGATTCGCGAAGTTTTGGGTCAGGTTAGCCTCGGAACGCT
>JACCDQ011971961.1_pt1 | contig 38335 bp, 51 predicted proteins | sample 7446031 | NCBI WGS metagenome assembly JACCDQ01 (sample SAMN15323442, study PRJNA562643) | freshwater metagenome | isolation source: river surface water | place: USA:Blue River Watershed | collected 2017-08-17 | reverse complement strand
CGTCGAGCCGGTCGGGGTTAACCGTTTTCATCGTGTCGAAATCCGTCATTAGCGTATCAGTAACGACTTTCGCCAGCGCCGGACAGTCTGCTTTGGCTTTACAGTATTGGCATTGTTTTTCACCCGGTATGCGTTCTGCGTCGGGCGCTAACGCCAGCGCTGCTATTTGCTTAACTGCTTCACCTCTTACCATTAAATCAGCATGCGATATAGTCCACATATCAACGTGATCAATGCGCGGTTGAACAATGTGAAAACGATACGTTTCGATTTCTTCAAAAAAATGATCAACCGTCCCCAAAAGGTACAACAGCCCTTGAGGGTTTTCGTAAACGTCAACTTTGTTTCGACCGTATTTCAAATCAATGACATCAACCGTTTTGGTTTTCGGATTGTAAACAACGGTGTCGGCTGTACCCCATCCTTCCGGCACCCATGCGCTGAAATCTAACGGTTGTTCGATTTCTACGATCCTGTCGCCGTCGCCGAATTCATTTACATAATCGATATAATAGCCAACAGCGTCGGCCATATCTTGAGAAACGATGTGTCCATTAAACTCGACCAATGGTTTGTCGATAAGGTCATGCGGGCTCAGCCCTTTTACCATGCAGATTTCCATAAGCTCGTGGGCGGCGCTCCCTTCGTCCGCAAACGCGCTGCGTCTCTCTGGGCGACCTTCTTCCGCTTTGACTGAGCCAGGGCAAGCCATCCAACGATGCGCCCCACTTGCAGATAGTTTTGCGTGTGCTTTCATTGCAGTGCCTCCAGAGCTGCTTTCAGCTCGGAGTAGCGTTCGACCGGCACTTTGGCGATAGTCGCAGCGCCGTCGAAGGCGGCAATAGTGTCTTTAACCCGCTGCTTCATAGCTGGTGTTTTTCGCACGATAGCCAAGCAGATAGCTTGAAGGTTTTCTGCCGTTATCTGTTCGGGCGTTGCTTCGACTTCAAAGGGAACGTCCGCCGCTTCGGCTGTAGGTGCGGGCGTAATAACCGCAGGGGCGACGGTTAGCGTCGCATGGGCTTGGCCTTGGCCTTGGCCTATGAGCGTGGTGGTAAGGGACGTTATAGCGTCCTTTAGGGCGTTGATTTCGGCTTTAAGGCTTTGAATTTCGACTTCTAACATTTTGCGGTTTCCTTTTTGGTTTAGTTTTTGTGTACAACGGGAATGATATGATATAGTTTAGGTGCAGTCAACTGTTGTTTTTAGGGGTGCGGAATGTCAAAGCTGGGCGAGGTGGTAGAATTTTTCGGGAGCAAGTCCAAGCTTGCTGGGGCGTTGGGCGTCGGAAAGTCGGCAGTATCGCATTGGATTAAAGCTGATGCGCTGCCGCCTGAGAGGGCGATACAGATCGAGGTTATGAGTGGTGGTAGGTTTAAAGCGGCGGATTTTGTAGCGAAAGAAAAGCGATTATAAAAAGAAGCCCCGACGGTGAAACACGGGGCGACCAGAGGCGTTACTGTACCAAGGGTATTTTACACAATGGCAAATCAAGACGCAATTTTTGACGATGTTTATAACATTTTCCCGGTGAATTTGATCTATACGCAAGGTAAAGACAAACCAGAAAAAAAGCCCGCTGTGCGGGGATGGCAGACACACACGGCAACCCTGGCGGACGTTTCGGAATGTCAGAATCTGGGCGTCGGTGTCCCTGAAGGCCATGTCTTTATCGACCTCGACACCTATAAGGGTGTCACCCGTGCGGCCGTTGAGGCAGTTCTTGGGTGTGCGCTTGACTGGGTTAATGCGATGCTACAACGAACGGTTTCAGGGGGCGAGCATTACTGTTTTAAAGTGCCTGACGGCGCTGCATTGCGCCAAGGTAGCGACGTTTTAGGGGTAAAAGGGTTTGACACGCGCTGTCACGCCAAGGGCTGGATATGCACTGGCGCAGGGTACGAGGACTTGACGCTGGTAGGCATGCCGCTGGCGGTGTTCATTGAAGCGTGGCCTGCGTTGCCAGCACCGGCAGTTGAGAAACTGCTCGATACGGGCGCAGGGCTGGCGGTGGACGGTGGCGATGGCAAAGAGCCGCTAGGGTACACGCACGACCAGTTGCGCGAAATCTTGGGCGTTCTTGACCCAGCGCCAGAGGCTCGCGATGAATGGCTTGCAGTTGGCATGGCGTTACATCACGAAACGCAGGGAAGCCGTGAGGGGTTCAGGCTGTTTAACGAATGGTCCGGGTCGAAGGATGACCGGGGGGAATATTTGTACGCTAATTATTCCCCCGATTCTGTGCGCACGGCTTGGCAGTCGTTTGGACGTAAAGGTAAGGGCGTGGCGCTGACTACTGCCAGAACGTTACGCATGATGGCGGCCGAGCGAGGCTTGTTCGTTGATCCAAACCCGGTGGAGGTTGAAGACTTTGACGAATTCCCCGAGGCGGTTGTCGAAGCGGCTCCGACGTTTAAGCGGGATAAAAAGGGCAAGATCGAAGCGACGATAAGCAACGTCGAGAAGGCATTGGATTGTGATTCTTTTTGCGGAGTAAAAATCCGTTTTGATGAATTTAAAGACGAAATTATGGTGGCCCCGTCGGGCACTTGCGATTGGCGAACTTTTACGGATGCCGATTATCCGAGAATAAGGATTGCCCTTGAAAATAAAGGATTCAAACCTGTAAGCCGCGATCTTGCTCGGGAAGCGGTGTTGTTATTGGCAGATGAAAACCGGTTTGATTCTGCGATCGAGTGGTTAGAGAGCTTAGACTGGGATGGTGTTCCAAGAATTGATACTTTTCTTACCCGGTATTTTAGTGTGCAGTCTACCGATTACAGCGTGGCTGTATCTCGCTACATGTGGTCTGCATTGGCGGGTAGGGTGCTATCCCCAGGCTGTAAAGTAGACATGATGCCTATATTTTACGGGGCTCAGGGGGTTGGAAAATCTTCTGGCGTTGCGGCGATGGTACCTGACCCTAGGTTTTTTTCTGAGTTTTCGTTTGGGGAAAGAGAGGACGACTTATCTAGAAAAATGCGAGGGTGCTTGATCGGTGAGTTCGGTGAATTGCGAGGGTTGCATACTCGTGAACTTGAACATATAAAAGCTTTCGTAACCAGACCACATGAAAAGTGGGTTCCAAAATTTAAGGAATTTACAAGCAGTTTCCCCCGGCGCTTGTTGTTCATAGGTACGACCAATCAAAAAGAATTCTTAGCGGATGAAACCGGCAATCGCAGGTGGCTACCCGTTGAAGTTGGACAAGTTGACACAGCAGCCATAACAGCAGACCGGTTGCAATTGTGGGCGGAGGGGAGGCAGCTTTTTAAAGCTGTCGGGGTCTGCTACAAGGACGCACAAGGGCTTGCCACAGCCACCCACGCAGAGCATACGATAAGTGATGATTGGGAGTTTGTTATTGGGCGATGGTTGGGGGAAACCGACCTTCTGACCGGCCAGCCGAACTGCGAAAAGGTGTTAACATCTGTCGAAATTTTGAGCGGCGCCCTGAGCATCGACGCTAAACACGTCGGTCGGCGCGAGCAAATGCGGCTGTCAAAAGTCATGATGGCCTTGGGTTACGAACGCGGGGTCAGGCGAATAGGTGGCGTGATTGTGCGGTGTTATGTCGGGGAAGTTCCGTTCTGATCGAAAAACAAACAAGCATTGTAACCCTTGTAACCGAACGTAACTGATCTTTTAAAAAGAACGGTTACGCCGGAACCCCAGTAACGGCGCGGCTTCCAGAGTTTGTAACCGTTGTAACCGTTCTTTTTTAAGAAATAGACTTGTAGCTATACAATATTGATGATTTTTTTTTATGATAGATATGACAAAAGATCGGTTACGGTAACATTTCTGTGGATAAGTGGCTGGGGGCCCCGTCAATTCTGGGTTTCAGCGTAACCGATCTTTTAAAAATGTCGGTTACTTTATCGGTTACACCCTTAATTGTGTTCAAATTTTAACCAAAAAGACTCGGCAGCTTGAAATCGACGCCAAAACCTTGCCAAATCCACAACTAGCGTCTAAAAATACATATATCCACAACAACAAAAACAAGAGGTTAGAAAATGAGCGACTGGCGAAATTTTATACTTGGCAACGGTCCGCAGCATGAGCGCCCTTGCTCGACGCAAACGGCACTGGCGTTGAAGGCCGTAGAGCGCGCCGAACTCGAGGCGGCAATCGAGGCGTTCCTTGCCAAGGGCGGCGAGATCGAGGTAAGGCCGACTACCGCAAGCCAGACCGGCAAGATGGAAGCTATGCGGCGCGGCGATTACGAGTTGATCACGGTGGGCGAAATCGCTAAGCGGTGGAAGGTTACAAACCTGACGGTGATATCCGCCCTACACAAGTGGCCGCTGATGCTGTACATCATGCGCGGACCGACCAGAGCCTATTGCTTGGACGATATAAGGCGCGTAGAAGCTCAGCCGGGCTATAAGCTGGTTAAAGGCGCAGGGGTAGTATAGGGTGGGTGTCTTGCGCGGCTTCTGGGGCGATTCTGTGGCTGCTTGTGGATTTCGTAGGACTTGTTCGGATTGAGGGTAATTCAAAATTCCCCTCGGTTTTAGTGCATGTTTTTAGGCGCTAGATTTTAGAGGTGCCATTGGTACCCATAAATTTAAGAGTCTTAAATTGGCTCCGCCGGTCGGGCGTCCCATAATGGCTTCTCAAACTAGACAGAGGTCAATATGAAACAACTCGTAATCACCGATGGAAAACTTGTACTTACAGATAGCCAGATAATCGCCCGCGTTTTGGGCATAAAACACAAAAAAGTAATGCTCGCAATTGAAAGGCTTTTCCACAATTACCCAGATTTGAGGGTACTTCAAAAGCACCCTCAATCTGGAACCGAATATATCCGACTTGAGCAGCGAAACTACCACGGCAAAGACTTTGAAGCCGCAGTAATGAACCGTGAATGCTTCACATTGTTGTTCATGAGATTTGAAACACCGAAAGCAAGGGAAATGCAAAGAGAATTCAATCATGCATTCTATGAAATGGAACGCCGGCTTCTCCAAACCGAAGCCAACGGCAAAGATCAAGCCTGGATCGCAAGCCGTTCGGCTGGGAAGATCGGCCGCAAAGAAGAAACCGACACCATAAAAGAATTTGTAGATTACGCAACGGCGCAAGGCTCTAAAAGCGCGCAGTTTTACTATAAACACATCACCATGGCGACGTATCGGGCCTTGGAGTTGCTGGTGCAGCGTAAGCCTAAACTTAGAGACGCGTTAAGTCATTACGAGCTCGCGGAGCTTCTTCTTGCCGAGCGGCTGGTTACCGTTAAGCTTGCCGAATATATGGCTAAGGGTAGGAATTACAAAGACATTTACGAAACAGTGGGCGACGATTTAATGGCTTACGCGTCGGTTATAAAAATTCCAGTTATGCAAAAACTTGCCTAAGTAATCCGTTTGTGGATAGCGGTGATTAGGCTATACTGTGGATATGTTGGTGCAATTTGGAATCACTTATGGGTAGGAAAAAAAAGACTGAGGCTGTCGCGGCTGATAAGTCAAATTTAAAAAATGATGAGCAGAAAAAAATTATCAAGGGCAAAAACGGCGGATGGCGCCCAGGGTCTGGTAAGAAGCCGATGCAGTTTACCGACGCAGACAGAGAAAAAGTAAAATCTCTCGCAGGCTGTGGTGTTCCGCAGCAAAGCATTGCTGCGTTAGTCGGACCGAATGGTATTGATATTATTACGCTTAGAAAACACTTCAAGCGTGAACTAGAACTAGGGCAAGCCGAAGCGCACGAACTAATCTCAAAGTCGCTTTGTCATCGCGCGTTAAGCAGCGACACGCTAGCAATCTTTTACGCTAAAACACAAATGCGCTGGCGTGATGTCTCGACCATCGAACACACCGGCCCCAACGGCGCTCCCGCAGCGTGGACTGTTCAACCCGTAAAACCGATAGAAAAATAATGGCTATTTTAAAAGACGATAACAAAAAAGATTATTTTCGCGGATCAAATGCTGATTTGCTGAAAATAGCGGCCGGAATAAATCATATCGTGTTAACACATGATTCGACCTGGACGCTTGCGACTAAAACTAACGACATGGTTTTAGATGTCAGGTTTACGCGCCCGATCTTACGTCGGCCGTTATATAAATCCGATAAGATGATTGCGCTCGAGTGGGCAAAGCATCATCCGCGATTCTGGCGTTTAGCTCTAACGCTTAATATGTGGGACGACTTAAACAAACAGGCGTACACAGATAGCATAGAAATAGACACGCCGCAGCAGTACAAGCTTGACGAATTGACTGAACACGTCCGCCAAGCGTGGGCAGAGCTCGAGGCAGGCGCAAACCCCAAGCACATTCGCGGCCGTCGGTGGACAGCCCGCATCATCCAAGAGCACGAGCGCAAGCGAGGGGCAGCATGACCAAGCGAGCACCCAACTACCCGCCCGAGACCGTCACCAAAGCGTGGGAGATGCGCAAGGCTGGGCACACGGTCAAAGTCATCAGCCGCGAGCTTGGCGTCCCTTATTGGACGCTGATGGACTGGCTGCGGCTAAAGACGCGGGCAACAATCAGTATGCGCGTGCGCTGATCACAAAACCTGCTATCATCTGTATATAATCAATCCTGCGGATGATAGCAATGCACCCACGCGCAGAACGTCTAACAACGCACCTAATCGGGGCAGTCATCGCTGCGTTGCTGATTATCCCCATCTTGACCGTCATAGCAGCCATTGCTATCGGGCGCGCCGCCGCTAACGCTATAATGCGCACACGTGATGCGTTGGGAGGCGCGCGTGGATGAAGAGCCGACGAAGACAATATCAGACCTTACAACGCTGACTATGACATCAACCACTGCCGTGGCTTTTATCGTAGCGATCCTGCGCGGGCTGTATGACCGAAAAGAGCCTAGCTTTATTCGCGTGCTTCTCGAAGCTTCGGTGTGCTCTGGCATATCCATATCTGCCATTGCTTTACTATTCGTGGCTTTCCCGCAGCTTACCCGCAGCATAGAGATCGCCGTGATTGCTGGCGGCGGCTGCGGGGCGTTTATCGGCTTCCTTGGCGTGCACCAGTTGCGGCAACTATTAATCAAATTCTTGCAACGCAAGGCAAAATAAATGGCTAAAAACACAATAGCGAAAACGTGGTCGATGACTACGGGTGCGGATGGGCGTAAGTACTCTGAGGCTGCTGATGCGCCGCTTGGCGGAGGTAATGCAGCGCTGTCTTGGCAGTCGCCGCTTAGGAATGGCGATACGATAACAATCACTACTGACGGGACTTATAATTTTGGCAGCAAGACTAACGCCAAGCCCATGTATTACTGGGATGCTGGCGTTGAAAACACGTTAAACAGTAGCCCGTTGAGTCGCAAAAGCTTTACCGTCAACAATGACAGCTCGCCAACGCTTGTTACCGATGTAAAACCTACCAATGCGCTGGCGTCGTTGCGGTTTTCGTATGACAACGCCAGCACAGCACAGGGTGAAATTGTGCAGCGTAGTGATGGTGGAGATTTTATAACGGATGTCGACGGTGCTGGCGACCACATAATCGTAATGCACAGGCGAAGGTTTTCGTTTTCAGCGTCTGAAGCCTATGCCCAACTGACAAATTGGAACCAAAAACTATCTAGATGGTGGTCTGCTATTGGGTCAAATGACTTATTGATTGCAATAGGACAAACATCAACAAGTCATGGTAACTTTAGAATTAGCCCGGAACTTACCGACTCAACCTTATACCCATCCACGCTAACAACAAATGATGATTTTTTTGGACTAAATAAAGGCAATTGGACTTCTGAAATATTAAGGGTCAATCTTGGCACTCAAGACGTTTCTGATTCTGTTGTAAAATGGACGTGTAATGGTGAAACTCTTTCCCACACTTTTATTTGCAAAACAGCGAGTTACCCGAACAATTACCGTGATTTTAGGTTTCCTCAGGCGCAAGTGATGCCTAATGACCAAGGTTGGTATGCCTGGGTGGACTATATCTACATAGACGACACACCTCACGCGCTACTTGTGAGCGATGCAGCAACGTGGGATGAAACAGGAACTTATAGGTATGAGCCGTTCATACCAACTGCGTGGAGCACAAGCTCTATCACGGCAGTGGTAAGGCGCGGTGAATTCGCTTCGTTGTCTGGCAAGTATTTGTATATTCTCGGCAGCGATGGTTTGCCGATTAGAAACGCGGGGTTAGCACTCTAATGGCAGTCGAAATTACATATGTTGACCCGTCAGACGTTGGGTCGTTAAACCTGGGCACAGACGCTGAACCGTATACTTCGCTTTCTGCGTGGAATACCGCTGAAGCAAAAGACCTTGTTTCGCTAGGAAATACGCACATCGTCTACTGTCGTGGTGGTGCGGATACTATAGCAGCCGCAACCAATATAAACATGAGTGGATGGACTACTGGCGCAAGCAATTACGTGCAGATTATTGGCCAAGGGAACACTGACGGAAAACTGGATACTTCTAAATATTATTTAGACAAAACAGTGTCATCAGGAAGTGGTGGGCACGTTTTATCACCAGCTGCATATACTCAGGTTCTGGATTTACAGTTTAAATTGAGACACAACACCGGAGCAGGTTCAAGCAGAAGTTGTTTGCAATTGATTTTCGGACGCAATGGTATAAAAACGCGTCGTTGCATTTTTGATGTTGGTGGCAGCTCGGCTACTGTCGCAGGTTATGCAATGTTTATAGATGCTGCGGCTTCTGGCACAGGTAACACAATACTTTCAGATTCTATAATCATAGATTCAAATACATTCACAACGCACAACGCCATAGAAACCTCACTTGGTGCCACAGCAGACCGTGTAAAAATATATAATAATACTTTCATAAACACGACGAGCGGGAAAACCGCAATTGAGTCGTCAACTTTCAAAATAGTAAACAACATTTTTCAAGGCTTTGACACTGACGCATCTGGCACTTACGAATCTGGCACCAATTACAACCTCACTGATAACGTTTCATTCCCAGCAGGCGCTAACAACGTCGTTTCCACCACGCTAACGTTCGAGGGTGGTGGTAGTTACCAGCTATCGTCTAGCGACACAGCCGCCATCGGTGCAGGAATTGGCCCAAGCTCTGACTCGCAAGTGCAGACGACGGATTTCAAGGGTACAGCACGTTCAGGCACAACAACCGATATCGGAGCAGACAAATACGCGGCTCCAACAATCACCAGCACAAGCGACGACACGCCTACCAGCGGCACAACGCTGACGATCAACGGCACTAATTTTGGCAGCCAAACAGGCAGCGCTAACGTCACCGTTTCCGGCGTCTCAATGGTCGAGTCTCGGTGGACAGGCACAGAAATTGATATCCCGCTAGTCATCGGCGACAACAAATACAACGTCAACGCGCCTATTGTTGTGACTGACTCGATAGGCGTTGCCAGCGCCGCTTGGAACGTCCAGATACAGCCAGCCAGCGGCGTGTCCTACGTCAACACTAGCGGTACACTGGCGAGCAGCGGCGACCGTATAGAGACCTCGCCAGCGCTTGCCAGCGGTGATCAGATCGAGATCTCCAACGTTGTTGGCGGGTCTATCAGCGACGTAACGGTAAACGTTGATGGTAGCTTTAGCGTGGCTTCTGGCGTCACATCGTTTGACGCAAGGGTAAACGACGGCACAGGATGGGGCACGGCGGCCACGCAGGTGGTGGGCGGTGCATCGCAGCGCTTCGCGCTTGTGCGGGATTTAGTAAGCGATTTGGTCTATGATTTAACACAGGATTCAATAGGATAACGCCATGAAATACACTTTCACCGCCAACGGTAATTACACGTTTGACAAAAGCCTGACGAAAGAACAAGCCGTTTCGATCAGCGGAACGTGGGGTTCCGGCACAGCAACGATTGCCGTTATTGACGGCTACAGCGGCGACGCAGTAACGCGTGATGCTTGGACTACTGACACCAAACAGGCCGTCATGGTGGGTCGCGGAGAACGCCTTAAAATCACGCTTGCTGGTGCCACTAACCCGTCGCTTACTGTTTACGTGCAGGACCTCTACGAATGATCGACATCAACAGCCGATCATTGCACGTGCCGGTGCTGACGTTTGAAGATATGACGCAAGGCGCTATACGCAAGGCGCGTGTGAGCTTCGCCAATGCCGCCAGCACGCTAAGCACGACCGTATCAAGCGTGGCGTGGGCCGTAAAAAACGACAGCGATATTGTGACAATCTCGGGCGATGCGCTATCGAGTGGCGTTGCAACGGCAACACTGACGGCAACCGACGAAACAACGGGCTGCGCAATAATCACCGTCACGGCGACGATGGCAAACGGCCAAAAGGTCGCAGAACATTTGCAAATTAACGTCTCGGAGATCGACTGTGATAATTGATTATTCCCGCGAAAACGGATACCCGAAAGATTGGGACGCCTACGGAACTAACGATAACGAACGCCTTGCGCGTGCAATCAACCAGGCCAACGGCGACACGATTTATCTGCCGGGGCGTGAGCTTAACTTGTCGCTCGACATGACGCTATCGCAAGTGGACAGCGTGCATCTTGTAGGCATTCCTGGAAAAACCGTTGTTAAGGTTTCGCCCGGCTTGGATTGGGACGAAGCAGGCATTCAGCTTAGATGCACCTACTCGCCCGAGTACACGGTATCGGCAGTGGCGACCGCCACCGTTGGCAGCGCTGACGGCACAGATGACAGCGTAACCCGGCTGACTATTTCCAGCGGCATCGCTGACTTCGAAGAAAACCAGATCTGCAAAATCTACAGCTCTGACCTTTCCGCATACGGTGCGGCGGACAGTAAAAACTGTTTCGGCGAACTTTTCGAAGTGCGGTCTGTGGATACCGGAAACAATTATGTTTATGTAAAAGGGCTGCTTAAATGCGCCTATGCAACTGCCATTCGCGTGCGAATTTTAGATAAAAAGAAAGTCACGCTTGAGAACATTACGTTTGACATCGACGAAACCAATTTCGACGTCTATGATGATGTTAACGTGTCTGATCGCGGTTCAATGCTTCGATTAGTGGGCATCCATGAGCCTACGCTTCGAAACGTTGTATTCCGTAAGTCTTGGGCGCAGTGCCTTAACTTGATAGCGTGCTGGATGCCTGATGTCGAGGCGCGTTTTGATTTCGTGATAAACGGAACCGATGGCGATTGGGGGCCAGCTAACGACGCATTGGGTTACGGCGTAACAACCATGACGTGCTTCGGTGGGCATCTTAAACTGATGGCCGAAGGTTGCCGCCACGTATTCACGACGTTACATCCTGAAGAAAGCGCTTTCGTGGCTTCTCGCTGGCTTGAGTTTGGCGAGACGATTGGGACGAAGGTTAGCTTATTGTCGGTTAATTCAAACGGCTCGCCTGTCGACACGCACGAGAGCGGAATCGGTCTAATCTTCGAAAACTGTTACGTTGTTGAGCCAAGACGCGGAACTACCGGTTCGGTGCGCAGCAAAGGCTACAGCAACCGCGCACGCGGGACGAAATACGTCAATTGCCACCAAATTGGCGGGTATCAAGGCTTTATAAATCTTGACATCGACCACGGCGCTGCGCATACGCTTGAATATATAAATTGCACCGCTCGCGATATTTACGGAACGTCGGGAGCTGTGTTTTTCTTTGAAGGTACCACCAACGCGCCAACTATCAACATGCTCAACTGCTCAGCACAAGGCAGCTATCGCTTGATAGACGTTGAGGCCGGTACGTGTAACGTCGTTGGTGGTATCTGGGATATTGCAGGAGACTGGTTCGCAAAAGTGCGCGATGGGGCAACACTTAACGTACATGGAGCTTTGGTTGACTTCGCCGGAAGCACTAACACCGAGGCGCTGATTCGAATGACGGGAACGTCAAGCGCTACCGTGACCAGTACGCACATTGTCGAAGGGTCTTCACGTTGTACCGGCATGTTCCACGACGAAGACAACACCGGCAGCAAAACCACGAAATACGGCGCTGTCACGTCAACGTCCGGCTCGCTTGCGAAATCCGCAACCGGCGGCGCGTCTGTGCTGGTTCCTACAAATATTTTGCTGGCGTAAGCATGCCGAAGCTAATAGTCAATGACAAGGTTTGGACGGCGCTTAGTGCGCCGCAGCCAATTATTGTCATTATCGGAGGACGTGGCGCTGGAAAATCGCTTGCCGTCGGTGACATTCTGACTTTTGAGATGGCAGCAAAAGGCTATGATGTTTATTGCCTGCGGGAATTTCAAGAATCAATCAGCGATTCAGTTCATAGGGTTTTCGAGGGTGCAATCAAGGACCGATTAAAACTCGAAGGGTGGGATATTCAGAAGAATACAGTTATAGCGCCAAACGGCGCGAAGACCACGTATAAAGGCGCCAATCGCAATCCTGATGCCATGCAATCGGCGCAAGGCTACCTTAGGTCATGGTTCGAAGAAGCGCACCGTGCAAGCGAAACTAGCCTTGACAAGCTCTTGCCTACGATTTTGCGCAACCCCGGCGCTAAGTGTATTTTCACGGCCAACCCGCAATCTAGCGGCGATGCGTTTTCGAAGCGCTTTATTGTGCCGTATCAGGCGGCGCTAGAAAAAGATGGTTTTTACGAAGACGATTTGCATCATATCGTGGTAGTGAACTGGCGCGATAACCCATGGTGGAACGCGGAACAGGAAACGCTGCGCAAATGGGATTTCGACAACCTACCGCGCGCAAAATATGATTGGATATGGGAAGGCAAATTTCTCGATACCGTTGATAACGCGATTATCAGTGCGGAATGGTTCGACGCCTGCGTTGACGCACACAAAAAGCTAGGATTTACCGCGCAAGGTCAAGAGAGAGTAGCATACGATCCGGCAGATACCGGCGACGCTAAGGCGGTGGCATATATCCACGGCGTGGTAGTCAAGGATGTGCGCTCGAAAACAGATGGGCACGTTGATACTGCGACAGATTGGGCGTGCGATTTCGCGCAGGCTATCAAGCCGGATTGTTTCACGTGGGATGCCGACGGTATGGGTGCAGGTCTAAAGCGCCAGATAATGGACGCCTTCAAAGGCAAGAAAATGGCATTAGAGGCGTTCCATGGTTCGGCCGCAGCAGATATGCCAGATGCACGCTACGAGCCCATAGACGGCGATTCTCGGGCTGGAAAGACTAACAGAGACACGTTCTTTAACCTTCGCGCCCAATGTTATTGGGCGCTACGCGATAGGATGTTTAAGACATGGCAGGCGGTGACTAAGGGCAAATACCATAACCCCGACGATCTCATATCCTTCAGTTCCGAAATACAAGAATTACAGGGGCTGCGTTCGGAGTTGTGCAGGATTCCGCGCAAGTTTAACGGTGCCGGTAGAATTCAGTTAGTTGCAAAACCAGACATGAAAAAAGAAGGTATCGACTCCCCCAACCGTGCCGATGCGGTAATGATGCTAATGAAAATACCGCGCGAAAATACAGTTTATGAAGCCATGGAGTTTGCAAGCGAATGGTAAAAGATAACGATAAAGCCATCATTCAAGAGGCGAAAAAGCGCTTCAAACTCGCCCAAGACGCCGACAATGAAAACAGATTGCATGCGCTTGATGATATAAAATTCGTCCACGACGAGGACGGGCAGTGGACAGACGAAGCACGCAGCGCAAGGCGTGGGCGACCGTGCATGACGTTTGACCATACCAGCGCGGCGCTTGATCAGGTGATTGGCGACTATCTGCAATCGCGGCCAGGGATAAAGGTGCGCAACACAGGCGGCAACCCTGAAGATTTGGCCGACGTGTATACCGGCCTTATTAGAAACATTGAATCGGAATCCACAGCGCGCGATGCCTACGCCACATCTTTCAAATTGTCTGCAACGTGCGGCTATGGCGTGTGGAGAATTTTGGCAGATTATGAGTCTGATGATTCTTTTGATCAGTGCGTAAAAATTCAGAAAGTCGCCAACCCGTTTGCCGTGCTGTTCGACCCGATGGCTGAAGAAACGTGCAAGCATGATGGTAATTATGCGTTTGTGGAAAGCGTGCTAGATATCGAAGACTTCAAAGCGCAATACCCGCAGGCTAAGACTGGCGAGATTGACGGCTCAGGTACCGGTACCCGCGATGTTGGTTGGTTCCTTGACGATGCTATACGCGTGGTAGAGTATTTCCGCAAAAAGCCAGTCAAGAAAACAATTTGCAAACTGTCTAACGGCGTGGTTGCTGACAAAACAGAAATCACTCCGGTCATTGACGATTTAATGATGGCAGGCGTTCAGATCATTGCAGAACGCGAAGTTGATTCGCATATTGTAGAATGGTTCAAGCTAACTGCTGCTGACATTCTCGAGCGTGGCGAATTCCCGAGCAAGTACATTCCACTTGTGCCTTGCTATGGAAAGACGGTCAATATTGAAGGCAAGACGAAATACCGCGGCTTGGTGCGCAAGGCGAAAGACGCACAACGCAGCTACAACTACCACAGAAGCCAGACGATAGAAGTCGTTGCGCTACAGCCAAAAGCGCCATTCATGGCCACGCCTGCGATGATTTCCGGGTTTGAACAGCAGTGGAAAAACATCAACACCAGTAATGCACCGGTGATTTTGTACAAGCCTGATCCAGACCTACCAGGCGCACGTCCAACGCGTGAGCTTCCGCCAGCATTCCCGCAGGCGCTTATGCAAGAGGCGCTAACGGCGTTGGAAGATATCAAGGCCGCTACTGGGATTCACAACGCTGCATTGGGCATGCAGAGCAACGAGACCAGCGGAAAAGCCATACGCGAGCGAAAGTTGGAAGGCGACGTTGCGAACTTTGAATTTGTGGATAATTTCAGCCTTGCCCTTGAGCATACCGGCAAAATCATTGTAGATATGATACCTCGCGTATATGACACTGAGCGCGTGCTTAGAATCGTTGGCGAGGACGGCGCGGAATCGTTCGAGACTGTGAATCAAACCGTGATTGACCAGGCCACTGGGCAACCGGTGCGCATTAATGATTTGGCGGTCGGGAAATACGATGTGACCGTGACCACTGGTCCGAGCTACTCGACCCGTCGCACCGAGACGGCCGAACAGCTAACTGCAGTAATGCAGGCGAACCCGCAGCTCGGAATGATGCTTTCCGATTTGTGGATTAAGTCGCTAGATTTGGTTGGGGCAGATGATGCTGTTAAGCGCGTGCGTAAAATGCTTATTTCTCAGGGGCTGGTGGAGCCTACCGAAGAAGAGCAGCAGGAAATGCCGCAGCAGCAACAAGATCCGATGGAGCCAGTTATCAAAATGCTGGCGTTAGAGAAGGCCGGGGCTGAAGTCGATAAGCTGAAAGCAGACGCAGACGATAAATCCGCAGCGGCTGCGCTGAAGACTTTGGAATATGCGACGGCAACGAATAACGCAGCGCTTCAACAGGCGGCTTTAGCACAATTAGTGCAATCCATGCAACAACAGCCTATAATTAACACAACCCAACCCGGCGGGTTGCCGGGGCAATAATCCGCGAGAGCGTAAAATGTCCGAAGAGCTTAACACTACTGTCAACGAGACAGCACAAGATGAAAACATCAACGAGATCTCAGCGGAAGCTGTAGACCACGTTGCTGAACCGGAATCATCACCCGGTGAAGAAGTAAAACCCGCTGACGATCGCAGCGCAGCACCGAAAAAGAATCGCGTGCAGGAACGAATCGATGAGCTGACGCGACAGAAGAAGGACATGGAGCGCGAGGCCGCCTACTGGCGTAGTCAAGTCGAAAAAAAGCAGGCGGAAAGCATACCGGAATCGCCGCCGGTAAAGCCTACGTTGGAAGCTTACAATTACGACGTAACCGCATTCGATGCCGCGATTGAACGCTATGCCGAACAGACGGCGGCGTATAAATCGCACCTGTCAGCAGCAGAAGAAAGAAAGCGTAGCGAAGAGATTGCGAAGTACAGAGCGGAGCAGGAATTTAGCGAGAAATCCTCGCAATTTGCAGCCAAAACGCCAGACTTTTTTGTCACCGTACAAAACCCAAATTTGCGGATTACCGCAGAGATGGCGGAGGCAATCAAGCTTGGCGAATTCGGCCCGCAAGTTGCGTATAAACTCGGAAAACATCCAGACCTTGCTAACAGTATCGCATCCCTCGACGAACGCAGGCAATACTTGGCAATCGGAAGGCTACACGCTGAGGCTGAAATTGAAGCAAGAACCTTTCCGAAAGTGGAACAAACAAAAGCGCCACCACCAATAAAGCCGGTGGGTGTGAAAGCCTCAGTGCAAAAAGACCCGTCAACCATGACGGACAAAGAATTCGCACAATGGCGCCAATCGCACAAGCGGCGTTAAACAAATTTAACGAGGATTAAACAATGGGTAATACTTCTCTTACCACTGACCTTATCACTCGTGAGGCGCTTCGCGTCGCTCACGAAAAGTTGTCTTTCTTGGGTACCATCAACCGCGAGTACGATTCTTCATTCAGCGGCGGTGGCGGCAAGCATGGTTCGACCCTGCGCATTCGCAAGCCGACGCAGTACACGCGCCGTACCGGTTCGCGGATTATGGACATTCAGGACAGCACCGAAACGTCTAGCACTATCACAGTTGCAACCCAAGACGGTGTTGATATGCGCTTCAACAGTGCAGAATTGACTCTCGACATCGAGGACTTCAGTTCGCGCTATATCGTTCCTGCCGTGTCTCAACTCGTTGCTGGTATCGAGGGCGACATGCTGGCGCAATTCACCAAGGACATCTACAACGTCGTTGGTACTGCCGGTTCACCGCCTGTTGACCTTGCCGCTCTTGGCGGTGCCCGTGCACGCTTGAACCAGGGGCTAGCACCGAAAGACGGCCAGCGCTTTGTGCAAATGGAGTCAGTCACGATGGGCGGCATGGTTAACGGTTTGAAGGGACTTTTCCAAGACTCGAACCAGATAAAAGAAGCCATGCGCGAAGGTTTCTACGGTCGGCTCGCAATGGCCGACCTGTACGAAAACGAAAAAGTGTGGACCATGCAGAACTCGGCCGATGTTGCCGGTACGCTTGACACCTACACCATCGTCGAGGGCGATACTGACATCACCGTCACCAGCTTCAGCGCTGCTCCGGTTGCTGGAATGGTATTTACCATCGCAGGCGTCTATGACTGCCACCCTGAAACAAAGGCCGCATACTCGCACCTTAAGCAGTTCGTTGTGACCAGTGCGACCACTACCGTTATCAATTTTTCTCCTGCCATCCGCATCAGCGGAGCACGGAAAAATTGCTCTACGGCTACCGGTGCAGACATTAGCCCATCGACTACCGCCGCTATTGCTTTTGTTGGTTCGGCATCTACCAACTACCAGCAGTCAGTCATGTATCATAAAGACGCGTTTACTTTCGTAACCGCTGATTTGCCGATCATGGACGACGCCGCTAAGTGTGTTCGTCGCACTCAAGACGGTCTCAGCTTGCGCGTATGGCAAGGCTCCGATATTCGCAATGACGAGATGCTGACTCGTATCGACATCCTGTACGGCGGTCTCACGCTGCGTCCTGAATGGGCCGTGCGTATCACTTCCTAACGTAACATGGCCGCGCAATGCGGCCGTTTTAAATCAAATTTGAGGGCATTAAAATGGCTACTACTTACGAAAGACTTGATTACGGCTCGAGCGACGGATGCCAGATTGGCGGTTCTAGCGCGGATAAAATTGCGTTTTACGGCGGCACCCCCGTTGTACGTCGCACCTTTTCCAGCGCCGTGCACGTGACTTCAAACTTGGCAACGTCCGCCAGCTTTGGCGCAACCCAACTTGCCGCAATCCAGGAAATACAGAACACGCTCATAGGCTTGAGCATCTGGGCAACGGCGTAACAAATCAGGCCGCTCGGTTAAGCAGTACGGGCGGCCTACCTTTTTAACTATTCAACGTGTGCCCATACTTTTCTTTTTCTTACATAATGCACAAGAGAAACACTTACGCCGTGTTTTATAGCAAGAATTCTAGCAACGTCTTTTGAGGATCGTATGTCTCTAACAGCAGATTCAGAAAGCTTTGCGTTTCCATGCTGTTCTCCCTTCATTATGCGTTGCAGGCCGAAATCTATTGCGTGCAAGATTTGCTCAGACCTGGTTACCCATTCAAGATTTTCCGCCGCATTGTTTAGCTTGTTGCCGTCTTTATGGTTAACCTCGTTCAAGCCTCTAGGGTTTTCTACAAATGCTCGTGCAACCAACGAATGAACGCACACTGTTTTTTGCGCCCCAACTGGACCTATTCTTACTTGGAGGTAACCCCCTCTGTTTTTATGCGCACCGCAAACAGATGGTTTAAAATTAACCCATGGGTCGCATTTTCTATGTTTAAGGTTTCTCGGAGATGTTCTCATGACTTTGCCTAAATTAGACACAGAATAGGAATCGCCGTAACCTATGATAGGGACAAAAACCTCAAGCATACCTTACCCTCCTGAAATGATGTGCAATGATACATCAAAACAGAAGGTTATAATATGTATTCCTACTTTAAAAAAACCATACAAAGTTACGCTTGACTCCGTTGAGGCTTGTTTGCCATCGGTAGAAGCCGCTGGGTTCGATCACGGCATAGTGTTTTCTGTGGGTTGTCCTTACGTCAGTCAGGCACGTGCTGTGATGCTCAGAAAGGCGCTAGACGCCCGCGCTGACCATATTGTTTTTATAGATCATGATGTCTCGTGGAAGCCGCAAGACATGGTGCGACTGCTTAAAGCAGATGGCGATGTGGTATGTGGTACGTATCGTTTCAAGCGCGATGCTGAAGAGTACATGGGCCGCCCAATGTACGGGCCTTCCGGAAAGCCATTATGTCGTGAGTCGGACAATGCAATTCTTATGCACTCGGTTCCCGCCGGGTTTTTGAAAATCACGAAAAAGGCCGTCAATCTTTTCATGGCGGCTTACCCTGAATTGATCTACGGAGATTTATTTTCGCCGCATATCGACTTATTCAATCACGGGGCGCATGAGGGCACATGGTACGGCGAAGATTATGCGTTCTCGCGTCGGTGGCGAGAACAGTGTGGCGATATTTGGTGCGTTCCTGATCTTACAATTACGCACCACACCGAAGACAAGGCCTATCCAGGCAATTACCATGAATTTCTTTTGAAACTGGGGTCCGCAAATGGCGACAGCTCAGCAGATAATTAACGATGCCGCTGGCATTGCTGGCATACTGCCAACAGGGCAGTCGTTGAGTGCAGACATCAACAGCACAGCTATTTCCATGCTTAACGACATGTTAACCGCATGGGAATCGGAAGGTATTTATCTTGGCATTCCAAACCTTGTCTACGCCGATACGGTTAACGTAAACGCCTCGGATTTGCGAGCTATCAAGCTCAATCTTGCGGTTGAATTGATGATGGCCTACAGCCGCACGCCACGCTTAGACGTAAGCTCTGAGGCTAGATTAGGCAAGAACGATTTGCGTGCGAAATACCACAACCCGATCACGCTGACGATACCGGTTGAGTTGCGCGTATCGACGGCAGAAAACATTCTCACGGGGCAATGATGACTAAACAAGAAATTGCCGATACTGCGTTACGGGCAGCAGGGCGAAAGCGGGTTAATGAGGAAGCGCTGGCGTTCGCGTTGCGTGAGCTTGAGGAAGTTGTTATTTGCTGCAATCAGACGCACCTTAAAGAATTCCCGCCTTCGTTCGTCCACGAGCTGACGGAAAAACTTACCAAGCGGTTAACGCTATGCAAACAGTTGTAATCCCGTTCGCAGGTGGGACGTACAAGTCGTTAAGCTTGCCGTATCTTGCGCAAGAGACGAAAAACTTGTTTTTTGAAGTGCGCGACGGTGGGCGTTCGGTTGCAGCGCTTCATGGCTTTCCGGGCTTGGCGCTATTTGCAACTACCAACGGGGATTCAGACCGTGGCATGTGCGTACATGACGGAAAACTTTACAAGGTTTCTGGTGTCGAATTGTGGGAGATTCTTACCACTGGCGTGTCGTCGCTTATCGGCACGATAGCGGGCAGCAATCAATGCGGTATGGTGTCAGATGGGACTAATCTTGTCATTACAACGGGCGCTACGGCGTACTATTACGACGGTGCGACGCTTAACACGATCAGCGACGCAGACCTTGAGACGCCTAATACTGTCACGTATAACAACAGTCGTGTTATATACGATGGTGATGGTGGGCGCTTTTGTGTTGCCGATGTTTCGCAACCGTACACAATCGACGCATTAAACTTTGCCACTGCTGAATCAAAACCCGGCGATGTCTTGGCAGTAGCGGCGCACAGTCAGTACGTGTACATATTCGCAGAACACCACATCGAGCCTTGGTACAATTCTGGCGTTGGTTCACCGCCGTATGATCGCGTTAACGGCGGTACGTTTGACATCGGCCTTGGTGCTATGCACTCAATTGGTACAAGCGAGTCCCACCTTTATTTTCTTGATGAAAAGCGATGCCCGCGCCGCATTGCAGGCATAGGAATTGAAAACGTTGGCAACGACGGTATCGCCAATATTTGGCGCGGATATTCCACTGTTTCCGATGCAAAGGGCTTTTGCTTCACGCTTCAAAACCAGAATTTCTATTACCTTACGTTCCCAACGGCTAACGCCTCATGGCTGTTTCAAGAAGCTATTGGCGACTGGGTGCAATTGACTGGCGACGTTGACGACGGTAAGCACCAGGCCAACAGTTACGCATGGTTCAACGGAACGCATTGCGTTGCGCACCACAGCAATGGCAACGTGTACACGCTGGATTTCAACGAGTACGATTCTGGCGGCGATACGATAATCCGCGAGCGGGTGACGATACCAATTCACGGCGAGATGTTGATTGCATCGGCGGCAGGAAAGAGCGTGTTCATGTCGCGCCTTGAGCTGGTGCTTGAGGCGGGCGTTGGGCTGGCGACTGGGCAAGGCTCGACACCGCAAATCATGATGCAATTCAGTGATGACGGTGGCGCTACATGGTCTAGCGAGTTGTGGCAATCGTGCGGGGTAGCAGGCGCAAGGCGCCAGCGCGTGCAGTGGTACAATCTTGGTTTCTTCACCGAGCGCATTTTCAAATTCCGCATGACTGACCCGGTCAAGTGTTCGTGGTTTTCGTGCTCTGCTGATGTGGAGATCGGACTATGACAATTCCGGTCGATCCATTTGTTATACCGATACCGGCAAAGTGGGCGCGAGATCCGGATCTTGGGCCGACTGTCCAATATTTGTGGAAATTCCTGTACGACCTTTGGCAGCGCACAGGTGGCGGCAACGACGCAATTTCAGACATTGAGGATTCGGCGCTGTATGATGTAGGCATTAAAGGTGCTGAAATCGCTGAGATCAATAAGCAGCTCGAAGAGTTGAAGCTCCAGATTGCATTCCAAGACGGCACAGAAATACCGCTTATTTCGGCGCTGTCGCCGCAGGAAGTGTACATGCAGGACGATGCTCCCGCCTCGACCGGAAAGCCCTTCATATGGGTTGAAACTGGCCTTCCCGGCGGCGGCATTTCACTATGGGCAGATGACGGGACTTAATCATGGCACTGCAAAATCTGCTAGGTGACTTGAATCTTGAAGCGACACAGCAGGACGTTCTAGCCGCAATTTTACGGCAGAAAATGTCACCCTTCGGCGATGCCATAGTTGTTGAGCCGACGCCTATCGTTACGCTAAAAGCAACGTATGGTGTCATCGCGGAATCGCAGACCTTTAGCGCGACCGGCGGCAGTGCGACCGCCAGCGAGGGTGAATTCGTTTGCCAGACCGGTACCAGCGTGGGCGGCTATGGTGTTTTGTGGTCACGGCGTCCGGCAGTGTACACGCCGGGGCTAGGCTGCGAATGCAGATTCACCGCCCGCTTCACAACGGGCGTTGCCAGTTCCCTGCAAATGGCGGGCATGTTTTCGGCTATTGACGGGCTTGTTTTCGGCTACAACGGCACGTCGTTTGGCATCATGCACCGACATCATGGCGCGCTTGAGGTGCGCACCCTGACCGTTACGGCAGCTTCCGGTGGCGCTGCTACGGTGACTGTCACGCTTAACGGCACGGCCTACACTGCGTCGATTACATCGGGCACGACAAACTCCAACGCCCACGAAATCGAGCAGGGGTTAAACGCAGGCGCAGCGGCCAACTTATGGTACATCCAGCACGTCGGATCGACCGTAGTTTTCGTCGCTAAAGATGCCGGCGCCAAGTCGGGATCCTACTCTGTCAGCGTAAGTGCAGGGACATTTACCGGCAGCATTGCACAAAACCGCGCAGGCGCAACACCAACAGAAACATGGACAGCACGCGCAAGCTGGAATGTCGATACCTGCTCGTGGATTGACCCGACCAAGGGCAATCTGTACAAGGTTGAGTTTGCGTATCTTGGTTACGGGTCGCTGAAATACTACGTTTTCAACCCTACAACGCGGGATTTTGTGCTTTGTCATGTCGTTGACTGGCCAAATGCGAACACGCAAACGAACCTGTCAAACCCAACCATGCGCGCTGGCTGGGTGGCGGCATCGCTTGGCAGTACGACTAATTTAACGGTTGCGGGAGCAAGCGCCAATATTTCAATGCAAGGAAAACGCCCGAAAGGTAACGCCTTTGGTGCGTACGGTGTGGCGACGGGTGTTACCACTGAAACGCAGGTTCTGACGGTACAAGTGCGGCGCGAATTCGGAAACCGTGCCTGCAATGCTGTTGTTATACCTCATATTCTTTCTCTTTCCACCGACTCGACGAAGGGCGCGGTTTTCAGAATCCTTATCAATCCGACTGTTAGCGGAACGACAACGCACGAGTATGTTGATAGCACAAACTCGGTGTGCTCAGCGGACAGCGCTGGAACGACTGTGAGTGGTGGAAGATTGGTGGGCGTGTACAGTGTCGGACCGTCGGGCAGAACGACCGTGATGATCAACGAAACAAACGCGGTTTTGATCGCGGGCGATGAGCTCGTGATTACGGCGCAAGTTACATCTGGTGCTGGGTCAGAGATGACAGCATCACTAACGTGGGAGGAAATTGTTTAATGGCCACTACACCGAAACGCCTAGTGTCAGGTTCGCAGTTAACCACCAGTGCTGCCACTTATTACACCGCAGCGACATCTACAAAAACCCGTATTTCGGCGTTTACGGCCACGAACACATCGGCGGGTGCTGTGACTGTCACCGTCCACCTTGTGCCGTCTGGGAGCTCTGCTAGCGCGTCTAACAAGGTTGCCGATGTGGTGGCGCTGGCTGCTAACGAGACGAAGGCAATTGTAGGTGCAATCGGCCACGTGATCGAAGCAGGCGGAACGATTCAGGCGCTTGCCAGTGCTGGCGCGTCGATCACTATCGTTGTGTCGGGGTACGAGATCGTATGATCGAAGCGCATGAGGACGGCGTTAGCTTGCGCATTACTTGGGATAGCGACGACAAAACGCAGATAATCGAAAAGGCCACTAACTTGATGCTTGGGGATAAGTGGCGCGAGATCATGGGTAAGCCGCACCTTATCCGTCGCGCCATTGTGGAATTCGAAGAATTCTTGGCGACGTTGCCGCAGGAGTTTATTCCAGTGACGCACCACTTCAGCGGGGGCGTTTACGCACGCGAGATGATTGCACCTGCTGATACTGTAATGACCGGAAAAATCCACAATAAAGACCACATCAATATTCTGTCAAAAGGTAGCATGACCGTCATCACTGATGCCGGTGTTGACTACATCCGCGCGCCTGCGACTTTTATTTGCAAGGCCGGAACAAAGCGCGTCGGTTACGCTCACGAAGACAGCGTGTGGACATCGATTCACGCCACCACTGCGACGACCGTAGAAGAAGCAGAAGCGGAGCTATTCACAAACGACTATACTTTATACATCGGACACGATGAGGGGGCGCAATGAGCGCAATCGCTACGGCAGTAGCCGTTACAGGGTTTAACTATCTTTCCGGCAAAGAGGCCGCCAGCGCACAGAAAAAGGCGAGCGGCCAAGCAGCACGCGCACAGCTAGACGCGACAGATAAGCAGATTGATTTTTTAAAGCAATCCGAAAAGATGGCGGCCAATCGCCTGTCCCCTTTTGTTAAGCTCGGAACGTCTAACATTCCAGAATTGCAGGACATTTTGACTCCGCAAGGTCAGTACAACTACCTTGCAAATAACCCAATGTTTAACGCAGCGATTGATTACACAGGCCGTCAGATAAAAGACGCAAGCGCTGCTGCTGGGAAATTACAGTCTGGGGGAACGCTGGATAAGTTGATGCAGAATTATCTGGCGACGGGTGAGAATTACGCCCATAACCAATACTCGCGACTTATGAATGCAGTCAATACTGGCCAATCATCGGCGGCTGGTCAGGCAAGTAACGCCATGAATTTAGGATCAAACGTATCTAACGTTTTAGGCAACCAAGGCGATATTGCATCCGGTAACCTTATAAACCGCGCGAATATCGACACCTACCGCCAGCAACAGACTATGGACATGCTGGGCGGAGGGTTGCTTGGCGGGCTGGGGTCTAATCGAATTAAAGGTTATGGCAAAAAAGGTGGAATCGGCGGGGCGTTGCTCGGCATGTTCGCCGGGAGTGGAGGTACCAACTAATGCCAGATGCAAATATGCTTTTCAAATTATCGGCACCCGCAAGCATCGGAACAGGCGTTCAGAACGCGCTGGCTGGTCAAGCTGCGCTAAATAAGTTCGCAATGCAGCCTACGCAAAATGCGCTTGTGGAAGCACAGGCGGGTGCGTACAAGGCGAAAAACGAAGAAAGCAACGAGCTTATGAAGCTTCGCGAAGCGGCGTTTGATGCTCAGAACTTACTACCAGTTGTCAAAGCTGGCGACTTGCAACGTGCTTCGCAGATGATGGACGCACGCATTGAGCGCGTTAAAGCAAGGGGCGGCGATCCGTCCGACACAATGCGATTCCGGGATCAATTGATCAGTGGCGCGATAACGCCAGATCAGGCTGTTGCGCAACTGACAGAAGGCGCTACGCGTGCGTGGCAGCAGGCGCAGGCGGCGGGGGCGTTGGTAGCAGATAAAGCGAACCAGCGAGACCGTTCATTTGCTTTGTCTCCTGGCGCGCAATTGAGAGACGCTTACGGCAATCTTTTGGCTGAAAATACAAATGTTAGGCGAACAGAATCACAACAACAGACGCCGCCTGATATTGTTAAGTGGAACACGTACAAAAACCTGTCTCCTGAAGAACAGGCACTTTATGACAGGATGAATAGAGGAAACCAAGGATATTCTTCGACAACGGAAAAGGCGATATTCGACGCGTCAGACGCGTACGTGGAAGATAACGCCGCATATGAAAACTATGTAGATTTGGCAAATCGTTATGAACTAAGCCAAGGAAAACTTTTATCTGGAATAGTCGGTTCGATTTCTGATTGGTTAAAAGAGCAAACCGGAAATCAAGACGAGTTAACTTTGCTTAGAAAGGACTGGTCAAGAATAAAAGCAAGTGAGCTTGTTAAAAACTTACCGCCTGGCGCAGCTTCCGACGCAGACATTGATCTGGCAAAGAAAGGGTTTTTGCCTGACAATGCAGAGCCTAAAACAGTAGCATCTTTCCTGCGCGGTGTTGCCAAACTTCGCAAGCTGAACGCAGAGTATAACTCTTTCAAGGCCGATTATTTATCAGAGAAAAAGAACCCAGGCGGATTGCGTCAAGCGTGGCAGGATCGTGCCAAGCAGTTGAATATTGGTGGTTCTACCGTTTCGGCGTCGCAATATGTACAACAACCAGAAACTAACTCAAAAGGTTGGATTTTGCAGCAAGACGCGCAAGGCAATAAAGCCTACGTCGGTCCTAATGGCGAAATCGAAGAGGTGCAATAATGGCATTCGATATTTCGACAGCCAAACCGGTGGCAAAGTCTTCAAAGTTCGATATTTCGACAGCCAAACCGGTGGCAAAGTCTTCAAAGTTCGATATTTCGACAGCCAAGCCAATTGAAAAACAAAAAACACCTGAAGAACTTGCCCAACAAGAAATCAAAAACATGGGCGCAGGTGAGCGCTTTGATTTGGCAGTTGGCGGCGGTCTTTATAAAGGGTGGCTTGGAGCTAAAGACCTTGTTGCCGATTTAGGAATTTATGGTGACCCTGCAGAAACGCAGGCAGCAATTGACGAAAATGAAAAGTATTTAAAGCCGTTAGAAGCCACTACTGGGGGTAAAGTTGGGTCTTTGATTGGGCAAGCTTTGCCAATAACTGCGTCTACGTCTCAAATTCCCATCGCTGGGGCTGGTGTACTAGCACGCTATGGTACTGCTGCGCTTGGTGGGGCTGCTCAGGGAGCAATTACGGCAGCGCCTACAGGTGAAAGTCGAGCCAGTAACGTTGCGCTAGGCACAATTGGCAGCGTTGGCGGGCAAGCTGTTTTAGACGCATTTACACCGGCTATTGTTTCAGGTGTCAAAAAGGCGAGTGACATAATTGGCAGGTTTAAATCACAAGCAACCCCGATTCAGATCGAGACTGTTTTGACCACAACTATAGGAAAGGCTGATTGGGATGCAATGACGGCCGACGCCAAAAAAGCTGCCATAGATTTGGCTAGCGACCCGGCGGCTTTGCAAGGATTGACGGCAAAAGGTATTGCCAACAAAGCTATTTTAGAAAACTTACCAATCCCAATTAATAAAGCGACTCAAGGCCAAATAACAGGAAGCTTTGATCAGTTGCGCAATGAGGACATGCTTTCTAAGCAAACTTTTGGCGCACCTATTCGTGATGTTGTAAGTGCGCAAGATGAGATTTTACAAGCAAATATTGGCGAGATTGGGAGAAGTGGAATAACACCGAGAGATGCCTCTGAAACAGGTAGGAAAATTCGAGAAGCATTGCAACAAAAAACAGAAGTTGCAAAAAAGATAACCGGTGATAAATATGACTTTGCAAGGTCAACATCTGGGGATTTGTCGGTAAATGTCGATCCGCTAAGGAAACTGCTTGATGAGAACAGGGCAGCAGCAATCAGTGAAAGCTCGTTGCAATCAATCGGAGCAAAACTCGACGAAATAACTGATGAAAAAGGATTTGCGGCTCTAAAAAACTTGGAAGGTGTTCGGAAACTCGCACAAGAGTTATCTAAGGACAAGTCTTCTGGCTATTATATGGGGCAGATTAAAGGACTGGTTGACGATATAGAAGAATCTTCTGGCAGTAATGCTTATAAAGACGCAATTGGCCAAGCGAAGGCTGCGTTTCGTGAATTTGAAAACCGTAAGGTTTCAAGGCGATTGCTTGCAGAAGACGCGCCGAACTCGCTTGATCCAAAAGTAGCAGATGAGGACGTTTTTATAGAAACAGTTTTAAAGTCTTCTGACAAACAATTTGCAGACTTTAAGCGAACGCTACTCGGAGCAAACGAACAAAGGTTAAGAGGGCAGTTTAAGTCAGAATCTGAAGCGAGAAAAGCAGGAATAGACGCATACAAGGCTATTCGCGGCGAGACGGCAAGGTATATTCTCGAAAAAGCGACAGGGAATCAACAGGGAACGGTTTCGGAGAATGCTTTGCGCAAAGTGGTGAATGATATAGGCAAAGAAAAGCTAAAGGAGATATTCGGCCCACGCGGCGCAAATCAGCTCGAAATGCTTGTTAAGGCTGCAAAGATTGTAAAAGTTAAGCCTCCTGGGGCTACCAACGTTTCTGGCTCTGGCGATAGGGTAGTAACATTTCTATTGCAATATCTGCCAGGAGGATCGCTTGTTGAGGCGGCTGTAAAGACAATCGCGGCTCCAGCGCAAGCGGCAATGAAGTCTGGAAAAGTTGCCAGCGGAGCATCGCCGCTTATTAAATCAGCGCGAAATCAGTTGTTCAGGCAAGGCGGAACGTACCGTGCTACAAACGCGCTACTTCGCACCGGCGGCGCATCTGGCGCTATAAATTACGAAGATTAAGGAACCACCATGGCCTACCGCCCGCTTACTGACATACCACAGCAATTCTTCGACGCATCTGGCAATCCGTTGTCTGGTGGCACGCTATACGCATATCTAGCAGGCACCAGCACGCCTACAAACCTGTTCAGTGACAATGCCGGTACGGTGGCAGGTACTAGCGTTACACTCGACGCTAGGGGCGAGCCTACGACTTTTAAGATGATTTGGGTGAGCACCACTGTCAATTATAAGTTTGTTCTGAAAGACTCGCTGGGGGGCACTGTCTGGACTGTAGACGATATTTCAGGCACCATCGACGCTGCCAGCGTGACATACACCCCTGCAGGCACGGGTGCAGTAGCTACTACTGTGCAAGCTAAGTTGCGGGAATCGGTAAGCGTAAAAGACTTCGGCGCTGTAGGCGATGGAGTGACAGATGATACGGCGGCGTTTACAGCGCTGACAACATTCTGCTACGAAAAGGCCGGAATCTCGGTGTCAATACCGCCTGGGGTGTACATAGTCAGCGATACTATATCCTTTAAAAGGATGTGGTTTTTCAGTGTGATCGCCGATGCTGCTATAATTCGTCCATCGCCAGCCGCCAATTGGTACCATAAAAACATTGTCGAGTTTGGATCATGCTATAGCGGGGAAATCCACGGGCTTAAAATACCTTCTTATCTTGATCTAACTGACTGGCAAGCCGTCAGCTTGGCAAACAGGCCAGTCTGCGGCCTTATGCTATACCGAGAACCTGGCAATTATACGGTGCAAGGTTTAGGAATAACGGCAGGTGCGACTTGCCAGAATATAAAAATTTACAACGCTTACGTTTTCGGGCCGTTTCTGAAAGCTGCTTATATAAACACAAGGGCTGAGGGGGTTCTTGTAGAAGGGTCTATTTTCGGTGGGCAATACTGTTCTGCAATGTGGGATGTAGGGTTGCCGTCTGCCGTTTATAAAGATGACTCTGTGCCAAATTCAAACCGTGATAAACGCTACGTTAATTGTGAGTTCCATCTTGAGTACTATATACCCGGGTCCTCTTTTTATCCATCAGTTGGGTTATTCGATACGGTGTTGGACGCGCGTTTTGAGCGGTGTTATTTGGCCTTGGGTGAAATGCAGGCAGCCGCAACTAGCGTGGCGGCTTTTGAACTTGGAACGTCTGTAGGGGCAGTGGGGGCAATCGGCTTTACGAACATTGTATTTGTAGACTGTTATGCAGAAAACGCGGGTAATAATTTTGTAGCGCTTTGGATTAGAGATTACGACATACACGACATTAAAATGGACGGATGGCGGCATTCTCAGGCAAGCGGCGCTACTGGCGCGGTTGTAAGGTATAGCGGATCACAGCAAGCGACTGATGCGCAGCTACATGTCGAGCGGTGCAGGCCACCTGCAAACACAACCCCAATATTATTAATCGATCATGATATAAATTGGGTGACAATCAAGGATTGCAGAGGCGTAATAAATTCGAGTTACGCAGGCACTAGGTATATTACAAATGCTGAAGTGAAAATGTGGGCAGAAGACGCTTACAACTCAGTTCCGACCTCGGACTATACCGTCGGGGCTTTGCTCCCCGGTAACTATAGCATGCACCTCATCAAGTACCCAACTACGGCAACGTGGCAGCGAAATAGACCAATAGATGTCGGAACGACAACTTTAACTTCTACTAATGCCACGAATTGCATAGCCTATTTTAATAGGGCATCGTCTGATGTTTTTGATATAACACTGACCGGGACACTTACAACACTTGAGGGTTTTGTATCTACTCGGCCATATGAAGATCAAGCAACTGCGTATGACATAATAGGCGACTTTGAGAAGTTTGTCCTAAGCTTTTCAGTCAGCACAACACTAAAGCATAACTACACTGTAAATTCGACCTTCAATTTCATTTTAAAGTCAGGAGCAGATACAACATACTCGGCAGGAAAAGCCGCACAATTCGTGCGCAATGGTGCGACTTTTGTAGAGATATGATCGATGCCTAAATTCTCGAAGCTTTCAGCTGAACGCTTGTCCGAATGCGACAAGCGCCTTCAGGACGTCATGAACCTCGCCATACAGCGCGTGGACTTTTCAGTCATCTGCGGCCACCGTGGCAAGGCGTTGCAAGATAGCGCCTACAAGCTGGGGAAGAGTAAGCTGCAATGGCCGAAGAGCAAGCATAACCACGTGCCAAGCTTTGCCGTTGATATTGTTCCATACCCGTTTAAAACCGAGTATTGGTCGCAGCCGCAAGTGTGGGCCGATCTCGCAAAAGAGATCAAGGCAGCCGCTGACGAACTTGGGGTAAAGATCCGCTGGGGCGGCGACTGGGATAGAGACGGCGATTGGAAAGATGAAAAGTTTTTTGACGGGCCGCATTTCGAGGTGGACTACTGATGAAAAAATACATGCGTGAAAGACTGAAAGAACCATCCACTTGGCGCGGCCTGATACTGCTAGCCACGGCGTGTGGTGCTCCGATCGCGCCAGCCATGAGCGAAGCAATTATACTGCTTGGCCTTGCGCTGGCTGGCGGTGTGGGTGTGGTGACTAAAGGGTAGCTTCCGACCACTGCTCCGCCATGGCTTTGGCGATACCATAGTATGTCGCGCTGCGAATTTTCCCTCTGTCTGCGCTTGGCGGCATTCTGTGTATACGGTTATCCCTACCGTCTACAACATCTGTTGGGGTCAACAGGGGAAGATTTTTAAGCCATAGACAAGTCGCCTTTGTTTCCCCGTGCCCGAACATCCAAGGTTGTATTATTTGGTCCGGTTTACGGTACAAACTTGACATTATACAGACCGGATTTTCTACGCAAATTCGCGGAATATCAGCTTTTATTAGCGACATGAAAAAAGAAATGGAGCGCTACTGCCTCCCATCAATTCGCTTTTCGGCGAAATGCCGCGCACCGCTAACGCTCAGGTCTGTACATGGCGGGTGGGCTATCATTAGATCCCAACAGCCTTCTATCACGTCTCTGACATCGCCCTGATAATGCGGCCCAGGCTTTTCTGTGGGCAGCAAATCGCACGACATCGCTTCGTGACCCAGCGCAAGGAATGCATCCCGCACCACGCCACTGTACTCGCACGCTACCAATACACGCATCCTCATAACCTCGCTGTTAAACAACACCCCCGACGCCTGTTAACAATGCGCACCAGCGGGGGTTGCTTTATGTCGACGGTATCAATGCAGCCGAGACAATCAGCCGTCGCCGTAGCCGTCGCCGTAGCCGCTTCCGTAGCCGCTTCCGTTGCCGCTTCCGTTGCCGCTGCCGTAGCCGCTGCCGTAGCCGCTGCCGTAGCCGTCGCCGTCGCCGATGCCGTAGCCGTCGCCGTCGCCGATGCCGTCGCCGTAATTATCTTCACTTGGCATCATAAATGCTTTCCTTTGCCGCATCACTGCAGGGGATTGTCTCGATGACGCCGGTCAGCGCGATTTCTGGTAAAAGCGTATCGATTTTCCCAGACTCCAACCCGTTGATTGCCAGACCGGACAGCGCAACGCCATTTTTATTTTTCCACGCCCACAGGCGGCGGGAATCTTTTAAAATTGCTTGATCGCCGGTTTGAGAAACAAGAATTCCCGCGTGTACACCTGCAGAATGACATCGACAAATTACAAACTTCCCCACAAATGGGTGCTGTTTTTCTTTCACATCTGCACCGCTAAAAAGCGCCGCAATTTCTTTTAATTGTCCGTAAGTCATGTTGTCGATCTTCATATTTAATTCCTCGTTGGTTAATTATTTTCGCGTAACAAAATCTTCGATAGCAAATCGACAGATTCCTCGATCGCTTCATGCAAATAGTCTGGCATTCGCCCGCCGTTTGATAGCGACCAGGACTCTATAGCGGACAGTAATTTGATCAGCCGCAGCGCTTGTTCTTTAGTCATCGTAAAAGTGCCCTATTTTGATAAAAAATAAATCCAGCGCAAGCATTGCAAGGAAAACCAAGATGAAAAATGTTTCGTCATTCATGCGTTTTGGCCGTAGTATTTCCTGATTCTGTTGATCATTGTCGCGCCATCAAAATTGTTAGATTCCTCACAATACTTTTCGAATTCTTCGCATAGCGAAAGAACGTCATGCCTTGCAGCGTTCAACGAGTACCAGTTTTGGTACAGAATTGAATAGTCTTTTTCCAGGTCTGCAATGCGCTCTGAAAGTACAACTGCTCTATCAATTTGACAGTTAAGCTCAGTCTCAAGTGCTATCACTTCTTCTCTCTTAATGTCTAGGTTTTCTTCAAGCTCTGCAATGCGTTCTGTCAGCTTTTCATTGGCTTCCCGTTCACTCTCAAGCAGGGCGGGATTCAAAACCTTTTCCTTTTCTTCGGCAAGTTTTAGCATGTGTGCCGCAGTTGCTTTAGCGTTGTCGATAGCTGTTATTGTCCGCCTTCCTTGCTCTTTAATGATCTGCTCAAGCTCTGCAATCCTTGCCTGAGAAATTAATTTCTGATCATCCCACACAAGCTTCTCATGCTTTAGTTTAACAATTTCTTCTTCTTGTCTGATGCAAACTGTTTTAAGTGTGTCAAGCTCTTTTTTATACAGATGGTAGTCTGCCGATATTTTTCCAGTATTCATCCCTTCCCCTCCGGTGCTTTGTTTACATCATAAAAATCATCATCCTTTATTTGCAGTCGAATCGATGCAATGCCTGCTATATCAATCAATTTTTTCAAAGCCTGCTCCAGCGCGTCCCATCTGACCATAGCCTTTAAGCGGGAATTTTTCGTCTTTGCGGTTATTTCTGTCGCTCACGGCAGCACCTCCAGCAGCTTTTTCAGATACCATATCGCTTTTTCGGCGTTTTCTTCCGCTTCACCTTTGTGCTCCAATCGCCAAATGTATTTCAACGCAGCGCCTTTCAAGTAGCCTTTAAACTGCTCTTTCCCAAGCGCCGCCTGGATCGCGTCGATGCACTCGATACCGCCGTGGGTGTAGTGTGGTGGGCGGTTGACCATGTCCACCGTTGCGGCGTAATGGTCACCATCGTTTCCATTTTGACCGATAATGTCGATCCGGGCTTCGTCATCAGCCCAGCACGCGCCAGAGCATTCCCCAACCGGATAATTGCAGCCCGGCACGGTGCAAAATTTTTTCTGTTCAATCATTTAAGTACCTCAATCCTTTTAGAAAGTATTTCCGAATAATTGCTCATCGCTTTCAGTTGCTCTCGCATCAAATCGACTTGTTTAGGGTCGATCTTCTTGCCCATTTCTAGAAAAACCGATATTCTTTTTATCTTTATATCTATATCGTCCCTTTCGGATATAAGTCTTTTTTTAATATCAATCACAAGACACCTCTCCATTTTTATAGTCAGGCCAGTGGCCACCTTTAACCATCTCACAATAATTTTCTTCTGCTGCTTTTTCGTCACGCATCGCCATCCCGCCTACCATACCTAGCAGCGTGACTAGTGCACACATCAACAGCCAATCGCTAGTCTTCATTGCGTTACCTCCAATTGTGCTCTTGCTGCCTTAATCACAAGCCTTCCGGCCACCACATCCTCGACAACGTGGCGGATGATGTCCGCCCGCGTCATGCCTATGCTGGCCGCCAAGGCGCTAAACTTATCGTTTAAATCCCGGTCAATTCTGACCGCGAGGATTGAGTCTTTTATTTCGTTCATGTTCTTTTCTCCTTTGGTTATGGCCGCTTACGCGGCCTGGAATTTAAAATAAAACCACATCGTACTCGGCCGACGCCTTAGCCTTTTCAATCGCCTTTTCGGCAGCCGCAAGAGTTATTTCGCCGACACTGCCTTTCGATAAGGCAAACCTTTTTTCAGGCCACCGGCTATCAATATAAATTGACATCACTTTCCCAGTTGGGATGTGTGATATCGACGCTATTTTTGTGTCAGTGTGCTGATTGTTCATGACGTTTTCCTTTTTTGTCTGCGTTGTTGATGAGTTAATAGTAACGTATGTATAACACGCTGTAAACAACAAAGATGAAAAAGTTAAACAATTATTTAGGCGTCAAGGTTTTGACTAGGGTTTGAGCGCAGATAGTAGCGCCGATTGTTGGGCGTCTTTTGTGCCTAGCACCGACATCACCCTCTCATCAATGCAGCCAGAGGCTATTAAATGCACGATGCGCACGGGTTTGGGCTGTCCCTGTCGGTGTAGGCGGGCGTTGAACTGCTGATATAGCTCAAGGCTCCATGTCAGCCCAAACCACACACAAAGGCTCCCACCTGTTTGAAGGTTCAACCCATGACCTGCGCTGGCAGGATGGGCTAAAAGCATCTTAATTTGCCCGTTATTCCATCGTTCGATTGTTGCCGGGTTTTTATCCAGCGCAACGGCGTCGGGAAATCGGGCTTTTAAGCGGGCCAAATCAGACTTGAAATTGTAGGCGACGAGCACAGGCTCATTGTTGTCTTCAACAATGCTTTCTAGCGCGTCGAGCTTGGCGTCATGAATCAATGACCAATTTCCCTTATCGTCGGTGTACGCCGCGCCGTTACTCCATTGTAAGAGCTTCCCGGCTAGCACCGCAGCGCTTGGCGCTTCGACTTCCTGACCGTCGGGTAGTTGCGCTAGTAGCGTGCGCTCAAAATCGGCGTAGGCTTTGGCAATCGGAGCAGGTGGTTGGATTTTTTCTATAAGGTCAATACGCGGCGGAAGTTGCAGATAGTCTTCAGCAGCCATGCTTAACCACGTCTCGGACAGCAATTCGTGTATCGTCTCAGCCGCGCCAGATTTCGGCGTCCACCGATAACCCATGAAATCGGAATCAAAAAAGCGCTGTTTAAAGCCTGTGAAAGTCTTCCCAAGCGCGGCGCCTTTGTCGATAAGGTACTGCTGCGGCCAAAGGTCTAGCAGGCTGTTGGGGGCGGGCGTCCCTGTCAGTAGCGCCATGTATTCCGTTTTCGGTAGCGTGCGTCTGATGGCCTTAAAACGGCCAGATGATGGCGATTTAAAGCTACTAGACTCATCAATAACAACGCAATCGAACGGCCACGCTTTGCCATAATGCTCGACCAGCCACGGAACGTTTTCGCGGTTTATAACATACACGTCTGCCGTCTTCTGCAATTGCGTCAGGCGCTGGCGTTCGCTGCCGGTGCAAACTGAAATTTTAAGATTCCGCAGATGTTGCCACTTGACCGCCTCCTGGCACCAGACGCTATTTGCAACTCGTAAAGGCGCGATAACCAGTACACGGTCAACCGCGCAACCGTCGAGCAAATCAACAATCGCGGTCAGCGTAGAAACCGATTTGCCCAAGCCCATCTCAAGCGCCAAACCACACCGCTTTTTGGTTTTTATAAAATCGATCGCTTTCGTTTGGTAGGGGTGTAAGTCATCACGGGAAAGCATCGACGCCCCCTAGCGAATCAATCACGCGAACATCACACCCAAGTGCACGACGGCGGTCATGATCGCGCAATTGGTTCTCCGTTGGCTTCTTACCACAAGATTTAACCTCAACAAAAATTATTCGTCCACCCGGTAGCGTCACAATTCGATCTGGTACGGCCCGACGGTTGGGGCTCGTGAACTTTTCAGCCATGCCGCCAAGCGCTTTTACGCGCTTAATTAGCGCTGCTTCAATGTGTTTTTCAAGCATAGCCGACGTCCTTCAATAGCGCGTTGGCGTCCGAAATGTAGACAGCATAATTAACATCGTCGGGGAATGTTTCTGGCAAATCCATCGCGGGCCTTGCGCCACCGCTGTTCGGTACGCGGTTACTGTTGGTGGCGTAATGAATACACTCGCCCAACATGACCTCGCTTGAATAGTAAAACCTTACAGCTTTGCCTAGCCTTTCCCCACGCCACACAGCGCCGCCTTGCACCCTACGAATAATCACAAATTGTGTAAAATCCTTACATTCTGTGATTGTTTTCTCTACGGGCGTTCCGTCAGCGATACACTTAGCTACGGCGTTATAAACAATCTGACAATCTGGATTTTTCGCTAAACTTGGAGGCGCAAAAACGCCCTTCCCTTTAATCTTTCCGTCGGGCTTCACAGCCACATAATTATTCACGTCGCGGCTTGCTATTGCTTTATAGTCCGTCTTTTCTAACGTGAAGCTGGTATCTAGCATCCATTCCCACGTTATGCGGTCAACCGTATCGGCTTGTGATTCGTGATAGTACGTTACAATTCCGTCAGTGTTTGCACTAACAACCCGCACGCCTTCAGCTTCTAATCGTTCAATCAGCATTAACAGCGCAAGCTGGCCGGTGATGGTCGTTTGGATTAGTAATTCTGGCGCATAAAGCGCTGAATATTTGGAACCAAATTTCCCAAAGGACCCGTTTAGCGCTATTTTTAACGTGTCGGCAGTAACTTTATCGCCTGAATGCTTTGCGGAAAGGCGTCGCGTGATTAAAGACTGATACAACGCAAGGAAAGGTTTTCCAAGCGCACCGGGCGCGAGTTGTTGCTGCATGATGATCGAAGGGTAATAGCTCGCGACGTCGAAATCAGACAACAGCATTCCATCTGTTGCCCGTAAGTGTTGTGCGTTTTCGCACGAATGCAGCCCACCAATACCCATCTGGTATTGCGCGTTACCAATACTTATGCGTTGTGTTTTTAACCATGACAGCATCGCAATACTGCCATTAATGCCGATAGTCCAACGCTCGTTCATGATGTGCTCAAAAACGGCTTTTAGTTCTGGCGTGTTAAAGCTAATTGTTTTCGGATCACCTAATTTAAAACCGAAATCGTCGGCAATTTCAGGCTTTCGGTATTGCTTCTTCGTCATCCTTGTTAATTCATGCGTTATTAACGATTCAGCAATCTGCGCATCGGATTTGCTGCGGAAGTCTATCCCGTACTGCTCGCCCATGCTTGTACGCAAATCAATTGCAGGCTTTAATGCCTCATACAATAACCGCGTAGTGTGCAAATCGTTAACGCAGTAGTCCTTAATAACTTCCCGGTCTTCAGCGCTTATGCTGGCGTTTGGTTCAATCGGCAAGTCTTGCATCTTCGGAGCGTTGAGCCTTCCGCCGTAGATTTTAAGACTGCTTTTGCCCGGTGCGACCTCGACCAAGTCGATGTGATCCCACGACGGAACACGAATCTCCATGGTCTTAATTATGCGTGACGCCGGTTCGTTGCTCTTAATGATTTTATCGGCGAGTGCTTTCAATTCTTTTGGCTTTGCGCCAGTTAAGGCAAGCGCAAGTAACGGTAAATCGAAGTTGAAACCGTTAAAGCTTATGGTGGTGTTATTTGACATCAAACCAGCTACGGCTTTACGGTCTAAAGGTTGACCGTCAAAAGCCTCAAAATGTTTGACTTTGCCGGTGCCGATTTGAAGGGCAGAAAGAAGGAAATAATCTTGATAGATTTCGGTGTCAATAATGACCATGGAGGGGGAACCTCTAAACAAATGAAAAGGGCCGGAGTAACCGGCCCGAGTAGTTTAGAACGCTTCTTCGTCGCTTCCAAATGCGTCGAATTCGTCAACGCTTGCGGCACCATCGCCGAAGGGTTCACCGTCACGCACGAACTGAACCCCATCCAGTTGCGCGTTAACCCGTTTGCCGTAGTTATTGTTTTGCGCCCACAGGCTGATTATTGCATTAACGTAACAACCGGCGTAGATAACGTTATCGTCTTCAGTTAGTGGTGTTTTGTCACGATCAATGACCAGTGGGCGCTTCTTCGTGCTAGCCTTAATCGTCATCTTTCCTTGATACTCGGGGCGATCCATTTCATCACCATCTTTAATACAAATTCTGTCTGATGGTATTTTACCTTTCAATTCTTCTTTCTGTAGTTTTGAAATTGCGGATTCAATTTCTCTGATTGTGGAGGCGTGCACTTTCTTGTCGAGAATAAAGGTCGCTTCAAACCTCCCCGTGGATTCACCACCGAAAGAAGCCATGTTGAAGAGGCTTGGGAAAGAAAGACGTGCAGAAGGGATTTTGATTTTAGACATGATGTTTTACCTTTGATTTGTGTTTTAGCGTTTTGGTTGAACCGTTTCCGGTCTGTTAAATGTAGCGGTTTATTCGATGCTGTCAAAGTCTTTTAACACATCAAAAATTGAATGGCGCGGATCGCTTTCAGGCGCAAGCGTGGCCTTGCCTTTTGGCTTTTCGATTAAATCCGAAACCTCAGAGACGCGCTTTTTGCCTAAAACCTTTTCGGCTTTTGCTACGCTTAAAATCGTTTTTTCGTAAGCGTCTTCTCCGAGCAATTGTAATAATCTTTTTTCTGCGTCGGTGTCTGATGCCCATTTGCGCGTGCTTCTCCCTTCGACAAGTTTATACCCGGGAAAACTTCCTTTTTCGTTTAAGACTTCGACGGCACGTTCTTCGACAGCATCCAACCACGACACAATCAGCTTTTTGGCGTCGAGGACTTTGCGCAAAGTCTCATCGTCGAGCCGGTCGGGGTTAACCGTTTTCATCGTGTCGAAATCCGTCATTAGCGTATCAGTAACGACTTTCGCCAGCGCCGGACAGTCTGCTTTGGCTTTACAGTATTGGCATTGTTTTTCACCCGG
>JACCDQ012094808.1_pt1 | contig 38421 bp, 39 predicted proteins | sample 7446031 | NCBI WGS metagenome assembly JACCDQ01 (sample SAMN15323442, study PRJNA562643) | freshwater metagenome | isolation source: river surface water | place: USA:Blue River Watershed | collected 2017-08-17 | reverse complement strand
TGTACGCGGTCATAAAAACCGGCGGCAAGCAATACAAAGTTGCTGCTGGCGAAAAACTTAAAGTAGAACAGATACCGGCAGACATCGGCTCCGAAATCACCCTGGATCAAGTGCTCGCAGTGGGCGCCGGCGATGCGATTAAATTCGGTACGCCGCTGGTTCAAGGTGCCAAGGTGCTGGCTACGGTAGTGGCGCACGGTCGTCACGACAAGGTGAAAATTTTCAAGATGCGTCGCCGCAAGCACTATCAGAAGCGCCAGGGCCATCGCCAGAACTACACCGAACTGCAAATCGTCTCGATCAACGGCTAAGTCCGGCGAGCATCCATACCGAACAGGAGCTATAAATGGCACACAAAAAAGGCGGCGGTACTACCCGCAACGGCCGTGACTCAGAGTCGAAACGACTCGGTGTGAAAGTCTACGGCGGTCAGTCGATCAATGCCGGCGGCATCATCGTTCGTCAGCGCGGCACCAAGCTGCACGCTGGCGAGAACGTCGGCCTGGGCAAGGATCACACGCTGTTCGCACTGGTCGACGGCACGGTGAAGTTTGCGACCAAAGGTCTGATGAAGCGTCACGTTGTGACCGTCGTTCCGGCCTGATAAGCTGACCCGTCCTGCGGGAAGAAGGGCTCTGCCGCAGGCAGAGCCTTTTTCATTTGAATACCTGGAATATCGAAGCGGCAAAACATGAAGTTTATCGACGAAGCACGAATCGAGGTCGTGGCCGGTGATGGCGGCAACGGCGTTGCCTCGTTTTGCCGTGAGAAATTCCGTCCGTTTGGCGGACCGGATGGCGGCGACGGCGGCAAGGGCGGCAGCATTTTTGCGATCGCCGACCGTAACATCAACACGCTGGTGGACTATCGTTTCTCCAAGCTGCACCGCGCCAAGCATGGCGAGAACGGCCGCGGCTCCGACTGCTATGGCAAGGGCGCGGACGACATCTATCTGCGCATGCCGGTCGGCACGCTGGTGACCGACCTGAACGACGGCGCGATTATTGCCGACCTGACGGAACACGGCCAGGTCGTCTTGCTGGCCAAAGGCGGCGAGGGTGGCTGGGGCAACATCCATTTCAAGTCGTCGACTAACCGCGCGCCGCGCCAGAAGACCGACGGCAAGGAAGGCGAACGCCGCGAGCTGCGTCTCGAGCTGAAGGTGCTGGCCGATGTCGGACTGTTGGGCATGCCGAACGCCGGCAAGTCGACTTTCATCGCGTCGGTGTCGAATGCGCGCCCGAAGATCGCCGACTATCCGTTCACGACGCTGCATCCTAATCTTGGCGTCGTGCGTGTCAGCCACGAAAAGAGTTTCGTGATCGCCGACATTCCCGGCCTGATCGAAGGCGCGGCCGATGGTGCCGGCCTGGGCGTGCAGTTCCTGCGGCACTTGCAGCGCACGCGCCTGCTGCTGCATATTGTCGACCTCGCGCCGTTCGATACGAACGTCGATCCGGTGAAAGAGGCGAAGGCGATCGTCAAGGAACTGAAGAAGTATGACGAGACGCTGTTCGACAAGCCGCGCTGGCTGGTGCTGAACAAGCTGGACATGGTGCCGGACGACGAGCGCGAAAAGCGCATCAAAGATTTCATCAAGCGCTTCGGCTGGAAAGGCCCGGTGTTCCGGATCTCCGGTCTCACGCGCGAAGGCTGCGACGATCTGGTGACCGAGATCTACGACTATCTGGCCACGCAGCGCGAGCAGGAACAGCGCGAACAATCGGGCATCGCCGAAGAGGCGATCGGCATTACCAGCATCGATGCCGATGACCCGCGCTTCAAGTCGGTCGACTGAGCGGCACGACTGACTGGCGCCGATAACAACAACATCTCACGGGCATTCCGATGCAATCCGTCATCAAGCAAGCGCAGCGCGTGATCGTCAAGGTCGGCTCGTCGCTGGTCACCAACGAGGGGCGCGGCCTGGATCATGCAGCGATCGCGAAATGGGCCGACCAGATCGCCCAGCTGCGGCAGATGGGCAAGCAAGTGGTGCTGGTCAGCTCGGGCGCGATTGCTGAGGGTATGCAGCGACTGGGCTTTGACAAGCGCCCCACCGGCATTCATGAATTGCAGGCCTGCGCGGCTGTCGGCCAGATGGGCCTGGCGCAGATCTATGAAACCAGTTTCCGCGCGCATGGCCTGCGCACCGCGCAGGTCTTGCTCACGCATGCCGACCTGGCCGATCGCGAGCGCTATCTGAATGCGCGCTCCACGCTGTTCACGCTGCTCGGGCTGGGCGTGATCACGGTCATCAATGAGAACGATACGGTGGTCACCGATGAGATCAAGTTTGGCGACAACGACACCCTGGGTGCGCTGGTCGCCAACCTGATCGAGGCCGATGCGCTGATCATTCTGACCGACCAGCGCGGGCTGTATACCGCCGATCCGCGCAAGGATCCGGCGGCCGAATTCGTGCATGAGGCAACGGCGGGCGACGCCGCGCTGGAGGCGATGGCCGGCGGCGCTGGTACCGGCATTGGCAGTGGCGGAATGCTGACCAAGATCCTGGCCGCGCGCCGTGCAGCCAGCTCCGGTGCGCATACCGTCATCGCCTGGGGCCGTGAGGACCAGGTGCTGGTGAGGCTGGCGCAGGGCGAGCCTATCGGCACCCAGCTGACCGCACAGACAGCCCGGCTGACCGCGCGCAAGCAATGGATGGCCGATCACCTGAAGACGGCCGGACGTGTCGTGCTGGATGCGGGTGCGGTGCAGAAGCTGAGCCGCGAGGGCAAGTCATTGCTGCCGATCGGCGTTACCGAAGTCGCCGGCGAGTTTGGCCGTGGCGATGTGGTGACCTGTGTCGATGTGGGCGGCCGAGCGATTGCGCGCGGGATCACCAATTATGCAAGCGCCGAGGTGCGGCGCATCCTGCGCCGGCCGTCGTCGGAGATCGCCGGCATCCTAGGCCATATGGGCGAGGAAGAGCTGATCCACCGCGACAATCTGGTCTTGCTGTAAGCGCGCGATCTGCCCCGCATCAAACGCAGCTGTCAACCTGAGGCAGCTGCGCCTTCACTCCGCCGTCTGAGGCGGCACCCCACCTGCGCGTTAACGCAGTTTTCCCGGATGCAGCAGCGGCGTCTGCCGACGCAGACGTTGCGCTATGGTCTCGGCCGTGCCAGCCACGGTGCCGCCGTCACAGAAGTAGTCTTCAATCAGCGTCGCATGGTAGCGATTGGCAACGGTGTCGCCGATCCGGCGCCATACGGGATTCGTTGACGCAGTCCAGCTGCCATCAGCGCGACCGGTCGCATACAGCTTTTTCTCAGCGGTGTCGCAGCGAATGCCCTCATGGCTGATGTTGGTCGCGCCGCTGCGGCTACGGATCACGCTGGTGAAGCGGACGATCACGTAATCGCTGACGCTGATCGAACGCGGATCGACCGCGAAAATCATCGTCGAGGTCGGGCCGACGTCATAGGTCAGCAGCTTGTCCATGGACGGCGGCGCCGGCAGCTGCACCGGGCCTTCCTGCAATTCGGCCTTCGGCTCGCCATCGTTCAGCAGACCGGCGTGTGCGGCCGTCCAACCAAGCGCGGCGACAAGCAGCGCCGCCAGCTTCCAGCGTGACGTCATTCTTGCTCCCGCTCGGCGGCGATCGCCGCCGGTGTTTCGGTCTCGATGGCAGAGCTCGCCGTCCTGGGCTGAGGGCGCTCGCGCAAGCGCCGCCCCTGCGTATGCGGCGTGCGCAAGAAGCGCGACAGCTCCTGCAAGGCCTTCGTGTAGACGTCGCGCTTGAACTCGATCACGACGTCCAGCGGCACCCAGTAATCATGCCAGCGCCACGCGTCGAACTCGGGATGGTCGGAGACGCGCAGGTTGACGTCACAATCACGGCCGACCATGCGCAACAGAAACCAGATCTGTTTCTGCCCCTTGTAGTGGCCACGGACTTCGCGCTTGATGAAATGATCGGGCACTTCGTAGCGCAGCCAGTCGCGCGTACGGCCGATGATCTTCACATGCTCCGAACGCAGGCCGACCTCTTCCTCGAGCTCGCGGTACATTGCCTGCTCAGGGGTCTCGCCATGCTTGATCCCGCCTTGCGGGAATTGCCACGAATGTTCTCGCACCCGCTTTCCCCACCAGACTTCGTTCTGGTGGTTCAACAGAATGATGCCGACGTTCGGGCGATAGCCTTCACGGTCCAGCATGATGCACCTCGATTTTCCTGCGGTCCGCGCGGCGGGGTTGCGGCAGTGTCCTGCGTGCGCGGCCTGTTGGCGCGCTGCCGGAACAAGGGTGCTGCGATCCGAGGGCGCGGGCCCGCGAATACTTTAAAATTGGGATTGATTATAACCCTCTATTTTTCAAAAATTTTCCCCTCATGCGCGCCTCCCGATTTTTTGTTTCCACTCTCAAAGAAGCCCCGTCCGACGCCGAGATCGTCAGCCACAAACTGATGCTGCGCGCCGGGATGATCAAGCGCCTGGGCTCGGGCATTTACAACTACATGCCGATGGGCCTGCGCGTGATCCGCAAGGTTGAGAACATCGTGCGCGAAGAAATGGACCGCGCCGGCGCGATCGAGCTGCTGATGCCGCTGGTGCAACCGGCCGAGCTGTGGCAAGAGACCGGGCGCTGGGACAAGATGGGGCCGGAGCTCCTGAGGCTCAAGGACCGCCATGGACGCGACTTTGCGCTGCAGCCGACGTCGGAGGAAGTCGTCACCGATATCGCGCGCGGCGAGATCCGCTCGTATCGCCAGCTGCCGGTCAACTTCTATCACATCCAGACCAAATTCCGCGATGAGCGCCGCCCCCGTTTCGGGCTGATGCGCGGCCGCGAATTCACGATGAAGGACGCATACTCGTTCGACCGTGATGCCGAGGGCCTGAAGCATTCTTACCAGTTGATGGTGGACGCCTACACGCGCATCTTTACCCGCTTCGGTCTGAAGTTCCGTGCCGTGGCCGCCGATAACGGCGCCATTGGCGGTTCCGGCTCGCAGGAATTTCACGTCATCGCCGACACCGGCGAAGACGCGCTCGTCTACTGCCCCACTTCCGACTATGCGGCCAACATCGAGGCGGCCGAGGCGCTGGCGCCTGCCGCGCCGCGCGCTGCACCTGCGCAGCCGCTGGTGAAGGCGCCCACGCCGGGCACCGAGCGCTGCGCCGACGTGGCCTCGCTGCTCGGCCTGCCGCTGGCGCAGACCGTGAAGTCTATCGTGCTGTCGGTCGAGCGCGACGAGGGCGCGCGCGAGATCTGGCTGCTGCTGCTGCGCGGCGATCATGAGCTCAACGAAGTCAAGGCCGGCAAGCTGCCCGGCATTGGCCCGTTCCGCTTTGCCAGCGACAGCGAGATCGTCGAGCACTTCGGCTGCAAGCCCGGCTATCTGGGTCCGATCGGGACGGCCAAGCCCGTCAAGGTGGTTGCTGACCGTACGGTGGCCGCGATGAGTGATTTCGTCTGCGGTGCAAACGACGAAGGCTTCCACTACACAGGTGCGAACTGGGGCCGCGACCTGCCGGAGCCGGAAGTCGCCGATATTCGCAATGTGGTCGCCGGCGACCCGTCGCCGGACGGCAAGGGCGTGCTGGAGATCCAGCGCGGCATCGAGGTGGGCCATGTGTTCCAGCTTGGCACGCGCTACTCGGAAGACATGAAGGCGACCTATCTCGATGAGAAGGGTCAGCCGCAGCTGATGCAGATGGGCTGCTATGGTATCGGCGTGACTCGTATCCTCGGTGCGGCGATCGAGCAGAACTATGACGCGAAGGGCATCATCTGGCCGGCGTCGATCGCGCCGTTCGAGGTCGTGCTGTGTCCGATGGGCTATGACCGCAGCGCAGCGGTGAAAGAGGCCGCTGACGCGCTGTATGCATCGCTGACGGCTGCCGGCGTCGATGTCGTGCTCGACGACCGTGGCGAGCGCCCTGGCGTCATGTTCGCCGACTGGGAACTGATCGGTGTGCCGCACCGTGTGGTGATCGGCGAGCGCGGACTGAAAGAAGGCATGCTCGAGTACCAGGGGCGCCGTGACGAGGCCGCGACGCCAGTGGCGCCGGACGCCATGGTCGACTTCCTGCGCGCGCGGCTCGCTGCCTGATTGCGATGCCAGCCAACCGGTACGCCATGCGACTGATTGCCTGGCTGCCGGCATTGCTGGTCGCCGGCGCGCTGCTGTCGGCGGCGCTGTCGGCGTGGGCGGGCAACCAGAAAGAAGAAGCGCTGGCAGACTCGGTACGCAACGCACTGGCCCGCGCCATCACCGATCCACGTCCGCCGCAGCAGCGCTTCGTCACCGATGCCGATCGCGCCGAATGGCAGCGCTGGTTTGAGGCGATGTCGGTGCGCCTGCACAGCCGCATGCCGGACGCGATGGTGCGCACGGAATTCCTGCAGACGGTATGGTACGAGGCGCGCCGCAGCGGGCTTGATCCGTCGATGATCCTCGGGCTGGTACAGGTCGAGTCCGGCTTTCGTAAATATGCGATCTCGAAGGCAGGCGCGCGCGGCTACATGCAGGTGATGCCGTTCTGGACGCGCACGATCGGCGACGGTGAGCCGTCCAAGCTCTTCCATATGCAGACCAATCTGCGTTACGGCTGCAATATACTGAGGCTGTACATCAACATGGAGCAGGGCGACCTGTATCACGCGCTTGGCCGCTATAACGGCAGCCGCGGCCGTCCCGAGTACCCGAACGCAGTGCGCGCGGCGTGGAAGCGCTGGCAGCTGCTGTGACCACACGAGGAGGAGTCAGCATGAAAAAGCTGCTATTTTCTATCATGATCGCCTGCGTCTCGCCGCTGGCGCTGGGCAATGCCGGCATGACCACACCGGCGGCCAATAACCAGAACGCGGATTTCGTCGCCGGCAAGCAGGCGATTGAGCGCAAGGAATGGAAGGCGGCAGTCGAGTCGTTGCTGAAGGCCGAGAAAAGCATGCCGGGCAACGCCGACGTGAACAATTATCTCGGCTATGCGTATCGCCATCTCGGCGACCTCGACAACTCGTTCAAGTACTACAAAGAAGCGCTGCGCATCGACCCGAAACATCGCGGTGCGCATGAGTACATCGGCCAGGCCTACCTGAAGGCGAAGCAGCCGGACAAGGCGGCCGAGCACCTCGCGGCACTGGAGAAAATTTGCGGCAAGAGCTGCGAAGAGTATCGCGACCTGGCGAAGGCGATCGCGAACTACGAAAAGGCCAAATAAGCGCCCGCCGCTGTCCGGTACCCGCCAACAAAAACGCCCGCAAACTTGCGGGCGTTTTTGTTCGGTACCTGAAGATTAATTCAAGTGACCAGAGATCAGCTTGGTCATTTCGAACATCGAGACGGTCTTCTTGCCGCCGAAAACGACTTTCAGCTTGTCGTCTGCATTGATGTTGCGCTTGTTGACGCTGTCCTGCAGCTTGTTCTTCTTGATGTAGTCCCAGACCTTCTTCGTGACGTCAGTGCGCGGCATCGGGCTCGCACCGATCACGGCGGCCAGTGCCGGCGACGGCGTCATCGGCTTCATGAATGCGGCGTTCGGCTTGCGTGCGGTCTTGGCTGCAGCTTTCTTCGCGGGGGCTTTTTTGGCCGCGACTTTTTTCGCAGGGGCCTTCTTCGCGGCTACCTTCTTGGCGGCGACGGGCTTTTTGGTGGCGACTTTTTTGGCCGGCGCTTTTTTCGCTACGGGCTTCTTCACTGCTGCTTTTTTCGCTGCGGGTTTCTTCGCGGCCGGCTTCTTCTTCGCCGCCGCTTTCTTGGCTGTAGCCATTGTTGAACCTCCTATGCTGTCATGGTGAAAAATTGCGCCGATTCACGCACCGCCAATAGTCGTAGGGTTTTGTTCGCGATGCAAGTGTTTTTGCAGGGATTTTTCGCTTTTTCCCCTATGGCGGAGGCCTCTGTCGAGGTCATCCGGCAGGGCGGTCTTCCGAGGTGCGAGGCAAGGATCGCGGAGGGCGGTACAGAGAGGAGCGATAGCAGAGAGAGGCGCGCGGCCGGCCAGGCCGCGCGATGAGAGGGAAGCCGGTCAGCGCATCCCGGGCATCATGCCCTTCATGCTGCGCATCATTTTCAGCATGCCGCCGCCTTTGAATTTCTTCATCACCGACTGCATCTGGTCGAACTGCGACAGCAGACGGTTGACCTCCTGCACCTGCACGCCGGCGCCGGTGGCGATGCGGCGCTTGCGGGAGGCCTTGATCAGCTCCGGCTTCGCGCGCTCCTGCGGCGTCATTGCATTGATGATGCCTTCCATGCGGCGAACCTGCTTCTCGGCCTGGCCCATGTTGGTGCTGCTGGCCGCCTGCTGGAATTGCGCTGGCAGCTTGTCGATCAGGCCGGACAGGCCGCCCATTTTTTTCATCTGCGACAGCTGCACCTTGAAGTCGTTCAGGTCGAATTTGCCGCCGCCCTTGATCTTCTGCGCAAGGTCTTGCGCAGCCGCCATGTCGACGCCCTTCTTCGCTTCTTCGACCAGCGCGAGGATGTCGCCCATGCCGAGGATGCGGTTGGCCATCCGGTCGGGATCGAAGGCTTCAAGGCCGTCGAGCTTCTCGGCGACGCCGGCAAATTTGATCGGCTTGCCCGTCACGTGCCGCACCGACAGCGCCGCGCCGCCGCGGGCATCGCCGTCGAGCTTGGTCAGCACGATACCGGTCAGCGGCAGCGCGTCATTAAAGGCGCGCGCGGTATTGATCGCATCCTGACCGAGCATCGCATCGACCACGAACAGGGTTTCGATCGGCTTGACCGCGCCATGCAGCGCGCTGATCTCCTGCATCATCGCTTCGTCGATGCCGAGGCGACCGGCGGTATCGATCAGCAGCACATCATGGTGGTGGCGCTTCGCCCAATCGACGGCGGCCAGCGCAATATCAACCGGCTTTTGCGTCGGCTCTGATGGAAAGAAATCGGCACCTACCTGGCTGGTGACGGTCTCCAGCTGACCGATTGCCGCCGGACGGTACACGTCGGTGGACACTGTCAGCACTTTTTTCTTTTTCTGCTCCTGCAGGTATTTCGCCAGCTTGCCGACGGTGGTGGTCTTGCCCGCGCCCTGCAGACCGGCCATCAGGATGATCGCCGGGGGCTGCGTCGCAAAGGACAGTTGGGAAGCCTCGGCGCCGAGGTCGGCGCCCATCAGGCGGGCCAGTTCGTCATGCACCACGCCGACCAGCGCCTGGCCGGGCGTGAGCGAACCGATCACTTCTTCGCCGAGCGCTTTTTCCTTAACCTTGGCGATGAATTCGCGCACCGCAGGCAGCGCGACGTCGGCCTCGAGCAGCGCCAGGCGCACTTCGCGCAGCATATCGGCGGTATTCGACTCGGTGAGCCGGGCCTCGCCTCGCATCGTTTTGACAACTTTGGAGAGGCGTTGCGTGAGGTTGTTGAGCATGATCTTGATAACGTCCGGGCAGAGGGCGCGCCGCGAAAAAATCCGCGTGCGCAGAGGGAAATCAGCCCGTGATTTTACCCCACGCCCATCCGGTCGCGGCGGGGCCTTGGTGTACACTAAACCAATGCCCTCATTCACCTTCGTTGCCGCCGGCCTTCTTTATCTGATCTGCGCTTTGCTGCCCGAGCAGCGCCGCCAGCCGGTCGCCATCGGCACCGCCGCTGCGTGGCTGTTGCACGGCATGGGACTGGCCGGCCTGGTGGTTGCGCCGGATTTCCTGCGGCTCGGATTTGCGGTCATGCTGTCGGCGGCACTGTGGCTGTCGGTCGCTGCTTACTGGATCGAGAACCGCAATTTGTCGGTCGAAGGGCTGCGCCGGCTGGTGCTGCCGATCGCAGCGGTCGCGACGCTGCTGCCGCTGCTGTTTCCCGGCAGCCTGATTTCACTGGCCGGCAAGTCGGCGCTGTTCTCGTGGCATGTCGCGCTGTCGACGCTGGCTTATGGCTCGCTGACCATTGCAGCCTTTCATGCGGTGCTGATGGCGATGCAGGAGTCGCGGCTGCATTCCTTGTCCACGGCGGCATCCCGCCGCAGCTGGCTGTCGCTGGCGATCGATCGCCTGCCGGCGCTGCTGACCATGGAGAGGCTGCTGTTCAGGATGATCAGCATTGGTTTTGCGCTGCTGACGCTGACCGTGCTCTCCGGTGTGTTTTTCTCCGAGCAGCTGTTCGGCAAGCCGTTCCGGCTTGAGCACAAGACCGTGTTCACCATGCTGTCGTGGCTGCTGTTCGGCGTGCTGCTGGCCGGGCGTCAGTGGCGCGGCTGGCGCGGCAAGACGGCGCTGTCATTCACGCTCATCGGATTCCTGACCTTGCTGCTTGCCTATGTCGGCAGCCGTTTTGTGCTGGAAGTGGTGCTGCACCGGGGGCCGGCATGAAGTATTTACTGTTCGGCCTGCTCGCCTACCTCGCTTGGCGCTGGTATACCGCACAGCGCCCGAGCGACGAGCCCGCAGTCCCACCGTCGCCGCCACCCCAGGCGGGCGGCACAGAAAAAATGATCGGCTGCGCGCAGTGCGGTGTTTATCTACCGCAGTCAGAAGCGGTCGCCGGTCCGGATTCGCTGCACTTTTGCAGCGATGAGCATCGCAGGCACTACCTCAGCCATCGCCAGTCCTGACGACAAGTTGACGAGCATGCAGATCGTCAGGCGCGCTTGAAGCGCATAACGTGTTGCGTTTCCTCTGCAAGCTGATGCGCGGCTCTGCGCGTTGCAGTACGCTTGCCGGTCTTTCGATTGTTTGCTTTCTTCATGTCGACCGCTGCGACGCTGCCCGTCGAATCCGGCTTTCGCCTGCTGGGCGAATCGCCGGCCATGCGTTCGGTACGGCAGCACATTCTCAGAATTGCCCATAGTGACGCTGCTGTCGCCATCATTGGCGAATCCGGCAGCGGCAAAGAGCTGGCTGCACGCGATCTGCATACGCATAGCCGCCGCTGCGGTCATCCGTTCATCGCCGTCAATTGCGGCGCGATTCCTGAGATGCTGATGGAGTCCGAGTTCTTCGGTCACCGGCGCGGTGCGTTCACCGGCGCGCATGAAGAGCGCGGCGGATTTTTTCAGGCGGCCCATCGCGGTACGCTGTTTCTCGACGAAGTGGCCGAGCTGCCGGTGCCGATGCAGGTCAAGCTGCTGCGCGCTCTGCAGGAGCGCAGCGTGCGCCGTCTCGGCGGCCAGCGCGAAGAGCCGGTCGACGTGCGCATTGTGTCGGCGACGAATCGCGATCTGGCGGAGGCGGTACGCGCCGGTACCTTCAGACAGGATTTGTATTACCGCCTGCAGGTTATCGAACTCAGGTTGCCGCCGCTGCGGGAGCGCCGCGACGATCTGGCGCTGCTGTGCGATGCTGTACTGGCGAAGCTGTGCGGCGGCACGCCGAGGAGCGGCATGCGGCTGTCGGCAGCGGCACTGGCGCGGTTACGCACCTATGACTTTCCGGGCAATGTGCGTGAGCTCGAGAACATGCTCGAGCGCGCGCTTGCGCTGGTGAGCGGCATGCAGATCGACGCTGACGACCTGCAGTTCGAATCGCGCCTGCGCGACAGCGCACGGTCCGCAAGCCTACCGCCATGCGCAAGCGGCGCACCGTTGCCATTGTCGCTCAACGAACATCTGGCGGCAGTTGAGCGGGAGCTGGTCGTCCGTGCGCTGCGGCAGGCGCGCTATTGCCGCAGCCGCGCGGCCAGCCTTCTTGGGATAAGCTTGCGTCAGTTGCGCTATCGAATACAGCGCCTCGCCGTCGACGACCTCGACTGACCTGCTTTGACCCCGACCGAATTTGATCGACCGATTGTTTACCGTAGACGCTGACGGCTGGTGCCCGCAGGCGCGACGTGCACTCTGCACGAACTTCGACGAACGGCCATCCGGCACCGATATCAGCTTGCTGGTGGTGCACAACATCAGCCTGCCGCCGGGCGAGTTCGGCGGCGATTACATCGAGCAGTTGTTCGGCAACTGCCTTGATTGCAGCGTACATCCGTATTTCGAGCAGTTGCGCGGACTGCGCGTGTCCGCCCATTTTCTGATCCGGCGCGATGGCAGCGTGGTGCAATTTGTGTCGACGCTGGCGCGTGCCTGGCATGCCGGCGTGTCGGTGTTTGACGGACGCGAACGCTGCAACGATTTCTCAGTCGGCATCGAGCTCGAGGGCAGCGACTTCGCGGATTTTTGCGATGCGCAATATGCGAGCCTGGCCGCACTCACCGCAGCCTTGACCTCGCGCCACCCGATCTCCGCCGTCCGCGGCCACGAACATGTGGCTCCGGGTCGCAAGACCGATCCTGGCCCCCATTTCGACTGGCGGCGTTTTCGCAGCGCTGTCGCTGCCTGGCCTGCAAAAGATAAGAATCATCTTGCAGCGCATCAGCAAAATTTGACTTTCCCAGATTAAAAACCGGTTGCAAGTTGTCGGGTCGGGCACTAGAATTAGTGCCAGTTACCGCTTCGTCTACTAGATATAGTGGCCTAGCGTTTCAATTGATCTGATCAGGCAGTACGAGTGCGAAAGCGTTTTTCGGAGAAATCCGAGAGGTTTCGGGTCTGGTCAGGGCCCATCGGCAACAACGAGTTTCCAGTCCGTGTCCGCGCAAAGGCGCGCACGATGCGATAGCAGGGAAGCAGACATCCAAGGCAGTGCCGGAAGACATTCCGGCCTGCGTAGAACACCGGGACAATTACGTCCGACGTTTCACCATCAGGAGGCGCAGTGCTTACTACCCAAGAATCCTCTGGCCAGGCCATTCACGAATTTGCGCCTATCGTGTCGACCCTTTCGCCGTCGACCGCCGCTACCGCGGCCGGCATCGCCGACTACAAGATCATCCGCCGTAACGGCGCCGTCGTCGGTTTCGAGCCGTCGAAGATTTCGATCGCCATGACCAAGGCCTTCCTCGCCGTGAACGGCGGGCAGGGCGCGGCTTCCGCGCGCGTGCGCGAGCTGGTCGAGCAGCTGACCCACGGTGTGGTCGCCGCGCTGATCCGCCGCCAGCCGGCCGGTGGCACTTTCCATATCGAAGACGTGCAAGACCAGGTCGAACTGGCGCTGATGCGCTCGGGCGAACACGATGTCGCGCGCGCCTATGTGCTGTACCGTGCGAAGCGGCAGGAAGAGCGCGCGCAGCAGCAGGCCGCCAAGACAGCGGCCGAGCCGCATGCCGAACTGCACATTGTGGCCGACGGCCAGCGCGTGCCGCTCGACCTCGACAAGCTCAAAAAGATGATCACCTCCGCGTGCATCGGCGTGGAACAGCACGTCGACGCCAACGCGATCCTGCAGGAGACCGTGCGTAATCTGTACGACGGCGTGCCGGTCGAAGAGCTGTATAAGTCGGCGATCCTGGCCGCGCGCGCGCTGATGGAGAAGGATCCGGCGTACAGCCAGGTCACGGCGCGCCTGCTGATGCATACCATCCGCAAGGAAGTGTTCGGCCAGGAAGTCGCGCAGGCCGACGCGCAAGAGCACTACATTGATTATTTCCCGAAATTCATCAAGAAAGGCATCGACGCCGACCTGCTGGACACCAAGCTCGCGCAGTTCGACCTGAAGCAGCTGGCTGCCGCGCTGGTGCCCGAGCGCGACCTGCAGTTCGGCTACCTTGGGCTGCAGACGCTGTATGACCGTTATTTCCTGCATATCCAGGGCACCCGCATCGAGATGCCGCAGGCGTTCTACATGCGCGTTGCGATGGGCCTGGCGCTGAACGAGGTCGACCGTGAGGCGCGTGCGATCGAGTTCTATAACCTGCTGTCGACCTTCGATTTCATGAGCTCGACGCCGACGCTGTTCAATTCGGGCACCCAGCGCTCGCAGCTGTCGTCGTGCTACCTCACCACGGTGTCGGACGATCTGGAAGGCATCTACGAGGCGATCAAGGAAAACGCTCTGCTGGCAAAATTTGCCGGTGGCCTCGGCAACGACTGGACGCCGGTGCGTGCGCTCGGCGCCCATATCAAGGGTACCAACGGCAAGTCGCAGGGCGTGGTGCCGTTCCTGAAAGTGGTCAACGATACGGCCGTGGCAGTCAACCAGGGCGGCAAGCGCAAGGGCGCGGTCTGCGCGTACCTCGAGACCTGGCACATGGACATCGAGGAATTCCTCGACCTGCGCAAGAATACCGGCGACGACCGCCGCCGTACGCATGACATGAACACCGCGAACTGGATTCCGGACCTGTTCATGAAGCGCGTGATGGAAAAGGGCGAATGGACGCTGTTCTCGCCGTCCGATGTGCCGGACCTGCACGACCTGGTCGGCAAGAAGTTCGAGGAAGCGTACCTGCGCTATGAAGCGCGTTGCGCGGCCGGCGAGCTGAAGCTGTTCAAGAAGGTTGCTGCGAACGACCTGTGGCGCAAAATGCTGTCGATGCTGTTCGAGACCGGCCATCCGTGGATCACATTCAAGGATCCGTGCAACATTCGTTCGCCGCAGCAGCATGTCGGCGTCGTCCACAGCTCGAACCTGTGCACCGAGATCACGCTGAACACCAACGATTCCGAGATCGCGGTCTGCAACCTCGGCTCGGTGAACCTGCCGGCACACATGAAGGACGGCCAGCTCGACCATGTGAAGCTGCAGAAGACCGTGCGCACCGCGATGCGCATGCTCGACAACGTGATCGACATCAATTACTACGCAGTCAAGAAAGCGCGTGACTCCAATCTGCGTCATCGCCCGGTCGGCATGGGCATCATGGGCTTCCAGGACTGCCTGCACATGATGCGCGTACCGTACGCGTCGAAGGAAGCGGTCGAGTTTGCCGACCGTTCGATGGAAGCGGTCTGCTACTTTGCCTACATGGCGTCGACCGAGCTGGCCGAAGAGCGCGGCACCTATAGTTCGTATCGTGGCTCGCTGTGGGACCGTGGCATCCTGCCGCAGGATTCGCTGAAGCTGCTGGCCGAAGAGCGCGGCGGCTACCTTGAGGTCGATACGTCCGAGACCATGGACTGGCCGGTGCTGCGCGAGCGCATCAAGCGCTACGGCATGCGCAACTCGAACTGCGTGGCCATCGCGCCGACGGCGACCATCTCGAACATCATCGGGGTGTCCGCGTGCATCGAGCCGACCTATCAGAACCTGTATGTGAAGTCGAACCTGTCGGGCGAATTCACCGAGATCAACGAATACCTGGTGCGTGACCTGAAGGCGCGCGGCCTGTGGGACGAAGTGATGGTCGCCGACCTGAAATATTTCGACGGCAGCCTGGCGCGCATCGACCGTATTCCGCAAGACCTGCGGGACATCTATGCGACGGCATTCGAAGTCGACCCGCGCTGGCTGGTGGAGGCGGCATCGCGCCGCCAGAAATGGATCGATCAGGCGCAATCGCTGAACATCTATATGGCAGGCGCGTCCGGCAAGAAGCTCGACGAGACCTACAAGATGGCCTGGCTGCGCGGCCTGAAGACGACCTATTACCTGCGCACGATCGGTGCGACCCATGCCGAGAAATCGACCACCAAGGCTGGTGCGCTGAATGCGGTCTCGGCCGATATGCCTGCCATGTCTGCAGCGGCGGCAGCGCCGGTAGCTTCGGCACCGGCAGCCGCTGTGGTCGAAGGCGCGGCCTGCTACCTGCGCCCGGGCGACCCCGGCTTCGAGGAGTGCGAGGCCTGCCAGTAAAGCCAGCGACAACCGCCGGCCGGCGATCGACAGGAGGTCGATCAATCCGGCCGGCGGGCGAAGAATTATCCTTATCTACACAAGCAACAAAGGAACACACCATGCTTTCATGGGATGACGAAGCTACTGCGCCGGCCGTGCCGGCAGCCCGTACCGCTCAACCGGTGCCGCGCCTGCAGCCGGTATCGTCGGCATTGCCGTCTGCGCCATTCGCGACGCATGCCGACGCCGCTCTCGACCCTGGCATCCTCGCGCGCCCGGCCACGCAGGCTGACGCAAGCAACCGCGTGAAGGCGGTCGACAAGCGCATCATCAATGGCACCACCGACGTCAACCAGCTCGTGCCATTCAAATACAAGTGGGCATGGGACAAATACCTGGCCGGCTGCGCGAACCACTGGATGCCGCAGGAAATCAATATGCAGCGCGACATCGAGCTGTGGAAGAACCCGAACGGCCTTTCCGAGGACGAGCGCCGTCTGGTCAAGCGCAATCTCGGCTTCTTCGTCACCGCTGACTCGCTGGCGGCAAACAACATCGTGCTTGGCACCTATCGCTTTATCACTGCACCTGAATGCCGACAGTACCTGCTGCGGCAGGCATTCGAAGAGGCGATCCATACGCACGCGTATCAGTACATCGTCGAATCGCTCGGCCTCGACGAAGGCGAGATCTTCAACGCCTACCATGAGGTGGCGTCGATCCGCGACAAGGACGAATTCCTGATTCCGTTCATCGACACGCTGACCAACCCGGAATTCAAGACCGGCACCGTTGAGGCCGACCAGCAATTGCTGAAGTCGCTGATCGTCTTTGCCTGCCTGATGGAAGGCCTGTTCTTCTATGTCGGATTCACGCAGATCCTCGCGCTGGGCCGGCAAAACAAAATGGTCGGTGCGGCGGAGCAGTACCAGTACATCCTGCGCGATGAGTCGATGCACTGTAATTTCGGGATCGATTTGATTAATACAATCAAGCTCGAAAACCCGCATTTGTGGACGCCGTCATTCAAGGAAGAGATAAAAGCGTTGTTTTTGCACGCGGTAGAGTTGGAATATCGCTACGCTGAGGATACAATGCCGCGTGGCGTGCTTGGCCTGAACGCGCCTATGTTCAAAGGCTACCTGCGATTCATTGCGAATCGCCGCGCAACGCAGATTGGTTTGGAGTCGCTGTTCGAGCAGGAAGAGAATCCCTTCCCGTGGATGAGCGAGATGATCGATCTGAAAAAAGAACGCAATTTCTTCGAGACTCGCGTCATCGAGTACCAGACCGGCGGCGCGCTGAGCTGGGATTGAGTTCAACGGTAGCAGCGCATGCGCAGCTACCCGAAGTTTCTACAGGCTGACGGCGTGGCCGGCAGCCTCTGCAGAAAAGCTGAAAGTGGAAAGGCAGAAGCTGTACTTGATGGACAGTACCCGACCTAACCCGACTTTTTTGACTGCGCAGCATTGCCCGACGACGTCAGGCATGGCAGCGTATTCTTCGAAAAAAGACTTCGCCTTCCTGCAACTGGATTCCAACGCCGGCATTGTTGCCGGCGTTTTTTTTGGTCCGCCTGAGCGACGCAGGTAAGCGTGGCGTGAGCGGTCGCTGCCGCAGCGATCGGTACGCCATTCGACGGCTGGACTGAATGGCTGAAGTGCTGCATCGACGAGGAGATGCAGCAGTTCAGCTGGTGCCGCATTCATTAGCGCAAGCAGTATCGAGATGCTTGTGCCGATGAATAATCCGCCCTGGCTTGTTGGCCCGGTCGGGTTTCCCACTTGTACCTGGTGATATCACGTCACGTGAAGGAGAACGAAATGGCAACAGCGAAGAAGAAGCCTGCAGCGAAGAAAAAGCCTGCAGCAGCCAAGAAGCCGGTGGCAAAGAAAGCCGCCGCGAAAAAGCCGGCAGCCAAGAAGGCCGTAGCGAAGAAAGCCGTAGCGAAGAAAGCCGTCGCTAAGAAGCTGGTCGCCAAGAAGGCAGCGGCGAAGAAGACCGTCGCGAAAAAGGCTGTAGCGAAAAAGGTCGTCGCCAAGAAAGCAGTGGCGAAGAAGGCCGTAGCGAAGAAAGCCGTCGCTAAGAAGCCGGTCGCCAAGAAGGCCGTAGCGAAGAAAGCTGTCGCGAAGAAGGCCGTCGTCAAGAAGGCCGCTGCGAAGAAGCCGGCAGCGAAGAAAGCCGTCGCGAAAAAGCCGGTAGCTAAAAAGGCTGCTGCGCCTAAGAAGGCAGCGCCGAAAAAAGCCGCTGCAAAAAAAAAGTCAGTAGCTAAAAAGCCTGCCGCTGCACCGGCGCCGGCTGCCAAGACCGTGCTGAGCCCGGCGGCTGCATGGCCGTTTCCGACCGGCGTGCGTCCGTAAGCGTCTCTGGTTTGGCGGCCTGATTCGTTTCAGGCAAAATCACCGCTGCATGCCCGCGAGGCTGCAGCGGTTTTTTTCGCGCACGGGTTTTTGCCTGTGTCAGCCGTCCGTGTATTTTTCGCTCGTAATTAACGCAGATAAGCGGTGAGTGTGTGATCCATTCTATTTTTAATCTCGTCATCGATACCGCCGCGACCATCGTCGCCGGCCTGCTGTTGGTTCGTTTCTGGATGCAGGCCGTGCGCGTGCGTCCGCCGTTCTCGCTCGGGCAGTTCATTTTTCGGCTGACGGATTGGCTGGTGCTACCTTTGCGCAAAGTGTTGCCGGGCGTCGGCGGATTCGATTGGGCCAGCCTGATTGGCGCGAGCCTGGTGCTGATGACGTCGATGGCGGTACAGCTGGGCGTGCGTTCGGCATTTGCCGTCGATGCATGGCTACTGCTGTCGCTACAATCGCTGGTGCATGCGATCGCTTACGGCTTCATCGGCCTGATCATCATCGAGGTGATCCTGAGCTGGGTGAACCCGAGCGCGCCGATGGCGCCCATCGTGCGCGCGCTGACGGATCCGTTGCTGCGCCCGTTTCGGCGCGTGCTGCCGGCGATCGGCGGCATCGACCTGTCGCCGATGCTCGCCTTTCTGGTGCTGCGTATCCTGGTACTTGTCGTGGACAATCTGATCTACGGCGTTTACTGAGCGCGCCGTAGTCTGTGGGAGCGGCCCCCGTTCAGAAGCGGTAGCCGAATTCCTTTTCGAAACGCTGCTCGATCTGGTCTACCGTGGGTGCATGATTTTGGCCGCCCTGGCTTTCGATCTTCAGCGCGCCCATCAATGACGAAAGACGCCCGATCGTCGCCCAGTCCATGCCACGCGTCAGACCGAACAGCATCCCGGCGCGGAACGCGTCGCCGCAGCCGGTGGGATCGACGACCTGGTCGACCTTGACGACCGGTATATCGATCTTGTCGCCGCCGGTGTAAATCTCTGCCCCCTGCTCGCCGCGCGTGACCACCAGCGCCGATACGCGCGACGCGATGTCTTGCAGAGACCAGCCGGTGCGCTCCGTCAGCAGCTCGGCTTCATAATCGTTGACGGCGACGTACGCGGCCAGCGCAATAAATTCTTTCAGCTCGTCGCCGCTGAACATCGGCAGGCCCTGGCCCGGATCGAAAATGAAGGGAATGCCCAGCGCCGCGCAATCGCGCGCGTGTTCGACCATGCCATCGCGACCGTCCGGTGCAATGATCGCCAGCGTCACCGATCCGGCCTCACTGACCTTGTTGTGGTGCGAGTTCGACATCGCGCCCGGATGGAAGGCGGTGATCTGGTTATTGTCGGCATCGGTCGTGATGAAGGCCTGTGCGGTATACGCGTCGTCATACGAGCGAATGCAACGGCGCTCGATACCGAGCCTGGTCAGCCGGTCGAGATAAGGCGCGCCATCCTGGCCGAGCGTTGCCATGACCAGCGGATCGCCGCCCAGCAGCTTCAGGTTGTAAGCGATATTTCCCGCACAGCCGCCATACTCGCGGCGAATGCCCGGCACCAGGAAAGCGACATTGATCTTGTGCAGCTGGTCTGCCAGCAGCGCTTCAGAGAAGCGGCCATGGAAAGACATGATGGTATCGAAGGCGAGCGAGCCGCAAATCAGGGAAGTCATGGTGTCAGGAACTGCGTGGGTGGTCGGGGAGATCAATGATAAAAAAGCGTCGCATCGAAACCGGTCGGTTGCGTTCCTGTGAGCTCGAACGGAATCCGGATCTCCATTTCAGAACGTGCCGACAGTCCGGCCGGAATATCGTCGGCGCGCAGATATTGCGTCGGCAGGAAGGTCTTGCGCACGAACACTTTGCCGTCGGCGCCTTTGAGCTGCAGATCGATCGATGGCCAGGCCTGCGAAGTCGTACCGCGATTGCGCAGCAGTGCCACCAGCGTCAGGCGCTGCGTCTTGGGCGTCTCGGCAGTCGCGCTTTCCTGGCCGTCAGTGACGGCGGCGGTCGGCTCACTGCTCGCAGAAGCGTTGGGCAACGGTGCAGCATTGAGCTGTGTGCCGTCCAGCGACAGCTGATCGAGATGCATCGGTAGCCGGATCGTGCAGCCTAACTGCGCGCACAGCGTGCGCAGCTGATTGGCTGCCTGCGGTGAGCGCGCGGCGATGTCGTTGCGGAAGTAATAGGCCAGCTGCGCAACCAGCGCAATGGTCAGTACCGGAACGCCTGCCCACAGCAGCAGCCTCCACAAGCGCCGGCTATTCGAGCGCCGCCGGGCTGTCTGCATGAACGCGTCTTCCGGCTGGTTGGTCATGTCGGCGCGCAAGGGCGCAGACTCGGTGGACAACGCGGTGTCGGTTTCCACTACAACCGGCTCGCCCGTACGAGCGGTACCCGCAGTGCCATCGGCGTCGCTGTCAAACTGCACCGGCATCGGCGGTTCTGTCCACGGCTTCGCACGCATATCGGAGATTGCCTGCGACAGTGCATCGAGTTCCGCTTGCATCGATGCGCCGTCGGCAGCGGGCAGGCTGTCGCCCGACGACCCGAAATCGACGGCCGCAATATCGCTGGCGGCGCGCCGCAATGCGTCGGGCTCAGCGGCAGACGCGTCGGCCAGTACCGGCTCCGCGACCGGCGGCATCGACACTCGTGCTGGCTGTCGCGCGGCGCCGGGATGATCGAATTGCTGAGCGATAGCGTCGAAGTCCTGCTGACATACGCCGCAGCGTACCTGGCCGCCTCTCGCGTCGAGTTGTTCCTGCATGACGCGGAATCCGGTATGGCAGTGCGGACAGCGAGTGGCAAACCATTCCATGTTCAGGGCTCCTTTCGGCCAGCCAGCGCAACCCAGCCTTCGCGTTCGGCCCACACCGACATCGCGATGTGGGGTGAATAAGCGGCGATGACCTCGTCAGCCTGTCGTGCGAGCACGCCCGACAGTACCAGCGCACCACCGGCCGCGACCCGGCCGCACAGCATCGGCGCCATCAGTTTCAGCGGCCCGGACAGGATATTCGCGGCGACGATGTCATAGCAAGTCGTTGCACGCTCGCTGCCGAATGCCTCGGGCAGGAACCAGTGAATGTCGTGGCAGCGGTTGCGCTCGCCATTGTCGTGTGCCGATACGATGGCCTGCGGATCGATGTCGACGCCGTCGACGGGTGCGGCGCCGAGTTTACTGGCCAGCATTGCAAGAATGCCGGAACCGCAGCCGTAATCGAGCAGCGACTGGCCGCTCTGTACGTGCTGTTCGAGCCATTCCATGCACAGCCGCGTGGTCGGATGGCTGCCGGTGCCGAATGCCAGGCCGGGGTCGAGCTCCAGCACCAGTGCGCCGGGGTCGGGCGCGTCGTGCCAGCTCGGCACGACCCAGATGTTCTGGCCGATGTGGATAGGATCGAATTGCGACTGGGTGACGCGCACCCAGTCTTGCTCGGCAACGCCGCGCAGCGTGAAGGGCAACGCCTGTGTGATGCCGCACTGCGCGCATGCGTCGCTGACCAGGGCGCCGGCATCGGTGCCGGCGTCGGTCAGCGCGACTACACGACTGTGGTCCCACGCGTGCTCTTCAGGCTCCATGCCGGGCTCGCCAAACAGCGGGCGCTCGGCGTCGGTGCCCTCGTCAGCGTCTTCCACCGACACCGACAGCGCGCCGGCTTCCATCAGCGCATCCGACAACTGCTCGGCATGCTCGCGCGGCACTTCGATGACGATTTCTGTCCAGCTCATGCGGTCACTTTTTGTTGGCGAGCTTTTGCTCAAGGTAATGAATATTGGTGCCGCCCTCGGCGAAGCGGCCGTCCACCATCAGCTCGCGATGCAGTGGTATGTTGGTCTGGATGCCCTCGACCACCATCTCCGACAGCGCGATCTGCATGCGGCGGATCGCCTGCTCGCGGGTTGCGCCGTACGCGATCACCTTGCCCACCATCGAATCATAGTTCGGCGGAACGTAATAGCCTGCATACGCATGCGAATCGACGCGAATGCCCGGGCCGCCTGGCGCGTGCCATGCCTGGATGCGTCCCGGCGACGGTGTGAACTTGAACGGGTCTTCCGCGTTGATGCGGCACTCGATCGCATGGCCTTTGAGCACGATGTCGCGCTGACGGAAGCGCAGCTTCTCGCCGGCCGCGATACGGATCTGCTCCTGCACCAGATCGACGCCGGTGATCATCTCGGTGACCGGATGCTCGACCTGGATACGGGTGTTCATTTCGATGAAATAGAACTCGCCGTTCTCATACAGGAATTCAAACGTGCCTGCGCCGCGATAGCCGATCTTGCGGCAGGCCTCGGCGCAGCGGTCGCCGATCTTCTCGATCAGCTTGCGCGGGATGCCCGGCGCCGGCGCTTCCTCGATCACTTTCTGGTGGCGGCGCTGCATCGAGCAGTCGCGCTCGCCCAGCCAGATCGCGTTCTTGAATTCGTCGGCCAGCACCTGGATCTCCACGTGGCGCGGATTTTCCAGGTACTTCTCCATATAGACTTCCGGGTTGCCGAACGCGGCGCCGGCCTCAGTCTTGGTCATCGTTACGGCATTCAGCAGCGCTGCTTCCGTGTGCACCACGCGCATGCCCCGTCCGCCGCCGCCGCCGGCGGCCTTGATGATCACCGGATAACCAATGCGGCGCGCCGTTTGCACGATGACTTTCGGATCGTCCGGCAACGCGCCGTCCGAGCCGGGCACGCAGGGCACGCCGGCCTTGATCATCGCCTGCTTGGCCGACACTTTATCGCCCATCAGGCGGATCGAGTCGGAGCGCGGGCCGATGAAGACGAAGCCGGACTGCTCGACGCGCTCGGCGAAGTCAGCGTTTTCGGACAGGAAACCGTAGCCCGGGTGAATCGCTTCGGCGTCGGTGACTTCGGCCGCGCTGATAATGGCCGGCATCGACAGATAGCTTTGCGCGGACGGCGCCGGGCCGATACAGACCGATTCATCGGCCAGCTTCACGTATTTCGCTTCGCGATCGGCCTCCGAATGGACGACCACCGTTTTGATGCCCATTTCGCGGCACGCGCGCTGGATGCGCAACGCAATTTCGCCGCGGTTGGCAATGAGGATTTTTTCAAACATGTTGAGGGACGCCGGTAGGAAGTCGCCTGAGGCGGCGGAGGCCACCGCTGCAGGCGCTGCGGATTAACCGATGATGAACAGTGGCTGGCCGTATTCGACCGGCTGCCCGTTCTCGACGAGGATCTGCTTGATCGTGCCGCTCGCGTCGGCGTCGATCTCGTTCAGCAGCTTCATCGCTTCGATGAGGCATACCGTGTCGCCTTCCTTCACGGTCGAACCGATATCCACGAAAGGTGCCGCGCCGGGCGCGGACGCACGATAGAAAGTGCCGACCATCGGCGACTTGACGACATGGCCAGCCGGTGCCGCTTCGGCGGCCGGTGCGGCTGCCGCCGCTGCCGCGGGAGCGGCCATCGGTGCTGCTGCCGGCGCTGCCATGACCTGCGGCGCTGACGGCATCATCACGACCTGGCTTTGCTGTGCCGGGGCGGAAGTCTTCACGATGCGGACCTTGCTCTCGCCTTCGGTGACTTCCAGTTCCGAGATGTCGGATTCAGCCACGAGGTCGATCAGTGTCTTGAGTTTTCTTAGATCCATGGGAGGTCTGCCTGCAAGGTTGATAAATACCGGCGCTGCTGAAGTCCGCTCTATATAGAGCGGATTAATGCAGCCGGCCGGCGGATGTCGGGTACTGCCTAAATTCTGAGCAGTGCGAAGTCAATCGCATGGCGATAGCCATCGATGCCCAGACCACAGATAACGCCTACTGCGAGTTCCGACAGATAAGAGTGGTGGCGGAAGCTCTCGCGCCGATGCACATTCGAAATATGTACTTCGACGAACGGAATCGCGACACCGGCCAGTGCATCGCGCAGCGCGACGCTGGTGTGTGTGAGTCCGCCCGGATTGATCACGATGGCATCCACGCCTTCAGTGCGCGCAGCATGAATGCGGTCGATCAGCTGTCCTTCGTGATTGCTTTGAAAGTGAGCCAGCGCAGCACCTGCGGCCTGCGCCTGTGAAACGGCCGACTGCTCAATCTGAGCGAGCGTGGTCGAACCATAAACATCCGGCTCACGTGTTCCGAGCAGGTTCAGGTTCGGGCCGTTCAGCAGGAGCAGTTTTTTTGCCATCGAATGGGCCACGTTTTGACGAAGAAGCGGCCATTTTCCAGCAAAATGCAGATCAATGGCAAGAGGAAACGCTGGTCAGGCTCATAACGCCGCCAAATCAGCCCGTACTTTTTCCATATCGAGCCGGCCCATGTAGGTTTTGCTGACCTTGCCATCGGCAGTGATCAGCACCGTGAACGGCAGCCCGCCGGCCTCATTGCCGAACTGCTTGGATACCGCCGTGCCTTCCATGCCGCCGACGAGCAGCGGGTAGCTGATCTGATGCTTTTTGGCGAAATCCTGCATATTGCTACGAGAATCTATGCCGATGCCAATGATTTGGAAATTTTTGCCGGCAAAATCTTTTTGCAGCTCGACCAGTTCAGGCATCTCGGATACGCAGGGCGGGCACCAGGTCGCCCAGAAATTCAGCAGAATGGTTTTTCCTTGCCATTCTGATAATTTTTGGGGCTGGCCTTCAAGATCTGCAAACGAAGTCTGCATCAGCGCGCCGACCGCCGTCGCTTCTGGCACGCCGGGTTCGCTGCGTTTTAGTCCGAAATAAGCGCCAATGCCGACAAACAGAACGGCAAAGGCAAATATCGCAAAGATTTTTTTCATTATTCGTCGTTGTCCAGCAGGCGGCGCACCGTGGTCAGATCGGCACGTTCCGGTTGGCGCCGGCTCGTGCCGCGCATATCGTCGAGATCATACAGCGTCAGATGAAATCCTTCTTTTTTCCACAGGAACGATAGCGTTTCGACCGACTCGTTAGGGTGGCGAAAGTGTGGCGTTTCCGTCACTTCGTAATCGATGCCGGCATTTAGCAGAAAAACGGCGACATCTTTCGGGCTATCCACGAACAACTGCAAGTGAATATCCGAATGTTCTGTGGCCGTGCCGTTCAGCACCGCCCCGGTCAGCCACGGGTGAAATTCCGCCAGCCTTTCCATCATTTCCGCAGCGAGCCGGCGCAGATGCTGCAAGTGCTGCACCTGTTCGTCGCCGAAAAACAGCGCTTGATATTCGCGCACCTGGTCTTCGATCTGCGCATTGTCAGGCAAGACGTCGCCGCGCACTTTCTGATTGCCAAGGACGAGCCGGGCAGCTTTGCGCTTGGCCGTGCCATAGTCCGCGCCGTCTTCGGCGATCATGCGCGCCGCGGCGGCCGCGATTTCGGCGCGCAGCAATTCGGCGTCGCCGGGGTAAAAAATAGCCATGGGAAAAAGCTCAGTGGGTCTGCGCCGGCGGTGCAGTCACTGGGCAGTCAGGTTGATCGGTACGCGCGCGAGCCGGTGAAACGGCGAACAGAAACGGGGAAGCGGCGCCGGGGGCGTCAGGTAAAATTCCGCACTTGTCCAAGCGCTTGCGCGACTCAGATTATATGCACATCCACATCCTCGGTATCTGCGGCACCTTCATGGGCGGCCTGGCGGTGCTGGCCAAAGAGGCCGGGCACAAGGTCACTGGCTGCGATGCGAACGTCTATCCGCCCATGAGCACTCAGCTGCGCGCGCAGGGTATCGAGCTGATCGAGGGATTCGGCACCGAGCAGCTGAGCCTTGCGCCGGACCTCTATGTGGTCGGCAATGTCGTCTCGCGCGGCAATCCGCTGATGGAAGCCATCATGGACCGGGGCCTGCCCTATGTGTCCGGCCCGCAGTGGATAGGCGAACACATCCTGCGCGACAAGTGGGTGCTTGCCGTGGCCGGCACCCACGGCAAGACCACCACGTCGTCGATGCTGGCCTGGATACTTGAAGATGCCGGCTACCATCCGGGCTTCCTTATCGGCGGCGTGCCGATGAATTTTGGCATCTCGGCGCGCATTGGCGGCGACGATGGCAAAGGTGGGGCGTTCTTTGTGATCGAGGCCGACGAGTACGACACCGCCTTCTTCGACAAACGCAGCAAATTCGTCCATTACCGACCGCGCACGGCGATCCTGAACAATCTTGAATACGATCATGCCGACATTTTTCCGGATCTGGCTGCGATCGAGACACAGTTCCATCATCTGGTGCGCACGGTGCCCGGCTGCGGGCGGCTCGTGGTGAACGGCGGCGAGGCCGCCCTGGCGCGGGTGATCCGGCGCGGTTGCTGGAGCGATGTTGAATGGTTTGCCGGCGAGGCCGGTGACAGCGGCGACAGCGGCTGGCAAATGGACGAGCATGCCGATGGCAGCTTCGACGTGCGCTTTCAGGGCGCGCCGGTGGGCACCGTGCGCTGGTCGCTGACGGGCCGGCACAATCGCTGGAATGCGGTGGCCGCGATCGCCGCCGCCCGTCATGTAGGCGTGCCGCCGGCACAGGCGATCTTGTCGCTGGCGTCGTTCGAAAATGTGAAGCGGCGTATGGAAACGCGTGGCGTTGCGCATGGCGTGACCGTGATCGACGACTTCGCGCATCACCCGACCGCGATTGCGACCACGGTGGCCGGCCTGCGTAAAAAAGTCGGCGGCGCGCGCATCCTGGCGGTGCTGGAGCCTCGGTCGAACACCATGAAGCTGGGCACGATGAAAGACGCACTGCCGGGCAGCCTGACCGAAGCCGACCTGATATTCGGCTACGGTGCGAAGGGTAGCGGCAAGGACGCCCTGGGCTGGGACCTGGGCGCTGCACTGGCGCCGCTGGGTGAACGCGCGCGCGCGTTCGATGAGTTGCCCGCGCTGGTCGATGCGGTGACGGCGGCCGCGCGACCGGGCGACTCGGTGCTGGTGATGAGCAACGGCGGCTTCGGCGGCGTGCACCAGAAGCTGCTCGACGCGCTGGCGGCGAAGTCCTAGCGCCTTGCGTACCGTTCTCTATCTGCACGGGTTTCGCTCGTCGCCGGCGTCGTTCAAGGCGCAGCGGCTGCACGCACATTTTTTACAGCGCGGCGCGCAAGACCGCTTTGTCTGTCCGCAGCTGCCGCCTTCACCTGCGCAGGCGATGCGTCTGATCCGCACACAGGTCGCCGCACTGGCCGGCGAGGCAGCGGACAATGTAGCGAACAATGCGGCTGAAAAGCGGCTGGCGGTCGTTGGTTCGTCCCTGGGCGGATTCTATGCGACGGCGATTGCCGAAGAGACGGGCTGCCGCGCCGTGCTGATCAATCCGGCAATCTGGCCGGCGCGCGACCTGACCCACTATATCGGCGAGCAGCAGGCCTGGCATTCCGATGAGCGCTTCTGGTTCCGGCCTGAGTACATCGACGAACTCCAGCAGTTGACGGTGGCGCGCATCAGCCTTCCGCAGCGTTACTTGTTACTGGCGGCCACCGGCGATGAAGTGCTCGACTGGCGCGAAATGACGGCGCGCTATCCCGGCGCCCACCAGCACGTGATCGAAGGCAGCGACCACGGGCTATCCGATTTTGACGACTACCTCGACGAGGTGGTCAGATTTTGTGAAGAAGAATGAATTTATTTTTTGAAGAATCCGGCGATTTCAAGGTCGGTGCGGTGCTGAGCCAGCAGGGCGAAGCCTTCCAGGTGGAGACGCCCACAGGCAAGCGCACCAAGGTGCGCGCGCGCGACGTGCTGCTGCAGTTCGACTCCCCGTCGGCCGGCGACATGATCGCCAGCGCGAACCGGCTGGCCGAGGAGATTGACGTCGCCTTTCTGTGGGAAGTGGCGGGCGAGGACGAGTTCGGCTTCGCCGATCTGGGCAGCGAGTATTTCGGCCACGTGCCCAAGCCCGACGAGGCTGCTGGCCTGTTGCTGAAGATTGCCGCCTCGCCGATCTATTTCCATAAAAAGGGCAAGGGCCGTTACAAGGCAGCTCCGGCGGCGACCTTGCAGGCGGCGCTGGCCGGCATCGAGAAAAAGCGGCTGCAGGCCGAACAACAGGCGGCGATGGCCGAAGAACTGAAGGCCGGCCGGTTGCCCGACACGATCCGCGCAGCCGTGCGCCAGTTGCTCTACCGGCCCGACAAGAACAGCCTGGAATTCAAGGCGCTCGACGCGGCCTGCGCCGACCTGCAGACCACGCCGGCACGCCTGTTGTTGTCGGTCGGTGCGATCACGTCGGCGAAAGAGCTGCACCTGTCGCGCTTCCTGACCGAGCATTTCCCGCGCGGCACCGGGTTCCCGGCGATCGCACTGCCGCCGCTGCCCGAGCTGCCGGTGGCCGATGTGCAGGCGTTTTCGATCGACGATGTGACCACTACCGAGATCGACGATGCGCTGTCGGTGCAGCGGCTGCCCGACGGCCTGCTGAAGGTCGGCATCCATATCGCTGCGCCAGCGCTCGGCATTGCGCGCGGCGATGCGATCGATGCGATCGCGCGCGACCGCATGAGCACTGTCTATATGCCGGGCGACAAGATCACCATGCTGCCGGATGAACTGGTCGACCATTTCACGCTGGCCGAGGGGGCGCCGCGCCCGGCGCTGTCGCTCTATGCAACGCTCGACCCGTCCGACTGGACGGTGGTGTCGACGCACACCGTCGCTGAAAATGTCACCATCGCATCCAACCTGCGTCATAACGACCTCGACGAGCAAGTGACCGAAGAGACGCTGGCCGCCGGCAGCGGCGACTACCGTCACAAGGAAGAGATCGGGCTGTTATGGCAATGGGCGCAGGCACTGGAAGCCGGCCGCATGGCCAAGCGCGCGGCCTTTGGCCTCAGGCCCGAGCAGAACAACCGCGTCGACTTCAATTTTTATGTCGATGACGATGTCGTTACGATCACACGCCGCAAGCGCGGCGCGCCGCTGGACAAGATCGTCGCCGAGCTGATGATCTTTGCCAACAGTACTTGGGGCAAGCTGCTGCATGACCATGGCGTGCCCGGTATCTATCGCGCGCAGGGGGGCGGACAAGGCTGGGCCACGCGCATGCAGGTGCGCATGCTGACGCACGCCGCGCCGCACCAGGGGCTGGGCGTCGATCAATATGCGTGGAGCACGTCGCCGCTGAGGCGCTATACCGATCTGGTGAACCAGTGGCAGATCCTCGCTTGCGTGAAAGGCGGCGTCACTGCGCCACTGGTGGCGCCGTTCAAGCCCAAAGATGCCGATCTCTTCGCCATTGTGTCGGCCTTCGACAGCGCGTATTCGGCGTATGCCGACTTCCAGGCCACGATGGAGCGCTACTGGTGCCTGCGCTGGCTCGCGCAGCAAGACGTCCGCCATGTGGAGGCGGTGCTGCTCAAGGACGAATTGCTGAGGCTGGCGGAGATTCCGCTGGTGATCCCGATGACGGGAGTCCGGCATCCGCGCGGCACCCAGCTGAAGCTCGAACTGATCGACTGGGATGACGTCGACCTGACCATACAGGCGCGCGTGCTCGAGGTGACGACGGTGTCACCGGCGCTGGCCGACGAGATCGAACTGGAAGAGGCCGACGCCGCCGACGAGGCCGAACAGGCCGCCGAGCAGACGGCCGCGCAGGCCGACGACGCCTTGTCCGAGTCTGCTACCGGCACGGCTGCTGAGGCCGCGGACAACGACCAGGCCGGGTCGGGCGAAGAGGGCGCCGGAGACCAGCCAGCGTGATGCGCGTGGCCGCCAGCGACCGGCAGTTGATGGCCATCGCGGTCATCGTTTCGCTGCTGGTACATGCGGCCTGTCTTGCGATCCGGTTCGTGCCGCCGCCTGCGGGCCGTGCACTGCCTTTCGACAGTCGTTTACCGGTGATCCTGGTGAATGCCCGCAATACCAACCAGCCTTTGGTCGCCGAAGCGCTGGCACAAGCCAGCCTCGACGGTGGAGGGCAGGCGGATACAGGGCGCGCACGTTCGCCGCTGCGCGACCTCGGCAGGACGGCCGAGGGACAGCTGGCCGAGGCGCAGCGACAGCGCGTGGCCGAACTCGAGCGGCAGCAGCAGCGGCTGTTTCATCTGCTCCGGCAAAGCCTGACCGGCGTCGCTGACGGCGATGCGAAGGCTGCGCCGGACGTTCGTGATCCGGCGGCTGTCAACGCCGCGGCCACGCTGGCAAGGCGGCAGGCCGAGCTGGCCCGCGAGATCGTCGACTACAACGCGCGGCCCATCAAGCGCCAGCTGACCCCCAGTACGCGCGAAGTGCCTTACGCGCTGTATTACACTGCGCTGCGAAAAAAAATCGAGGAGACCGGCACACGGTATTTCCCGCAGAGCGGCAGTACGAAGATCTACGGCGAACTCGTCATCAGCATTCCGGTCGCGCAGGACGGATTTTTGTATGACGCCGAAGGCGGGCCGCGCATCGAACGCAGCTCCGGTAATCCGGCGCTGGATGCGGCAGCGCTGGCGATCGTGCGCCGCGCCGCGCCCTTTGGCCGGCTGCCTGCCTATGCCGCGCCGTCCGGCGACGGCCGCGCTGAGGTATGGGAAGTCCTGGCCCGATTTTCTTTCACTCGCGAACAGCAACTGCATACTCAACCTTTGGCCGAGGGCAAAGAATGACCGACCGTTATGTCGTGATCGGTAATCCGATCGCGCACAGCAAATCGCCGCAGATCCACGCGCGCTTCGCGCAACAGACCGCGCAGGACATCGTCTACGACCGGCTGTTGGCGCCACTGGACGCTTTCGATGTCACCGTGCGCGGCTTTATCGAGGCCGGCGGCCGCGGCGCCAACGTCACCGTGCCCTTCAAGCTGGAGGCCTTTGCGCTGGCCGGCGAGCGCAGCCCGCGCGCGCAGGCCGCCGGTGCCGTCAATACACTGCGCTTCGATGACGGGCGCATTTTCGGCGACAACACCGATGGCGTGGGGCTGGTGCGCGATATTGCCGTCAATGCCGGCATCAGCATTGCCGGCGCACGCGTGCTGCTGTTGGGCGCCGGCGGCGCGGCGCGCGGCGTGATCCTGCCGCTGCTGGAGCAGCAGCCAGCGCAGATCACGATTGCGAACCGCACGCTGGCCAGGGCCGACGAACTGGTCGCGCAGTTTGCGCACGCCGGCGGCACGCTGACCAGTGCGCAGTTCCATGAGCTGTCGGGCACGTTCGATATCGTGATCAACGCCACCTCGGCCAGTCTGTCGGCCGAATTGCCGCCAGTGCCGGCATCGACCTTCTCGGCCGCGACCTTCGCGTACGACATGATGTACGGCGCCGCGCCGACCGTCTTCATGCAGATGGCGGCAACCCGGGGGGCGCGCGTCTGCGACGGCCTTGGCATGCTGGTCGAGCAGGCCGCCGAGGCTTTCCTGGTCTGGCGCGGCGTGCGGCCCGATACCGCGCCCGTGCGCCAATGGCTGCGGGAGCAGCTGTGAGCCGGCGCCGCCGATTTCTGTGGTGGATCGTCGGCATACCGCTGGCGCTGGTACTGCTGCTGCAGTGCTGGTATTTCCTCCACATTTGCTGGTGGATCAATGCCAACCCGACGTCGACCGCGTTCATGCGCGAACAGCTGGTGAAGCTGCAGGAGAAAAATCCGAAGGCCACGCTGAAGCATCAGTGGGTACCGTATGACCGCATCTCCAATAACCTGAAGCGCGCCATCATCGCGTCTGAAGATGCGAACTTTGCCGAGCATGAGGGCGTGGACTGGGCCGCGCTGCAAAAGGCCTACGAAAAGAATGCAAAAAAGGGCAAGGTCGTGCGCGGCGGCTCGACCATCACTCAGCAGTTGGCAAAGAACCTGTTCCTGTCCGGCGAGCGCAGCTATCTGCGCAAAGGGCAGGAGATGGTGATCACCTTCATGCTCGAGGCGATGATGGACAAGCGGCGCATCTTCGAGATCTATCTGAATGTGGTCGAGTGGGGCAACGGCGTGTTCGGCTGCGAGGCGGCGTCGCGGAAGTATTTCGGCAAGCCGGCTGCGGCACTCGGACCGGAAGAAGCGGCACGGCTGGCGGTGATGCTGCCTAATCCGCGCTTCTTCGGCCGCCACCTCGATTCGAATTATCTGGCGCGCCGCTCCGCACTGATCCTGATTCGAATGAACAGCGCCGAGCTGCCATGACCGGTTGTGTACAACCGGCGTGCGCAGGCGCGTCAATCCTTGCCTGCCGCTGCGCAAAAAAAGTACACTCTCGGTGTTTTGAACAACGGAGACACCCCTTGGGCAGTCCCACCTCACCTTATCGACCGTCGGCCGACGGCTCCTCTGCAAGCTGACGCTGCATTTCAGCGCCCGCTTGCCGGACCGATCGGCGGCAAGCGGGTGTACGGCCACTGGCCGCGCTCCCTGACATGTAATGAATTGCCATCTGCGTGCGCCAGCGCCGCAGGTATGCCGCATAGTTGCGGCCGGGAGAGCTGATGATCAATGTATTTGTGCTGCAGAACGGGCGGCTCAGCCAGGTCAATATCGAGACGCGCGCCGATCTCGAGCGCACGTCACCGGTTTGGGTCGACCTCACCGATCCCAGCGACGAAGAGCGCGACTGGCTGCGCAGCATTTACGGCGTGACCTTGCCGGATGAAGACGATGTCAAGGACATCGAGGCGTCTGCGCGCTATTACGAAGCCGACAACGGTGACCTGCACCTGCGCTCCGATTTCCTGCTCGAGGAAGACGAAGGCGAGTCGCGCGTGGTGACGGTCGCGTTCATCCTTGCCAAGAACATGCTGTTCTCGATGCACAGCGACGACCTGCCGGTGTTCCGGCTGGTGCGCATGCGCGCGCGCTCGCGGCCCGGCTCGATCGGCGACTTCAAGGACGTGCTGCTCGACCTGTACGCAACTGACGTCGAATATTCGGCCGATGCGCTCGAGGGCATTTACCAGAACCTTGAGGAAGTCAGCCGCAGCGTGCTGCAGAAAGAATTCAGCGATGCCGATGCGGCCGAGTCGCTGTCGGCCATGGCACGCGAGGAAGACTTGAACGGCCGCATCCGCCGCAACATGATGGACACGCGCCGTGCAGTCAGCTTCCTGATGCGCGGCCGCCTGCTCAATTCCGACCAGTTCGACGATGCGCGGCAGATCCTGCGCGATATCGAATCGCTCGACGGCCACACCGCGTTCCTGTTCGAAAAGATTAACTTCCTGATGGATGCCACCGTCGGCTTCATCAACATCAACCAGAACAAGATCATCAAGATCTTCTCGGTCGCGTCGGTCGCCTTCCTGCCGCCAACGCTGATTGCCAGTATCTACGGCATGAACTTCCGGGTGCTGCCGGAGCTGGACTGGTCGCTCGGCTATCCGTTTGCGCTGGCGCTGATGCTGGCCAGCGCCGTCACCCCGTTCTGGTACTTCAGGCGGCGCGGCTGGCTGAAATGAATAAAGGCGTGCACTGCACGCCTTTATTCATTGGGGAGGCTGCAGCTCGCTCGTTCAGCTGCTGAGCTTGGCAAACGCTGCGCGCGCCGCGGCAATCGTCTCGTCGATCACCGCGTCGGTATGCATCGCCGACACGAAGCCAGCTTCGAAGGCGGACGGCGCCAGGTACACGCCGGCGTCCAGCATCGCATGGAAGAAGCGGTTGAAACGCTCTTTGTCGCAGCCCATCATCTGCGCATAATTTTCCGGCAGCTGTGCGGTGAAATACAGGCCGAACATGCCGCCGACTGCGTCCGCGCAGAAGGCCTCGCCGGCCTCGCGCGCCGCTGCCGAGAGGCCGTCGACCAGCTTTTTCGTCTGCGCGCCGAGGTGCTCGTAAAAGCCCGGCTGCTGGATGATCTTCAGGGTGCTCATGCCCGCGGCCACCGCGACCGGATTGCCCGATAGCGTGCCGGCCTGATACACCGGGCCGAGCGGCGCCAGATGCGTCATCAGATCGGCGCGGCCGCCGAAGGCCGCCACCGGCAGGCCGCCGCCGATCACCTTGCCCAGCACCGTCATGTCCGGACGAATGCCATACAGCGCCTGCGCGCCGCCGAGCGCGACGCGGAAGCCCGACATCACTTCGTCGAACATCAGGACCGCGCCGTACTGCGTGCACAGGCTGCGCATGGTCTGCAGGAACTCCGGGGTCGCGCGCAGCAGGTTCATGTTGCCTGCGACTGGCTCGACGATGACGGCCGCGATGCGGTCGCCCATCTTGCCGAATACCTCGGCCAGCTGCGCGCTGTCGTTATAGTCGAGCACCATCGTGTGCTTCGCGAAATCCTCGGGCACGCCCGACGAGGTCGGATTGCCGAAGGTGAGCAGGCCGCTGCCGGCCTTCACCAGCATCGAATCGGCGTGGCCGTGATAGCAACCTTCGAACTTGATCACCAGGTCGCGTCCGGTAGCGCCTCGCGCGACCCGCAGCGCGCTCATCACGGCCTCGGTGCCGGACGATACCAGGCGCACCTGCTCGATCGACGGCACCAGTTTGCAGATCTCTTCGGCCATCAGGATCTCGCCCTCGGTCGGCGCGCCGAACGAGAGTCCGTTCGCTGCCGCTGCCTGCACCGCGCGGATCACGTCCGGGTGTGCATGGCCGACAATGGCCGGGCCCCAGGAACCGATGTAATCAATGTAGCGTTTGCCGTCCGCATCCCAGAAATGCGGGCCGTCGGCGCGCGTGATGAAGCGCGGCGTCCCGCCGACCGAACGGAAGGCGCGCACCGGTGAGTTGACGCCGCCGGGCGTGCTGCGCTGTGCGCGGGCGAATAGGGTATCGTTGTTGGACACGGGGACCTCTCTTGTCTCTGCAGTCTCAGGATAAAGGTTCAGGATGGGGCATTGCCTTTGTCGCCGCCGCCTTCGGGCTCGCGCGCCCAGAAATAGCGGTCGGGCACCAGCTTGCCCATCCCCAGGCGCTGTGCATTGCCGAGCGCCGCATTGGTAAATTCTGCCGCTTCGGCGACCGCTTCCGGCACGTCCAGCCCGTTGGCGAGCATGGCCGTGATGGTCGCCGACAGCGTGTTGCCGGCGCCGATGAAGGGGCCGGCCTGGCGCTGCCAGCTGTCCTTGCGCACCAGGCCGTCGCTGCCGAAGAGTGCATTCGCGACATCGTGCGCGTCGCCCGGCATGCCGGTGACGAACACGAATTCGCAGCCGAACTCGACCAGCTGCATCGCATCGACGTCCAGCATGTCGTCGTCGCTGGCGTCGCGCCAGGTTTCGGCCAGCCTCGCCAGCTCGTCGGCAGAGACCTGTAGCAGCGTGGTCTGTGGCACCAGCAGTTCGCGCAGCGCCAGCAGCAGTTCTTCGTCGACATCCTGCTCGGGCAGGGTGGTCGCGAAAGGATCGAGCACCAGCGGGATTTCCGGATAATCGGAGACAATCTCGGCAATGACCGAAATCGTTTCGATATTGCCGACATAGCCGACCTTGAGCGCTGCCACCGGCATGTCCTCGAGCAGCGTGCGTGCCTGGTCGGACACCCATTCGGGATCGATGGTCTGCAGATCTTCCGTGCCGGTGGTATCGCCAATCGACACGGCAGTGAGCACCGACAGGCCATGACAGCCCATCGCTGCAAATGCGGCAAGATCCGCCTGGATGCCGATCGCACCGACCGGATCGGCAATGCCGAAGGTCAGGACGAGCGGGGAAGTTTGGTTTTGCACAGGGAAAGCATTAAGATAGCCGGCTGTGCATTTTACTTTAAGGGCTGTACCGTGAGTGACAACAAGACAACCGGACAAGAATTCAAGACCTGGATGTGCCTGATCTGCGGCTGGGTTTATGACGAGGAAGCCGGCTTGCCGGAAGAGGGCATCGCCCCGGGCACGCGCTGGGAAGACGTGCCGATGAACTGGACCTGTCCTGAGTGCGGCGCACGCAAGGAAGATTTTGAAATGGTCGCCATCTGACGCACTGGCCGGTATCAAGACCTTCGCCTGCGCGGGCGAGCAGCATCGCACGCATTCCCGACTTGCAGGCATTCCGGCACGGCGTCACCGTTAACGGCTGAACTGCCTGTCGTCTGACACGGATCCGGTCGGATCCGTGTTGTTCATCTCCCCACGTCGCTCCCCGGCCCAGGCTGGCGACCATGTCCATCAGCGCGAGCGTCTACCGATTGAATTGATCGACATCCGAATTCTTCACGGATCGCGTTCCGAAGGCTGCGATTTGCGCCAAGCGCGGCGCGTGCACTGCAGCCATCGCCGAACTGTCGCCAAAACACCGACGCGACACAAAGTTTGATCTTTCGTCGTTTTAACAAGTTGCCATTTTTGTTACATTGCGCGCCGTTGCGTGACTTCGTTCAACGGGTGCGGCGATGGCGACTTCGCAAATCGGTTCGGAAATTTTGGTCATCGATGACAGCAGCACGATACGTCGCTCTGCTGAAATCTTTCTGTCGCAGGCCGGCCATCCGGTGATTCTCGCCGTCGATGGCTTTGCGGCATTGTCCGTCATCGCCGAGCGCCGTCCTGCGCTGATCTTTTGCGACATCCTGATGCCGCGGCTCGATGGCTTCCAGACCTGTGCGCTGATCCGCGCCAGCCGGCTCAGTACGCAGATACCGGTGATCATGCTGTCGTCGCGCGACGGCCTGTTCGACCGCGCGCGTGGCCTGCTTGCCGGCGCCACCGCCTACCTCACCAAACCTTTCACCAAGGACAGCCTGCTGAAGGCAGTGCGCGATCACGCACTGACCTCCGACGCTGCTGTCCATTGCCAGCCACCGATGACCACAGCGGACCTCTCATGACCATCAAGCACATTCTCGTCGTCGACGATTCGCCGACTGAGCGCCAGTTCCTGTCGGAGCTGCTGTCGCGGCACGGCTATTCGGTCAGTACGGCAGATAGTGCCGAGTCGGCGTTCCGGCTGGCCCGGGAGACTCGGCCGCAGCTGATCCTGATGGATGTCGTGATGCCGGGCCAGAACGGCTTCCAGGCCACGCGTGAGCTGTCGCGCGATCCGGCGTTCGGCGGTGTGCCGGTGATTATCTGCAGCAGTAAACACCAAGAGACCGATCGCATCTGGGGACTGCGGCAGGGGGCGCGCGACTACCTGGTCAAGCCGGTCGACCCGGAACTGCTGTTACAGCGCGTTGCCGCATTGTCCCGTACGGCGATCTGAACCTCGCATGGGGACGGCGATATCTGCGCGCCATGCCGGGCTGCGCGATTTTCAGCAACACCTCGCACGCCGGCTGCAGGCCGCTGCGAACCTGCACGGCACGACGCAGGATTGCGTCGCCGCATCGACGGTCACGCGACGCTGGCTGTTCGACCTCGCGTGCGCGGCCGAGGTGATCACGGTACCGACACTCGCAGCCGTGCCCTTCACCCTCGCCTGGTATCTCGGGCTGATCAGCCATCGCGGCGAACTGACCGGCGTGATCGATCTCGATGGACTGACCGGCGCGCCGGTGACGCCGTGGGCAGACACCGACCGGCTGCTGGTGCTGTCGCCGGCATTGCCGTTGCGCTGCGCGATCCGCGTATCCCAGCTGACCGGCATCGTCGATCGCACCGCCTTGCATGCCGCACCGCGCGACCCTCAGTTGCCCGGCTGGTCGCCAATGAGCTACGACGAGGATGACGGCGTTCGCCGCGCATGGGTCGACCTCGATGCGCTGATGCGCGATCCCGCTTTCATCGACATCGGCTGGCGCTGATGCACGATCCATTCACCGTTACCGGAGCCTTTCATGCAACCAGACCAACGCCATGACCCGATGGCAGCGCCCGAGGCGCCGCGCTTTGCCTGGCTTGCGCGTCTGCGTGCTGCTCGCGGCGCGCGGCTGCCGTCGTGGCCAGACCGCTGGTCGCTGCCGCTGGCGCTACGGACGTTACAGGCCCTGCTGGCCTTGGCCTTGCTGTCGCTGGCCGTGCTGGCGTGGCTGTACGCCGATACGACGGTGACGGCAGCGCTGAAGACCCAGATAGCCGGCGAGCTCGTGATGCATTCGCAGCGCCTCGGCAAGGCCGCGCCGAACGCCATCCAGGGTAATCGCGATGCCTTTCGCCAGCTCGAGCACAGCCGTGCCGAGATCAACCGTGCGCTTGACGTGCTGGCCGCCGGCGGCGACTGGGCCGGGCGGCCGCTGCCGTCGGCCGATGAGGATCTGTTGCAGCGGATCGACGCTATCCGACGCGCATGGCAGCGCTCAGACCAGTCGGCCGGCCAGATCCTCGCGCTCGAAAAGCAGCTGACCGGCTTTCGCGGCACGCTGAAGACACTGAACACGCTCAATCCGATGCTGCTCGAGCTGGCCGAGCAGGTGGCGACACTGTCGGCGAACAATGGCGCGTCGCCACGCGAAGTGGCGGCCGCCGGCCAGCTGGTGATGCTGACGCAGCGGCTGGGCAAGAGTGCCAATGAATTTCTGACGCCTGACGGCATCAACCAGGACACGGCGTTCCTGCTCGGGCGCGACGCCAACACCTTTCAGGACATCATCAATGCCTTCATCAACGGCAGCGCGGTGCTCAGGTTGCCGCCGATCGCGAACGCCGATGCGCGCGCGCGGCTGATCGAGCTGCAGACGGCGTTCTTGCGCTATCAGCGCGAGCTGTCCGGCATCCTCGGCAACCTGAAGCAATTCATCGCGGCCAAGGACGCCGAGCGCCGCATCTTCGACGACAACGAGGCGCTGCGCGAAAGCCTGCTCGCGCTGCAAGAGGACAGCCGCGCCGACGAGAGCGGCGGCTGGATGCGCTGGGCATTGGC
>JACCDQ011613890.1_pt1 | contig 38430 bp, 30 predicted proteins | sample 7446031 | NCBI WGS metagenome assembly JACCDQ01 (sample SAMN15323442, study PRJNA562643) | freshwater metagenome | isolation source: river surface water | place: USA:Blue River Watershed | collected 2017-08-17 | reverse complement strand
CGGATGTTCTTCGATGAGAGCCAGGTGATGATGGGCCAGCTCGGCGGCATGTAGAACGGGGACCGCGCGCGCAAGCCGACGCTCGTCGAGTACGGCTTCCGGCTACCGTCGGCGCTCGACAACCGCCCGCTGAAGTTCGAGGAGTTCGAAACCAAGATGCGCCAGTGCGTGTTTGTGTCTGCCACACCGGCCGACTACGAAAAGCAGCACGCCGGGCAGGTGGTGGAACAGGTGGTGCGCCCCACCGGGCTGGTGGACCCGGAAGTGGAGGTTCGCCCCGCCGTGCACCAGGTGGACGACGTGTTGCAGGAAATCCGCGTCCGGGTGGAGCAAAACGAACGGGTGTTGATCACCACGCTGACCAAACGCATGGCCGAGCAGCTGACCGACTATTTGACGGAAAACGGCGTGAAAGTGCGCTACCTGCACAGCGATGTGGACACGGTGGAACGGGTCGAAATTTTGCGTGACCTGCGCCTGGGCACTTTTGACGTACTGGTCGGCATCAACCTGCTGCGCGAGGGGCTGGACATCCCCGAGGTGTCGCTGGTGGCGATTCTGGACGCCGACAAAGAAGGTTTTCTGCGTTCCGAGCGTTCCCTGATCCAGACCATAGGCCGGGCGGCACGCAACCTCAATGGCCGGGCCATTTTGTACGCCGACCGCATCACCGATTCCATGAAGCGCGCCATCGGTGAAACCGAACGCCGCCGCAACAAGCAAATCGCGTTCAACGAGGCCCACGGCATCACCCCGCGCGGCGTGGTCAAACGCATCAAGGATCTGATCGACGGTGTTTACAGCGAAAAAGCGGGCGAGGAGGCCAAGAAACTGGAACAGGCCCGCGCGCACCTGGCTGAAATCGAGGACATGAGCGAAAAAGACCTGGCCAAGGAAATCAAACGGCTGGAAAAACAGATGCTGGAGCACGCCAAGAACCTGGAATTCGAGCAGGCGGCGCGCGTGCGCGACCAACTGGCCCGGTTGAAAGACCAGGTGCTGGGCGCCCACGGCACCGACAATGTGGTGATTTTGCGTCCCGCCGCCTGATTTTTTGGCTTTGCCTCCCCCATACAGGGGAGGCTGGGCGGTCGAAAATTCACCGAGAATGGTTGAATGACCGATGTTGTACGCATCTACCTGATCGAAGACGATCGCACGGTTCTTCATTTTGTGGAGGAATCCTTGCGCACGCGCCCTCAGTGGCGGTTGGTGGGTGAGTCATCCACCTATGCACACGCCAGTGTGGTAGCCCCCCACAGCTTGGCCGACGTGTTTTTGGTGGATTTGGGTTTGCCCGACGGGCGGGGCGAGGATTTGCTGCGCTTGCTCTCGGTGGCCCGCCCAGATGCCGAACTGCTGGTGTTTACCGTGTTCGGTGACGAAACCCGCTTGATCAATGCCTTGCAGTCCGGGGCCACGGGTTACGTGCTCAAAGGTTGCAGTGGCCAGGAACTGGTCGATGCGATCGAACAAGTCCGAGAGGGTGGGGCGCCCATTTCCCCCTTGTTGGCCCGCATGCTGTTGAAGCAGTTCCGCAGCCCCGTGCTTTCGGCCCCGGGCCTGGGACAGGTGGAACTGTCTGAGCGGGAGGTGGATGTGCTCAAACTGGTGGCCCAGGGGTATGTGAACAAAGAAATTGGCAACCGTCTGGGCATAGGGGTGGCCACGGTCAGCACCCATATCAAAAACCTGTACCGCAAACTGGCGGTGCACACGCGCGTGCAGGTGGTAAAGGTGGCACAAGAGCGGGGCTTGATTTGACACCCGGCAAGGCTGCCGTTGCGGTGGGCGGTGGGCAGCCGGTTGTTCAAAGGGCGAATGCCTGGGCGGCGTGGTTGCCTTCCTATGTGTGGTTGGCACTGCTGCTGGCTGCGTTGCTGGTGGGCTTGTTTCTGGTGTCATCCCCCGGGGCCGTAAGCGGTGCCCATACCGTGCGAACGGCCCTGATTGGGTTGCCCGATGCGCCCAACGTCGCCTTGCGCAGGGTGGTATTGCCGCACATTCTGGACGACGAAGCCCCCGCCTGGCGCCAGCGTGTGGACTACACCATTGCCTGGCCCGAAGGCCTGACCTACGCCCACCCCGATTCGGCCCAGATGGCGGTGCTGCTGCCGCGGGTGGGCACACGTTATCGGTTGCTGCTCAACGGTGTTGAGGTGCACCAGGTGGGTTGGCGTGCCCCCCAAGAGCAAACGGTGAATTCCGCCTGGCTGCCCTATCTGGTGGCGCTGCCCGGCCCCTTGCTCAAAACACAGCCACCCGACAACCTGCTGACCCTGGAGGTGCAGGGCCAGTTGTTGGAGCGCAGCGGTGTGTGGCCACTGCAAATTGGCCCCTACGACCAACTGCAAGCCCGGTACGACGTGCTGTTCGGCTGGCAAGTGACTGGCACCTGGATGATGGCCATGGCCAGTGTGCTGATGGCGCTGATGGCCTGGTTCATGTGGTGGTATTTGCGCGAACGATTGTTTGCCTTGCTGGTGGCCATGCTGGTGGCGCATTTTGTGCGCCTGGTGTTGTCAGCGATGGTGCAGCCCCACATGGCGTACGAGGTTTATTTCTTGCTGCACCGGATTTCGTTCACCCTGTACTGCGGCTTCTTGTACCTGTTCATTGAACACTTGTTTGGCTACCGCATACAAACCGGGCGCAGGCTTTCGTATGCCGTGCTGTTGATCGGCCCGCTGTGGATAGGCTTGACCCTGGCCCTGCAGAACTACAACCTCTACCGCATCTGGGCAGGTGTGTTGGCCGCTGTAGGGCTGTTGATGCTGGTGCAGGTGCTGTACCGGTCCCGGGCTGGGTTTCGCATGGATGCCGACAAAAAAACCGTGATGGTGGTGGCGGTGTTCACCTTGTGCACGGGTTTGCGTGATTTTGCAGTGGTGCAGCTTAATTTCCCCGGGGATGCGGACTTGCGCTGGATGGCATTGGGCAGCCTTGCATTGATGTTCACGTTTGGGTGGATATTGGTCAAGAAATCGATCCATGCGGTCAACGAGGTGCAGCGCCTGAACGAAACACTGGCCCGACGTGTGATGGCCCGGGAGAACGAGCTGATACAGGCCTTTGATCAATTGTCTTTGTCGGAAAAGCAAAGAACGCTGGAAGGCGAGCGCCGTCGCCTGATGCGGGACATGCACGACGGCCTGGGCAGCCAATTGGTGCAAGCCTTGAACGCGGTGCGCAGCGGCGAACGCTTGGCCTCGCACCATGTGGCCGACATGCTGCAGCACGCCTTGGAAGAACTGCGCATGACGCTGGATTCGCTGGAACCCATGGATGGCGATTTGCCCACCATTCTGGGAACACTGCGGCGGCGCATATCGCCAGCGTTGGAGGCAGCTGGCATTGACCTGAACTGGCAAGTGCAGGAGGTGCCAGTACTGCAACAGCTGGATTCTCGGGGCGTGATGCACCTGTTCCGTTGCCTGCAGGAAATCTTTGCCAACGTGATCAAGCACGCCCACGCCCACACCGTAACGGTGCGAACCTGGCAAGAAGGCAACACCGTCTACCTGGGCATTCAAGACGATGGATTGGGCATGTCCCAATCCCGGGGCGATTCCATTTCTGGCGGAAGAGGGTTGGGCAACATCCAGGTGCGAGCCACCAAAATGGGCGCTCAAGTGGCCTTTACGTCGGCCAAGCCGGGCACTTGTGTGACCTTCAGTTTTCCCGTGCACGAAGGTTACGAAGACCCGGTGCCTACCGACCGCACACCCTGGCTCTGACACCAGCCTATAGTTGACCAAAAGACTCGGGTTTTGTGTATAATTGACTAAAACAGTCGGAATATGGTTTCTGGCTGCAACCCTCCATGCACCGGAGTTTGCCATGCGCCTCACCACCAAAGGTCGTTTTGCCGTTACCGCCATGATTGATCTGGCTTTGCGCCAGACCAGTGGGCCTGTGACATTGGCTGCCATCAGCCAGAGGCAACAAATTTCGCTGTCGTACCTGGAGCAGTTGTTTGGCAAGCTGCGCCGACACGATCTGGTGGAGTCTACCCGTGGGCCGGGTGGTGGCTACACCCTGGGCCGGAAAGCGGCAGACATTTCTGTGGCCGATATTATCGTCTCTGTGGACGAGCCAATTGACGCCACCCAGTGCGGTGGCAAAGAAAATTGCCACGGCGACAGCCGGTGCATGACCCATGAGTTGTGGGCTGCGCTGAACAACAAAATGGTTGAATTCTTGAGCTCCATATCGCTGCAAACGCTGGTCGAAGAGCAACTGGCCAAGGGCGTGGTGGTGGACAGCGCACCGCTGATCAAGCGTGCCATTTCTTCTGCCCCCGTGGTCAAGCCCATACGCGTGAACGCACCGAATTCGGTGTTTGCCTTGGGCGCCATTGCCAGCAAATAAACCCTCCGAGTATTCCAGCCCTTTCAGGCCGATTGCCATGAGCACACCCCATTTCCCAATTTACATGGACTACAGCGCCACCAACCCGTGCGATCCGCGCGTGGTGGACAAAATGGTCCCCTGGTTGTACGAACATTTCGGCAACCCGGCTTCGCGCAGCCATGCCTGGGGCTGGGAAGCCGAAAAAGCGGTTGAAGTAGCGCGCGAACAGGTCGCCGACCTCATCGGGGCCGACCCGCGTGAGATCGTATGGACCAGCGGCGCCACCGAGTCGAACAACCTGGCCATCAAAGGTGCAGCCCACTTCTACAAAGGCAAAGGCAAGCACCTCATCACAGTCAAAACCGAACACAAGGCCGTGTTGGACACCATGCGCGAGCTGGAACGCCAGGGCTTTGAAGTGACTTACCTGGACGTGCAGGCCGATGGACTGCTGGACTTGGAGCTGTTCAAGGCCACCATCCGGCCCGACACCATTTTGGCCAGCGTGATGTTTGTGAACAACGAAATTGGCGTGGTGCAGGACGTGGCCGCCATCGGGGCTTTATGCCGGGAAAAGGGAGTGATCTTCCACGTCGATGCGGCACAGGCCACAGGTCGTGTCGACATCGACATGAAGACTCTGCCGATCGACTTGATGAGCCTGACCTCGCACAAAACCTACGGGCCCAAAGGCATTGGTGCCTTGTTTGTGCGCCGCAAACCGCGTATTCGCCTGGAAGCGCAAATGCACGGTGGCGGCCACGAGCGCGGCATGCGTTCGGGCACGTTGCCGACCCACCAGTGTGTGGGCATGGGCGAGGCCTACCGGATTGTCAAAGCCGAAATGCACGCCGAACTGCCGCGCATCCAGGCCTTGCACGACCGCTTGATGGCCGGTTTGTCGCAAATCGAGGAATCGTTCCTCAACGGCCATGCCACACGCCGTGTGCCGCACAACCTGAACATGAGCTTCAACTACGTTGAAGGCGAATCCCTGATCATGGGCATCAAGGGCTTGGCGGTGTCCAGCGGTTCGGCCTGCACCTCGGCCAGCCTGGAGCCCAGCTATGTGCTGCGTGCCCTGGGTCGCAGCGACGAATTGGCCCACAGCAGCCTGCGCATGACCATCGGCCGCTGGACCACCGAAGAAGAAATTGATTACGCCATCGCGTCCATCAAAGACAACGTGGCCAAGCTGCGCGAACTGTCCCCCCTTTGGGAGATGTACAAAGACGGCATCGACCTGTCCACCATCCAGTGGGCAGCCCACTGACCGCGCTTTCACCGGAGAACGAACATGGCCTATTCAGACAAAGTTATTGACCATTACGAAAACCCCCGCAATGTGGGCAGCTTTGAAAAAAGCGACGACACCGTGGGCACCGGTATGGTGGGTGCCCCGGCCTGTGGCGACGTGATGAAACTGCAAATCAAAGTGAATCCTCAAACAGGCGTGATTGAAGACGCGCGCTTCAAGACCTACGGCTGTGGATCGGCGATTGCGTCCAGCTCCCTGGTGACCGAATGGGTCAAGGGCAAAACACTGGACCAGGCCGCTGAAATCAAAAACAGCCAGATTGCCGAAGAACTGGCCTTGCCACCGGTGAAAATTCACTGCTCCATCCTCGCGGAAGACGCCATCAAGGCAGCCGTGAGTGATTACAAACAAAAACACGCGCATTGAAGCTGGATTTGCACCATGTCTGTGACCGTTTCCGAGGCCGCCGCCAAACACGTGACCAAGTACCTCAGCCGCAGAGGCAAGGGCGTGGGCGTGCGTTTGGGAGTTAAAACCACAGGGTGTTCGGGTTTGGCTTACAAGCTCGAATACGCGGACGAGGTGGCCCCCGAGGACGTGGTGTTTGAAGACCAGGGCATCAAGGTGTTGGTGGACCCCAAAAGCCTGCCCTACCTGGACGGCACGCAGCTCGACTTTGTGCGTGAAGGGCTGAACGAAGGATTCCGTTTCAACAACCCCAACGAGCGGGACAAGTGTGGGTGTGGTGAATCTTTCCGGGTTTGAGTGGTGCTGAACCTTCAAGATGACGACTTTTCGTTGATGGGGTTGCAGCCGGGTTTTGACTTGGACCTGGTGGCCCTGGAGGCCCGCTGGAAACAGCTGCAACGCGAGGTGCATCCGGACAAATATGCCACCCAAGGGGCGGCCGCGCAGCGTGTGGCCATGCAGTGGTCGGTGCGCGTGAACGAAGCCTATCAGCGCATGAGAAACCCTCTGCGGCGCGCAGCTTACTGGTGTGAGCTGCAAGGCGTGAAAATCAACGCCGAAAGCAACACCGCCATGCCCGCCGATTTTTTGCTGCAGCAGATGGAATGGCGCGAAGCACTGGACGAAGCCGTTACCGAACAGCAGCTGGACCGGCTGTTGGACAACACACAGCAGGCCCGGCGCGACCACCTGCAAACACTGCAACACACCATAGACACCCAGCGCAATGCAGATGCTGCAGCGCAGGAAGTGCGTGCCCTGATGTTTGTGGACCGATTTGTCAGCGAAATTCACCAGCGCCTTGAGCGGCTGGATGCCTGAACCATGGCCTTATTACAAATTTCAGAACCCGGCCAGGCGCCGGACCCGCATCAGCGCCGTATCGCCGTGGGTATTGATTTGGGTACCACCCATTCCTTGGTCGCGGCCATGCGCCACGGTGTGCCCGAGTGCCTTCCTGACGCCTTGGGCCGTGTGATTGTGCCCAGCGTGGTGCGTTACTTGCCGGCAGGGTCGGGAGCAGGGCGCCAGATTGGCTTCGATGCCCTGAGTGCGCAAGCCACAGACCCACAAAACACCGTCAGCTCGGTCAAACGCCTGATGGGCCGCAAACTGGCTGACTTGCCGCACGTGCATCACCTGCCTTACGCCGTGGTGGACGGCCCCGGTATGGTGGCTGTACGCACCGTGGCAGGTGACAAAACCCCGGTAGAGATCAGCGCAGAAATTCTGGCCACCTTGCGCTTTCGAGCCGAAGACAGTTTCGATGACGAGTTGTATGGCGCTGTGATCACGGTGCCCGCGTATTTCGACGACGCGCAACGCCAGGCCACCAAAGATGCGGCCCAAATGGCTGGGTTGAATGTGCTGCGGTTGATCAACGAACCCACCGCAGCGGCCATTGCCTACGGGCTGGACCAGGGTGCCGAGGGCGTCTACGCCGTCTACGACCTGGGTGGCGGCACGTTTGATGTGTCGGTGTTGCGCCTGACCCAGGGTGTGTTTGAGGTTGTGGCCACTGGGGGGGATTCTGCCCTGGGGGGGGATGACTACGACCGCGCCTTGGCCGACTGGGTGTTGGGTCAGCAGGCTGCGGGCGTGTCGGTGGCGGACTTGGATGCCGCGGACCGTGCGCGTTTGCTCGCCGAAAGCCGCCGCTGCAAGGAAGCGTTGTCGAAACATGCCGATGATGGGCAAGCGGTGGTGTTTCGGATGGTGTTGCAAAGCCAGACGATTGAGCAAACCGTGCAACATGCCGACTTTGAACAGGTCACGCGCGATTTGACCCAACGCACCCTGACCTGTGTAAAGCGCGTGTTGCGCGATGCCCACCTGGGCAAAGACGACATCAAAGGTGTGGTGATGGTGGGTGGGTCCACCCGCATGCCAGTGGTGTTGCACGCCGTGCAGCAATTGTTTGGCCGAGAACCGTTGACCAACCTCAACCCCGACGAAGTGGTGGCGCTGGGCGCGGCCATTCAGGCCAACCAGCTGGCGGGCAACAACCCCGATGGCGATTTGTTGCTGCTGGACGTGATCCCGTTGTCTCTCGGGCTCGAAACCATGGGCGGGTTGGTGGAGCGCATTGTGCCGCGCAACACCACCATACCCACCGCCCTGGCACAGGATTTCACCACTTTCAAAGACGGCCAAACCGCCCTCGCTTTGCATGTGGTGCAAGGCGAGCGTGACATGGTGAGCGATTGCCGCAGCCTGGCACGGTTCGAATTGCGTGGCATCCCTTCCATGGCGGCCGGTGCGGCGCGTATCCGCGTCACCTTCACGGTCGATGCAGACGGCCTGTTGACCGTTGGCGCCAAGGAGCAGGGCAGTGGAGTGGAGGCCAAAATCGACGTAAAACCATCTTATGGTTTGAGCGACGAGCAGATTGCAGCCATGCTGCAAGACAGTTTCTCGACCGCCGAAAAAGACATGCAAGCCCGGGCGGTGGTGGAGGCACGGGTGGATGCGCAACGCATGCTCGACGCCACCCGCAGCGCCTTGGCTGCAGACGCCGCTTTGCTCAAGGACGACGAACGTAGTCAGATCGATGACTTGCTCCAACGGGTCGAGGCCGTGCAAACCTCTCTGGTGGCAGCCGATATTGAAGCGGCGGTGGAGGCCCTTGCCAAGGGCACTGAGGCATTTGCCGCCTTGCGCATGAACCGCAGCATCGCCCAGGCCCTGGCCGGTCAAAACGTGGAAAATCTTTGACATGCCCACCATCACCATACTGCCGCACCCGGAACTCTGCCCCTCCGGTGCCCAAATCAAGGCCCTGCCTGGCACCACCCTGTGCGAGGCGCTGCTGGACAATGACATCGAAATCGAGCACGCCTGCGACATGAGTTGCGCGTGTACCACCTGCCACGTGGTGGTGCGCCAGGGGTTCAACAGTTTGAACGATGCCACCGAAGACGAAGAAGACCTGTTGGACAAGGCCTGGGGGCTGGAGCCACAGTCGCGGTTGAGCTGCCAGACCGTGTTGGCGCAAACCGATTTGACGGTGGAAATTCCGCGTTACACCATCAACCACGCGCGCGAAAACCACTGAGGCCTTGCCATGCGCCAAATTGTTCTGGACACCGAAACCACGGGTTTGTCGGCCACCGATGGTGACCGAATCATCGAAATCGGTTGTGTGGAGATGCTCAACCGCAAGCTCACCGGCAACAACCTCCATTTTTATATCAACCCCGAGCGTGACAGCCACGAGGATGCGCTGCGCGTGCACGGAATCACCAGCGAATTTCTGGCCGACAAACCCAAGTTTGCGGCTGTGGCCAACCAACTGCTCGATTACCTGCGCGGCGCTGAATTGATCATTCACAACGCCCCGTTTGACCTGGGTTTTCTGGACGAGGAGTTCAAGCGCCTCGGGCACCCGGCAACGCGACAGTGGGTGGATGGGGTGATCGACACCCTGGTGATGGCCAAAGAAATGTTCCCGGGCAAACGAAACGGCCTGGACGCCCTGTGTGATCGGTTGGGGGTGGACAACTCCGGTCGCACATTGCACGGTGCCTTGCTGGATGCCGAATTGCTGGCGGATGTTTACATCAACATGACCCGTGGCCAGGACGCCCTGGTGATGGAAATGGACACCGACAGTGGACTTGCGGGCGGCAATGCCGCTACGATGGACTTGCGCCAGTTTCAATTGCCCGTGGTGTTGGCCAATGATGCCGAGGAAACGGCTCACCTGGCTTTGTTGAATGATCTGGATAAAGCCAGCAAAGGCAAAACCGTCTGGCGAAACATGGCTGTTTCGGGTTAGAATATAAAGCTACGCTACCGGGTCGTTAACTCAGCGGTAGAGTGCCACCTTCACACGGTGGAAGCCAGTGGTTCGATCCCACTACGACCCACCAAATTCCATAGAAAAAGCCAAGAAATTCTTGGCTTTTTTTTTCAGTGCAAACACACCCACCGTTATACGGGCGGGTATGGCGGCAGGCTCAACGGGGTTTGCGACGCGGCGCTGCGGTAGGTGCACCGCTGCCGCCCGAACGGGGCTCCAGGTGGCGGAAGGTGATGCGGCCTTTGGTCAGGTCGTAAGGCGACAACTCCAGAGAAACCTTGTCACCCGCCAGAATGCGGATGTGGTTTTTGCGCATCTTGCCGCCCGAATAGGCGATCAGGGTGTGCCCATTGTCAAGCGTGACGCGGTAGCGCGAATCAGGCAAAACCTCTTCAACCTTGCCTTGCATTTCGATCAAATCTTCTTTGGACATGCTGTCCTCCTTGCATTGTGTTCATCCAGCGCCCCGCAAGCAACGGCCAAGCTGACGCCGTGCAAGAGTTAGGGTTCACCGAATCTGGGGTGACTCCGGGGCGGCATTGAATGCCACGCCCCGGAAACGGGCTTGTCATTGCGGGAAGTTTGACAACCCGGAGGGCCAACAGCGTCGGCCAGCGAGGCAGGCCAGCGGCAAAAACACCGGGGCCTAGTCATACTACAAATGCTGGGAAGGCAAGCGATTCACAGCAACCTTAGGATTGTATTCTTTATGTTGCTGTATTGCCACGTGTGTCTGGCCTGCTGAATCAGGTGGTGCGCTTGAACACCGACAGCAAACCACCGGCCAGCACAAACAGGCTGCCAAACACACGGTTCAAGGCACGCATGTGGGTCGGCGTTTTCAGTGCCGCCAATACCCGGGCCGCCAGCGCTGTGTAGCCGGCCATCACCACCAGGTCGGTAAAACTCAAGGTCAGGCCAATGACCAGATACTGCAAAGCAAGGGGTTCGTGCAAATTCAGAAACTGGGGCACCACCGCCAGCAAGAACACCGTGCCTTTGGGGTTCACGGCGTTGATCATCCAGCCGCGCAAGATCATGTGGCGTGTCGAAACCTGGCTGCGCGTGCTGTTGCCAGCCACCAAAGGGCGGGCCGGCGCACGCCATTGCTGTATGCCCAACCACACCAAATACGCCACGCCGCCCCACTTGACCACCTGAAAAGCGGTGTTGGATGTGGCCACCAGCGCCCCCAGCCCCAGGCCCACCACCACCAGCTGCGTCCAAATGCCCAGGACCAAACCAAGGGTGGTGACATAGCCCCGGCGAAAACCGTGGTTCAAGCCCGCGCTCATGGCGGCAACCGCCCCAGCGCCCGGCGATATGCTGATGGCCCAAGATGCGGCAAAAAATGCCAACCAAGTGGTGATTTCCATGGTGTTGTGCGGTGAATGGCTAACAGAGGCAATGATACGCCCGATGAAAACGCAGCCATTGGTCCAATCACAGGGTTGGAAATGCAGAGCGGCTTGAAATATGGGTGAAAAATAGATTAGAATGCAGGGCTACGCTACCGGGTCGTTAACTCAGCGGTAGAGTGCCACCTTCACACGGTGGAAGCCAGTGGTTCGATCCCACTACGACCCACCAAATTCTTGAAAAAGCCTGGTTCAGCCAGGCTTTTTCGTTTTTCGCGTGCCGCTTCGACTCACCAGGATTGCTCCAGCATGACGAGGTAGTCTGCTGCGCTGGCCAGGCGCGGATTGGTTTTGTGGCAATGGTCCGCCAAGGCCCCTGCGATCACCTGTTCAAACGATGCCGGTGTCACGCCCATTTCACGCAAACCGCTGGGCAACCCCAGGCGCTGGTTCATTTCCCGAATGGCTGGCCCCAAGGCATCACCGTTTGGCAGTCCCATGGCGCGGGCCATGCGATCGAGTCGGTTATCTTTCTGAACACTTTCGGCTGCGGCATTGAAAGCGATGACTGCCGGTAAAAACACAGCGTTCAAGGTGCCGTGGTGCAAACGTGGATTGATTCCTCCCAGGCTGTGACTGAGCGAGTGAACGCAGCCCAGACCTTTTTGAAATGCCATGGCCCCCTGCATGCTTGCGCTCATCATGTGGAGGCGGGCTTCTCGGTCTTGCCCCTGACGGGTGGCTCTCTCGATGTGGGCCCAACCGCGGGTCAGGCCGTCGAGCGCGATGCCATCGGCCGGTGGATTGAAGGGTGCAGCCATGAACGTTTCCATGCAATGGGCGATGGCATCCATGCCGGTGGCGGCTGTGAGCGATGGCGGCAATCCCAGTGTAAGTTCGGGGTCCAGCAGCGCCGTTTTGGGCATCAGGTGCCAACTGTGAAAACCAAGTTTTCGGCCGTCTTCCACGATCACAATGGCACCCCGTGCCACCTCGCTGCCGGTACCGGCGGTGGTGGGAACAGCAATCAGTGGCGGCACCTGGTCGGTGATGCGGGGCGATCCGCCCTCGATGGTGGCATAGGTTTTCAATGGTCCGGGGTGTGAAACGGCAATTGCCACGCCCTTGGCACAATCGATGGCACTGCCGCCCCCCAGTGCGATCAGGCCGTCGCAGCGGTGCGCAATGTAGACCTGAGCAGCGGCACGCACCGCGCCTTCGGTGGGGTTGGAGGGCGTGTCGGAAAACACGGCGTGAGGCAGCGGCCCCAGCGCTCCGGTGGCGCGTTTGAGCAAACCCGCAGCCGCGACGCCTGCATCGGTAACCACCAAGGGATGTTGAATGCCCACCCGTTCGCATTCACTTTGCAGCAGTTGCAACACACCGAAATCGATGTGAATGTTGGTGAGGTAAAGGATTTGTGACACAACGCGGCTCCTGGTCTGAACACTATACGCGTGCCCGTTGGCAGGCACAGGCACCCTGGCGACGCGTTTGTGGTGTGAAGTGGCGTCGACATTGGGGACAATCGGGACATGAGCACCCATTCCAATCCACGAAGTTTGTTGTTGCCCGCCATGCGAGGGGTGCTGGACCGCATGGCGCGGGCAGGGCGCGCGCCCATGCACGCGTTGACGCCGCAGCAGGCCAGGGCGTTTTACGAGGCGGGTTCGGGTGTTTTGGACATTGCCCCACACAAAATGGCGCGTGTGGATGCGTTGCAGGTGCCCGCACGAGACGGCGCCCTGCTGGACGCCCGGCTGGTGATCCCTTACCGAGCCCACACCGCCGCCGAACACAACCAGCGGTCGGAGGCCGGAACCGAGCTGTGGCCCGTGCTTCTGTATTTGCATGGTGGCGGGTTCACCGTGGGAAGCATCAACACCCACGACAGCCTGTGCCGACACCTGGCCCATTTGGCACAGTGTGCGGTGGTGTCACTGGACTATCGTTTGGCTCCGGAGCACCGTTTTCCCACAGCCAGCAACGATGCGTGGGATGCCTTGCAATGGTTGCATCAATGCGCCACCCAATGGGGCCTGGATGCGCAACGCATGGCCATCGGTGGCGACAGCGCCGGCGGAACGCTGAGCTTGGTCACCGCCTTGATGGCGCGGGATGCGGGTATGAAACTGGCTTTGCAGATGCTGTTTTACCCGGGATGCGCCGCGCGGCAGGACAGTGCCTCGCACCGCACCTTTGGCCACGGCTTTTTGCTCGAAGCGCCGGGCATTGCCTGGTTTTTTGATCAATATTTGAACGACCCCGCGGAGCGTGACGACTGGCGATTTGCCCCGTTGAACGCACCCGATCTGGAAAATGTGGCGCCTGTGTGGATGGGGCTGGCCGAATGCGACCCGCTGGTGGACGAGGGCGTGATGATGGCTGACCGCTTGCGCTGGGCGGGCGTTCCAGTGGAGCTGGAAATTTACGCCGGGGTCACGCACGAATTCATCAAAATGGGCAGGGCCATTCCCCTGGCGTTGCAGGCACACCAAGAGGCTGCCCGTGCGCTGCGCAAGGCTTTCGGTGCGGCGGGGTGCGAAAAACGGGGCTAAAACGTACACTTGACACCTGATATCCGGCTATTTTCATGAACGCTCCTATTGATGTTTCTTTTTTTGCGCGCGCAGCCAAACCGTTGACCAGCTACAAGCCGTACTGGGCCAAGCGGTTCGGCCCTGCGCCGTTTTTGCCCATGAGCCGGGCCGAAATGGACCAACTGGGCTGGGACAGCTGCGACGTGGTGCTGGTGACGGGGGATGCGTATGTGGATCACCCCAGTTTTGGCATGGCGGTGGTGGGGCGTGTGCTGGAATCACAAGGGTTTCGCGTGGGCATCATTGCACAACCCGACTGGCACAGCGCAGAGCCTTTCAAGGCATTGGGGCGCCCCAATCTGTTCTGGGGTGTGACGGCAGGGAACATGGATTCCATGATCAACCGTTACACGGCCGACCGCAAAATCCGGACCGATGACGCCTACACGCCGGGCAACGTGGGCGGCAAGCGACCGGACCGCGCTGCCACGGTGTACAGCCAGCGTTGCCGCGAAGCCTACAAGGATGTGCCCATTGTGCTGGGCGGAATTGAGGGCTCGTTGCGCCGAATTGCCCACTACGACTATTGGAGCGAAAACGTGCGCCGGTCGATTGTGCTGGACAGCAAATCCGACATATTGCTCTACGGCAACGCCGAGCGAGCCCTGGTGGAAGTCGCGCACCGCCTGGCGCGGCGCGAACCGGTGTCATCGATCACCAACGTCCGCGGGACGGCATTCATGGTGCGTGAGCCCTTGGCGGGCTATTTTGAAATCGATTCCACCGAGGTGGATACCCCCGGTCGTGTGGATGCCCATCTGAATCCCTATTTGATGGTGTCTGAACAGGCCAAGGCCCAAGGGGCGTCTTGTGCCCGGGACGAAGAAGCCCCGGCAAACGCTGCTCAACCCGTGCAGTTTGTTCCCAACCCCGCCCTCCAGACAAAAGTTGCGGACAAGCCCCCGCGTGACAAAACCGTGATCCGTTTGCCCAGCTTTGAGCAGGTGAAGACCGACCCCGTGTTGTACGCGCACGCCAACCGTCTGCTGCACCTGGAAACCAACCCGGGCAACGCACGCGCCTTGGTGCAGGCCCACGGCGTGGGTGCCACCGCGCGGGACGTCTGGATCAATCCGCCCCCGATTCCCTTGACCACGGCAGAAATGGACCATGTGTTCGATTTGCCGTACGCCCGCAGCCCTCACCCCACGTACGCAGACGAGCAGGGCGGCCATGACGGTGCGACCAAGATACCCGCGTGGGAAATGATTCGCTTCAGCGTGAATATCATGCGGGGTTGTTTCGGGGGTTGTACCTTTTGTTCCATCACCGAACACGAGGGCCGCATCATCCAGAGCCGGTCAGAGGACTCGATCATTCACGAAATCGAGGACATTCGTGACAAGGTGAAGGGTTTTACGGGCGTGGTGTCGGATTTGGGTGGGCCCACCGCCAATATGTACCGCATAGGCTGCAAAAGCCCGGAAATTGAGGCCGCGTGCCGCAAGCCCAGTTGCGTTTACCCGGGCATTTGCAACAACCTCAATACCAGCCACGATCCGCTGATCAGGATTTACAGACGTGCCCGGGCACTCAGGGGCATCAAGAAAATCTTGATCGGCTCGGGTTTGCGCTACGACCTGGCTGTGAAAAGCCCGGAATACGTGAAGGAATTGGTGCAACACCACGTGGGTGGTTACCTGAAAATTGCACCGGAGCACACCGAGGGCGGCCCGCTGTCCAAGATGATGAAACCGGGCATCGGCAGCTACGACCGTTTCAAACAGATGTTTGACCGCTTCAGCGAGGAGGCGGGCAAGAAGCAGTTTCTGATTCCTTACTTCATCGCGGCTCACCCAGGCACAAGTGATGAAGACATGATGAACCTGGCCGTGTGGCTGAAGAAAAATGGCTTTCGGGCGGACCAGGTGCAAACCTTCTACCCCAGCCCCATGGCCACGGCCACGGCCATGTACCACACGGCCTTGAACACCCTGAAGGGCATCCACCGGGACGACCGGTCCGAAGCGGTGGACATTGTGAAAGGTGAAAAACGCCGCCGTTTGCACAAGGCCTTTTTGCGCTACCACGACCCCAACAACTGGCCGTTGCTGCGCGAGGCACTCAAACGCATGGGCCGTGCCGATTTGATTGGCAACGGAAAACACCACCTGATACCCACGTATCAACCCTTGACTTCCGGGGCCTACCAAAGTCCGAGGCGCACCAACTCAACACCCGCCCCGGGCAAGGTTTTGACGCAACACACGGGTTTGCCGCCTCGGGCGGGGGTGTCCAAGGGCCCACAAAAGGCCAAACCGATCAAGAGCCGCGCTGGTTGATTTTGAACCTTGAGGCCCATTTTGTCAGGCCAGGGTGTGCAGGGGCATGTCGTGCTGCGCGGCAAGTCGGTTCAGCTGAGCGCGGGTTTTGTTTGCAAAAAAGGCCATCAAACGGGTACGTGTTTCAGGCAGCAACATGGTGCCGTTGATGGCATCGGCTGCAGGCGACTGCCCCAGCAGCTTGAGCACGGACCGTGCGAAATGGGGCTCCAATGCCGCCAAAGCCACCCGTCCGTTTTTGCAGGCGTACACCTGGTAGCCCGCATGGGCCCCACCCACCCAAGAATCGGGAGCTGACAGGCCCCAACTGCGCGGCAGTGCCAGGTAGGCGGCGGCATTGCTCAAGGCCACTTCAAGACGTTGCCCTTTGGGTGGCTTGCCCGCAAGTTGCCGTTGCTGCTGTGCCACCACCAATTGCAGGACGGCTTCGGTGGTCATCAGCGAGCCGCCCATGTCGGCGTACAGCGTTGGAGGCAAGCTGAGTCCATCCACCAGATCGTTTTCGGCCATGTAGGTCAGGTCGTGGCCCGCTTCGTTTGCGCGTTCTCCCGGGGCGCCGACCACTGTTACCAGGTTCAGCTGCGGGTGCAGCCGTTGCAGGTTTTTCCAACCGATTTCGAGCTTTTCCAGTGCGGAGGGGCGGAAGGACGTGATCAGCACATGGGTCCGGGCCAGGGCCTTGTGCAAGGCGCGCTGGCCTTCGGGGGTTTTGAGGTTGGCGTACAAATACCGGACGCCCCGGTGCATGTGACCGTAGGCCTGCGGGCTGTAATCCCGCATGGGGTCGGCCCCGGCAGAGACTTCGAGCTTGGTGCAGTGGGCACCCATGGCCTGCAAACGCATCAGGGCGGCAGGGCCCGGCAGGTTGAGGGCCAGGCTGAGCACGCGCACGCCCCGCAAGGTCTGGAGTGGTTTCATGAACGCACTCTAGCGCATGCGCGCACTCACTCGCCAAAGTTCAGTGGCAAGCCCACATAGTTTTCGGCAATGGTACGAAGGCCGGCTTCGGAATTCATCAGGTAGTCCAGCTCGGCCGTTTTCAATTTTTGATCGATCGCTGTGTCTGCGGGGAATTGGTGCATCAACTGGGTGAACCACCAGGAAAAGCGCTCGGCACGCCAAATGCGTTTGAGGCAGCGCTGCGAATAGGTGTCCACACCGGCTTGGGAGTGCTCGTGGTAAAACTCGATCAAGGCGGTGGAGAGGTACTTCACATCGGTGGCGGCCAGGTTGAGCCCCTTTGCGCCGGTGGGTGGAACGATGTGCCCCGCGTCGCCCGCGAGGAACATGCGGCCAAACCGCAGGGGTTCAGTCACAAAACTGCGCAGGGGTGCAATGCTTTTTTCGATGCTGGGTCCGGTGACCAGTTTTTCTGCCCCTTCGGGGTCCAGGCGCAAACGCAGTTCCTGCCAGAAGGCACCGTCGGTCCAGGTTTCTATTTTGTCGCTCAATGGCACTTGCAGGTAGTAGCGGCTGCGCGTCTGGCTGCGTTGCGAACAAAGGGCAAAGCCGCGGTCGCTGTTGGCGTAGATGAGTTCGTGGTGTACGGGCGGGGTGTCGGACAACAGGCCCAGCCACCCGAACGGGTACACCTTCTCGTATTCGTGGATTGCGTTTTTGGGCACGCTGGCGCGGCACACGCCATGGAAACCATCGCAGCCGGCGATGAAGTCACAATCGATGGTGTGGGTCTGACCGTCTTTTTCGTAGGTAACACGCGGGTGTTGGGTGTCAAAGTCATGCACCTGAACGTTGGCGGCTTCGTAAACCGAGGGCAGGCCAGCGGCGGTTCTGGCGTCCATCAGGTCGCGGGTGACTTCGGTTTGGCCGTACACCATGACTTTCTGGCCGCCGGTGTACCGGGCCAGGTCCACGCGGTGGCGTTCACCGCCGTAAAGCATGTCGAAACCGGTGTGCACCAACCCTTCCTGGTGCATGCGGTGGCCCACGCCAACTTCGTCCAACACGTCAACGGTGACTTGCTCCAGCACGCCGGCGCGAATCCGCCCCAACACGTACTCCGGTGATTGGCGTTCGACGATCACAGCATCAATACCGGCTTTGTGCAGCAACTGCCCCAGCAACAAACCGGATGGGCCGGCACCGATGATGGCAACTTGGGTACGCATTGGGGTTGACTCCTGCTGTGTTTCGATGGGTACAAACTGTAGGAGTGAACTGTGCATGGAGCCAGTGCGTACTTTGGGTTTTGTGCGATTGATGTATCACTTGCGCGATCATCGCGCAAAAGTGAAAATACAGGTCCGTTTCAAGAGGCAACCATTGGCCATGACCACTGTGAATGGGACCGCGATCGCAAAAGCCGATTTGATTGAAGGCATGGCCAAGGGCATGGCCGTGCTGGAGAGCTTTGACACCGAGCGGCAGCGGCTGAATGCGACGCTGGCGGCCCAACGTGCAGGTATCACCCGTGCATCGGCGCGGCGGCATTTGCTGACGCTGGCGCATCTGGGGTACCTGGAGACCGATGGCAGCTATTTCTGGCTGTCGGCCAAGGTGCTTCGGTTTTCTGGCAGTTACCTGGCCAGCGCACGCTTGCCGCGAGCGGTGCAGCCTGTGCTCAACCGGCTGGCCGCCTGGTCCCGCGATGCGTTTTCAGTGGCTGTGCTGGAAGGGGATTCGGTGGTGGTTGTGGCGCGCAGTGTGTCCAGCGCGGCACCGGGTGGGGCGGCTCCGCCTTGGGACACCACTTCGTTGGGGAACCCAGCGCGACCGCGTTCGCCCACGCGCCTGATTGCCCACGGCCTGCACCTGGGAGCGCGTTTGCCGGCGCATGCAACATCCACCGGCCAGGTGTTGTTGGCAAACTTGCCACGGGCGGACTTGACTGCATGGCTCAAGGGCCGCACGTTGCCGCGTCTTACCCCTTACACCTTGACCGATTTGAAAACCTTGCGCGCCCGACTGACCCAGGTGCGAAAAACCGACCTTTCTGTGTGCAGCGAAGAACATGAGTTGGGCGTGCATGCAGCGGCGGTGCCCTTGCGCAACATGGCCGGTCAGGTGGTGGCCGCCTTGAATGCCGTGGTGGCCCCAGACCGTTTGCTATCGGGCGCGCTGGTTCGGGATGTGTTGCCGCTGTTGCAGGATGCGTCGGTGGAGTTGCGCCCCCAGTTGTGAGCCCCGCCTGACCCGGCTGGGCCGCTCGGTCAAACGCCCAGGTGTTCGCCCAGGATGGAAGGCTGTGCAATCAACTGCGCAGAAGTCCCCTCAAACACCACGCGCCCTTTCACCAGGATCACGTTGCGATCGGTGATTTGGGTAACGTGTTTCCAGTTTTTGTCCACGATCACGCTGCTGATGCCGGTTTCCCGGATCAGCGCACAAATGCGCCAGATGTCTTTGGCAATCAAGGGGGCCAAGCCTTCGGTGGCTTCGTCCAGGATCAAAACATCGGGGTTGGTCATGAGCGCACGGCCAATCGTGAGCATTTGCTGTTCGCCACCACTGAGTTGTTGCCCGCCGTGGTTGAGGCGTTCCGCCAAACGGGGGAAAGTGTCCAGCACGCGTTCGTAGGTCCAGTGCTGTTGCCCTTGTGTGCCCGGTCGGGCGGCCATGACCAGGTTTTCGCGCACGCTCAGGTTGCCGAAAATGCCGCGCCCTTCGGGCACATAGGCGATGCCTTGACGAGCGATGTCGTAGGTGTTCAAGGCGCTGGCGTCTTGTCCTTTGATGTGAACCCGGCCCCGACTGGGTTTGACCAAACCCATGACGGTTTTGAGCAACGTGCTTTTGCCCATGCCATTGCGTCCCATCAGGCCGATGGTTTCCCCTGGGCCAACACGGAAATGAATGCCGTGCAGGATGTGGCTGGCCCCGTAGTGGGTGTGCAGATCGTGGGTTTCAATCAAGGCGTTGGGGGTCATGCTTCTTCCCCGAGGTAGGCGGCTTGCACACCGGCATCGGAACGGATATGGGCAGGCGTGCCACTGGCGATCACTTGTCCGTTGACCATCACCGTCAGGCGATCGGCCAGGGCAAACACGGCGTCCATGTCGTGCTCCACCAGCATCATCGCGTGGTCGGGCTTGAGGCTGAGCAGCAATTCCACGAGCCGTTCGGCCTCGGCGTGCCCCATGCCAGCCAGGGGTTCGTCGAGCAGCAACACCTGTGGTGCGGTGGCCAGGGTCATGGCAATTTCCAGTTGGCGTTGTTCGCCGTGGCTGATGGCGCCAGCGGTCAGGTGTCGTCGCGCCGCCAAACCGGCCAATTCCAGGGCCCGTTCGGCCCGTTCGTTGATGTCTCGAAGTGAAGCGGCTTTAGTCCACCAGCGCACGGCATGTGGTGCGCGCGACTGGGCCGCGAGCCGAACGTTTTCCCACACCGTTAAGGGTTGAAAAATATTGGTTTTCTGGTAACTGCGGCCCAGCCCCATGCGGGAGTTTTGTTCGGGGCTGTGCCCGGTCACATCGTGTCCGGCCAGTGTGATGTGCCCTTCGCTGAGCGGTAAGTCACCGGATATCAGGTTGGTCAAGGTCGATTTTCCGGCACCGTTTGGGCCGATCACGGCATGGATACGGCTCTTTTCCAGATCAAGCGAGACGTTGTTGACCGCCGCCAAGCCCCCAAACCGCTTGACCAAACCGCGTGCGGCAAGCAGCACTGTGGTGGAATCAGTCATGTGGGGCCTCCTTCAAAGGGGCTTTACGGGTGGGCGAAAAAAAGCGGTCGTTCAGCGCCTGCCCCAAACCGAGCAGCCCTTTGGGCGCAAACACCACCAACAGCACGATGAAACCGCCCATCAGCAATTGCCAGTGTTTGGTCAGGTCTTTGAACAGATGAAGCAGGTATTCAAACGCGAAGGCCCCCGCAATGGCCCCGGCAAAGTTGCCCATGCCCCCCAGAATCACCATCATGATGGCGTGGGCGCTCATGTGAAAGCCCATCAGTTCGGGGTTCACAAACCCCGTTTGGGCCGCCCACAGGTAGCCTGCCACGCCCGCCAAAGTACCCGCCAGACCAAAGGCGCTCAGCTTGTAAGCGAAGGTGCCAAAGCCCATCGCCCGCATGCGGTGTTCGTTGACGCGTATACCCGCCAGCGCCCGACCAAACGGCGAGAACAACAAACGCCTCAGGAACGCATACATCAGCACCAGCACGGCCAGCGTGAAGTAATAAAAAGTGGTTTTGTTGTCCAAGTCAAACAAGGGTTGATCGCCCCACAACGCGGTGCCGGGGCGGAAGTAAACATATATCCCGTCGGAACCGCCCAGGGCCTTGTTGTCGAAAAACAAGAAGAACACCATTTGAGCGAAGGCCATGGTGACCATGATGAAATAAATGCCGTGGGTGCGCACCACAAAAAATCCGATGACCAACGCGGCCAGGCCGGCACCTGCAGCGGCCAAGGGCAAGCTCCACCACAGGCTGACAGCGTGGTCGGCGGGGGTTAAAAAGGCCAGGGCATAGCCTGCCAGCCCGAAATAGGCGGCGTGGCCCAAAGACACCAAGCCAGTCACGCCTTGCAGCAAATCCAGGCTCATGGCAAACATGGCCAGAATCATCATTTGCGTGAGCATTTGCAGGTAAAAGTCCATGCTATAGGACGGCAGCCACGGAAACACCGCCAAGGCAACCAGACCCAGCCCCAGCGTGAGCTGCAGGCTGCGGGGAAGGTGTTCAATGTGAAGGGTGGGGGTGGACATGACGACTCACTGTTTGAACAGCCCTTCGGGCTTGTAAAGCAACACGGCGGCCATGAGCATGTAGACCAACATACCGGCCATTTGGGGCAACAGCACCTTGCCGAACGTGTCCACCAGCCCCACCAGCAAGGCCGCGATCAGGGCGCCGCGCACCGAGCCAATACCGCCGATCACGACCACCACGAAACACATGATGAGCACCGAGCTCCCCATGTTGGGGTACACGCTGGAGATGGGGGCCGCAATCATGCCCGCCACTGCCGCCAGGGCCACGCCCAAAGCGAACACCACCGAGTGGATCAGCCGGATGTTGATGCCCAGTGCTTCGGTCATGTCGCGGTTGAAAGCGCCTGCCCGGATCTTCATGCCCAGCCGGGTTTTGGAAATCAACAAATACAAGCCCAACGCCAGCAACACACAGATGCCTGACATGGCCAGGCGGTAGACCGGATAGGAAAGGTTGTCGGTAAGGGCAATTGACCAGTCGAGGGCCTGTGGCACCTGCACGGCGTGCACGTCGTCACCCCACAGCAACGATCGGCTTTCCTCAAAGATGTAAATCAATCCAAAAGTAAGCAGCACCTGGTCGAGGTGATCGCGCTTGTAAAAATGGCGAAACAAGGCCCACTCCAACACCCAGCCCAATGCCACCGCCAGCAGTGCTCCCACCACGATGGCCAAGGTCAGGCTGCCCAGTTGACTGGACAAAAACCAGGCCAGGTAAGCGCCCAGCATGTAAAAACTGCCGTGCGCCAGGTTGACCACCCCCATGATGCCGAAAATCAGCGTCAAACCGGCCGCCAACATGAACAGCAGCAGCCCGTACTGGACGCTGTTGAGCAATTGAATCAAGAAATTGGCAAAGTCCATGGGGGTTGTGGGGCGAAAGGAAAGCCACGCGCTGCCCAAAAGCAGCGCGAACCAGGGGACGAAACGGTGGCCTGAAACCGACGATCAGCCCATCTTGCAGCCGGTGGCCGCATCGGCCACGGCTTTTTGGGCCACACCCAACACCTTGTTTTCTTTGTTTTCTACCTTGCGCAGGTAAATGTCTTGCACGAGGTTGTGGGCCTTGCTCATGGTCCATTTGCCCCGGGGGCTGTCAATTTCAGCGCCTTCCATGGCGGCGTACAGGGCCTTCTTGTTGCTCAGGTCGCCCTTGACCGCGTTGGCGCCCTTGATCATCAGCAAACCGGTGTCGTAACCCTGGACCGCGTACACATCGGGTTGCAATTTGAAGGTTTTGGCGTAAGCCAAGCGAAATTGCTTGTTGCGTGGCGTGTCCAGCGAATCGCTGTAATGCAAGGTGGTCATCACGCCATTGGCGGCTTCGCCGGCGGCATCCAGCACGCCTTCGGTCAGGAAGCCCGAGCCATACAACTGGATGGACTTGTGCAAACCGGCGGCATGGAAGTCGCGCATGAACTTGGCGGCGGGGGCACCGGCAAAGAAGCAGGCCACCGCATCGGGCTTGAGCGCGGCAATTTCAGTCAGCAGCGCCTGAAATTCCACGTTGGGGAAGGGCAGGCCGAGTTTTTTGACAATGGTTCCGCCAGCCGCGGTGTAGCCTTGCTCGAAGCCTTCAAATGCCTCGTCACCTGCTGCGTAGCTGTGGGTGATCCAGACGGCCTTTTTGTGGCCTTTGTCGATCATCGCTTTGCCCAAGGCCGATGTGGGCTGGCCATTGGTGAAACTGGTGCGGAACACGTTGGGTGCACACTGGGCGCGGGTAGCCAAATGAACACCGGCGTTGGGAATCAGGCTCAGCACACCGCTTTCGCGCGCCACTTTGTGGATGCCCATCTGGACACCCGAATGCACCGTGCCCACCAAAACATCCACCTTGTCGCGCTGAACCAGCCGGGTGGCATTTTCAATGCCTTTGGCAGGGTTGGATTCGTCGTCAACCTTGAACACTTCGATGTCGCGCCCACCGAGTTTGCCGCCCTGTTCGTTCAATGCCATCATGAACCCGTTTTCAATCGCCACACCCAGTTGCGCGTAGGCACCGGTGTAGGGCAGCATGAAACCGATGCGAATTTTGCCCGACTGCGCCCGCACGATCTGCGGTAGCAACAAACCGGACGAAGCCGCACCTATCACGGCAGCGCTGCGGGTCAAAAGGGTACGGCGGGTCGTCATGTGTGGTGTCTCCTGTGCTGCATAGTGCAGTAAATTGCGTGCTGGAGTTTGCACTATACTGCATGAAATACAGCTTATTGGTCAAGGATTACCCTAAGACGGCACCGCTTTTCCGGGCCGCACGCCGGTAAAATCGCGGGCTTGATTCTTCAACCAGGCCACACCGTGACCCAGCACATCACCCCCATCGAAGGCGGCGACGCTCTCGGCAATTTCCGCGCGCAGCAACTCTTGCCCCGCCTGCAAGCCATCAACGACAAGATCGTGGGGGTGTCAGCCCGGTTTGTGCACCTGGTGGATACACTGGAACCCATGGCTGCGGCTGAATTGCCGAAATGGCAGGCGTTGCTGACTTACGGAGAGCCCTACGGCGGCGAAACCGCTGGGGAGTTGGTTGTTGTCACGCCCCGCATGGGCACGGTATCGCCCTGGGCCTCCAAAGCCACCGACATTGCCCACAACTGTGGTCTGGTGGTCAAGCGGGTCGAACGCATCACCGAGTACCGCCTCACCTTGAAAGCAGGGCTGCTGAGCAAAAACAGCTTGAATGCCGAGCAATGGGCGCATGTGGCCGCCGTTTTGCACGACCGCATGACCGAGAGCGCCGTGGCCTCGCGCGACGCGGCCTACGCCCTGTTCACCGAACTGGAACCGGCCCCGATGGCACATGTGGATGTGCTGGCCGGTGGCAAAGCGGCACTGGAAAAGGCCAACCTGGAATGGGGCCTGGCCCTTGCGGACGACGAAATCGATTACCTCGTCGATGCCTTCCATGGCCTGGGCCGCAACCCCACCGACGTGGAATTGATGATGTTCGCACAGGCCAACAGCGAACATTGCCGCCACAAAATCTTCAACGCGCAATTCACGATTGACGGTGTGGCCCAGGACAAAAGCCTGTTCGGGATGATCCGCAACACGCACCTGCTGGCGCCGCAGCACACCGTGGTCGCCTATGCCGACAACGCTTCCATCATGGAAGGCCACGACATGGAGCGCTTTGTGGCCCGGGCGGGCGGGCAGGGCAGCCCGGCTTACGCCAAAGCAGCGGCCACCCAGCACGTGCTGATGAAGGTCGAGACCCACAACCACCCCACCGCCATTTCACCGTTTCCTGGCGCCTCCACCGGTGCGGGAGGCGAAATCCGTGATGAGGGAGCAACGGGCCGGGGCTCCAAGCCCAAGGCCGGGCTCACTGGGTTCACCGTGTCCAAATTGTGGAATGGCTGGTCCGACCAGCCAGGCGGCAAGCCCGAGCACATTGCCAGCCCATTGCAAATCATGACCGAAGGCCCCCTGGGTGGCGCCGCGTTCAATAACGAATTTGGGCGTCCGAACCTGTTGGGCTATTTCCGGGAGTACGAACAAACCATCAAAAGCCAGGTGGACACGGTGCAACGGGGTTACCACAAACCCATCATGATTGCCGGCGGCTTGGGCGGTATCGACGCCCAACAAACCAAGAAGATCGAGTTTCCGGCGGGTACCCTGCTGATCCAGCTCGGCGGCCCAGGCATGCGCATTGGCATGGGTGGGGGGGCGGCCAGCTCCATGGCCACGGGCACCAACGCCGCTTCGCTTGATTTTGATTCGGTGCAGCGCGGCAACCCGGAAATCGAGCGCCGCGCCCAAGAGGTGATCAATCACTGCTGGGCACAAGGTGCAGCGAACCCGATTCTGGCGATCCACGACGTGGGTGCGGGCGGGCTGTCTAACGCCTTTCCGGAGTTGACCAATGACGCCGGACGCGGTGCCCGTTTCGACCTGCGCGCAGTGCCCCTGGAAGAATCGGGGTTGGCGCCCAAAGAAATCTGGTCCAACGAAAGCCAGGAACGCTATGTGCTCGCGATTGCGCCGGAATCGCTGCCCCAATTCAAGGCCTTCTGCGACCGCGAGCGTTGCCCGTTTGCCGTGGTGGGTGTGGCCACCGAGGAGCGCCAATTGGTGCTGGCAGATGAGGGCGCAGAAAGCCCGGTCAACATGCCCATGGACGTGCTGCTCGGAAAACCCCCAAAAATGCACCGGGATGTTCGGACGGTTGCCCGGGAAGTGCCCCCCCTGGACGTGACCGGTGTGGACCTGCAAAAGGCCGTGATCGACGTGCTCAGCCACCCCACCGTGGCGTCCAAACGTTTTCTGGTGACCATTGGAGACCGCACCGTGGGTGGCATGAGCCACCGCGACCAGATGGTGGGCCCGTGGCAGGTGCCCGTGGCCGATTGCGCCGTGACCCTGGCCGACTACCAGGGGTTTGCGGGCGAAGCCATGAGCATGGGCGAACGCACACCGCTGGCTTCGGTAAACGCAGCGGCCTCAGGCCGCATGGCCGTGGCCGAGGCAATCACCAACCTGTTGGCGGCACCGTTTGAACTTTCGCGCGTCAAACTCAGCGCCAACTGGATGGCCGCCTGTGGCGAAGCGGGTGAAGATGCCGCGCTGTATGCAACCGTGAAAGCGGTCGGCATGGAGTTGTGCCCGGCACTTGGCATCAGCATCCCGGTGGGCAAGGATTCTTTGTCCATGCGCACCCAGTGGCAGGCCGAGAATGGCAGGCAGAAGGTCACTTCGCCGGTCAGCCTGATCGTGACGGCATTTGCCACCCTGGCCGATGTGCGAGGCACCCTGACCCCGCAGCTGGATGGGCAATCCGAAGACACGTCCCTGATCCTGATCGACCTGGGCAAAGGCCAGCGCCGCATGGGAGGGTCGATTCTGGCGCAGGTGCTGGAACAGCCCGGTGGCGAAGTGCCCGACCTGGACGACGTACAAGATCTGGTCAAACTGGTCGATGCGGTGAACGCTTTGCGCGCGCAGGGGCAAATTTTGGCCTACCACGACCGCAGTGACGGTGGTTTGCTGGCCACCGTGGCCGAAATGGCTTTTGCCGGTCACGTGGGCGTGAGCTTGAACGTGGACATGCTGGTAACGGAAGGCGACGGCATCGCCGACAGCCGCATGGACACCGGTGACGCCAAGAATTGGGCCGCCCAGGTGGCCCCACGACGCGACGAATTGACATTGAAAGCCCTGTTCAACGAAGAGCTGGGCGCGGTGTTGCAGGTGCGCACCAGCGATCGCAACCAGGTGATGCAAACCCTGCGTGACCACGGTTTGAGTGCACACAGCCACGTGGTGGGCAAAACACGTCCTGTTGGATCGACTGTCGATGCGGGCAAGGGTCAGCTGCAGGTGTGGCGCGACGCCAAGCCGATTTTCAGTGCCGAACTGGCCGACCTGCACCAGGTGTGGGACAGCGTGAGCTGGAAAATCAACCAGCACCGCGACAACCCTGTTTGTGCCGATGCAGAACATGCGGCCGCAGGTGCGCCTGCCGACCCCGGGCTGCATGTTCATTTGACATTTGACCCCACCCACAACGTGGCGGCGCCGTATCTGAATCTGGCCCGCCCCAAGGTGGCGATTTTGCGGGAGCAGGGCGTCAATTCCCATGTCGAGATGGCTTACGCTTTCCACGAAGCCGGGTTCGATGCTTACGACGTGCACATGACCGATTTGCAATCGGGTCGCGCGCAGTTGCAGGATTTCAAAGGTATCGTCGCCTGCGGGGGCTTCAGTTATGGCGACACGTTGGGCGCCGGCATAGGCTGGGCGCGCAGCATCACCTTCAATTCCGTGCTGTCTGATCAATTCCAGGGCTTCTTTGGCCGCAACGACACCTTCGGTCTGGGCGTGTGCAACGGCTGCCAGATGTTTGCCGAACTGGCCGACATCATCCCCGGTGCGCAAGCCTGGCCACGTTTCACCACCAACCAGAGCGAGCGCTTTGAAGCCCGATTGTCTCTGGTGGAGGTGCTGGAATCGCCCAGCTTGTTCTTGCAGGGCATGGCGGGCAGTCGTTTACCGATTGCCGTGGCACACGGTGAGGGCTATGCCAACTTCAAGCACCGCGGCAACCCCGAACACGCCATCGGAGCCATGCGGTTTGTCAACAACTTTGGCCAAGCCACCGAGCAGTACCCGTTCAACCCGAACGGCAGCCCGGGCGGTTTGACCGCCGTGACCACCGCCGATGGACGCTTCACCGCCATGATGCCGCACCCAGAACGGGTGTTCCGCAACATCCAGATGAGCTGGATGGACCACGCGAAGGCGGGTGGGCAGGATGCCTTCAGCCCTTGGATGCGCCTGTGGCGCAATGCACGCAAATGGGTGGGCTGATCGCCGTCGGGGCTTGACCTTGATCAATACGCGTGGGGTGTGAGTCTCTAAACTGACTTCTACCCCACACGGATCGAGGTCACCATGAGCACATCCACCGACACCACCAACGACGCACCGCTCCAGGATTTTTCCCAGTGCCACGCAGGTATCTTTCGAAAGCTGGACATTCTGGGCGAACTGCCTGCCTTGCTGGAGCCGGCGGCCAGGGCCAGAGAAATCGCAGAACAATCGCTGGAGTTTTTCCGCGAAGCGATTTTTGAACACCACTTGGACGAAGAACGGGAGCTGTTTCCAGCGGTGTGGTCAAGCGCGAAGCCCGGGGCCGAATTGGACCGGGTCAAAGACATGGCCAAACGGTTGACGGACGAGCACCGGGAACTGGAGTCGGTTTGGAAGCGGTTGGAGTCCGGACTCAAAAAGGTGGCCAAGGGACACGCCGTGGAAATCGACGTTTTCACTTTGCAACGGCTGGTCACACAGTACCGGGCCCATGCCCAATTTGAAGAGGCCGAATTTCTGCCGCTTGCGGCCGAGGTTTTGGGACGCAATGCCAACCACATGGCGGCGCTGGGCATGTCGTTGCACATACGCCATGCCCGTTCCCTGCCCAACGCCTACGTCTGAGCAGACACCTGTTTTGCGGTGGGCCGTGTTCGGTAAAACTGCATGGGCACGGCCGCCGTTTGGTTGAGCACGCTGCGTTTGATTTTGCCGACCACGTGCATTTCGCAAGGCTTGCAATCGAAACGAAGGGTCAGTTTTTCTTTGCCGTTGATGAGTTGCAGGGGCTCGGCACGGACGGTGCCCTGCACGCCGGTCACCCCTTTGGCCTGTTTGGGGCACAAACTCAAGCTGTACCGGACACAGTGTTTGGTGATCATAAGGCTGACTTCGCCTTCTTCTTCCTGGCTCTCGTAGGCGGCGGCAATCACCCGCACGCCGTGCCTGGCGTAAAAGTCCCTGGCTTTGTGGTTGTACACGTTGGCCAGGTAACTCAGGGTGTCTTCGGGGTAGGGGGTAGGCGGCTCTACCGGTTGAGCGCGCGGCAAGCGCTGCAAAGCGCGGGCCCGCGCTTCTTCCAGGGCGGTCACGGCGTCGCGTCGCAAGGTATTGAGCACGGACGCCGGCACAAACCAGGGCCGTGACAAATCGAGGGCAATGTCCAAGGGCGTGAACAAGGTGTCACCCAATCGGGCCAGTTGTTCGCGCAATTTTTGATCGGCCTGGGTCGGGTCTTTGGGGCTTTGCAAAACCACAGGCAAGGCCGCTTGGGCCGCATGACCCTCCTCGTCGGTCAACTGCAAAACCAGGCCAGAAGCGGTTTCCTGCAACTTCATCCAGACGCCTATGCGGCGGTCGGCCGACTTTTTTTCCAGGGAACGCACCCAGTCCATGCTGCGGTTGCGGTTGACCTCGGTGCCTTTGCGCAAGTCTTTGAAGCCCAGCATCGGGTCTTTGGGAAACACCCGCCACAGAGTGCCGCCATCTTTGCCAGCACGCAATTTCTCAACGCGATTGGTTTGCAAACCCACCAATTCTTTTTGCAAATCGTAGTAGCACAGGCCATCGCCGTTGTGCAAAACGGTGGCGGGGTCACTGGTTTCCAGTTCCAGGCTGTCGGCATGCATCTGAGTGACCCAGCCTATGGGCTGCCCGGGGTTTTTGGGGCTGTCAAAGGCGCCGATGTCTTCTTTGCGGCCCTGGACAAAGTAATCGGTGAATTCGCGGTTGAAATTCTGGTTCGGATCGGGCTGGAAGTAAAACGTGCATTCGCCGCTGGAAGCCCGGGCCAGTTCCGGCCGCTCTTCCAAAATTTCATCAAGCAACAAACGGTAGTGGGCGGTGATGTTTTTCACATAACCCATGTCCTTGTAGCGGCCTTCGATTTTGAAACTGCGCACGCCCGCATCGATCAGGGCGCGCAGGTTGTCGCTCTGGTTGTTGTCCTTCATGCTCAGGACGTGTTTGTCGTGGGCAACGATGCGGCCCTGGCTGTCCTTGACCTCGTATGGCAGGCGGCAGGCTTGCGAGCAATCACCCCGGTTGGCGCTGCGCCCCGTGTGGGCGTGGCTGATGTAGCACTGGCCACTGTAAGCAACGCACAGCGCACCATGGATGAAAAACTCGATGTTGCAGCGGTCGGGGTCGGTGGCCGCACGGATGGCGGCAATTTGGGGCAGGGTCAGTTCGCGGGCCAGCACGATCTGGCTGAGACCTGCATCCTGCAGAAAGCGGGCTTTTGCGGGGGTGCGTATGTCGGTCTGGGTGCTGGCGTGCAACTGAATCGGGGGCAAATCCAGTTCCAGCAAGCCCATGTCCTGGATGATCAATGCGTCCGCACCAGCGTCGTACAGTTGCTTGATCAATTTGCGGGCCGGCTCCAGTTCGTCGTCTCGCAAAATGGTGTTGAGTGTGACAAACACGCGGCTGTGAAAGCGGTGTGCATGCCGCACCAGACGCGCTATGTCCTGGACCGAATTGTCGGCGCTGGCGCGTGCCCCAAAAGAAGGCCCACCGATGTAAATGGCGTCGGCCCCATGGTTGACGGCTTCAATGCCTATGTCGGCGTCGCGGGCAGGGGAAAGCAATTCGAGTTGGTGGGGCAGCATGCCGGTATTGTCGGTTTTTTTGCGACAGGCTGCCCGTCACCGGACACACACGCGATTGCGTCCGGCCTGCTTGGCGTCATAAAGGGCCTGATCGACCCGTTTCAACAAACGCTCCACGGTTTCACCTTCTGCCAACTGCGTCACGCCAAAACTGGCTGTCACGGGCAGTTCCTGGAAGGCACTCGGGCTGCGCAGATGTTGACGCAGCTTCTCGGCCAAGCGACGCGCATCCTCCAGCGTGGTTTGGGGCAACAGGATGACAAATTCTTCGCCGCCGTAGCGAGCCAGCAGGTCGGTGACACGGATTTGCCCACCGATGCTGCGACACACCTCGACCAATACCCGGTCGCCCACGTCATGGCCGTGGTTGTCATTGATGTGCTTGAAATGATCGATGTCAAACAGAATGACCGACAAGGGACTGTGACGCCGCGTGATTTGGGCAATTTCGTATCCCAGAACTTGAACAAAACGCAGCCGGTTGGACACCCCGGTCAGGTGATCGGTGGTGGCCATGGCGTACAGGTCGTCGCGGATTCTGGCGTTGTAAGCCATGAATTTATAGAGCCCCAACAGCAGTGCCGAGAACCCCACCACCATGAAAATGCCCTCAAACCAAATGCTGTACAGCACGGGGACGTAGAACACCTCGTCCATGGCATCGGTGCACATGGATATGTTCATCATGGCCAGCCCGGCCATCAGGGGCAGGTATGAGCTGTACGCGGTTTGGCGAAGACGAACAACCAAAATCATGCCCAGCGTGGGAAAAATGACGAGCACGCCCTCCAATACCAAACTGATTTCATCGGGAGGTGCGGCCAACCTGGGCAATTGGGTCAGCATGTAAGCCAGGTAGGCCTCGATCAAGGCAAACAACACCAACAAATCACGGTAGGTTCGCAGGGTTTGGGGGGCCTTGAAGCGGTTCATTCAAAACCCCAGCTCACGGATGACAACCGCCAACGCCTGACGCACATAACGCCAGCCGGGCGCCTCCCAGCGGGCGTGGATGGTGACGTGGCCACGCCAGGATTTTGTTTGTGTCCAAGCTTCGGTTTGGTCGGGTGCCACATCAAAAGCCACGCGGTAGATGGCACGCTCCGGCACCAGTTGCCCGTTTTTTTCCCGTGTCAGTACATGCCCCCCCCAGTGGGCTGCCAGCTCCCCGCGGGGCAGTACGCGGCTGGCGTCTTTGTCCACCGAAGCCACGGTCAACCTGAGGGTGTGCGGGAGGGGGCCGTCGGCCAAAAACAGGCCCATGTCGCCCACGGCCACGCGCTGCACAACGTCCTCGTCCAGCCAGGTTTCCACCAGCAAGCGACCGTCATTCCGCACCAAAATGGCGATTTTCTCTTTCTTTGACAACCACTGACCCAAACGCAAATCGGGATCGAGGTCGTAGAGCCCTCCAGCGAAGGGCGCGCGCGGGGTGTAGTGTTGCAGTTCGGTGTTCAGGCTGGCCAACTCGCTTTGGGCGGTGGCCAAGGCGTTTTCGTTCACCAACAGGCGGTTGCGGGAGTCGGCGTCCAGGCCCGAGGTGGCCGCTTGCCAACGCATTTGTTCCACCCGGGCCAGCAATGTTTGGCGGCGCACACTCAAGTCAGGCACGTACAGCTGCAACAACTCGGCACCTTGCGGAACCGGTTGGCCCTCCTGATACGGCAGGGCATCCACCCGGGCACCGGCCGGTGCAAAGACCGGCCACACGTCTGCGGGGCGCAACAGGGCCGTTGCAGTCACTCGCCCCGGCCAAGGCACGGCCACCAACAGCAACAGGGCGAGCAAGGCAAACGCACTGAGTCGGGTTCGTCGGGTCTTGCGAATGCGGGGCCAGCGATCTTGCCAAGCCTTCCATTCGTTGCGTATGGGGGACAGGACAAACCACGCAATTTCGACGGCAAACAGCAACACACCCAGCGCTTTGAAGAAGTACTGGTACACCAACACCGCGATGCCGATGAACAAGACCAGCCGGTACAGCCAAACCGCCCAGGCAAAGGCAATCAACGCCCGTTGGTTGCCTGCCTTGACGTGCTCGGGAGGCGTTTCGCCCAGGGCAAACAACCACTCCCGCAACTTCCAACGCGCCATGGCAAAACTGCGTTCGTGCAAATTGGGCCAGTCCAGCAGGTCTGAAAGAATGAAGTAGCCATCGAAACGCATGAATGGACTGGCGTTGATGGCTAATGTGGCCACCCAGCTGGTGGTGGCCAGTACGAAGGCTGCAGAACGCGCCGCGCCGTCCGGAAGCAAGGCCCAAGCCAGGGTGGCCCAGGCGGCAATGATCAATTCAGTGATGATGCCCGCAGACGCCACTTGCAAGCGTTGGTAGCGGTTGGTCAAGCGCCAGGTTTCATTGGTGTCGGTGTAGGCCACGGGCCACATCACCAGAAATGCGACCCCCATGGTGGGCACACGGCAGCCCAGGCGCTTGGCGGTAAACGCATGTCCCAATTCGTGCAGCAGTTTGACCACAAACAACGCCACACCGTACGCAGCCAGGCCTTCCCAATTGAAGGTGTCGACCAAGGAGGCGGCAAATACGTCCCACCGTCGCACCACCTGCCCCAGGCCGAGCAACAACGCCCCCAGCGTCAACCACAGAAACGTCCGCGTGTAAAACAAACCCGCTACGCCTTGCCAACGGCCCAACCAGGCATCGGGACGCCACAGTGGAATTCGAAAAAACAGGTAGTGGTGCAGCAACCACTTCAGCGGGCTGCCTTGCAGCTTGTGCAGGCGTTCGGCCATCTGGCGGGCACTGTGTGCCCCTTCGGGTTGAATCAGCTGGTTTTGTGCCAGAAATTGGGCCACGGCCTGCACATCTTCTGTTTGCACGTGCAAGGTGGTGTGGGTATGGATGTCGTCGGCGATGTGTTCAGGGTCTTCCAGGCTCCAGCGTTGCAGCACTTCGAAAGTGGGCCAGTCGATCCGGAAAAACAAGTTGCGCACAGGATCGTGCAGGGTCCAACTGGGCTGACCGTCGGCCAAGGCGGGACCAGGCAACAAGGCCAGTTCTTCGCGCAAACGGGGCAGGGCCATGTTCAAATCCCCAGCACCGTGCGAGCCGATGCCAAGGGGCGACGCAACATCCAGTACGCGAGGGGCACCCACCCACCATGGAGCTTGGCCGTTCCTTTGAGGCCGACACGGTGGCTGGTGGGCTGGTCAAGGCGGGCGCGCACGCGGTAGGCGTATCCCCCGTCCGGGCGCTGAACGGCGTCGTGGGCCTGGTAACGTACCTGGGCCGACACGGGCGCGAGCGGGCTGGCGTTCAGGTACAGGGTGACGGGAGCATCGGGTGCCAACGCGATTGCATCGGCCAAAGGCAACCACGCTTCGACCTCGGTGTCGGCTGGGTCGGCAATGCGCATGATGCGTTCACCGACGGCCACCGGACGTCCGATCCATTCTGAAGGATCGTCAAACAATACCACCCCGTCTTGCGGGGCCGGTACGCGCGAGCGGTTGAGCTGCTCGCTGAGGTAATCCACCTCGGCACGTTTTTCTTCGATCTTGCCGGTCAGTGTGGCCAGTTGTGCACGAAACTTCGCGTCGACCAACGCCTGCTGGCTGGTCTGACGGTATTCGGTTTCGGCGGTGGCAAGGGTCTGGGCGGCCACTTCCAGGCGGCTTTGTATCAGCGCTTCGTCGAAACCGAACAGCGGTTGGCCCTTTTTGACCATTTGGTTGGGCTGCACATGAAAGACATCGACCACACCGTCCAGGGGGGCCCTGATGACCATCGGGCTGGCGGGCACCAATTCGCCGGGGGCCAGAACGGTGAGGCGAACGGGCACGGCCAGCACAGCCAACACGGCTGCGGCCCAACGCAGGCGGCTTTGTTTCCACCAGGGTTGACCCGTTTGCGGCCCCAACCACTGCCTGCATTTTCGGAACCACCCGCGCCAGGTACCAGTGGATGGCTTGGCAAGCGCACGCCATGCGTGCAACCACGTGCCAAGCCACTCAAACAACAAACCGGTTTCCTGGGCGGTCCAGGGCAGATCGCGCGCCAGCAGCAAGCCACCGCTTGGCACCGATTGGTTGCCGGGGGAGGGCGTTGAGCCGTTCAAAGGCAGCCACAAAACGTTCACGGGCAACCAATCCGCCCAATGTTGAGCCAGTTCGCTGGGCAAATCGGTGGCCGAAAGGGCTTGGGGCTCCGCATGCACCTGTGCGCAATGTTCGCACACCCGGTCCAACCACTGGGCGTAGGGCGCATTGGCTTCGATTTGAACCACCCCCGACAGAGCTTGCACGCCTTGATCGGACCACCACAGGGCCGCTTGTCGGTAGCTGGCCAAGGCGTGGCTGTCGTTGACCAGAAGGAAACGCAATTCCGCCACCGACCCCGCTTGCCGCGCCCGCCGCGACAGGTCGAGAAGGGCGAAAAGCGGGGAGGCCGACGGCGCAGAGGAAGACACAGACACCATCAAACAGCAGCCCAGCGCTGGGCACCAACACCCGTGCCCGTTTGCTGTGCTGCCTGGCGGAGCTGCTCAGAAAAGCCACTGCGCCCCAGCCCAGTTGGCCGCTTTTCGCCCACATGGAACCGGAACAAGGTGGAAGCCTCACGGCCCTGCGCATCGCGGGCGATCAGTTTGATTTTCAGTTCGCCTTTGAAGCCGTCGGGTGGGTTGACGCTGAACTTGCCACTCTGAGCATCGAACCGCACCCAGCGAGGGAGGTCCGAACCATCGGCGAGTTTTGCGGTCAGAGTGACCTCGGTTCCCACCTGTGTGTGCACGAACGCGTCGCTGGGCACCGCAAAACTGGCTGCTGCACCTTGTTCCGTGAACTGGTCACCCATGCCCCGGAACACCTGCAGGCTTGCCACCTCAGATGGCACCACCCAACTCTGCCACTTGAGCGAGTCACCTGTGGTGCCTTCGATGGGGCTGCGTGTTTCCCACTGCCAATCGGTGCGCTCGATCAAACCCCAGTCCTTCGGATTGGCTTCGGCGGCCAATGCGTACAAGGTTGAATCGAACGGCGAGTAGCTGAAACTGGGGCCCGGCGGAATTTCGATGGGCGGCATCGGCGGGAGAACATAGCCCGGGTCTTCGGGGGTGTGGTGCGCTGCCACCGGTTCAACACGCATGACCGGCACGCCCGGATCGAACACCCGGTTGCTTGCGATGTCGTTGTCACCGAAGGCGTTGTCCGTGATGATCAGTTCGATGTACTGGATGTTGCCGTCTGCATCGGCCACGAAACGCGCACCGTCACCACCGGGGCTGCGCTGGGTGAAGTCGTACCACCCTGCCTGGGTGATGACCTTGCCGTCGAGATCCGTTAGAACCTTGCCAGCAGCGGTCGAGGCGTCGATAAAGCCCTGATCCACGTATTTGATGTAGGCATTGACATCGTTGGTGGTGAGGCCGGAGGCACGCACATCGATCAGCACCCGCACCTGTACCCCTTCTCGGGTAGATATATCTTGCAGCGCCGTTTCGATTGTGCCGTCGTTGTCGATGTCTTGCCCGGTGATTTCAAAGCGGATGGGGTCCCAGGGGGTGGACACCTGCTGACCACCAACCAGGGTCACGGTTTTGGTGGTGGTGACGATGCTGGACGACCCATTGGTGGTGTCCACCGGGGTTTCAACCACTTGGGTGTTGGCATCGACATCGGTGTATTTGACCACCTGGATGTTGAGGAGCTGCGAAACGCTGGAAACCGTTTGGTCGTCAGCACTGTCCACCACGCTGATCGAAATGATGGCCTTGCTTTCGGTCAACGTGCCGTCATTGCCTTGATCAAAGTATTCGGTGGTGGTCCACGCCAGCGTGGCCAGTGCGTTCTGCTCGGCGTCCTTGAGTCCATCGTTGTTCAAATCGCCTTCCACCGCGCTGCCTATACCCTGAGATGCGGCCAAGGTGGACAAGGCCTCTTCGGTGGTGGGGGTGATGCCATCCTGGTCGAAGTCGTCGTCGAGTCCCGTCGCAAGGGTGCCGGTGAAGGCACCACTGGTTGCGTCGAAGATGTATTTAACGCCTGTGCCGTCGTCTCGTATGGTGGCGGTGCCGAAGGTGGTCAGGTTGGTGTCCCTCACACTCCGAGCCGTCAAGTTGAAGACTTCAGAGCCTTCCCGCACGGTGTCTTGTTCTGTATCAATGCCCACCCGAACTTGCAGCACGCCGGTGGTGGGAATTTCGGCGTTGCTGCCGTTGTAGGCCACCCACGTGCTTCCATTCCAGAATTCGATGTTGGCGGTGGGGTCGGTGTTTACCTTGTCGGCCGGTGCGGTGCTGGCGCTGTCGGTGGTCAGACCCAGCGTGATGCCGGTGCTTTCTCCGATCGGTCCGGTGAGGTTGAAAACCACGTAATCCGAGCCTTCATTGACAATGGGGCTGTCGATCTTGATGCTGCGGTCATCGTCCTTTTCCGCCGTGCGGTTCTCGGAACCGCTGTCGTTGAAAATGACGCCTGTGCCAAAGTCGCTGATGATGCCCAGACCCACAACCGGGTCGGCGTTTCCGCTGGTGGCCAACAGGCGGAAAGTGTGTGCATTTTCAAATTCACCGCTGTTGGGCACGTTGCCGTCGTCGTCCAGCACCGGAACACGCACCAAAAGCACCGAGCCCCCTGCGGGCACGGACACCAGACTGCCCGACGTGTAATTGACCCAAACGGTGCCGTCGTAGGTTTGGATTTGACCGCCGTAATCTTTGTTGAGTTCGGCCTTCTCGGTACCGGTGCTGCTGTCGGTTGCACCGTCCTGCAAAGACAAACTGAAGGTCTGGTTGCCTGCCGCAAAGATCTGGAACACCGCATACGGCGAGTTTTCGTTCACGGTCACGTTCGGGATTTTGATCGCGCGATCATCGTCCTTCGGTGCGTTGAAATTCACGGAACCGTCTTCATTGAAGATGGTGCCGGTGCCGTCGTCCAGAATGGTGGCGGTTCCCTCCGCCGTCGGGCCGTCCACGCCGGCAACAGTGAGGGCAAAATTCTCGCTGCCTTCAAAAGTGGCGTCTTGCTTGATCGGGGTGCGAACCAGCAGGGTGCCGTCGGTGCCGTTGAGGGCGACGATCGCCCCAGGGGAGTAGGGCACCCAGGTCAGACCGCCGTCAATCGAGGTTTCCAGGCTGGTGCCGTAGTCAGCACTGCTCGCAGTGCCGTCGTTTAGGGCCAGTGTCACCCGTTGACCCAGCCCGCCATCGACGACAAATACCGCGAACGGGCTGAGTTCGTTCACCGTGGGACTGGTGACGGTGATGGGCCGGTCGTCGTTGGCGGGTGTGCCCCCGATGTCGCGCCCGTCGTCCACGATGGTGCCTGTGGCCGCGGCGTTGCTGCTGCTGAGCACCGCCCCGGCGCTGGCGTTGGAGAGCTGCACGCGGAAGGTCTCGGCGCCTTCGTAAGTGCTGTCCTGTGTGGTCTGCACCGTGAAGGTCTGGCTGCTCACGCCTGCCGCAAAGGTCAGCGTGGTCGTGCCCAGCGCGGTGAAGTCCGCGCTCTCGGCCGTGTCCGGGCTGGCCAGGGCCAGGCTGGCAACGTCCACCGTCTGGCTGAGGTCCGAAGCCCCCGTGCGCGTGACCGTGAAGGTGGCCAGGCCACCTTCACTGACCGTCACGTCGCCCACGCTGAACACCGGCCGGTCGTCGTTGGCGGGTGTGCCCCCGATGTCGCGCCCGTCGTCCACGATGGTGCCTGTGGCCGCGGCGTTGCTGCTGCTGAGCACCGCCCCGGCGCTGGCGT
>JACCDQ010558913.1_pt1 | contig 38453 bp, 63 predicted proteins | sample 7446031 | NCBI WGS metagenome assembly JACCDQ01 (sample SAMN15323442, study PRJNA562643) | freshwater metagenome | isolation source: river surface water | place: USA:Blue River Watershed | collected 2017-08-17 | reverse complement strand
GGTACAGGTTCAGCGTTTCGCGGGTGTACTTGTAGTAGAAATACTCGGCGATACGAACGGTGTCCTGATCCAGCCACGCCGACATGCTCTCGTCGCCAACGGCGGTCGACAGGATGGACGAGATGGGCGTCGCGTCAGGGAACTCGCGCTCGTACTCTTCCTTGGTCATGTCCTGCGTGATGAAGCACCACTGTGCGTCAGCCCCGCAGGGGTCTTGGATCGTCGGGTCCATGTAGACCGAGAACGAATTGCGCACCCGCATGATGCGCACGTCCTGATCAAAACTCTCTTCGTTGCAGTATTCGGTGACGAGGCGGATGTAGCCTTCGCCGTACGTCACCTGATTGTCGCAGGCCGTGTCGTAGGCCACGTCGGCGTCCGACATGTACTCAATATGGCGGACAATGCCGTCGAAAATGGCCGCCACTTCCACGTCAGCGTTGTCATCGACTGGGATGACCTTGCCGCTGGGGCGGTTCTGGCGCTGCTCGTTCGTGACCTGACGGACGTGCTGCGGCAGCTTGTTGATCGTCAGGCACGGCCGGGCGTTGATCGTCTGGCCCTGCACGGCGCCGCGGGTCGACAGCACGTCAGCCGGCCACTGCCACTGGTTGTCGGGCGAGCCTGCCATGAAGCGCAGGTCGTCCAGTTCGTCCTCACGGCTGTCCGAGTAGGCCGCCATGGCCATCTTGAGGCGCGAGCGCATGACCGACATGGTGCTGCTGTCGCGGGTGCCCGTCGTCGGGTTGCTGCCGCGTTCGGCGACGGTGCCCACCATGTTGATGCCGGTCGGATCAGCCATATTGCTTACTTCTTACCCTTTTTGGCCGCTTCGCGCTTCACCGAATAGGCGATGGCGACAGCCTGCTTTTGCGGCTTTCCGGCCTTGATTTCCGCCTTGATGTTCTTGCGGAAGGCGCCCTTGCTGGTCGACTTAACGAGAGGCACGGTCAGCGCTTCTTCATCGGCGTGGTGCGCTCAGTGACGGTCGTGCGGATGATATCGGGCTTGCCGCGCTTCAGCAGCAGGCTTTCCTTGGCCTCCAGAGCCTGAACGCGCTCGCCGCGCTTCAGCGTAGCAGCCGTATTGGATGGTGCGGGCGCCTTGGGCTTCGGCATCGGCTTGGCGGCCGGCTTGGGCAGGTCCGACAGCTTCACGCGGGTGACGTATTTGGCCATTTACTTGCCTTTCTTGGCGGTTTTGGCGCTCTCGCGAAACGCCTTGGCAGTAGGGGCGCCCTTGGCACCCGGTTTACGCATCTTTTCGCCCGATCCGGCCGCAATCCGGGCCTTTTTGGCGTGAATGTTGGCGTATAGACCCTTCTTCATGGGCATTTCCACCGCTTGAGGCTAGCTTTGGCGCGTTCGCCGTCCTTGGCCTTGGCTGCAACGGCGCCCATGCGGGCGCAAAACGACTTCTTGCGGCCTTCATCGGCCTTCGTCTTCGGATTGGGCGCCGGTGCCTTGAGGTTCGACCCGGTTTCGCGGTTGTACTTGGCGCGGCCCTTGGCGGTCAGCCCAGCGCCCTTGGACGCAGGCAGCTTTTCGCCTCGTCCAACAGCCAGCGAGACTGATTTGCGCTTGTCGGCCATCCGTTTAGCTGCTCATCCAAGATGTAGAAATCCCAGCACCAGAATACCCTCGGGTCATGCGTCTGTCAACGCGCCCTTCGCGGCTCTCGCGATGGCCCACAGGATAGGCAAAAGTCAGCGCGATGGCGTCCGCAGCGTCTGGCGAGGCCAGCCCGCGGGACTTCATGTCCTTCTTGCTTTCGAGGAACAGCGTGCCCTTGCTGTCCGGCTTGGTCATGGGGCCGATCAGGTCCGTTTTCAGCATCCTGTCGTTGGGTATGGCCGCCGTCTTGAGCCAGTCGCGCATGGCGCCCCACATCTCGGCCCGCTTGTTGCCGTACATGAGTTGCTTTTGCGCCTTGTTGCCGAAGTTGACGCCACGCACCTTGTAGCGCTGCTCCTTCAGGCGGTCGACGACCCCCGCGCCTAGCCCGCCCTCGTCGATGCACACGAGCGCCGGCTTGAACTCTTCGATGGCGTCGATGACGTGCCCGACCACTTCCATGGTGTCAGCGCCGCGGTGGCGCCGCAGTTCGACGATGTCGCGCCCTTGGCGTATGGCGATGACGGTGGCGTCGCTACCGAAGCGCGCCGGGTCGACGCCGATGGTGATGGGCGCGGTCGCGTCCTTGGTCTTGGGTCGGCGCATGGCGTCATCGACGAGGTTCGACGGGATGAACTGGTCGTCACCTTCGCTGGGGAACTGACCGTAGACTTCGACGTTAGCCTGATAGCTGTCGGGGCCGTACTCGTCGATGATGCGCTGGTAGAGGTTCTTGTCGGTGCCTTCTACGTCGCGGGCGTCAATGTTGCGCTGGCGCCAGAACGCGCGCTTGGCGTTGAACGCCTCGTAGAAGTACCCGGTGTTGCGACGCGGGTTGGAAAAAGCCAGATGGAAGCGGTTGGGCGTGTTCTCGGTGAAGAAACCGTCCGCGACCGACCAGATGCTGTCGGGGATGCCCGAGGCTTCGTCGAAGATCAGCATCACACCGTCGAAGTTGTGAACGCCCGCGTAGGCGTCGGGGTTCTCTTCGGACCACAGCCGCCCTTCGACCGACCAGTAGCGGGTGCCCTTCTTCAGGTCTTTCTCGACGATCTCGGTCAGCCACTTGGCGGGCATGACGCGCGTCGCGCTGATCTCGAACCAGTGGCTGTTGAGCGTCATCGCCAGCCACTTGGTAATCTCGGCCCACGTCACCGACCGTAACTGCGCCTCGGAGTTGGCCGACACGATGGTGGTCGAGCCTATCCGCGTGGACAGCATCCAGATGACTAGCCAAGAAACCAAGGCAGACTTGCCAATACCACGGCCAGAAGCCACGGCTTCGCGGAACGTATCATAGTCGACCTTTCCGTTGTTGGAGCGGATGTGGTCGCGCAGGTCCGCGAGAATGTCGCGCTGCCATTTGCGCGGGCCGTGGAAGTGCTCCAGCGGCGTGCCCTTCTCGCCCCACGGGAACGTCAGCAGTACGAAGGCCAGCGGATCATTAGCTATCGTCGGCGACCACAGTCTCGACATCAACTCCATCTCGCCAGTCGCGTCGTAGATGGGCGTCTGCATTCAGGGTTTCCTTCTGGTGTTCTAGCTGCGGCGCTTCAGTGTACAGCCCTTCGATGACGCGCGTCTGCGCCCGCTCCAGCGCGGCCAGCACGCTGATCTGCCCTTCGACCGATACCTCGACCTGCTGCTTGGCAACCCAGCCGTGGCTGTGCTTGAGTATCTCCAGCGCGGCCTTCGCGTCGCCGTCAGCGGCCGCGTCATGCAGGGTCTTGGCCGCGGACCACTCGCCATCGGCCCGGCCCTTCATCTCGGCCATCTCGACCAGCGGGTCGAACTCCTGAAGGCGCCGGTACTGCGCCGGCGTCAGCCCGACACGCATCGCCAAGCTGTCGCCCTTCAGGCCGTACTTGGCCGCTTCGTAGATCGCCTCCAAACGCGCTTCGGTCGCTTCGATGCGCTCGGGCGTGAACGGGATGGAGTAGAATGACATGTGCAGCACAATAGTGGACGCGGGCTGTCAAGGCAAGTGCCGGACGGCACCCCCGATTGCGCCGCCCGGCCCCCCGACATGGATGCAATGGGGCGTAACACCCATGTTGCTCCTATACCGTAAAGCCATTCGAGTTGTCGGGGTGGGACAAAAAAATAAAAATGGGCGCGTGCTGGCCAGCTAAAGCCCCGAAGGCCGTCCCGAGGCATCGCGCCCATACAACGATATGCTAAAGCACATATTGCTGCAAAGGCCGTGTAGCAGGTTTTCAAAAAATAAAAAATTGTTTGCGGACGGTGCCCGTGACAACCACACGCCCGCCGGCCCTACCCCCCACCCCCCAGCCGACCGTTGCAACTGAAACTAAACGCGAGCGCGGAACGCGACTGGCCTTTGACCTGTGGGCGGTTTGGGTAACGCGAAACACAATCGCCTAGCCGCGTTATTCCATGCGCCATATGCGGATACCCTTCACGCCAGCTTCAACAACTGAACGCGCCACCATGCGCCAGCCCTTGCGCTTCACGTAGTTGCGCGCGCTCATAAACGCCGGGTGCTGCTTGTCGCGTTTGTGCTCGCCGGGGAAGAATGCGCTGTCGCCGGGGAGCATATCCGCGAACGGGTATTTGCGCCCTCTCGCCGGGGGGAGCGGAACGTTCTTGTCAATCTGCATGTGTTGGCCTTTCCGGTTTGTTGAAAACCCCCAATGACACAAACAAACACAACTGACAACTCCTTTTTGCGCCCGTGCCGCGGCGGCGGGTGTGGGTGTGGGCAATCAAAATCAAAACAACAACTCTCCGTAAACTAGCGCTTATTGCGAACCATTCTTAACTACACTAACTTTCAATCTAAAATACAATCAGACTACCCAAAAGACCCACAGGCCGATTGCAACCAGCTTTCCCGCCTAGTTGAGCGTGGGTGCCGTACGCAGCTTTGCCTGCCCAACAGTCGCACACAAAACCCACGTTTGTTTACACCGATGTCAGTTAACGCATCCTGTGGGCGCAATCCGTGGGCAATCCGTGGGCGCTCCGCAACCCACACGAATTTTCTTTCCTGAACGTCAATTTTTTTGTTGCACTGCTCACTTTGTGGGTATATCAGGAGACACACAACGACCACACAGGAGTGAGTGCAATGGCTACCGACAACCGCAAGATTGACATTTACCTGCTCAACCGCACCCGCGGCGTTTGGCAGTATGAGTGCAGCACCACATGGTCGCGCACTTGCCGCGACGCCAAAGCGGCGTTCCTGCGCCGCCACGATTACCTTGACGCCGGTCAGGTCAAGGCGCGCTTCGCATGATCCACAACACGAGCACAGGAGTGAGTGCAATGGCTAATCGAGTGATGCGCCTTAACAGCAACCCCGCCGCGCGCGGGTTTATTGTCCGGGTGTTGGAAGAAACGCACCGCGACGAACTCGACCGCATCCACTTTAAGACGGTTGCATCCGCTACCGCTGGCACCAAGGCAGCCGCTTGCAATCTGTACGACCGTCTCCGCGCGGAGTACATCGGATGAGCCCCGACAAGTACCACGCCACGCTAGACGAGTGCCTTGGCATGATATGGGCGGCGCAGTTGGCACTAGAACAAGCTTTTGACGCATTAGCGGACGCACACGTCGCCATCCGCGCGGCTCAATCAGCCGACAGGCTAAACGCTAAGCTACTAAGCGCCAAAAAATCGGACGACGCTGCATGACCCTCGCCGGAACCGACGGGGCGACGCTGATCGTCGCCCTGCTCACCCTAATCACCATCGCCGCATTGCTGGCGAACATCTGGAGTAAATGATCATGGCTACGCACTACAACATTTCGGAAACGACCGGCGCGGATATGGAAAGCCGGTTCCACGTCAACGGCCGCCGCGTATCGCGTGAATACGTCGAGTATCTGAAAATCCGCGCCGACCGGCTGGAGTGTTTCAGCACCAAGGGCCGCCAAATGCCCGGCGGCCGTATCCGCCGTACAAACTATTCCGTCGCCGTCGTAAACTGAAAGGCCAGACCCATGACCATGAACGACGCCGCCCGCGAACTGTATTTGTACACAACCAACTGCGCCGACGCGTGGCGCGCGGCCGAGCACGCGTTCCGCAACTATGAACGCAAGCGTGCGAAGGGCACCTATGACGCCGCCCTAGCGCGCAAGGGCCTATCCTACGCAGTTGAAACGGCCGCCAAGGAATATGTGCGCGAGTTCGGCGCGCCCGGCGACAAATGGCACGCGATGTTTACGCCAGCCGACCGCGCGGCCGTGGCTGACGCCATCATGACCGACACAGAAGACGAATGGGCCGCCGGTAACTATTGGGGCGAGGCTCCGACGCCATGACCGGCCCTGTCATCAACCCCGACAGCGCGGAAGCCCGCAAGCCCCGGTTCAGCCCGAGCGAGGCGGATATGTTCCATCGCAACCAAATCGCCAAGGGCACCCGCGCCCTGTTGCTCGCCCTGCAACGGCAACACCCGCGCATCGTCTACGCCCTGCAACGCAAGCACAACATCACACCGACAGAGGACAACAGCATATGACCGAGAACAAACAGCTAAAGCTATACGTCGAAGTCGCCAAGCTACAGGCGGAAGCGCTTCCCGACTTGTTTGCGGCGCTGGACGACCTCGCCACATGGACGCACGCGCTAGCCGTTCATGGTTACGCGCCGCCGAGCGCTTGGCGGTTGCTCGGCAAGCTGCACGCCGCCGCCGACGCCGCTCTGAACAAAGCACAAGGAATTTCCAATGACTGACACCGACGCACATGAACAGCGCGTATACCTCGCAGGCGAAGCCCTGAACGCCTACTGCAACGCCCGGGGGACGATCAACGCACCCGATGAAGACATAACCGACTTGATCGTCGACTTGCTGCACCTGCTCGATACCTACGAAGGGCAGGCGAGCGTCTCGCTCGTGCTCGACATGGTCAAGAGCCACTACGAAGAGGAAGCCTAACCATGTATGACCCTACCCTAGACCGCACCGACTGGCGCTCGCGCTATGACCACGAACTGATTGCGGCCGCCAAGGAAAGCAACCACGAACTGGCCATCGCCCTAGGCGAGCGGCTGGAAGACTTCGCAGGCATGGACGACGCCCTAGCGGACACGCAAGCCGAGTGTATCGAACTGCAAAACCGCGTCGACGCCCTGCGCCGCGAACTGGAAGAACTGCACGCCGCCCTAGCGGCCGACGCCTAGTGCTCGCCCTGCTCTTTAGCGCCGCCCTGACCTTGCTTTGTCTACTGATGGAGGATTGACCCATGAACGCTACAACCGCTGAAATCGTCGCCGTGCTGGCCGTCATTGGCCTGCAAACACTAACCGTCTGGGCATGGTGGGAAGCCCGCTTCGCCGCGCGATGGTATCGCGACCTGTGGGAGCGCGAGCACCTGCAATTCATCCGCTACCGCAAAAACAGCATCCGCCGCGACCCTGTCACCGGCCGCTACGTCAAGGAAAGGCGCTGAACCATGACCGCCACACAGACCATCGACCGCCCCGCGACCGAACTGGACGTGCTCACAGAGGCCGCGCGGGCCCTTCAGGAGCACGAGCGGCTGCGGCTGGCCCTCAGGGCCTCAGACGACCGCCTGCGCGCCCTGTGCCGCGCCTATGGCGACACTGCGCGCGTCTGGGGCGTCGCCCCGCACCATCTGGCGCAAGCCTGCAAGGCTAGGGGGCTGATGTGAAGCTGACCCCCGTCAAAGTCGAGCGCACCACGCACCCGAAGTGTCCGCGCTGCTATCGCCATACGCCCGAAGGCCGCTGGAACTTTGACAGTCTGTGCGACCGCTGCTGTACCGTGCTGCTGGATAAGTTCCCCGACCATTGGTCAATCCCGCACATCCGCGAGGCTGTCCGGGCATTCCGCGCCATGACCCCCGCCGAACGACGCGAAAGGATGGGCCTGTGACCGTCACCGACAAGCCCAAGCGCACCCGCGCCAAGGAACCGCCCATCTGGTGCGATCACTGCGGTTGCGACCTGTCGCCCGCCAACGTGCGCGGCTGCCTGCGCAAGACCTGTGCGACAAAGGCCCTGCTAGACGAAAGGACACGCGCCGATGCCTGCGATAGCTAACCTGCCCATGCTCAAGTTCCGCTGCGTGGTGTTCTACATGACGCCCGCCGGGCACTACAAGCAGTGCGTGACCTACGCCCGCGCCAAGGCCGCCGACTTGGCGGCTGACATCGCCGCCGAACGCGTGCACCATGACAAGCGCCGCCAGATAGCGGCGATTACATTCATAAAGGCAGAGCAGCTATGACAGACGCCCTACACGAACGCGCCCGCGTCACTGCGCACTTGCGCAGCATCGCCGCCAAAGTATTGAATAACGCCATAGAGCACGACCAATACGACCTAGAGCGTGCCGACCTGATCGCGACTGTACTGGAAGAAACCGCCGACGCGGTGGAAGCTGGCCTGCACTGGAGTGAGGAACGATGACCGAGATCAAGGTTAAACCAGAGGTTGCCCTGCTATGGGTAGTGGGAACCATCAAGGAACTGCAAGAGCAGGTTCGCAAGCTCGACGAGCGGCTAGACGATCTAGAATACAAGCTGCGGGGGATGGAAGATGACTAACCAAAACTCCGCCGCACTGGGAGACGAAGCATGAGCGACAAGTTTTATATCGACTGCGAGTTTGACGGCCATGACGGGCCGCTGTTGAGTATCGCTATGGTCAAAGATGATGGCACTGGCATCTACGTCAACACCACCAGCGTGGCAAAAGACCCGTGGGTAATTGCAAATGTCGTCCCTCTACTCGACTTGCACGATTGCCGCATGGCTGTGCGCTGCCTGCCAAATGAGGTTGGTGCGGTACTGCGGACGTTTATCGACAGCAATACCCCTGTCATCGTGGCAGATAGTCCTGTTGATATTGGTCGGTTCTGCCGCGCCCTTTCGACCGGCCTCGATGGCGGGTGGGCCAATGCGGAATACCCGCGCATGACTTTCGAGGTTCACAACGTCGATTGCTACCCGACCGCACTTGAGGGTGCTGTCCAGCACAACGCTTGGTGGGACGCGATGGCGCTCCGCGCCGCACTGAGAGACGAAGCATGAAAACCAACAAAGGAGAAAACAAAATGACTGACAAGATCACAATCAACGGTATCGAATACGTTCCCGCCAACAGCAAGCCAGTAGGCAATCGCGCTGTCGTAGTCGTGGACCGTGGCTGGATTTTCGCTGGCGATGTCACCCGCAATAATGGCCGTATCACGCTCACCAACGCACTGCACGTGTTCAAGTGGGAGAGCGTCGGCTTTGCGGGGATGATCGCTGATCCGAAAAAGGCCAAGGCCGATCTTCGCCCCATTGCTGACGTTGACATGCCCGCAGGCGCAGAGGTGTTCTGTGTTCCTGTAGTGGAAGGCTGGGGGCTGTGACGGCCCCCGCCATTTTTAGGCCGGTTGGCAACGGCGACGGCGACGGCTACGGAAACGGCTACGGCTACGGCTACGGCGACGGCTACGGAAACGGCAACGGCTACGGCTACAGCAACGGCGACGGCTACGGAAACGGCTACGGAAACGGCAACGGCAACGGCTACGGCAACGGCTACGGCAACGGCAACGGCAACGGCTACGGCAACGGCTACGGCTACGGCTCTGTGCAGAATACCCTCGGCAAAAGGAGAGACGAAGCATGAGCGAGGAACTGAAACCGTGTCCGTTCTGCGGGGGCAAAGCTATTTGGCGTAAAGATAGTGGTTCATATGGTTACACCCCGCCAAAAATTTGGATCGCTTGCGAAAACGAGCCGTTTGAAAATCCATACGGCAAAGGATACGATACCCGAAAAAACAAATGTTTTGCCAAAACGAAGGCAGTTGCGACTGAGGAATGGACTAAAATAAAGGGAACATACAGCATTGATGCTCGCGCCCGCACCGAAGTCATCGCCGCATGGAACACCCGCACGGATAGCGACCGCATCGAAGCCCTGAACGCCGAGGTGGCTAGGTTGCGTGAAGACAGAGACGCCGCGCTAGATGCTCTATTCGATGCAATCGCACTGATCGGACACGCCATGCCTATGGAAACCACGGCACTGATCGGCGGCGAGCGCATGATCGCAAAAAACGTATGGCAAAAGGGGCATGACATCATGTTTCCCCGCGCCCGCGCTGCACTGGGAGAGGAAGCATGAGCGAGGAACTGATCGACGCCGCAAGAGCCGTCTGGATTAAGGCGGTATTTGACTACGGCGGCGAAAGCATCCCCGGTGAAGGCGAAGAACGCGCCACCCGAGTGATTGCAGATCACATTGCCGACCGCATCACCGCGCTGATCGCTGCCGGTGACAGGCTGGCAGGGTTTGCGGGGCATGATGACCAGTGCCAGATTATGACGCACGGTGTCTGGTCTGACGAGGTTCCTTGCACCTGTGGTTACGGTGCTGCGTGGCAGGCATGGGCCTGCATGTTCGTGCGGCTACACCGACGCCCTGAAAGCATGGCGGGAGATTAGCGGGCAATGACGATCACGATACCGACATGGGTGCTTTGGGTGCTTGGCATTGGCTTAGGCGTCCCCACCATTCTCGCAACCTTGATACTGGCATGGTTTGGCTATGTCGCACTTTCAGCCTTTGGGAGAAAGCCATGAGTGAACCGACACAAGCCGACCGAGAACTGTTCATCTATGTGGCGGGAAGAGAGGATTGCGCCGATGATGTTCTGATCGGTAATTGCTTCACATGGGAGGTGGACGCGATAACGAAATACCGCATCGCCGCAATGGAAGCCGGTGCGCGCATGATGCAGGAAGCGGCTGCAAAGGCGCTGATCGGTTATATCCACCCCGATCCTGATCGCTTACCCGGTCGCCTATTCGCATCCGCGCAAGTCAGGGACATCGACCCCGCCGAAGTTGTGAAGGGGAAGCCATGAACTCTGACGAGAAACTCTTCGCCGCCATCGCCTTCGACTGCGGTTACGATCAGGGCCGCGAGGATGGCAAGGACGACGAACGCAAGCGGATCGTGGCGTGGCTCCGGCAAAACCAATACAGACAGATAGCAGACTGGATTGAGAAGGAAGCACACCGTGAAACTAGGTGACAAGGTCGAGAAGGTGAAAGGCTACCGCTGGCCCGGCGTTATCGTCGCCGACTTCCAGAACTACAAAGGCGAGCGCCGCCTAGTGGTCGAGTGCCGGCACCCCGACATCATGGGGGCGCTCCACATCTACAACGAAGCACAGCTAAAGGTGGTCGAATGACCAACGCACTGCGCGACTTCCTCTGGCTGAACTTCGGCTGGGACATCTACGAATGGACCGACGATGACATCCGTTTCTGAGACCATGGGGCGCCCGGCGGTCTATCCGCTGCGCCACATGAACGTGAACGACACCCTGACGCTGCCAGTGCCCACCGGCGCCGACGTCAAGCGCGTCGCCCGCGCAGTCAGCCGTTACGGCAACCGCCATGATCGCTTCTACCGCTGCAAGACCGACCGCAAGACAAGGCTAATGACAGTCACTCGCATTAGGTAAAACAAAAGCCCCGCCGGGAGTGAGGACCGGCGGGGCTAGGAGAGACGTCAATGGAGCAAACCAACTGACTAGCGCAGGTTTACCACCTTCCCGTCCTCAGATGCAAGCCCTTCGGCCATGCGCCGCAAATCAGACTTCGACGTGGTGCGCACGACTTCCTCGACCGCAAAGACATGCTTCTTGGTCGGGAACTCCCGCGAGTGCAGACGCCCGACGTCGACCCAGCCAGCTTCCTTGAACGCATGAAGCAAGGCCGCCTGCGGCACCTTCGACACAGGGATGTTCAGCGTCATGGCGACCGCGTCGCAAATCTTGTGGAACGGCCCACCGACCAGACCGCGAGCGAACGGTCCCATGCGGCGCTGCATCATCTCGACCATGTGGCTCTCGGTCATGCTCATGCCGTGCTCGACCATGTTCAGCTTCCATTCCGTCACCATCGGGGCGGCGGCTGGATTGAAGGCCGACACGTCGCGCTGATGCAGCCACGCAGCGATCTTGGCGAAGCCTTCCTTGCGATACCACTTCCACAGCCGGTCAGCTTCGCGCGGGTCCATGCGCGGCGCCCTCGACCAGACGCACAGCCAGCGACGATCCTGCGTCGGGATCGTGATCGGCAGCGGGTCATTGGTGAACGCGATGACTTGCAAGCGGTTCAGCATGTCATACGGATGCAAGCCCTTGCGGTTGACCGTGATCGTCTCGGGCGGCGCAGCGATCAGCGGCTTCAGCCGGTTGGCCAGCGCCCGGCGTTCCTTCGCCTCTGGCTCCTTCAGTTCGTTCAGGATGACGACTTCAGCCTCAAGGCTGTAGCCCCACTGGCTGTCCAGCCCGCCCGTCTCGATGATCGACCGGTTGTGCTGGTGCGGCCCACCAATAGCCCACAGGAACGGCGCCCACATGCTGTCCTTGCCGCAGCCTTCGTCGCCGCCGTGCAGCACTGCGTGGTTGATCTTGACGTCCGGGCGCTGGACCTTGTGCGCCATGACGTTCCAGATGTGCTCCAGTTCGTCCGGCTCTTCGACCAGCGCGCGGCAATGGTCGATCCACGGCTGGATGTCGCGGTCGCCGATGGCGTCGCTGCCCGACATGTCAGGCCGGGCGTTGACCCAGCGGTTGCCGTAGACCAGCCCGTCACGCGCCACCAGCACGTCTTCGCCGGCGGCGTAGGTGACGCCCTCCAGCGCCTTTGCGCCGTACTCCTGCCGGCGCTCGTCGAAGTAGACGCTGGCCTGCACACGTGGCTTCTTGCCGTGCATCGACTTGCAGTCGACGTGACGATAGAGCGCGTTGAAGACGTTGCGCGGCACCTCCCGACGGGTCACCATGTCGAAGTAGCTGTCGTCCGACTGGATGTAGGCGAAGCGCTCAAACCATTCGGCCTTCTCCAGCCGCCCGGCTTCCTTGCGCTCGACCTCACGGATGCGCGCCGCCGCGTCGTCAGGGAACGCCTCGGTTGGCTGTATCTTGTCCGCCATCTGCCTCATGCGCTCGGCGATCAGTTCATCGCGCAGCCCCGGCGTGACGGCCGGGCCGCCGTTCTCGGCAACCCAGTCAAGGAACGTCCGGCTGTCGATATGCTGGCAGTGCCCATGGTAGCAGCAGAACGAGCGGTCGAGCGGCTTGTAGCGGGCTTCGATGTTGCCGTCGCTGTGCTCGGCATGGTTAGGGCAGACTATAGCGCCCCAGCCTTCGTGGTTGATCTGCGACAACACCAGACCCTTCTCGACCAGCCACGCCAGCACGTTGTCTTGGCCAATGTCGCGGATGCGCACGCTCTTGAAGTCAGCCGTGTCGGCTTCTTCGGGCTCCACCTCCAGCGCCTCGCAGATGTCCTCTAGTGTGTATTCGCGCTCGGGGTGGAACTCGACCAGCCGCGCCTCGAAGTTGTTGCGGCCCTGCTTCAGGTTGACGCTGCCCGGAATGCGACAGTTGCGAACCGGATTGGTCGCGCCCGGGTCAGTGTAGCCGGCTTCGGCAATGGCCTTGATAGCGGCGGTGAACTGGCCCTTGGTCGGCTGCTCGCTGAAGGCGTAGCCCCACTGGAACGACCCTTCGGACGTTTCCATGACCCACGTCGGCGCCAGCGGCGGCTCTTTCGACTTGGTGCCGATGTCGTCCAGCATCATGAACAGGACGTACTCGACGTTCTCGCGCCGGGCAGACGGTTTGCCGTCCGTGAAGCGGTCGACGATGAAGGAGCCGGTGTTGACGTACCACGCCTCGCCGTCCTTGATCCTCGCCTTCTCGGGCATGAACGCCGGAAAAGTAGCTTGCGGCACGCCGTCAGCGTGATAGATTACCTGCCCTTCGGCGTCCCGCTTCGGCTTCTGCTTCAGCAACAGCGCGGTTTCGCCTGTCTCGCTGGCCAAGCCGGTGACGTACTCAATGAACCTGTCGCGATCCTCACTCATCGCTCATCTCCTCTACTTACCATAACGCTTCATGACCGCCACTTCCGCGTTCAGCGGCAAGCCAGCGGCCCATGACGGGGCTTCACACATGATTTCAACCAGCCGCGCGGCGGCTTCGTCAGCGGACTGTTCTGGCACTTCCAACACGATTTCGTCATGCACATGCAGAACCACGTCCAGCTTTTCCTCTTCCAGCCTGCGCAGCGAATGGCGCAGCAGGTCATGGGCGACGGCCTGCGTGACATTCTCACAGGCCAGACCCTTCCACAGACGACCGCGGGGCCATTCCTTCGCATCCGCCGCCGGCTTCCATGAAGCCTTGGCGTATGTGATGTTGCCCTCCTCGTCGAAGCGGGCGAAAGGATAACATAGCACACGACCTGACGGTAGGGCATACCAAAGATGCTGCCCGTCATACAGATAGGTTACGCGCCCGGCGGTGAACTCCCGCCCCGGATTGCGCATGGCGGCCATGTAGGCGTGCTCTAGCTTCGACCAGTACGGCAGCGCCCACGGGTTAGCCCGGCGCCAGCCGTCAACCATGCGCCGCGCGTCGCTCTCGGGCAGGATGACGTTGTAGATACGGCCCATCGCCGCGAAAGCACCAACGCCGCCGGCGAAGCCGCAGGCCAGTTCCTGCACCTTGCCAATCTGGCGCTGGTCCTTGTCGACATCGGCATAACCGACGCCGAACGTCGCGGCGGCGTTGTGCTTGTAGACATCCTCGCCCTTGGCAAAGATGTCCAGCTTGGCCGCGCCGTGGCTGGTGTCGGACGCCCACGGCGTCACCCGCGCTTCGATGGCGGCCCAGTCAGCCACCACCAGCATCTTGCCCTCGTCGGCCATCAGCGCCGGGCGGAGCATACCCTTGAGCACGTCCGTCGCGCGCCGGCCGTACTGCGGCACGATTTTGTGACCGCGCACCATGGCGGTGCGGACTAGTGCCGGGTCATCGGCGCACTTTCGGGGGAAGTTGTGGACTTGAAGGCCATATGAAGAAGCGCGGCCAGTAGCGCTTCCTCCTGCAAACACAAACGCGCCTCTAACTCGGCAATCTTCGTCATCTGCCAGTGATGCAGCCCGTTCAAACTTCGCGACGGACGATGCCCACAGATCGTCCGCGCACTGGATAACCTCTGCCACTTCAGCCGGGACTTCATCGCGGTCTTCCTCGGCGAGCGCGAGCAGGTTCGCCCGAACGCTCTTGTCAATGGATAGCTTGGCTTCGCCGTCCTTGTAAACCGTCGCCAGCTTCAGCGCCTGCGGGCCAACGCGCTCCAGCACCCACTGGCGCATCTTGGGGCTGCGCACGGACGTGATGTGGCCTTCCGTCACCTCGGCGACGATGCGCTGTATCTCGTCCAGTTCTTCGGCAGCATAGCGCACGGCGGCTTGCGCCAGCGGCTTGTCCAGCAGGATGCCGCGGTCGTTGATGCGTTCGTTGATGTGGTAGTCGCGCAGTTCGTCAGCCGACAGCGGACGCTGCGCCTGACTGATCGCGCGCATGGCGCGGACGTCCTGCTCACAGTAGGCTACCATCTCGGCCATCAGGTCGGCGTCTTCGCGGAAGTTTCCGTCCGCCTGCGGGATCGACAGCAACCGGATAAGCTGGCTGCCGCGATGGTCCTTCTTCATGCTGGCGCCGCTGAAGCGGCCGACATCCTCAAGGCTACCCGGCGCGCAGTTGGCGCGGGCCTGTGCTGCGGTGCAGTAGAACTGCTCCAGCTTGAAGTTGATGCCAAGCACGTACCAAAAGATCAGCCGTTCAAAGGCTGCGTTATGGGCGTAGATCAGCCCGTCATGCTTCAGGACGGCGTCCGGGAAAGGCTGGTCAGGCAGCCACGTCCGAACTTCCTCGTCGTCAAATGCGTAGGACATGCAGAGCACTTCGGTGCTCATGCACATGGCGTAATTGTAAACGCCCTTGGTCTTCAGGTCGCAGCGCGACCGGGTTTCGAAGTCGAGATACAAGATAGCCACGGATGCCTCACTCATCCGCTACTCGCCGGGGCAGATGCGCGTCTGCCCCGGCTTTCGCGCCCCCCTTAGTTACGCAGTGCGCCGGCGACGACGCTGCGTGTCCGCAGGTGCCTTGTCTTCGGCAGCCTCTTCCACAGGCTCCTCGACATTGACAGTATCAGCATCCATGCTGACCCAGTCAACAATCTCAAACACCGGCGTAAAGATGCGCCCGTAGGTCTTGTGCTGATAGTGCTCCTTCTTGAGACGCACCACCGGCACCGGCTTGGACTGGTCCTTGTCGACCTGATCGGCGATGGCCACGGCCAGCGCCTGCACAGCGCGCTTGCCGCCGACAGACGTGGTCGTGAACCGCGCCTGCATCCCTTCGTCTTCGCCGTTCGTGCAAGCCAGCATCATGCCGACCTGCATTTCCCAGCCGCGCTGCGCGCCAGCCGGGGCCGGTTCCATTTCCGGCAGCGGCTCGGCCACCGGCACCAGCTTTTCGCCAAGCACGTCACCGTTGCCCCACGCAATGTAGCCGTGGACGAACGAGAACGGATTGACGGCCCAGCGGCTGTCGTCCTCGACTTCGGTCTGATCGGCGCCAAAGACCCAGTGGCCAGTCTTGTCCATCTTCAGGATGACCGTGCCGCCCGGACCGACATCGGCCTGAATGGAACGCAGAGCGCTGGAGAGAGAAGCGACGGACGGCAGGTTGGCGCCACCGAAAGCAGTGATATTGGACATTACGTTACCTTTCTTCTTACTGGAGTTTAGCCATAGCCTTCTTCAGCGTCTGGCCGATTTGCAACACCGCCGGCCGGGGATCGCTCTCCGGTGCGAGGGTGCTACCACTTGAGACGGCGACCACTAGGTCAGCCGGCAATTCTATCTTCGCCTTCTTCAGTTCTTTTTCGACGGCGGCGGGCGATTTGATCTTTAGCTCGTGGACGATCACGCCGTTGTCTTCCATGAACTTGGAAGCCTTCTGCTCGTCGGTCCACTGGCGCGTCGCGCGCTTGTTGACCAGCTTCCAGCCGGGGATGGGCTGGCCTTCTTCCATCAGGCCGTGCGCCAACTGCTGCAAGTCCTTGATGAAGGCTTCAACCATCGGCACCTGATCCAGATAGCGCGCGATCTGTTCGACCGGCAGCGCCTCGATCTTGGCCTTGGCGATGCGGTCGATAGCGCCCGTCATCAGCGGGCAGACCGGCTTGGCGGCGCACCAGCGGCAATGGTCGCCCGACGACAGCGGTGCGTCCGGCTGGAGCGCAGTCTTGACTGCGGCGTAAAGGTGCGCCTCGAACTCGGCGATGCGCTCGACCGATGTCAACCAGCGTTTGACGCTCGGCGGCTGGACGATGATCAGTTCGACTTCGCTGGCGCCATCGAAGACCCAAGCCGTTTCCTGCGTGCGCATAGCTGCCGCAGCGTAGAAGAGAAGCTGTTCGTTCTCCTCGACTTCCACGGCCACACCATCACCGAATTTCCAATCCAGAACGACAGCGCGATCACCAATGCGGCCGAGAAGGTCAGTAGAACCGAACACATCAGGCAAAAGATCGCCAAAGCCCACCCGACTTTCGACTGCATATTCCATCTCTCCCTTGGGGTCGATCTCGTCCAGCGCCGCGAGCGCCGGCAGCAGCTTGGCCTCCAGCAGTTCTTCGGTCAGTTCAACGTCGCCGTAGCGGGCGCCAATCATGGCGCGCGGGTCAGCGCCTTCGCCGTAGTCGAGCAGCTTGGCGATGGTGTCGTGCAGCAGCGTGCCTTCATCGGCGTACTTGCTGGACGGTTTCGGGGGCATCTTGTCGACCAGAGCCACGCTGCCGGGGCAATGGATGACGCGCTTGGCGGTCGAGCCGCCGACGATCCTAGAGTGTTGCATGTTACCTCACTGTACTGTCTGAGGCCCCCAACATACACGTCACAAATGATGATGCAAGGGTTGATCTGCAAAAAATTGTGCTGTAATCCCCGGCCATGACCGAGAAGGAAATCGAACGCTATCTGTGCAAGCGCGTCCGCGCGTTGGGCGGCTTTGCGTACAAGTTCCGCAGCGTGACGCAAGCCGGCGTCGCCGACCGCATCGCCTGCATGCCGAACGGCGAGGCTTGGTTTCTGGAACTGAAGAAGCCGGGCGGGCGCCTGTCGGCGCTCCAGCGCATCTTTGCCGAAGAGATGGAACACACCAAGCAGCACTACGCCTGCCTCTGGTCTAAGGAAGACGTGGACCAATGGTGCAACCGCTTCGTCTAAGGCCCTACCAAGAGGACGCCGCCGACTTCCTCTACGAGCGCGACCGGGCGATGATCCTCGCGCCGGTGGGCGCTGGCAAGACCGCTATCACGCTGACGGCCATGCAAGCCATGCTGGACGACGGCCATGTCAAGCGCTGGCTGGTCGTGGCGCCCAAGCGCGTCTGCACGGATGTGTGGCCGGTCGAAGCACCGAAGTGGTCTGGCATCGCCCCGGCAGTAGCGGTTGGTCCGCCGTCTACACGTTTCGCCGCCTTGCGGAGCGATGCCAGTGTGGTCGTCATTAACTACGACAATCTGGATAAGCTAGAGGATTTATCGGGCTTCGACGGAATTGTGTTCGACGAGTTGACGCGGCTGAAGAACCCTAGCGGAAAGCGCTTCAAGGCACTGGAAAAGCTGCTGGCCAACGTCAAGGTGCGCTGGGGGCTGACGGGATCGTTCACGTCGAACGGCCTTGAGGACGTGTTCGGCCAGTGCAAGATCATCGACCAGTCGCTGCTCGGCCGCGCCAAGGGCGCCTTCCTCCAGCAATACTTCATCTGTATAAACCGCGACTTTGGCCAGTGGACGCCGGCTGCCGGCGCGCTGGAGCAGGTCATGGCGCGGATCAAGCCGGCGACGTTCGTGCTGGAGCCGGGCGTCTACAAGGACAAGCTGCCCGAACTGCACGTGACCGAGGTGCGCTGCCCGCTGGACGACTATGCGCCGTACAAGAAGATGAAACAGGAATACGTCGTTCGCTTTGGCGACGAGCGCGTCATCGCGCAGAACGCCGCGTCGGTGACGACCAAGCTGCAACAGATGGCGTCCGGCTTCGTCTACAACCGCGACAGCGGGGGCGGGTCTATCTGGTTTAGCAGCCACAAGTTTGACCGGCTGGAAGAACTGCTGGCCGAGAACCAGCGGGCCAACACCATCGTGGCGTACAGCTATCAAGAAGAACTGGCCGAACTGAAGCGCCGCTTCCCGCACGCACAGACCATGGACGACGAGAACGTCGTCGAGCGCTGGAACCGCGGCGAGATAGAACTGCTGCTGGTCCATCCGAAGTCGGCTGGCCACGGGCTGAACCTTCAGCACGGCGGTTGCCACATGGTCTTCCTGTCGCTGCCGTGGTCGCTGGAACTGTACGAGCAGACGGTAGGGCGACTGCACCGCGGGGGCCAGACGCGCGACGTGTGGGTTTACCTCATGCTGGCAGACAAGACTATCGACGAAAGGATATGGGCGGCGCTGCACGACAAGCGCGCCGTGTCAGACGTAGCACTAGAGGAATTGAAGAATGGCTAAGATCGACTGGCGGACGCTGATAGCGACGCTGAACACCATGACCGAAGAACAGGTCAAGGCGCTGCTGGACGAGGAGATGGCGCAGTACCGCCGGCCTGTCTTCGCCCGGCGGCTGCACCAGCGGTATTCGTCGCTGCGCACGGCGCGCGAGCGAGCGGAAATCATGAAGAGGATCAACGCATGAGGAACTTCAGGTACGACGACTACAAGACCGTCACCATCGACGATCAGTCAGAGCCGGGCGCATGGAAGGAAGCGCTGTGCGCCAAGGCCGACATGGTCAACCACCCTGACCACTACAAGGTCGGCGGGATTGAGACGATTGACTTCATTCAGGCCAAGCTGTCGCCGGAAGAGTTTGCCGGCTACTGCCGCGGCAACATGCTGAAATACATTAGCCGCGCCGGCCATAAGGCCGACGCGGCTGAAGATATGCGCAAAGCGCTGTGGTACGGTAATCGTTGGTTGTCAGCGCGGGATGCCGGCGCGTAGGAAGCCTAAGCCTAGGCCGTTCAGGAGTAGCCATACTTCGGGCGGCACAGGCACGCCGAAGAACTGCGCGACGGCCAGACCGACCATGGCGACAGCAGCGGCGTAAGTCTTGCGGCCTGCAAACAGCTTACTCATGTTACTTTCCTTTCGGATAAGCCTTCCAAGGCAGCTCCCAATGCGGGCCGTCCTTGAAGGTTCGCCAGTCCCCTCCCCACTGGATAGGGACGTTCTCAGCCTTGGCCGCGGACTTCACGATAGCGGCAAGCTGATGGTAGAGCGGCCAATCCCACCGGACTGTCCCGCCAATCATGGGCGCCAGATCGACCGCATGGCCGGTCAGGTGCCGCGAGTTCATGGTCTTGGTAGCGCCCTGCGCCATTAGCAGCTTCTGGCGATCCAGCGTGCGCAGCCCTTCCAGCACCGTAAAGTCGAGCGGCGACGTAGCAGCCGCCCGCTTGACGACGCGGACGAGGTCAGGGTGTACGCCTTCCAGCCGTTGCAGGGACCGCTGACCGAGAACGATACTCATGTTACAGCCCCACGTCGAAGGCGATCTTGACCAGTAGCGCGATGATGGCGCCAGCAACCGTCAGGCCGATACCTTCAAGACGTTTGAGGCGCGCGCAGATACTGGAGTACCGGATGGCGCAAATCTCTTCGTGGGTATTCAAACGCGCTTCAGTCTGATCAATCGTAGTCACTTCGGCCCCCGAAAAGATTACTGCCGTTATGGTAGCATATTGACGGTAAACGCTGCCGTCAACTTACTGCGCTTCGCCAATGTCGCGCATGGCGTTCTGCGACCGTTCGCCAGCTAATGCAGCCGGCGACGCAGCCACGCGACCAGCAGCGCGGGTAGCCGCCGACGCCCGTTGCCCTGCGCGCTTGGACTTCTCTTCGGCCCGCAACGCCTTCTCAAGCGCGGCGGCCGCTGCCTGCGGGTCAAGCATTTCGGTCGCCAACTGAATAGCCAGTTTGCTGTCGATCTTGCCGCGCAGACGCGACATAAGGTCGTTGGCAACGGCGGTGACGCGGTTCAGCAGGTTAGGTAGACGGACGCCACGTTCGGCGACCGACGCCATTTCGCCAGCCCGCGGCGACAGCGCCGACGCCCCTGCTCGCGCCTGCTTTTTGGTTTCGGCTGCGCGGGCAAGGTCAGCACGGACAGCTTCGACAATCTGAACCTGATCCGGCGTTAGCACGTCCGTCAGCGCCTTAAACCGCGCTTCGTTTGTGGTGGCGCGGCGGATAGTCCCTGCAGCGTCCTTTACCGCGCCTGCGAACACGTTAGCGCGCTCGCCCACATCCAGCGGCGTAGCCAGCTTACCTTCTAGGTACTGACCAACTTGCATCTGGTTGATGGGCGCGGACATCTCGGCAAAGGTAGTGCGGGCTTCGCGGTATTCCGGCGCCTTACCTTCAAGCCACCCGACCAGACGGTTCTTGACGCCAGTCACTTGTGCGCGTTCGCCGCGGGCCAGCGCCGTATCGCCGGTCCGCGTGAGCATCTTGTCGAGCGAAATCTTGACGTTGTGGATAAACCGCGTGGGGTTGTTCCTGAACGTGACGCCCTGCGACTGCGACAGCTTGATAGCATCCGGCAACGCCTGCTTGATGTACGGGTCGTCCGCCATCTGCATAAGCGACGGATCGGCCAAGAAACCGCGCGCTTCGGCCGCTTGATACAGCGGTTCCGTGGCCGCCGTGCGGGCTGCAACGGCGCTTTCAATATCCGCTGGCGTACCGCCGACCTGCTGAATGGCTTGCCGCCGAGCGGCTTCCTGCTGGGCCGCGCGTTCATAGTACGGCGTCGGCATAACCTTTTCAGCGGACGCACCAAGCGCCGAGAACTTGGTGACGTTAAGCGGCGACGCAGCCTGAGCAGCGGTCGGCGTACTGCCGGGCACCATTTCAATATTCGGCGCGCGTAGTTGCTGGACAATCTCAGGCCCACGGCCTTCAGCGGCCTCAAGATAAGCCGTCTGCTTGGGTGCCGTAAAACGGCGAGCCGCCGTAGGCACGCGCTCGACCACTTTAGCAGCCGCGCGGCCAGCCGGCGCCAGCACGTTGACAGGGTTAGTGACCTGCGATCCTCGGGCCATGACATTAGCCGCGCGGCCAGTCGCCGTGGATACGCGCGGTGCTACCCGCGCAGTCGCGCCCGACACGCCGCGCGCCACGCCAGCGCCACCTGCCAGAACTGTGGACAAGTCCGCCACCGCACCGACGGGGTCTTTGGCGATAGTGCGCTTGAGGGCTTCCATCGAACCGTAGCGCTGGCGGTAGACGCCGCCGACCTGCTGCGCGGTGCGAATGGCGCGTTCAGTTTCGCCGGGGTTTACATCCAGCTTATTGATGAAATCGCGGACGGGGGCCGGTACAGCACGGTTTAGCGCGCCAGCAGCGAGGTCCAGCAGCGTGCCGGCCGTTTCGACCGGGCTGGTAACGGCCTCGACAATCCCCTTGGCGAACACCGCACCGCTGCTGGGGATGTTCTGCACGGCTTCGACAGCCGTGTCAGCCCATGACCGTTCGCGGCTTTTTTCTTTAGGTGCTTCACGCCAAGAGCCGGCGCCTTTCGGTTTGGCTTGCGTCGGCGTTACCTTGGGTGCGTCCTGCCATCCCATTAGGGCTTCCTCCGGGTTTCACCGTTTGGGTCAATAAATAGCGTGCCCGGCTTCAGACGGTTAAAATCGGCGTCACTGCGAACGCGCGGCAACCGCGAAGAAGTCGTTTGCTTAGGCGCGCCCGCGGTCGGCGGCGCTTTCAACTGAAAACGGCCCGGGTAGCGGGCAAACTCTTCGACGTACTGGTTTTCATACGCGTCTTGAGTGATCGCCGCTGCTCGGCGGGCCTGCGTCTCGATAATCTCTAACTGGTCGTCAAGGTCCGACGCTTCCATGCCTTCAAGGTCTAGGTTGGCAATCATGTCGCGGACAATGCGCCACTCCTGAACGGCCATCTGGCCAATCGCGCCCGTAAGCGACGCCGCGGCCTTACCCATCTCGGTAACTTTACCCATAAGGTTTTTAACCTTGGTATCCGCGCTACGCGACGACGCTGTAATAGACGGAGCATAGCCGCTCCAGCCAGTGATGGCTTCTTTCTGTTCTGGCGTCAGATTGCGCACACCTTGCACCGCAGCGATAACGCCGGACACCGGGTTAAGCATCATATCGAGCGTGGACTGCGCCGCCTTATAGTCCTTAGCAATGTTATCGCGCAGTTTGGCTTCCTGTACCGGCGTTAGCGGCTTAGGGCCGGACTCTTTAAGAGCGTCACGTTCAGCGCGGCGGCGAGCCAACTCCTTCTGGTAGACTTCTTCCGGCGTTTCGCGCTGCGCCTGCGATATGTCGCGGACGCGGCCAGTCGGCACACCGTAAACGCCGGGCGCCGGCGACTGCATAGGATCACGCCCGCGGAACTGACGCCCGACTTCATTCTCGACGTTACGCATAAGGTTCTCGCCCGCTACGGGGCGGTACACTGCCGACCGCATGGACGGAGCGCCAGACGGCTGGATGCGGACATTGTTCTGCTGCATCCAGTTAGCCAGCGCCTGATCGTTTTCAGGGCCGACCATCTGGCGAAGCTGCTCAACATGCGACTGGTCAATTGTGCCGGTCTGGATAGCAGTCTGGATGATTTGCGGCGCCGTTTCTACCGTCAGCGGCTCCACCGCACCCGGCTCAAACGAAATCGGCTGCTCCAGCGTCATGCGGCTGGCGCGGCGCTGCGCTTCCTTGAAGTCCTCATCAGAAAGATCGCGCAGCACCGGGTCGTTCAGTGGCGCGCCCTTGGTGATAGCGTCAGCAGCAGCGTCCAGTTGCTCGGTAGTAGCAGGCGCGGCCATTGGCGTCTGGCGCGGGGCCATGACAGGCGGGGCAGCAGCGGTCGATGGCGCGGCAGGAGCGCCCCCGCGGCTGGTGACGATGACTTCTTCGGCCTTGGGCGCAGTCGTACCGCCGACGGTGACGTCAAAGGCTTCGCCGCCCGGCGCAAACTGAACACTGGCAACGGCGGCGGGGACGTTCTTTTGGAAATACTCTTTGGCGCCGGCCATGATCGAATAGATAATGTTACGGTCGGCCTTGCCGCCCGACAAACGCATCATTTCGTCGGCGTCAGTTTCGTCGATAGCGCGCCAGTCCGTCAGCCAACGCTGCCACGCCATATCGTCGCCGGTCTGCGCAATACGCGGTAGGCGACCGAGCAGCCGCGCTTCAGCGGACTCACGGACCTTAGTAGTAGCCTCCCGCTGCTTACCGGCGATCTCTGCGTACTGCGCGGCAACATCCATGGGGACGCCGGCCCTTGCAGCATTCTCTAGGTCCGCGGACGTTTCGAACTTACCGCCCTTAGCGATATAGTTCTTCACCGCGTCAGTCGCCGCGGCCTCCCGCGCTGCTTTCTGCATGGTCATAGCATTAGCCGCGATCTGCTGGGCGCGGCCGTAGGTTTCAAGCGGGCTGCGGATTTGCGGAGCGCGGAACGAAAGAGCGATGTTAGGGTTGGCCATGGTAAAACCTTTAGCTGTTGCCGATACCCGGTGTCTTCGGCAGGCCCTTAAGAATGGTGTCCAGTGTGTCCTTATCGGCGAAATAGTTGCCGATACCCGACAACGCGCTCGACAGTGCGTTAGCCGAACCCATGTATCCAGACGCGCGGATGTCGCCGATGTTGGACAGCATGTTGGCGCCGGTCTGGCCGTACTGCGCTGCTGACCCGGTCAGCGTGTTGGCGGCGGATTGGCCAGAACCCATCAGCGACTGAAGCGGGTTGAGGCGGGCGGCTCGCTCGACCTGATAGCGGTTAAAGGCGTTCTGGTATTCCTGACTGGCCAAGTCCTGACCGAAGCGCTGAATACCTTTCATGGTGCTGCCTGACATCAGACCACCACGAGCGGCGGCGCTACGCTCCAGCGCCTTCATACCTTCCGATTGACGGAATGCGTAACCGGGGTCTTGCTGAAATTGGTCCATGCCAAACGGCTTGGCCATACTGCCATAGCCCGGCGCGTTAGCGTCACCGCCGATGCCGAGTAGCTGCATGATCTGGTTCTGCGCGGTCATGCCGCCTTGACGGAACGGTTCTTGCAGTTCAATCTGGCGGTTGAACATGCGCTCCTGAAGCGCAAGACCTTCCCGCGTCAACTGTTCCTGAGACTTGGCGGCCTTCTTCGACGACGACGAGCCAAGGATGCCGCCGACTAGTGACCCGCCAATCTTAAAAACGTCACCTAGAAGTCCCATGACCGCGCCTTTCTAGAGCCTTTTCATACACACAAAAGTTTGGCCGCGCCAGCATTAGCTGACCAGTCGTCCCGAGGCGCGGATGTTGATCGACGCCGCCGTGCCAGCGATAGTCGAGATGAACCCGCCGACCGGCAGGACGTGACCGACCAGTTCGGGGAAGGTGTACGTCTCGGCCGGCTGGAGCGTCTTGGTCTTGACGATCAGGTTGTCGTTGCCGGCAGCGCCAGAAGCCGTGACAAGGTTGACGCTGATCGTCGCCGCGGCCACGCTATAGTTAGTGGCCGTGAACTTGTCGATGATCGTCTGGACGCCGGTCGACGTGTACTGCGTCGTCTGTACGTCTTCCGCGGTCTTGGCCGGGATGATGTTTGCGATGTTTACGGCCATGGTTTCTATCCCTACGCCAGCTTGATTGCGGTAATCTGTGTTGCGTTATTACCAGAACCGTTAGCAGTTGTCGCGGCCTTCATAAGACAGGCTGTAGCGCCAGCGCTCGTGGTGCCTTGCAGCTTGATGGATGTTGTCCCGGCTAGTGTGATCGTTGCTGTCATGGCAACATTAGCGCCGGTCCCTGCCACCGAAGGTGTATAGGCTTGGCTTGAGGCGTGATGGTTCGTGCCGTCTGTTATGCGGCCAAACCAGATGGTCGCCGTGGTCGCGGTTCGCCAGAAGGTAATATGACCAGTAATAAGCCATGTGCCAGCGGCCAGTGAAAGGCTAGGCCCGTCATACCACGTACCTGATACCGGCAACTGCACATCAGCGCCAAGCGATGCTTCGGAGTTCGTAATAGCGCCGGCGCTCGATCCGTTGGCAGCAGCAGTGACGCGCCCCTTGCTATCCACAGTAATATTTGCGTTAGTGTAGCTGCCAGCAGAGACAGCGGTGTTGGCCAGTGTGGCAGTGATGGTAGTCGTGCCGGTGCCAGTCACATCGCCCGAAAGCGTGATCGACTGGTTGGCAGTCAGGTACGACACGTTGGACGCAGCAGTCACCAAGCCTTTGGCGTTTACCGTCAGGTTATTAAACGTACCGACATTGCTGTTGACGTTAGGCAGCGTGACCGTGATGGCTGTGGTGCCCGTACCGCTAGCGTCGCCGGACAACGTGATCGACTGGTTGCCAGAGATGTAGCCGGCCGGATTGGTAGCGTTGTACGGCGTGTAGCCTAGCGCCGTAGTGACGTTGCCTGAAGTGATGCCGGTGATGTAACCGGCTGGGTTAGTGGCGTTATACGGTGTAAAACCGAGAGCGCCCGTAACGTCGAGACTGAGCAGCGATACGACGCCCGTACGGCTGTTGAACGACGTAACGCCCGCACCGCCGCCGGGCGTAGAAGGAGGAAACGTACCGATAGGCATTAGACAGCCTCACCACCGCTGACGTGGATCGTCAGCCCGAGGCCAGAGCCTTGTACCTGAATAGTGTCGCCAGCATTCAGGACTTGAACGCCCGACCACTGCAAAGTCGTGTTGGCGTTAATGCTGGCGCCGTAGAACAGTGCGTTGCCGGTACCGGCCGCGCCCGCCGAAGGGACCAGATGCACGTTAACCGTCAGCGCGCCGGCGGTCGTGTTACAAATGTCAATGTCCTTGACCATGGCCCGCGTCGATGCCGGGACCGTGTAGACAGTCGTCGTGCCCGCCGTAATGGCGGCTTGGGCCATCTTGACCGGGGTTATGCGCTGAAACGCCATTCTACAGCCCTAACCATGAAACAACTTGGACTGAAGACGCCGGTACGTTTTCCCAGCGGCTCGCAGTGTTGTTATACTGAATGATGTCCGCGTCGGCCAGTCCGGCGATCTCGACGTTGCTATCGGTCGAACCAAAAGCGGAACCAAATGTCGGGCGCACAAACAGAATACCATTGCTGGCAGCGTGGACTACTGACGCCACAATGACTTTGGGGTTGGGCGCGACCGGTACTGTCTTGGTCAACCCACCCGCTACGGCGGGGTTGTAGTACAGGATTTGGCCGTCCACCCATGCTTCCGCGCCCCCGGTCGTATCAATACCTTTAACTTCGCCGAACCATGTGACGTAGCCCCAGCCGTTGTTGGCTATGTCTTGGGTCGCGACCCCCATGATGTATTCGTTCTGGAACGGGGTAAGGCCAGTAGCCGGTGCGCCGCGAAGACCGCCGCTGGCGCCGACCGTACCGGTAAACATGACGACCTGACCGTTGGTGATATTCGCCGATGCCTTGACGCGGTAATAAGTTTCTTCGCCGACGTGTTGGACGACAGCCCCGCTGTCCTCCATGACGATATTCAGTGTTTTGATAGCGTCGGCATCATCCCAATAAACAGTGCCGTTAGCCGCGGCTCCGGTCGGGTAGCCTTGCGGCGTCGTGTCGAACTGAAGCCACGGCACGTTGTCCTGCTGAAGCGCAGCCATAGTGCCAAGTTCTTGGCGCGGCTGGACCGATACCGCGTTTGACAAGTCTTCCAGTTCGCTTTCCAGCGTCGATACTAGCGACGTAGCATCGGGCGATAACTGCCCGTCCTGATTGCCTTGTACGGCTGTCAGCAGCGATAGAAAGAACCTGTACCATTCGCGACTAATCGCGCCGGTGCGTTCATCCAGCACCGGAACGCGCGGCGGCGTTAGCTGAGTAGGGTTGAGGGGCGCCGAGGCCATCAGGCCCGCGTCCCGCTAAGGAGCAGTTCGGCGCCCATGACGTAGATGCGCACCGGGTCCGTGCCCGACACCTCATAGACGCGGTCGCGGATTTTTATCGTAGCGCCAAGGCGACGCCAGATGGTACGGTAACCGAACCGGCCGATGCGGCCCATCGACTTCCAGTGTTCGTTCGACCACGTATGACCACCGTCGTCCGACCAGCGCAGCATGACCTGCGGGTTCTCGCCCTGACCGGCGTTCAGACCGACGCCCGTTTCGCAGTCAAGCTGCATGGAGTGCTGGATCGTGCGGGCCAGATTGTTGGCGCCGGTCGGTAGCGCACGCCACGACCGCAGCCACTTCTGCGGCTGGCCATCGTCGGCGTACACCTCAAGGTCAAACTTGTATATTTTGCCGTTCTGGTAGTCGCCGATGACGTTCTGGCCATTGAAGAACATCTGGCTGTTGCCGCGGTGGCGGTTGAACTGGCCGTTGGCGAACGACGCGCGTTCGTGCCATGCGCCCGTCGCTACGTCGAAGACCCACGTCGTGTTGGCTGACGGGAAGTTCAGCACGTAGAAACTGTGGCCGTCCTGCTGGTAGGTGTAGCCCACCGCGTCCGACAGGTCGGTGTATTCCTGCAACTGCCACTCAATCGCATGGGTCGAGATGCGCTGGCCGATATAGCCGGCCGCCCGGTAGACCATACCTTGACCGCGCGCGTCCTTGCCAAGCCAGTAAATCTGGTTGTCCATCTTGGCGATGGAATGCGGGGCAGCGCAGCCAAGTTCGTTGAAGGCGCCCTGAATGCGGGTCAGCGGGAAGTCGAGCAACCCGGCGTCGTACCAGACTTCAGTCGAGTTGGTGCCGAACACCCACACTTCGCGGTGGTCGACGAAGACCGCCACGACATCGTCAGGATTGCCTTCGGCGCTGGCAAACTCCAGCGGGTCAACCGCAGTGCCGTCCAGCAGCGACGTGACCCAAATCTTCTGGCTGTTGGGTTCGTTGAACACGAAGTAGCCGTCGATGTAGCCGACCGTGACCGCGCCCGGATAGTCGGGGTCGACGATCTGCTGGAACACGTCGGTCTGCGCGTTGTAGATGTAGCCTTGCGGGTTGGCCGCGATAAATAGCTGGATACCGTTGTCGGCCATGCTGACCGTGTCAGTGCCAGCCACAAAGCCTTTAGCTACAGCGTTCCAGTTGCTGTCGATCTTGTAGAGCGTGTTACCCGACACGGCGTAGCCATAGTTGCCAAATTGCCACAGGCCGCGGATGGGCCCGGCGCCAAGCGTTGCGAGCAGGGTCAGGCCGGGCGCGCGCTGAAGGAAGGCAGGCTCTTTGCCGCCTTCGGGTACAACCTCGGGATAAATGTTAATCATTCTGTTATCCGCCGCATTGACGGACCGAGTGACGTAGGCGCTGCCTAGAATGGGGGTTTTCACTATTGACCTCCAACGTATACGGGTTTAATGTCTACGGTATGGAGATTTGGAAACCAGTTCGCGGCTACGAGGGTCTTTACGAAATCAGCAATCTTGCGCGTGTACGGCGTGTGGCGCGGGGAAAGCTGTTCACCGCCGAGCAAATTGACGCCGCCAAAGCCATGTTTGCGGATGGCGCCGCGTTGGGCGCAGTGGCTGCTTTTCTCAAAACCAGCATTACCACCGCGTTCAACATCAAACATGGTAAGACGTGGGCTGGTGACAGCAACGCTAGGCCAGTCAAGACGCATCTCATAAACGGTTACGCTATCTTTTCGCCGTGCAAAGATGGCAAGTACAGGAAAGTTAGCGTCCATCGTGCTATGTGGGAGGCTTTTGTAGGCCCAATTCCTGACAGAATGGAGATAAACCACAAGAACCTTGACCGCAGCGATAACCGAATTGAAAATCTTGAGTTGGTTACGCATCAAGAAAATATCCAGCACGCTATAGACGCTTACAAGTCGCAAGGACTTTTGCGGGCGGTCAAAGGAACCAAAGGGTTTATCGGCGGTAAGCATAGTAAATATACTTAGTAATTCCCACTATACACGTTGAACCGCTGCCGTGTCGCGACGAGGCTGTACGGCATCGACATGATGTCGTCAGGGTTGTTGATGCGCTTGAGGTCGCGCTTGCTGGTCATGGCGATACGCATGACCTGCGGGGTCGGTTCCGTGCCAAACTCCGGTGCCATCTCGCAGGCCAGATTGTAGCGGAACGCACGAAGATAGCCCGGCGGGAAGGACAATGTGGTAGCCAGCGTCGCGGGCTTGGTCAGTTCTTCGACCGAGATGAAGTGCCATGTCAGGTCGCGCGTCGGGCGCGGGTAGACGAACATCTCTACGTCAGGGAACGTATTGTTGACAAAGATGACCTGCGGGTACGTAGATGTCACGGTCTTGACCGCGATGCCGTCGTACTGCTGCTGGTTAATGAACTTGATGCCGTAGCTAACGCCGGTGCCGGGGTCGACGAAGTAGGTCGCGTCGTCCAGCAGCACAGGGCGGTTGCCGACAAAGTCGCCGCTGGGGCCAAGCGTGCGGGACAACTGTCCGGCGGGCCATGTGAACACCTGATCCTGCGTCGAGAACACGGACAGACGTTCCGTGTTCCAACTGTCGATCATCTGGTTCATCGCGTTCAGGGCGTCTTGCGACGTTTCCGCCGAAGGCACTTCGCCTTCCGCCAGAACGCCTAGCAGACGCAGTGAACCGTTGATGATGTCGCCGGCCGTGGCCATGACTTAGTCTTCCTGCTTGGCGCGCGGGCGTCCTCGGCGCTTGGGTACCGCCAGTTCGTTGACGACTTCCTCGTCGTCCTCGTCTGCCGCCGCGGAAGGCGTTTCAGGGTTATAGCGTTCCCAGCCGTTCATTTCATCATAATTCGCTTCGGCCTCGTCAATCGCGACCTTGGCGCCGTGCAGCGGGTGAACCATGTAGATTACAGACATACAAACCTCGTAAAATGGACGGCCCGAAGGCCGTCCATCTCCTTACGTGATGGCCATGAACTGCCACTTCGTGCCGTCCGCGTAGAACAGCTTGCCGAGGCCAGTCGCATTGGTCGTGATACCAAGCGAACCGGCGGGGGCCGAAGTGGTGGTGACGTTGGCCGTGATCGCCGTGCTCAGGATGTAGATGCCGGCGCTGGCGTTGCTGGCCACCGCGCCGCTGGAAGCGGTCGAAACAATGGAACCGCCGGTGACAGCGCCCGTCGCGGTGACGGTTGCGGCCGTTGCGGCGCCAGTGACCGAAACGCTTTCAAACTCGGGGTCAGCGTAAGCAACGCCGACAGCCTTGGTGTTAGGCATAGTAACCTCCGAAAAAAGTGGCCCCAGCGGTTAAACTGGGGCCGTGTCGATTACTTCAGGAACGCCGACCAAGTCGCCGTGCCGGTCTTCACGAACTTGTAGGTGTACGCGCCGAAACGCGGCACCGTCACCGAGCCGTAAACCGTGATGCCGGTGCCGGCAGTCACGGGGACCGTCGACGAAGCGCCCGAGTTGTTGTTGTTGCAGATGGTCAGGTCAAACGACGAACCGACCTTCGCGCTCGGGATGGCAGCGTCAAGCTGCGCGCCCGTGGCGGTCGTGACGGTCAGCGTCGCGTCGCTGCCCTTCTGGCAGACAACAAGGCCGAGAGCCATGTCAGCACCGCTCAGGGTGGTATCGCCAGTCAGAGTAGTGGGGACCGTCTGAACGCCGAGGACGGCTTCAGTGAGGTTGCCATCGCCGACCTGATAACCGCCGGCACCGTTAGGAAGAGCCATGATAATATCCTTTCAAAAGGTGTTACCCCCGGCCGAAGCCGGGGGCGGGTTTCAGGTCAGCCCCAGAGGCGGCAGGCCATCTGCGGACGGATGGTGCTGTAGCCATACAGAACGTCGATACGGCAGGGCATACGGTCGTTGTTGATGTCGTACTGACGGACAACGCGGAGCGAGATGCCGTTGTGGACCTGACGCGAAGCCATGTCGACGCCCTGCGGGAGCAGAAGGTCGGCGGTGGCGAAGGTGATAGCGTCCTTGTGGTACACAAGGTTCTGCGCGTACTGGCCGCCCGAAGCGCCGACAAACACGACAGCCTTACCATTGCCCGGCAGCGAGTTGACGGTGGCAAGAGCATGGCTGGCCGAGTAGATCGGAGCGACGGTGATGTTACCGGCGCCGGCGCCGTCCAGAGTGACGTTCGACAGTGCGACGAACTGGAACAGCGAACCAGTGCTTTCACGGGTCTGCGGGTTGACAGCGTAGCAGTCAGCGACGGTGAACACGTCGCCGGCCTTGACGGTGTCGCCGTTGCCAGCGCCGGTGATGGCGATGGTGGTGGCGCCTTCAGAGGCCACAGCAGCCGAGGTCGAACCGCCGACAGCGTCGCGGGTGCCGCAGGTGAACTGCTTGATCGACTGCGACATGTTGACTTCGTCGAAGCCAAGCACGCCGGTGCCCATTAGGCCGTTCTTGAACTGACGGCTGACCGTGTCGGTCGGGTTGAACAGGCCCTTCATGCCTTCAACCAGACCAGCGTTGGCGGCCGGGTTAACGGTCGCGTAGCGCGGGTTCATGACGGCAGCGTTTTCGTTCAGCTTCTGCTGGGCCTGAAGCAGGACCAGCGAGGTAGCCGGCGTGGTGCCCGGCGTACCGACCGAGTTGCCGATGGTCTGGAAGGCGTTGGCGACATCCGCGTCGATGCTGGACGCAAGCTGCGAGATACGCGGCTTGAGAACGCGCTCGGCGAAGTCGTCAAGCTGCATGGTCAGTTCGGCGGTCGTGAAGTTCACGCCGATGTGCTTCTGGTTGGCAACGGTCAGCGTGGTGAACTGTTCGTTGTCATCCTGCACCTGAAGGGCAGCACCGTCAGTGACCAGAGCGCGGTCAGGCAGACGGATACGCAGGGTCGAGCCAATCTTGGCGCCTTCGACGGCGAAGCTGTCGTCGTACTGGCGATTGACGTTGCGGGTGAGCACGAGGTTGTTCTCGAGAATTTCGAGAGCCTTCCGCGTGATCATGTCGATAGTAAGAATCGAGTTGGACATGGTCGTTATCCCAAATTAGCGGTTACGTTGTGCCTCGTACTTCTTGATCTGCCGCAGCCGTTCCGCTTCGATCCATTCCGACGTACTCATGGTCTTGGTAGACCGAGGGTCGGTGGTGTCAAACGCGGGCGAACCAGTGGTCCGGGCGGTGACAGGAGCAATCGGTGCCGGGGCGTTGGATGTCTTCTTGACCGGAGGTTCGGCGCCTAGCCTAGCTTCGATCTTTCCAATTTCCCGAGCCTGCAAGATCGGGTCCATGCGCGAGATGCGTTCGGCGTCCTTCGGATTGGTCCCGAGGTGGTAAAGCACGTCGGGTCCGATGTCAGACGCCTGAATTGCCTTGGCCATCGCTTCGGTGACGGGGAGACTGGGGTTGTAGGCGACCATTTCAAAGTCGTCGTACTTGTCCCGAGCCGCCTCTTCACGTTCGTGATAGGCTTCAAGCAATGCGCGCTGCTGGTGTTCCGCTTCGCGGCGTGCCAGCAGTTGTTCGGCCTTACGCTCTGCCAAGGCATCGGCGTAATCCTCGTAAGTCTCGAACTGCTCTGGGGTCAGGTCGGACACCGGCTGCTGCCGGGCCTGCTGTTCCGCGAGCCGTTGAGCCTGTTCGCGCTCCCACTTGCGCTGCTCTCTTGCAAGACGCTTACCGACAATGGCGTCCAATTCTTCCTGTGTGAAAGTCTTGGTCGCTTCCTGCTCGGCAGGCTGCTCTTCCGGCGTTTCGGTTTCTACGGGTTCTGGAGCCGCCGTGGTTTCCAGTTCCGGCGCGGGCACTTCCGCTTCAGTGGGGACGGTATCGTCCATGTGTTGTTGACCCTTTCAAGTCACCTGATGAGCCGCATCAGTACGGTTAAAGGCCAGACTACATGATTTGTTGCAGTCTGGCAATCTAGGTTAACCAGCTATCAAACAAAGTACGTCACCGTAAAATCTATGTTCGATGTCGCGGTGATCGCCGTCATCATGTAAAGCTGCACGTTAAACGCCAGAACAGTGCTGCCCTGATTGACAGTCCCAACCGTGGCCGCGCCGGATGAAGACCCGAGAACAGTGAAAGGCAGGTTAGTGCACGGTGAACCGCCAGCAGAACACGCGATAGAAGTAGCACCAACCAAACTGCCTGTGACCGTAACCATTCGGCCAATCTTCGTGTATTTACCAGACGAACTGAACGCACCGACAACGGTCAGGCCCGGGCCTTGGTTTGGTGTCCAATCACCTTCTTCGTAATCATTCAGCAGTTCGCTGGTCATGCCGGCAGTGTGCGTGCTGGCGCTGAAGTCGATGCCCTTACCGGCGGTCCCGATAACCACGTTGTCCGTGGCCGTGATGACCTTGGCCGACATATCGCGCCCTGCTGTCAGATTGGCGACAGAGACTTGATCGGTAACGCCGCCTTGCACAATCGGCAGAACTTCAGTTCCGGCAAGCGGAGTGGTTGCTGCTGGAAGTGCGGAAATCTTTTTGTCGGCCATCGTCGGTTCCTCGGCTTACTAAGGTGCCATCACGAACACGGACACGGTGCGCGTGCTTGCGTCAGTATTCTGGATGCTGATCTGATTGGCGGCGCTGGACCACACGTTGAACACGCCGGTTCCGGGATTGGCTGCATTGCCAAGTGCGAAGTTAGCGCCAGTCGAGATGGCGGTGTTCGTGGTCGGGGTAGAGCTGAAAAGCACATAGGCGGTCGAGGCGAAGACCGCCTGCACGAACACCAAGCATCCCTGCGGATTGTAGATTGAGAATGTTTCTGTAGCGCCGCTGGCAATGTCCTTTGACAGCACCTCGAAATACGCAGGGACGTTGCCAGATGTCATGCGGCCAAGCCGCGCCACTTGGTTAGTGCGCAGGCCCGGCGTAGTGCTGCCAGTCGTGATCGCGTCAGCAAACCCGCTGTTGTTCCACGCGCTGAGGATACCAGACATGGACGAGCCGGGGACAGCATCGCGCATAACGGCGGGAAGGTCAGTGTTGTCGTGGACGTTGCCGAATGCGGTTACAGTGGCCGAATACGGCGAAAGGACCGTGCCGCCTGCGCGGACATAGACCAGCGCCTTCTCAGCCGTCTCACCGTTGACGATTTCATTCGTGTAGCAGTTCGACACCTCAGCATAGTTCTTGTCGCCGCGGCAGACAAAATCGAACATCTTTTTGATCTTGCCGTAGACCTTGACGCCAGTGATCTGGTGGCGCGAGAACAAGCCGCCACGCGGGAACACGCTAGCAAAAACGGAGAGCGTCACCGTCGAGTCCAGATAGACTTCGCAATCGCGCACAGTCAGGCCCGGACGGCCATATGTGGCATCGCTTGACGCGTTGGCGCAGAATACAGGCTCTTGGCTGTTGTCATAGACAAAGACGCAATCAGCCACCGACAGAGAGCCGGTCTGCGCGTCGATCTCGCCGTTGCCAAACCCGCTGGTAAGCCCTTCGGTGCGTTCGAAGTGGCTGTTCTCCACGATGGTGTTGCGGCACTGGGTCTTGATCGAACGACCGTAGCAATTCAGGAAGCTGCTGCCGCCAGACACGACCAGTTCGCCCGGCAGCTTGTAATTGCCCAAGCCATCGTCAGGCGTGAAATACAACAGGCCATCCTGATCCGACTGATAGGCTAGGTCAGAGCTATACACCTTTTCGATTTGAACACCGTTGACGCGCATCGACTTGATGTATCGTGTGGTGCTGTAGAACGACGCGGCGATGCCCGTAATGCCAGCAGACCCCGGGGTGCCTTGACCAGCAGGCAATTCGCAATCGCTGACCTTGCCGCCGTTGATGGTGACAGTCGAGAAAGAGCCGCGAATGAAGATGCCGTCGCCGCCAAGGAACGTGTTGATGCGCTTGGCGCGGGTGGCGCTTACATTGTTGAAGGTCAGATTGTTGTAGCTGTCAGTGTTGTTCAGCACTTCCAGCGGCTTGTTGCATAGCTTCGCGCCATCGAAAGTGATGTCGTTCAGCACAATCTCAATGCCGCCGCCCTGAATGAGCACAGCGCGCTCAACATGCGCACCGTCGTAAGTGATAGTGGCGTTGCGGCCTTCCCAGTAAATGTCGCTGGTGTATGTCCGCGAAACGGTAGCAGTGATGCGGTAATCCAGACCACCCCAGTCTAGCGGCTGCTCACTATCCAGCGCCGCTTGAACAGCAACCGTGTCGTCCGCCACGCCGTCACCGACAGCACCAAAGTCCTTTATGGAAACGGTTTCTTGCAGCTTATCGTTAACAGTGCGGGCGGCAGCGCCGGTCAGGAAGCCGCTGCTGTTAGACTGCTTGAAGCCGATCAGCGCATCGCCTTTGGCGTTGTCGGTCGTGTCGGCTAAGTCTTGCGCCAGATTACTGGCGACAACGCTGCCGCCGATGTTGTCCCAAGTACGAAGAACTATGTCGTTGGCCGTCGCGACGACATACTTATAGAGCAACCCTTCGGTGGACCAGATTTGCGCCGGGGTGCGCCCCGCGCTGTCCAGAATGATGGGGTTGGCGTTTGCGGTCAGCCCGTCGCGCGCTGTATAGGTGGCCAACGGATTGGTCGTACCGGCGGCGTATGTATATACCTTTCCGCCCGCCAACGGGATGCCGTTGTTGTCAAAAAACTGCCAGCCTGCGCCGCCGATAAAGGAAAGATTGACAGCCATCTATTACTCCAGAAGCAGCAGGCCACCGTCCTCTTGGACGAGATTATCACCGATTTCGGTCAGCAGATTGCCCTGAACGGTAGCGTCAGCGTAGCCCGACAGGAAGCTGATGATGCTACCTAGCCCGATAGCGATGCCGTTACGAAGGGCGCCTGCAAAACCCATGCGTCAAGCCTTGTTGATTGGTTTGGCGTAGACCGTACCGTCAGCCGACACGCGGATGGCACTGACGCGCCACGGAGCGCCGCTGGTGTCCAGCGGAACCGCAAACGGAATGGGCGTGAACGGCGGGATAGGGGTGCTGGCGGTGGTAGCTACAGCGCCGACGCCGACTTCGACGTAGCAAGCCTGATCCGACCACACGACGACGCCCTGCGGACCCGGCAACCAAGCCGTAGTGCTTCCGGCGACAGCGGTATATGCCACGTTGTAGGCCGGGTAATCGGTCTTATCGAGGGGGTTCAACAGTTCCATGACTTACCTCACGCCAGAAATTTGAGTTTGTAGAGCGTAGAATAATACAGCCCGAAAATCTCGTCGATGATGTTTTGGAGCGGGGTGCACTCCTTATCGACGACCTTATACCGCATTTCCATCAGGTCGTCCACTTGACCTTCTAGGAACTCGACGACGTTGTTGGTCTTCTTCGCCGACATCAGCGAAATAGGCCCGATCAGGCCATACTTGCCCTGATAGGCTTCGGCGAACTTGTCCGCCAAGTCGATGATGCCTTCGTAGAAGCCTTGAAGCGCTACGTGTTTGGCGTAGCTGCGCGTGTTCAGATGTGCCGAATGCGTGACATCGCGCGCCAGAAACAGCATTCCGACAAAGTCGTTACATTTGCTCATTGGGCATCATTCCTTCGGGCATTTCAGGCTGTTCGGGGGCCGTCGCGGGCATTTCCATGCCTTCCATCGCGCCCATTTCTTCCGGCTCTTCCGTCTCAGGCATCTCGCGCATCTCAGGCGCGCCGCCGATCAGGTCGCCCGTGTCGAGCGCCGCCGCGATGGTGCCCATGACGATGTCCTGAATTTGCTCAGGCGACATGCTGTTCTGGACGGCCGCAATGCGCTTGGTTTCGGCGTTGTAGGCGTCAATCTCGGCCTTGTAGCGGTCGATGGACACCTTCTGCTGCTCGGCGCTGTCCTGAATGTTCTCCATGATGTCGGTCATGCGGTTCAGTTCCTGCGTCAGCATTTCGATCTGCTGCTGCGCGGCCATGATTTCCGGCGACTGGTCGCCGTCCGACAGAACCTTCGGGTCAAGGATTTTCTTGAACCGCTTGGCCATTTCCTGCGCGCCCGGCCAGTCCATGTTCTTGATGAACAGGTCGCCGGCCACCGTCCAAAGCTGCGGGTTGGACTGCAAAATCTGGCTCATGGCGTCGAGGGCTTCCTGACGCTTGGTCATGTAACCCGGCCCGGTCGTGACCATCACGTCGTAAGTGCCGACAGACGGGTTGTAGACCTTTTCGATCAGGCCGCCGGTCGCCGGATCGCGAATTTCGCGGACCGGCTCGGGCTGGGTCGGGTCGATCTTGGCCATCTGAACATCGCCGTCCACGCCGATGATGCGGGCGATGCGCTGCGTGTCGTAAATCTTGGGGATGATGTCGACAAGCTGGCGGGTGATGTAGCGGATCGCGCGAGCGAGGTTGTCGACGTAGTGATAGGTGCCGACGTCGCCCTGCTTTTCGCGCGCCACGATGGCCTTGGCCGAGCGTTCGTTGCCTTGCTGGCCGAGGCTGGCGTCGTACTGGCCGGTGGTCGCCTTGATGTCCTCACCAGCGCCCATTTTAGCCTGTATGAGGCCCGTCTGGGGCAGCGGCGGGGGTGCACGCTGCGGAAGCGGCAAGACGTTTCCAGCGCCGTCCGTAACGTCAGGATTGACCTCCAGATACGGCCAGTTGGTCGTATTGGCGGTCTTCCACTGCATCTCGTAGCCTTCGAACTGGCCGCCATAGCCAATGAAGGGCGCTTTGGGAGCCAGCGCGAGCATTTCTGCCTCTTGGCTGGTCCAGTAGTTGTACATGCGCTGCGCGTCCTTGGCGTTGCGCACGAGGCCCGAGATGTAAATCTGCCCCTGAACTTCGAACTCGTTGCCGACCACGCGGACGACAGGAATCCACTTGCCCGGCCACTCGCGCTCGTCGAGCACGTCGTAGCCGTTGGTCTTCATCCACATGACCTTCTTACGGTCAACTTCGCGCTTGCGGATGGGCTGGCCGTACTGCGCCGCCAGCAGCTTGTCCTGCGGGCTATTCTTCCACGCGGTCAGGTTGCCGGGGTACAGGTTCAGCGTTTCGCGGGTGTACTTGTAGTAGAAATACTCGGCGATACGAACGGTGTCCTGATCCAGCCACGCCGACATGCTCTCGTCGCCAACGGCGGTCGACAGGATGGACGAGATGGG
>JACCDQ012000715.1_pt1 | contig 38462 bp, 54 predicted proteins | sample 7446031 | NCBI WGS metagenome assembly JACCDQ01 (sample SAMN15323442, study PRJNA562643) | freshwater metagenome | isolation source: river surface water | place: USA:Blue River Watershed | collected 2017-08-17 | reverse complement strand
TATGCCGGCGGCCAGGCCGAGTGGTCGCGTCTGTCATCGGCCCGCCAGATCATCCAGGCCGAGATTGCCCAGAGCGCATGCAGCTGGGGGCAATTCCAGATCATGGGCTATCACTGGCAGGACCTCGGCTACACCTCGAGCGACGCCTTCGTCAGCAGCATGGCCAGCGGCGAGGGTGCACAACTGGAAGCCTTCGTCGCTTTCATCAAGGCCGACCCGGCCCTGCTCAAGGCGCTCAAGGGCCGCAAGTGGGCGGAATTCGCCCGCATCTACAACGGCCCGGCCTACAAGGACAACCTCTACGACGTGAAGCTGGCGCGCGCCTTCGAGCGCCACGCCGAACGCGCGACCGAAGAGGTCGCCGCGTGAGTCCAGGACTGATCTTCGGCAGCTTGAACTCGACGGCCAGCGCTGCCCTCATCGCCCTCCTTCTCATCGTCGCGGCCGGCACCTGGGGCTGGCACAAGGGCGCCGAGAGCGTCCGCGCCGAGTGGGAAACCGAACGCCGTGAACTGGCGATCAAGGCCGCCGAGGTCAAGGCAGCGCAAGCCGAAGCCGGTACCCGGGCCGTGACCCGCTACGTCGACCGGGTGCGCACCGTGCGCGAACCGGCCGAAACCCTTATCAAGGAGATTCCCGTTCATGTCCCGTCTGACACCTGCGCTCTGCCTGCTGGTTTCCGCGTGCTGCACGACACCGCCGCCCGTGGTTTCCATCCCCCGGCCGCCGGCGCTGCTGATGCAACCCCCGTTGCCGCTCAGGACCTTGCCAGCACCATCGCCCTCAACTACGCCGACTGCCAGCAGAACGCCGAGCAACTGAGCGCCCTGCAGTCTTGGGCAGCGGATGTCAGCAACGCCGAATCCGGATCATCGTCATGTGCTGACAGCAGCTGCGGCGGTGGCGAATGAAAAAGCCCATCGACCTGCGTGCCCACCTCACCGCCTGGGTGCCCGACCTCAAGTCCAACCCGGACAAGCTGCACGTCTTCATCGAAAAAGGCCGCGTCGTTGCCCGTTACGGCAAAACGCTGTCCTTCGAATACCGCTACCAGGTGCAGCTGGTCATCACCGATTTCGCAGAGAGCCCGGACGCCCTGGTCGTCCCCCTGCTCACCTGGATCAGTACCAACCAGCCGAACCTGCTGCTCGACGAGAAGCTGCGCGAGAACATCATTGCCTTCGAGGCCGAGCTGCTCGACCACGACACGGTCGACCTCGGCCTGACGCTGGATCTGTCGGAGCGCGTGCTGGTCACGGCCACCGACAACGGCTACGCCTGCGAACACATCGGCGAGCCGCCGCTGCCTGACCTGGGCGGCCCGGTCGGCTGGGAGATTTATCTCAAGGGCGAGCTGCTCACTGGCGGTCAATGAGCGACATCGACGCGCTCGAGGCCTTCGCTGCCGACCTGCTCGCCAGCATGGCCCCGGCCGCCCGATCCGAACTCGCCCGGCGCATCGCCAAGGATCTGCGCGCCAGCCAGCAGAAGCGCATCGCCGCCCAGCTCAATCCGGACGGCAGCGGCTTCGCGCCGCGCAAGCCGCAACTGCGCCATAAGCAGGGCCAGCTTCGCCGGCAGATGTTCGCCAGGCTGCGCACGGCGAAGTACCTCAAGGCCAAGGGCACCAGCGAGGCCGCCATCGTCGCCTTCACCGCTGAAGTCTCACGCATTGCCCGCGTCCATCAGTTCGGCCTGCGCGATCGGGTCAACAAAAAAACCGGCCTCGAAACCACCTACCCGCTGCGCGAGCTGCTCGGCATCAGCGAGGCCGACGAAGCCCTGATCCGCGACCTGGCCGTCGAACATCTGGCGCTTCAGTCGTAAGCCGCAAGGCTACACCCGGCCGTCCAACCCGCGCGCGCGCATGCCCGGCATCATCGCCGGCATGGATCTGATTGAGCTCTCCCGACGACTGGAAAACCTCATTCGCTTCGGCACCGTCCACTCCGTGGATCACACCGAGAAGCGTTGTCGCGTCCAGAGCGGCGCGCTGGTCACTCAATGGCTACGCTGGATGGAACACCGCGCCGGCGAGACCACCACCTGGGACCCGCCGACCATCGGCGAGCAGTGCGTCATCCTCTCGCCCAGCGGCGAACCGGCTGGTGGCGTGGTCCTCTACGGCATGCCGAGCGATGAAATCGACACGCCCAGCCACGACCCGGTCAAGCACGTAATCCGCTTTCCCGATGGCGCCACTTTCACCTACAGCCATGCGACCAGCCACCTGTCGATCTCCGGCATCAGGACCGCCGAGATCGTTGCCAGCGAATCGGTCACGCTCGACACCCCGCTGACCCACTGCACCGGCAAACTCACCGCCGACGACCTGCTCACCTACGGCAACGGCATCAACGGCACCGGCGGCGACAACAACAACACCATCAGCGGCGATTTCACGCATGTCGATGGCAGCCTGAGCAGCAACGGCATCGTGCTCGACACGCACCATCACACCGGCGTCCAGGCCGGCGGCGGCAATACGGGCGGCCCGGCATGATGAACCGCGCCACCGGCCGCACCATGAGCGAGGACGACCACATTCGCCAGTCCGTTGCCGACATCCTCGGCACGCCGATCGGCAGCCGCGTCGTACGCCGCACCTATGGCTCGATGCTGCCCGACCTGATCGACCACCCGGGCAACCACGCCACCCGCCTCCTTCTGCAATCGGCCACCGTCATGGCCCTGCTGCGCTGGGAACCGCGCCTGACCATCACCAGCACTGCCCTGCGCCAGGAGGTGGACGGCAGCGCCGAACTTGAAATCTCCGCCACCAAACGCACCGGCCCGCGCACAGGCCAACGACTGACCCTTGCCTATCCCCTGAAATGACCGTCGATCTCGCCTCTCTGCCCGCACCCGAAGTCATCCAGACCCTGGCCATCGAGACCATCATCGCCGAGGCCAAGGCCCGGTTCGTCGAGATCTACCCGGCAGCCGCCACCACCATCGATCTGGAATCCGAGCCGGTGGTCAAGCTGCTTGAGGTCTTCGCCTACCGCGAACTGTCGATCCGAGCCCGGTACAACGACGAAGCGCGCGCGCTGCTCCTCGCCTTCGCCACCGGTGGCGACCTCGATCACCTCGGCGCCACCTACTATCAGGAAGCGCGCCTGGTCGTCACCCCGGCCGACAACAGCACCATCCCGCCGACCCCGGCGGTCATGGAAACCGACACCGACTACCGTCAGCGCCTGGCGCTCAAGCCGGAAAGCTGGTCAGTCGCCGGCCCACGCGATGCCTTCAAGTTCCACGCGATCAGCGCCGACGGCCAGATCAAGGACGCCAGCGTGACCAGCCCGCAGCCGGGCACCACCGAGGTCTTTGTCCTGACGCGCACGGGTGACGGAACGCCGAGTGCCGGCCAGCTGGCCACGGTCGACGCCGCGCTCAACGTGGAAAGCATCCGGCCGCTCTCTGAAGACGTCATCGTCAGCGCGCCGACCGTCGTCAATTACGCCCTCGACCTCTCGCTCACCCTCTTCGCCGGCCCGTCCACCGAACTGGTCACGACGGCCGTACAGACCGCGCTGGCTGCCTTCACCTCCAGCAGCCACCGCCTTGGCACCGACATCATCCGCTCTGCCATAGATGCCGCTGCGCACGTCGCCGGCGTCAAGAAGGCCGTCATCAACAGCCCGGCTGCCGATGTCCTCTGCGGCCTGGGTGAAGTCGCGTGGTGCACAGGCATCACGGTCAACATCGCAGCCGTTGAATGAGCACCGTCCCGTCCATCCTCCCGCCATCCAGCACCGTCCTCGAGCGCGCGCTCGAGCAGACCTGCGCCGAACGCCTGCAGGCATTGCCTGCCGTGGTCGCCAGCCTGTGGAACGCCGGCAATTGCCCGGCCGCCCTGCTGCCTTATCTGGCCTGGGCACTGTCGGTCGACGAGTGGGATGAGGGCTGGGGCGTCGATAAAAAACGCTCGGTCATCAACGAGTCCCGGCTGGTACATCAACAGAAGGGCACACCGGCTGCGATCCGTCGGGCGCTGGCGTCGATCGGGCAGGTCGACGCGGACATCATCGAGCGGGTGGACTACTTCTTTCACGATGGCACAGCGACGCGCGACGGCAGTCGCCGGCGCATGGGCCAATCCGGCTGGGCAACCTACCGAGTCGTGCTCAAGCAGTCCGTGACCATCGCCCAGGCCCTGCAGATCAAGCGCCTGCTGTCTGGCAGTCAGCGCAACTGCGTCGAACTGCGCGCCATCGATTTCAAACAAGCAGGGTTTGTCCGAGACGGCACCCTGATCCGTAACGGCGCCTATACCCGAGGCGTCGTCGACACCAGCATTTAAGAAGGAGGCAGCATGGCGAACCTGGTAGAAGTTGATCAATGGGATGCAGGGATCTATCAATTTGAGACGAGCGACCCGGTCGAAGGCGGTGCGGACGGTATCGATAACGTCCAGGCCAAGGCGCTGGCCAACCGGACGCTGTATCTGAAGAACCTCGTCACTGCACTAACCAACGGCAAACAGCCGCTCGACGCCACGCTCACCGCCCTGGCGGCGCTGGTCACTTCGCAAGACAAACTGATCTATGCCACCGGCGCAGACACTTTCGCGCAGACCACCTTGACCGCCTTTATGCGGACCTTGCTGGATGACGCAGACGCAGCCGCCGCTCGCACGACGCTTGGCCTGGGCAGCGCATCTACGCTGATCGCCAGTACCGATGGCACGCTCGCCGGGAATAGCGACGCCGAAATCCCGACGGAAAAGGCGGTCAAGACTTATGTTGACGGCCTAATCGCGGCCAACGACGCGATGGTTTTCAAGGGCGTGATCGACTGCTCGACCAACCCGAACTATCCGGCGGCAGATCAGGGTCATACCTATCGCGTAAGCGTGGCAGGGAAGATCGGTGGCGCAGCCGGCATCAACGTCGAGGCCGGCGACATCCTGCTCTGCCAGACCAACGGCACGGTGGCCGGGACCCATGCGGCGGCCGGGGAGAACTGGGCCGTCATTCAGGCAAATCTCGACGGCGCACTGCTTGCTACGGCCATTGGTGTCACAGTGCAGGCCTACGACGCGACCCTGGCGGCCCTTGCCGCCCTGGTCACCTCGGCGGACAAGCTGATCTACGCCACCGGTGCCAACACCTTCGCCACAACGACGCTATCAGCCTTCATTCGGACCTTGCTGGATGACGCCGACGCGGCGGCGGCGCGCACCACGCTGGGCGCCGCCGGGCTCGCAACCGCCCAGACCTATACAGCTGCACAGCGCGGCGCGGTCGGCGCTTTAGCCGGAAACTCGACACCGATTACTCCGGACTTCTCGCTCGGAAACAACTTCGAGGTGACGCTTTCGGTCAGCGCAACTTTGGCGAACCCGACGAACCGTGTCGCCGGGCAGAGCGGAGTTATCAAGATCATTCAGGATGGCGCTGGAAGTAAGACGCTTGCCTACGGTGGATATTGGAAGTTTGCCGGTGGGTCGGCCCCGACCCTGACCACGACGGCCAACGCCGTTGATGTTCTCGCTTATTACGTCGAATCGGCGACGAGGATCACCGCCAAGCTAACCAAGGACGTGAAATGATTACCCCTGGCTCTGCAAATGCGTTGCTGCTTGGGGACGACGCGGAACCGCCTTTGTTCATCGGCTCCGCTTTTAACAACGGAACAGGCACGCTTGCGCTCACGGTTCCAGCCGGGGCGCAGGCTGGCGATTTGTTTCTTGTCGCGCTCCTGACAGGAAACACCCTTCCTGTTATTCCGTCTGGCTTTACTAGCGTTGCCAGTGTTTCGTCTAACGCTGCCCGAATGTATGTTGCGACGAAGATAAGCGCAGGCGAAACGTCGATAACTTACGAAGGTTCAGGCTCCGGGTCGGTTGCAATCCTCCTTGTCTATCAAGGCGTCAATCAGGCGTCGCCTGTTGATGCGGTAAGCGCGGCAACAACCGGTTCATCAACCACAGCGACAACCGGGACGGTTTCAACTGCGGGGCCAAACGAGCGCCTTGTCCATATTTGGGGCATGGCGAACACGAGCGTCGGGACTGCTGACGCGGCAACAACCCTGAGATCGTCGCAGACCGGACAAACAGATAACCGCCTCGTTATGGCTGACGAGATTCGATTGAGCGCCGGCGCCACTTCTGGTCGAACTGCGACATTTGTATCTAGCGGTCAATGGTCGGCATTCGCCGTCGCGCTAAAAAATCCATAAAAGGAGTCAAGACATGTATCGTCACAACGGAAAAAAACTGCCTCTAAATTCGCCGTTCGTACTTGGCGACGGCGATGACGCAGTCCAATATCCGGCCAACTGGCTGGAGCTATCTACTGATGATGATCGGGCGGCCATCGGCATCATTGAAGTGCCTGATCCGGTTCGACCCGACGACCGCTTCTATATCGTCGAAGAGAACGAGGACGGAAGCTATACAGCAACGCCCCGCGACCTTGACGCCCTGAAGCTCGAGATGGTCGCCCAGGTCAAAGCGGAAGCCGGGCGCCTTCTATCCGCCTCGGATTGGAAGATCGTCCGCGAGGCCGAAGGCGTCAAGCCGTGCGACCAAGCGACGAAGGCTTACCGCGCCGCCGTCCGCGCCGCTTCCGACGCGAACGAGGAAGCGATCATGTCGAAGCAGAAGGTCAGCATGCTCGCTGCGCTCGTCCTCGAGTGGCCGGAGGTTCCATTGTGATGCGCTGGCTTGCCTATTTCCCTGTGATGATCTGCGTCGGCATCCTGAAGTATCCGCTGGCGATGATCGCTCCGTTCTTCGCTGTCATGCGCGAGGGGCCGATTGATAACAACAACGCCTGGGCGACTGAGCCACGCTTGCCCGGGTGGCTTTCCCTGCTCGGCACTGACGACAATTCTTTGTGGGGCGATGCCGGTCACAAGGCGCGAGTCGGCGACTACAAATCGTGGTGGGGCATGGTTCATTGGCTGTGGCGAAACGGCTTCCACAACTTCAACTACACCGTGCTTGGATGCTTTGCTCTGCCCATGCCCGAACGCCAGCCGGGCGAGTATTACTGGAAGCGTGAAGACGGTTACTGGCTTTATCGCCGCTATATCCCGATTGGTGGCGACAAGGTTCTGGAATTGTTCCTCGGCTGGAACTTGTACGGCGTAGTCAATGGCCGGTGCAAATACGTGTGCCAGGTGCGCGTGAAGCTCGCTCAGTCGTAAGCCGTTTCGATACACCCGCCGGCGCGTGACCCCCGCGCGCGCGACCGGCAACATGGCACGGCACCCTTTTCAGGAGCCTGTCCATGCCCACCGATTACCACCACGGCGTACGGGTCGTCGAACTCTCTGACGGCCGCCGCCCGATCCGCACCATCGAAACCGCCATCATCGGCATTGTGGCCACCGCTGCCGATGCCGACGCCGATTTCTTCCCGCTCAACACCGCCGTCCTCGTCACCGACGTGCTCGCCGCCATCGGCAAGGCCGGCGTCAATGGCACGCTGGCCAAGGCGCTCGATGCCATCGCCGACCACGGCTCGCCAGTCTGCATCGTCGTCCGCGTCACCGCCGGCGCCGACGAAGCGGCCACCAACACCGCCGTCATCGGCACCGTGACCGCCGGTGGCCAATACACCGGCCTCAAGGCACTGCTCACCGCCCAGGCCAAGTTCGGCATCAAGCCGCGCATCCTCGGCTGCCCGGGCCTCGACACCCTGCCCGTCGCGACCGAACTGGTCGCCCTGGCCAAGCAGCTGCGCGGCTTCGCCTACGTCGCCGCTCACGGCGCTGCCACCAAGGAAGATGCCTCGACCTACCGCGACAACTTCGGCGACCGCGAAGTCATGGTCATCTGGCCGGACTTCCAATCCTGGGATACCGCCACCAGCACCACCGTCACCGCGCCGGCTGTCGCCCGCGCCCTTGGCCTGCGCGCTCAGATCGACGACGAAATCGGCTGGCACAAAACCCTGTCGAACATCCCGGTTCAAGGCGTTACCGGCATCAGCAAGGATGTCTTCTGGGATCTGCAGGACCCGAGCACCGACGCCGGCTACCTAAACAGCAACGAAGTCACCACACTGATCCGCCGTGACGGCTTCCGCTTCTGGGGCTCCCGCACCTGTTCCGCCGACCCGCTGTTCGCCTTCGAGAACTACACCCGCACCGCCCAGGTGCTGGCCGACACCATCGGCGACGCGCACATGTGGGCGGTCGACAAGCCGCTCAATCCATCCCTGGTCAAAGACATCATCGAAGGCGTGAATGCCAAGTTCCGCGAGCTCAAGGCGCTCGGCTACATCATCGACGGCAGTGCCTGGTACGACACCGGCGTCAATGATGAAGTCACTCTGAAGGCCGGCAAGCTGTACATCGATTACGACTACACGCCGGTGCCGCCGCTCGAAAACCTGATGTTCCGCCAGCGCATCACCGACCGCTACCTGGCCGACTTCGCTGCCCGCATCGCTGCCTGAGAGGAGCAATAAACCATGGCACTCCCCGCAATTCTCAAGAACTTCAACCTCTTCAACGAAGGCAACAGCCTCATGGGCGTCGCCGACGAGGTCACCCTGCCCAAACTTGGCCGAAAGACGGAAGAGTTCCAGGGCGCCGGCATGCCGATGCCCGTCGATATCGACATCAGCAACGAGAAGATCGAACTCGACTGGAGCTGCTCCGGCTTCCTCGCCGACGTCTTCAAGCAGTACGGCAACCCCAAGGTCAACGGCGTGCTGCTGCGCTACGCCGGGGCCTACCAGCGCGAAGATACCGGCGACATTCAATCCGTTGAAATCGTCGTCCGTGGCCGCCACAAGGAAATCGACCCGGACAAGGCCAAGGTCGGCGACAAGAGCGCCACCAAGATCAAGACCACCTGCGCGTATTACAAGCTGACGGTCGACAACCAGGTGCTGATCGAAATCGACGCCATGGCCATGGTCTTCATCGTCAACGGCGTCGACATGCTGGAGAAACAACGCAAGGCGATTGGCTTGGCGTAATTCAATCTCTCCCTCATTCGTGAGGGAGACATCCAAACAACAACTGGAGTAGCAATGAAAAATTCAACCATGCGCGCCAAGATGAAGGTTCTCGCCGTTACCGAGAGCGGCTATGAAAATGCGGCAACCGGATTCGTAAAAACACAAGAGGGGCTGTCGTTCTCTGCCGTCTGCAAGGAGGATGGCTATCCAGAAGACGGTCTGGACGAAAACAACACCTTCGCCAAGTGGACTCCGAGCGCAACCATCAATATTTGTGTCACGAACCCAGCGTTGTTCGGCCAGTTCAAAGAAGGCGAATCCTATTACGTCGATTTCACCAAGGCCGACGCGTAACTCATACACCCCGCCCGAGAACTGCCCTGACAGACGGCTAATTCAGGGAGGAAGTACCAGCGTCGCCCGCCGTTTGATGAGGGCGACAATGGGCCAAAGGAGAGACCATGAGCACCACTATCATCGCCCTGGAGAAGCCGCTCAAGCGCGGCGAATCCGAAATCACCCAGATCAACCTACACAAGCCGAATGCCGGCGCCCTGCGCGGTGTCAGCCTGCGCGATTGCCTGGACATGAACACCGATGCTGTCTGCACGGTCATCCCACGCATCAGCGACCCGAAGATCACCCCGCAGGAAATGCAGACCATCGACCCCTGCGACCTGCTGCAGATGGGTGCCGCGCTCGCAAATTTCTTGCTGCCGCCTTCGCTCGTAGCGGAGGCGGAAAAGACTATCCTCTCCCTGTCCGAGTAGACGATTTCATGGCCGATATCGCCGTCGTCTTCCACTGGTCTCTGGAGAGTCTGGATGCCATGCCGCTGATCGAACTGGCGGAATGGCGCGAGCGCGCCCGGGTGCGTGCCGGAGCCGACGATGGCGAGTAGCCTGGAACTGAAGGTCGTCTTCGCCGCGGTGGATAAGTTCGTCCGCCCGGTGAACAACATCACCAAGAGCGCCGGCGAGGCAGCCAAAGCCCTGCGCGAGAACACCGCACGGATGAAGGATCTGAACCGTACAGTCGAGCAGATCGACGCCTTCAAGAAGCTGGAGAAGGACGCAGCCATCGCCGCCAACACCTTCACCAAGAATCAACGCGCCATCGATGAGCTCAAGGCCAAGATTGCCCAGGTCGGCGTGCCGACTCGCGCCATGGCTGCAGATCTGCAGGCGCTCTCGAAGCGTTCGGAAGAACTCAAGAGCAAGCACGAATCACTGCTCAACGCGGAGCAGAAGCTATTCGAGAAACTGAAAGCGGCCGGCGTCGATACCCGCGACCTGGCCAATAAACGGCGCGAGCTGGCCAGCGCCAGCGCCGAGGCCACGAATCAGAGCAAGCGCCTGCAGGCAGCCCTTGAAGCCGAGAATCAGAAGATGCGGCGCCTCAAGGCTGCGCAAGCGGATCTGGCCAAGTCGAGAGAACGCGCCGGCAAGATCGCCGGCGCCGGTGCCGGCATGGCCGCTGCTGGCGCGGCCATGGGCCTGCCGGTGGCCAAGGCCGGCAGCGACTTCGCCGACTTTGAAACCGCCATGCTCGGTGTTGCCCGTCAGATGGATGGCGCCCGCAACGACGCGGGCAAGGTCACGCAAACCTACTGGGAAATGGCCGCTGCCATCAAGGCCATGTCCGAGCGCCTGCCGGGCACGGCCAGCGATATCGCCAAGATCGTCGAAGGCGGCGCCCGCATGGGTATCCAGGGCAAAGAGAATCTGCTGATCTACGCCGAGACAACGGCCGTCATGGCCAAGGCATTCGACCTGCCGGTGGATCAGGTGGGTGAAGATATCGGCAAGCTGTCCCAGCTCTACAAGGTGCCGATCAAGGACATCAAGCAGCTCGGTGATACGATCAACTGGCTGGATGACCAGGCACTGGCCAAGGGCGGCGACATCATCGACGTGATGAAGCGCATCGCCGGTACCGCCGACATGGCCAAGATGTCGTTCCGCGACGCCGCCGCGCTCGGCTCCACCTTCCTCAGCCTGGGCGCGAACCGTGAGGTGGCGGCCAGCGCTTCCAACGCCATGATCCGCGAACTCTCGATTGCAACCATGCAGAGCAAGCGATTCCAGGGCGGCATGGCCATGCTCGGGATGTCCAGCAAGGATGTGCAGGCAGGCATGACCCAGGATGCCACCGGGACCATCATCAAGGTGCTGGAGAAGATCAAGTCGCTCGCCGGCGACAAGCAGCTCGAAGCAGCCACGCGGATCTTCGGCAAGGAATTCGGAGACGACGCTGCCAAGCTGGCCAGCAACCTGGACGAATATCGTCGCCAGCTGCAGCTGGTGAAGGACCAGAAGGCCTTCGGCTCGATGCAGCGCGAGGCAAACGCCTGGTCTGAGACCCTGAACGCCCGTATCGAAAATGCCAAGGACGCCTTCACCAATCTATCCAGTGATCTCGGGCAGCATCTCAAACCGGCGATTGCCGAGACCATGGAGAAAACCCTGTCCATGGTTCAGGCCGTGCGCAACTGGGCTGCTGAAAACCCCGGCCTGTCATCGGCGCTGATGACCACGGTGAAATGGCTGGCCATCGCCCTATCGGTACTGGGTGGCCTGACCATTGCTGCGGGTGCCATTCTGGTACCGCTGGCTGCGCTCAAGTTCTCAATGGTCACGTTGGGCATCTCCGGTGCCGGCGCCTTCGGCATGATCGGCACGGCGATCGCCACCGTCGGTCGCGCCCTGCTACTCAATCCGATTGGCCTGGCCCTGACCGCGATCGCACTCGCCGCGACGGCGATTTACACCAACTGGGAAAAAATCGGCGCATGGTTCTCCAGCCTGATCGACGGGATTCTCAGCCGGATCGCCAAGCTGAAGGAGAATCTGCGCATCCTTTCCGGTGGTCTGATCTTCGGTGACAGCGCCCCGGCCGCCAAACCCACCGCCACGCAGACCATTGCCGCCTCCCCCATCTTAAAAACAGTCGGCGCCAGCACCTACAACATCAATGTTGCGGCAACCCCGGGTGCCAGCACCAGCGACCTGGCCGCCGATATTCGTAAGGAGATCGAGCGCATGGATCGGGAAAAAGCAGCTCGCAACCGCAGCCGCCTGCGCGACACGGAGTAAGCGATGTACGGCATCCCCCAGATTCACATGCTGATGGCCCTCGGCCTCTTCGTCTTCGGCATGAAAACCCTGCCCTACCAGCAGCTGCAGCGCCAGGTCACCTGGCGGCATCCATCCAGCAGCGTGGTCGGTGCCCGGCCCAAGCGCCAGTTCGTTGGCCGTGGCGACGAGGTCATCACCCTGTCCGGCGTGCTCTATCCCGAGATCACCGGCGGCCGCATCAGCCTGGCCGCGCTCGAGGCGATGGCCGATGAAGGCATGGCCTGGCCGCTGATCGAGGGCACCGGTTGGGTGTACGGCCTGTTCGTCATCGAGGAGATGGCCACCACAGCGACCGCGCACTTTCCCGATGGGGCCGCGCGTAAGATCGAATTCACCGTCAAGCTGACTCGAACCGACGATGAACCGAGCCTGCTCGGCACCGTCGGCAAAGAACTGCTCAACCTGCTCGACCTGAAATGATTGATCCGAGAGCAATCGAGGGAGCCAAGCCCCACCGTCGAATCGCTTATCTGGTGACGGTCGATGGACGGGATCTCGGGTCGATCCTGCGTAAACGGCTGATCAGCCTCACCCACACTGACAATCGTGGTTTCGAGCCGGATACCGTCGATATCGAACTCGACGACAGCGACGGATCGCTCGACCTGCCACCACGCGGCGCAGTGATTCGACTTTCCTTCGGCTGGGCTAACGAGGGCATGGTGCCGAAGGGCAGCTACACCGTCGCCGAGGTTGCCCATGCCGGCACGCCGGATGTGCTGTCAATTCGCGCCACCAGCGCCGACATTTCCGCCGGGCTGACCACTCAGCGCGAACGCTCCTGGGATAACGTCACCCTGAGCGCCATCGTCGCCACCATTGCCGACGAAAACGGGCTCAAGCCGCAGATTCACCCGACCTTCTACAACACGGTCATCGATCACATCGACCAGACCAACGAGTCCGCCGCAAATTTCCTGTCACGGCTCGCCATTCATTTCGATGCCATCGCCACAGTCAAGGAAGGCCGTCTGCTCTTCACCCCGGCCGCATCTGGTCAAACTGCCAGCGGAAAACCTATTCCCGGCATAGTGATCGAGCGTCTGGATGGCGACCGCCATCAATTCCAGATCAGCGACAGGAACACCTACCAGGGCGTGCGGGCAACCTACAACGATGCAGACGCAGCAACCAAAGGTGAAGTCATCTGGGGCGACAACGAAGATGGCGCCGAGCGCGGAAAGCAACCGAAACCGACGCCACCTCCTCCGCCTGTCGGGCAATACAAGCCACTTAAGGGAACCTACCCGACGCGAAATAAAGCACTGAAAGCCGCCGAGCAGGAATGGAAGCGAATCAAGGCAAGCAAGCCACAGCGGGCCGCCTTCATCGGTGTCAAGGCGGCCTACAACGACCGCAACCTGAAATCAAAGGGGGAAGTCACCTACGGCCTGGCAGATGATGAAAAGAAAATCACCAACGCTCAGAAGCTCGCCGAGAAAGACGCCGAGAAACTCGATCCCAAACCAACCAGCAACAATGCTTTCGAGCGCAGCGCCGAGAACGTCAAGACCTTGCGCCACGTCTATTCGAGCAAGGCCAACGCCCTGCGCGCCGCCCGGGCTGAGTGGCGCCGACTGCAACGCGGCATGGCCACGTTCAACATCACGCTGGCCATCGGCGACCCGGCGATCTTCCCCGAGACCCCGGCTACCGTGCGTGGCTTCAAGCCGCAGATCGACAGCACGGATTGGCTGGTGACCAAGGTGACCAACACCCTGAGCGGCGATGGCGGCTACAGCCAGCGGCTGGAATTCGAGATCAAGGCGACGGAGATCCCAGATTGATCCACAAAAACCGTGGAAAAGTCTGTGGATAAGACGAAAAAAAGCCCGGCGATCAATGGGGTTCCGGGCTTTACCAGTGCTTTTTTTAAGAAACGATGTTTGGCCACCTAAGAATATGGCTCGTCATCCTTTGAAAAAAACACACCTCAGCCCATCCTTTTGCCTCTCCCGGTTTTCCATGCCCATCGGCGACGAGAAGTTCATTATGGCAAAGGACATCAAGTGCTCTATAGATTGGAGGTTCATCTCTTTCGATAGAGAGTCGATCGAGAGAGTAAGCATCCCAACTGTCTTTATTCAAACCAGCGCTCATCATTTTGATTTCAAGATCTACCCATCTTGAACGCAGATTTTGATGAAGTACCGATTTTGCAGAATACCCAATGACGATATCCCAGGCTGCAAGCAGGGCCGAAAAAACCGCAATTGCATTCAACCACCATGGGTTGTCGCCTGTTTTAGCCAAATCAAAAAGAACAGACCCCGCTAAAAGCACTGTAAGGCCACCAGTTATCTGATGCATTTTTATAAAAAACCCCTGCCGACGTTCGTGATAGCGGATTGAGCGCCTCACATCGAAAAGCAAGTTATATTGATCATCAGTCATCTGGTCATAAGTCATATTCACTTTCCTTGTTTGTTGCTCCCATCGTTCCCGCCAGGCTTGCCTGGAGATGGCATTGTGTTGCTTACATATCCGCTTCTAACACCATCAAACGTACCACCTTTTATCAGTCCTTCATTAAGAGTTTTTGAGCCTTGATTAGGCACAGAAGATGGTGTTTTCTGGTTTTTATTAGATTTTTCAGACATAAATATTATCCTTTTTAAATCACTTTAATCTTTATCGAATAAATAAGAGCCAATTACTTATTTCGAATTTTAGAAGCCTGTTTCGACCTCAATGATGTACCACTACCATCTATTGGACCTTCCCCAGCGCACACCTTTTTTGAACCGCTGATTGTTCCGTTCTTACAGATAAAACTAGTCCCTTCACAATGCGAAATGCCGCCAGCACCACGGTCACACGGCTTACGACCATTGGCGAAAGCAGAAGTCGACGCAAGGATTAGCAGAAAGAAAATCGAACCACGCATAGCTATCCTTTCTGTTTCATGCAGATTTCCATAGCGCGCTCAGCAAAGTCGGCCATGAAAATGACTTCGCGGTTTTTCCTGATTTCATCGGGGCGCGGATAGCCGGCGGTCAGTGCCTTTCCATTGAGGGCGTAGCGCTTGTCTGCAACCTGAACATAGGCAGCCGATGGCGGATCACAGTCGAGAATTGCGCTTGGCACGTTCAACGGCCAGCGCTCGCCGTAATTGGCCTCACGGACTTCAAGTCCTTTTACCGCTGGCGTGGAATCACAGGCAGCCAACGCAACAACAATCGCCATAAAGATAGGTCGCACTTTCAACCCCGCTAAAAGTGCAACACTTTAACCCGATGACAGCCGCTTAGCCAAATTGACTAGGATTTCTGCGTCAGCCTTCGATAAATTCAGCCCTGAAATTTCATGGGCGGCGACTTGGGACGGGGTGTATGGCTGAGGTTGATTTTCTTCAACCGTGAAAACCGCTCTCCGGATTCCGGTGAGGATGTAACTAACGTCATACCCCTTGGCGTACAAGGCCTGCAAATACCTTGAATCCGGCGCACCCGCGCCCTTTTCGTAATTGATCTGGGAGTGTTTTCCGACGCCGCCGATATCGCCGAACGCCGTCTGACTCAGCCCGGCTGCCTCCCTCACCTCTTTAAGACGGTCCCCGATGGTCGACAAAATTTCACCTTTTTTGTTGACAGGTAGAAATTTATCTACCTACAATAGTGCAACACTTTCACAGGTGAGCACTATGAGCCATCACAAAGACGCCCGCAACCCGCGCGGCCTCGCGACAAGAAAACCGATTTCACTGCGCTTGATGCCGAACGAGTTGCTTGATGCCGAGCGCATCGCCAAAGAACTCGGCGTAACGAAATCCCGTATCGCTCGTGATGCCTTCATCGCCGGCCTCCCCCTTATCTCTTCAGGCGTCTCCTCTGCGGCCACTCCTCCGGCTGCAGCTTCAACCGGCGGGGAGGATTCCCCCTCTCCCGCCGGTCTTTCTCTCGCAGCGTAAGGACATCGGGAGACATGGTCATGCAGCGCGCAACGCACCCCAGCCCGATCACCATCGTCCGCGATCACGTCGAGGCCTGGCGCCGGGAAAACCGCTGGTCACGCGAGACGGTGGCAGACATGATCGTCCAGGCGCATGAGCGCATCGCCGCGCCGGACTTCACCGGCATCCGTTTCGAGCCGCCGACCACCGATCTATTCGAGCGCATGCGCGTCAATGCCGACCGCGTTTTTCGCTGGCTGGACGACCATAGCAAGGACAAGAACCTGCTCACGCTCAACCTGATCTGGAGCGTGCTGGCGGCCCTGCCCATGGACCGCCGTCTGCTCCTGGTCAATGACCTCATGCAACCGGTCGATATCAGCGTACGGTCGGCCATCGACAGCGACACCGAGCCGACCGCCGAGGAGATCGTCGACAGCTTCCAGCTCGTGGTCGAGCACGGTGCCGCCGCCAACATCGCCGTCAGCAAGTTGCTCGATGGCGTACAGGACAACGAACCCGAGAATGCCGAGGCCAAGCTCAGCCTGGCCGCTTCCGCCATCCAGAAAGCGCGCAGCCTGATGGCGCGCCTGATCCGGAGGAAACGCTGATGCGACTCGCCTGCCCCCACTGCGGAACCATCGCCACCATCCGTTCGAGCAAGGAGCTCAGCACCACGGTGCGCGAGGCCTCCGTGCAGTGCAACAACGTGGAGTGCGCGCATACATGGGTTACCCGCATCGTCGCCGACCGCACGATTGCCCCGTCGATGACCCCGAACCCCAAGGTCTATATCCCGCTGTCCCCCCGATCCCCCGCCGCCGGCAAGTCGGCAGCGAACCAGATGGAGCTCGGCATGGAACACCCACCGCCACGCATGGCCACCGGCTGACGCACTAGCCGACCCCACAAACCGATACCGACTGACGTGCTGAATACAGCGCGCAGGGACTTTTTTTGCCTGAAAAACGATGAACGACGACCTTTTCCGTGAAGTAATTCCGAGAATCGAGCGGGATTACGAATTCAAGAAAGCCCACGGCGGCTGGCTGCAGGGCGGCAAATGCCCGAGCTGCGGCAAGAAGGAACTGTTCACCAAGGCTGACAACCCCTGGGTGTTGCGCTGCGGCCGACTCAACAAGTGCGGCGCCGAGATCTACGTCAAGGAAGAATACCCGGAGCTGTTCGACAACTGGTCGAACCGCTACGAGCAGACCACGGCCAACCCACACGCCGCCGCCGACGCCTACCTCAAGACCGCACGCGGCTTCGACCTGGAACAGATCAAGGGCCTCTATACCCAGGAGACCTACTGGGACCCGGTCAAGAAAATCGGCTCGGCCACCGTCCGTTTCCCCATCGCCAACAACGGCTACTGGGAACGCATCATCGACCAGCCCGGCCGCTTCGGTAAGAAAAAGGCCCATTTCAACAAGGGAGCAAGCTACCAGGGCACGGTCTGGCAACCGCCGATGGAAATGCCAGCCGACGAAATATGGCTGGTTGAGGGCATCTTCGATTGCCTGTCGTTGATGCACCACGGCATCTGGGCCGCGACGCCGCTGTCCTGCAGCAATTACCCCTACCTGTTCCTGCAGGCCCTCGCCGAACAGTCCGTGCAGAACGACAAGAAGCGCCCGAAGCTGGTTTTTGCCTACGACGACGGCAAGGCCGGCACTGACTACATGAAGCGCCACGTCAGCCGGGCGCAATCCGAAGGCTGGCAGGCCAGCGCGGCCTATATCCGCAACTTCGGCCGCGTCAAACGCGACTGGAACGACCTGCATCTGGCCGACCGGATCAACGACGAAGCCATTGCCGACGCCCGGTACCGGGGCGCCCTGCTCACCGCCCGCAGCGCCGCCGACAAGGCCGGAATCATGTTCAAGCGGAAGGCCTGGCAGGAATTCTTCTTCGAGTTCGACAGCCGGATGTATTGGTTCGATATCGACTTCAAGAAACTGAACGAGGCCAAGCAAGCCATCCGCGAGATGGCCGGCAACGAGGCGAAGACCGACCAGGAAGTACACGACATGGCCATGGAAGGCTCGCGGTCGGTGCGCGAGATCGCCAACTGCTTCCCGAGCGCCCTCTACTACCAGGCCAACCAGCTCACCGACGAGCAGTGGTACTACGTTCGGATTGACTTCCCTCACGATGGCCGCGCCATCAAGGCCGCTTTCACCGGCGCCCAGCTCTCCAGCTCGACCGAATTCCGCAAGCGCCTGCTCTCCATCGCCCCGGGCGCCCTCTACACCGGCGCCCCACAACACCTCGATGTCTGGCTCAAGCAGCAGATGTTCGGCATCAAGACCGTCGACACCATCGACTTCGTCGGCTACAGCAAGGACCACAAGGCGTGGATCTTCGACGACCTGGCCGTCTGCGAAGGCCGCATCCACGAGCTGAACGAGGAAGACTATTTCGACATCGGCAAGCTGGCCGTCAATTCCCGCAACCGATCGGTCAATCTGACCATCAACCCGGATCTGACCGAGTACGACCCGAGCTGGTCGAAAGTGCTGTGGAAGTGCTTCGGCGCCAAGGGAATCGTCGCCCTGGCTTACTGGCTGGGTAGCCTGTTCGCCGAGCAGATCCGCGAACCGGCGATGCACGAGTCCTACCCCTTCCTAGAAGTCACCGGCGAGCCGAACGCCGGCAAGTCCACGCTGATCGAATTCCTCTGGAAGCTGTGCGGCCGCACCGCTTATGAAGGCTTCGACCCAGCCAAGTCATCCGCCGCCGGCCGCTCGCGCAATCTCGTCCAGGTCGCCAACCTGCCCATCGTGCTGATCGAATCCGACCGCGACAAGGGGGATTCCGACAAGCTGAAGCAGCGTAACTTCGACTGGGACGAATTCAAAACCGCCTTCAACGGCCGCAGCGTGCGCAGCCTGGGTGTAAAGAACAGCGGCAACGACACCTACGAACCGCCCTTCCGCGGCGCCCTGGTCATCAGCCAGAACGCGAAGGTGGTCGCCTCCGATGCCTTCATGCAGCGGATTGTGCATATGTGGCTCACCCTGCAGCCGGTCACCGAAGAGAGCCGCACTAATTTCAAGGCGCTCACCGGTTTTCCGGTCAAGCACTGTTCCCAGTTCATCCTGCTCGCTACCCGGGCCGAGACCCAGATCATGCAGACGCTCACCGAGCGTTATCCGGCCTTCGTCCAGAGCCTGAGCGCCAACCCAAAAATCCGCCAGCAGCGCGTCATCCACAACCACGCCCAGCTCTGCGCCCTGGTTGATGCCTTGCGCCACATCGTCAAGTTCAGCGACGAGGCCTATCTGGCCGTGATCAATGAGATTTTTGCGATGGCCATCGAGCGCCAGGAAGCGATCAACGACGACCCGCCGATCGTCCAGGAATTCTGGGAAGTCTTCGACTACATCGAGGGCCGCAACGAGGACGAGGCAGTGCTCAACCACAGCCGCAACGAGCACGAGATCGCGCTCAACCTCAACGAGTTCGTGGCCAAGGCCGACGCCATGCGCCAGCAGATTCCCGACATGCGCGAACTCAAAAAGCACCTGCGCAATAGCCGCAACCGCCAGTTCGTCGACGCCAACGTGGTCGTCAATTCGGCCATCCGTGGCGGCTCGATCAAGTGCTGGATCTTCAAACGCGACAACGCCCGCACCGGCGGCGACGACTGATTTCACCCACCCACGCTCATTTACCAAGGAGAGGAACCATGAGCCCTACCCAAGAAGACACGGCCAATAGCGCCGAACTTGCCACCTACCTGGACAAGGCCAGGACAATCCAGACTTCAATTCGTGCTGACCGTCAATTGGGGGCCGATGCTCTGCGCCGGCTTCTGCCGATCGCTCAGGGCAGCACCGGGCAAAGCGAACGGGTCGCCCGAATTCTGCTCAGCCTCTACAACGGCCACCGCTTTCCCCTCAACCTGACCACACTGCGCGGATTCGACTACGCCATCCTGGAAGACGTGCTCGCGGTGTTGCGCATGGACGCCAATGCATACCAAGAGGTGCATCGCTACTTTGAGGATGGCAGCCGAATCTTCGAGCAGCTGGCGAAGGACTGGGGATTTGAAAAGGAGGCTGCGTAATGGGACGCCAAACCATTGACGGCTTCGCCGTCGTCCGCCGCCAGTTCGGCCGCAAGACCTTTGAGGTGAAGGGCATCGGCCAGGACACCACGACCGCCTGGACGGATGCCGCCGCGGACTACTACAGCCGCGAGTATATCGATGCCAGGGAAATGATCGCCCGCCACCCGGAAATGAAGGCCGTGCCGGCCCGCATCACGGTTTCGTTCGACACACCGGAGGGCCTGTGATGAACAAAGAAATCATGGAAAAACTCTACGATGCGGCCTGTCGTATTGACCGAATCATCTTCATCGGCGGATCAATTTCATCTGACGCTTTAGCAGACGATATCGATTCGTTTTTCGACGAGGAAGATGATGAAGACATCGTTGGATGCTTTGGGGAAATTCCTGACTGGGTCGATATTGATGGCCGTGGATATGAGCGTGCCGACTCCATCTCAGAGTGGCTTTTATATGCTCAAAAGCTCGGCTTCCTGGTCAAGTTCGCAACACCAGTCATGGAACCGACTGGAGAGAATTCCAGATCGTTTTCATGGGGCTACTACAACACCAAGTGGCTCTACGCCGAAACACTAGATGAGGCCATCGAACACGGCCTCGCTTGGGTCCAGACACGCCGTGATGCCGAGGATGAAAAAGCTGCGAAAGGTGGTGACCAATGAAAGCCCACGAACTCGCCGAAGCCCTGCTCGCCGGCAAGCGCAGCGCTACCGTGTATGTCCAGACCACCGACCAGGACGGCATGCCCGTGCTGGTCGCGGTCGACGGCATCGCGATCGCCAATTCCGAAGTCTACGGCAACGCCGTTGTGATCGAACTGGAGGAATGATCATGCACACCGTTTTCCCTTACCAGGTGCGCGGCCTGATCGGGCGCCTGACCGATGCCGGTGACGCCCTGGACGAAATCGGCAATCCGAACTGGCACACGCTGGGCAGCGCTGCTGCCTGCCTGGAACACCTGCTCGCCGGCAGGACGCCGGACGATATCGACACGATTTCCGCCAGCCTCAAGGCGCTCGTCGCCGAAATCACCTACTCCGGCAGCGCCGTCACCTCCATCTTCATGGCGCTGGCCATCATCGACGGTCATCGCCTCGGCCTGCTCAACGTCCAGCCCGAGGTTGAACACCACTGGCCGCAGCCGATCTGGATCGGTATCGACATGGGCACCGGCCAACGCCATTGCTTCGGAGGGCCGCGCCATGCGTAAGCGTTGTCACCGAACCGTTCGCCGCTGCGCCGCACCGACGCTGGTGGCCTACATGCTGAATCCGGAGGTCAGCCCCCAGGAGCGCAGGTCGGTCGAAGAAGCGCTCGCTCCTTTCCACGGTCCGAAGGGCGGTGCCGCATGACCGCCCTCGCCCTCTTCTCCGCCACCTACTTCCTGGTGCTCTTCCTCGGCCTGCAGAGCCTCAACGTCAACGGCGGTCACAAGCTGCTCGCGGCACTCACCAGCGCCGGCATCAGCGCGGCGAACATCACCGTGCTGAAGATCATGCCTGGCCCGACCGGTTTCCTAGAAATCGCCGCCTACTGCCTGGGTGGCCCGGCCGGCATTCTGACCTCGATGGCGATTCATCCGTGGATGGTTGCCCGGTTCGGGAGGAAATCATGAAAGAGCGCCCGATTTTATTCAGCGCCCCGATGGTTCGCGCCATACTTGAAGGCCGAAAGACGCAGACGCGGCGGGTGGTGAATCCGCGCCACATTCCTAATCCGCAGCCTGATCTCGACACGGCGATTGAACGTTCGCCTTCGCTCGCCGCCGCATTCTGCCCCTACGGCCAGCCCGGCGAACGGCTTTGGGTGCGCGAGACGTTTGATCCGATATATGGACAAAGCCCCCCCGGCCGTGTGATCGAAATCGACTACAAGGCCGACTGGGTTCCTCATGGAAATAGATGGCGCATTAAGGATGAACTCGGATCGCGCCGCTGGACGCCATCCATCCACATGCCGCGCTGGGTCAGCCGCATCCTGTTGGAGATCACTGGTGTGCGCGTCGAGCGGCTGCAGGACATTAGCGAAGCGGATGTTATTGCCGAGGGGTTCAAAACACGTGAAGGTAATGAAGCATTCAATTTCGCCGGTACGAAAGAGTTTTTCATTCCTGAACTACTAGATCACAACCCAATAGGCCGCGTTGCTTGTGGTGGAAATGTCTCGGCAAAAGAGGCGTATCGACGCTTGTGGTCATCAATCAACGGTCGCGGCTCATGGGATGCAAACCCATGGGTCTGGGTTGTCGAATTCAAGCGGCTGGAAGGCGGTGCCGAATGATCACCCACTCCAACCCCGCCCTGCACAAACGCGGCCTGCGGTCGACGGCCGATCTGGCACAGAAACGCGAGCACGGCGACCGCCTGCGCTACCTGGCCGGCTGCCGTTGCGACGATTGCCGATCAGCGAACACGGCCTATGAGCGCGAGCGCTCCCAGGCGCGCAAGGAGGGCGACTGGAACGGCATCGTCGAGTCTGCCCGGGCGCGCGACCATCTGCGCTGGTTGTCGAAGAAAGGCGTCGGCCGGCGCTCGGTAGCGGCGGCCAGCGACGTGTCGGAAACCGTGCTGAGCGACATCCGCAGCGGCCGCAAGCGCAAGATTCGGGCACGCACCGAGCGCCTGATTCTAGCCGTCACGGTCGAGGCCGCAGGCGACCGCTCCCTGGTCAAGGCGGACAAGACGTGGAAGCTGATCAACGAGCTGCTCGAGGCGGGTTTTACGAAGAGCCGGATCGCGGCCGAACTGGGCATGGCGACGCCGGCGCTCCAGCTCAACAAGAACCGGGTGACGCTGCGCAATGCCCACGAGATCAGGAAAATTCACGCCCGCCTGATGGCGTCCGACGAGATCCCGGTCGATTCGATGCGCGCGAAGAGCCACATCCGTGCCCTGCGCGCCGAATGGATCAGCGCCCTGCAGATCGCGCGTGAGCTGCAACTGGAGCATCTGCTCGAGGACGGCGAGCTGCGGCTTCCGCCGAAGATTCCCCGCCACCTGGACAAGGCCATCGCGGCGCTGCACGAGAGGTTCATGGCATGACGCGAGAGCAAGGAAACCTGACACGGGTAGCCGGGGCGATAGCATGACTTCCTACGCCGCCCAGAAAGGCCGCGCTGCTCCGGTAGCGCAGCCTGCGAAGATTGCCCAGGTGCGACAGCTGACCGAAGCAGAGCAGGCCCGCACCGCTGAAAACCGCGCCTTCATCATTGAACACATGCCGGAGGCCGTCCAGTTCATCAAGGATCTGCACGCCGAAGGGCTGATCGAGGGCTGGCGGGCTGTCATCAACTGCAATTTCACAAAAACGACATGATCAAGAGAACAATCCGCCGTGACGAGCTGCTGGCCATGGTGCCGCTCTCGGATTCGACAATCTACGCCATGGAGAAGCGGGGCGAGTTTCCTCGTCGGTTCGCACTGACACAGCGATGCGTGGTCTGGGACTTCGAGGAAGTGCAGTCCTGGCTTCTGGAGAAGAAGGCCGCGAAGCTGCAGCCGGAAGACCGGCCGGATGTCCGCTTGCGGAAATCCAGGCCGGTTCGCTCGATCTGACGACAGTGACCGGTCGGGCTAGGCGGCACGCCCGATCGGAATCACTTTGGCCCCCCGGGCCCAGCCGTCCACCATAGTCGCCCAGTCCTGCAGCATCCCCCTTCGCTGCTCGGCGTATTCAGCTTTGTTGTAGACCGCACGCACGCCTCGCTGCTCGTGCGCCAGGCACTTCTCGATCCAGTCCGTGTTGTAGCCGGCTTCATGCAGGATGGTCGAGGCCGTCCGGCGCAGGTCGTGCACGGTGAATGGCTCAATCGGCAGGTTGCCTTCCTGGGCGATCCTGGCCACTTCATCGGTAATCCGGTTGAACGTGGCGTTGCTCATCGGCTTGTCGGTGTCGTACCTGGACGGCAACAGGTAGGGCGATTCGCCGGCGCAGGTCTTGAGGGCGATGATGATGTCCATGGCCTGCTGCGAGAGATACACGACGTGCGGCCGACGCCGTTTCATACGCTCCTTCGGAATCGTCCAGGTGGCAGCCTTGAAGTCGATTTCATCCCAGACGGCGTAAAGCAGCTCCCCTTTTCTGACCATGGTGAGCAGGATCAGCTTGAGGCCGAGGCGAATCGTCGGCAGCGTGGCCACGCGATCGAGCAGATTGATGAAGAGGCCGACTTCACCGGGTGACAGCGAGCGGTCGCGGGGAGAGAACTTGGCAATCGATGTCGGGCGGATGCGCTCGGCAGGGTTCGGGTATTTCGCGCCCTTGTCGATCGACCAGGCATACATGTACATGATGATTTCCCGGACGTGCACCGCAGTCGCCGGCGCGCCACGCTCGACGATCTTCTCGCAGAGCGCCCTGACATCGTCTTCACTGACCTCATGCGGCATTCGCTTGCCGAAGATGGGGATGATTTCCCGATTGACGATGCTCTCGCGCATGGCCCGCGTGCTGTCGGCCATCTCGTAGCATTCGAGCCACAGTTCGGCGAGCTGCTGGACATTGCGCTCGGCCTGCAGCTTGCGCTTCTCGCGCTGTTTTTCCGTCGATGGTGAGACACCCGCAGCGACCTGCTTGCGCGCATCGATCAGCCGCTCCCGCGCTTCGCCCAGGCCGATGCCTTCCGCCCCGTATTTCCCGATGACGAATGTCTCCCGCCGGCCGTTGAGCCGGTAGTCGTAACGAAACGAGACGACCCCGCTTTTCAATACCGTCACGTACATCCCATCGCGATCGGCAACCTTGTACGGCTTTTCGCCAGGCTTCAGGTTGCGAAGCCTCATTTCAGACAACATGGCAGTCTCTCCTTAAAACGCCACTGATACCGTCAGCACAAAAAACTCCGGAAACGCCCACCAGATGGACGTCTCAACGCTACGGATACCGTCAACCGCAAAAAGCGCTGACGGTATCGGATGGATTCGCCAAATCAACAGATCACAGATGCCGTCATTCATACCGTCAGATTGATCTGCATACAGGCAATAGAAACCAATAGCCAAAAAGACGAAACCCCCAGCAGGGCCGGGGGTTTCAGGGGTTTTGTTAATAGCAGTCGAATGCTGCGAATCAAGCTGGGATCACTCCCACTCAATCATTAACGAGAGGCCCCGCCCTTTGCCAGCACAGGGGCTCCGCCTCCCAACCACCGTGCAGTACCGTCACTGATACCGACCAGCATCACGAATCATCAAGCAGCAACGTCATCGAGTCATGCAGCACGATCCGCAAGTGAGACAAGACGACCTTCGCCTTTTCAAGTTCGCAAATCATACATGCGTGGTGCCCATCGGAAAACGGTAACAAAGGTAATAAACGATTAGAAATCAATGGAAACCGTTGTGCCACAAGGTTTTTGAAGAAATGAGGAAAGGTAACAATTAGGTAACATCAAGGTAATCGATTACCTTTTTGAAAGGTAAGAACATCAAGAAAAAAACTCCTTAAAAATCAATCACATTACCGTTTGTTACCTGTTCGATTACCGGAAATTACCTTTCTACGGTAACGAAATAAACGCAATGTAAACAGTGAGTTGTAGAACAAAATTGGTATCGATTACCTTTGTTACCGTTCTCCGGTACCTGAACCAAAGAACCGTAGAGAAAGGCCCCATTCATGGGCGTCTTGCGGGACTGCATGCCCATGCCGCATCGATCCGCATCAGTCGATATCGACTACCACCGCCGCTCTCCCCTGCTCCAGACCTGAAGCCTTGCCGCTTTGCATGACGCACACTTTCCCACACGAAAAGCGGGTGGGCGGGGCGGGGTCCCGATTGCGCGCTGAGGGAGCTAGAGGGGGGATTTTGGGAAAAATTGCCTATTTTTTAGGCGGATTGATTGAGATGCAGGCGGGGGCTTAGGTTTGTCATGCCATCGGGTTAGAATCCATCCTCTAAACAAGGAGAGAACATGGAGCAAACCAAGGAAAAGAAGTGGCATGGGGTCGTTGGGTTAGCGGTAATTGCCGTTCTGTTGCTATCGATGTGCGGCGAGAGTGATAGCGAGAAGAAGGCGAAGTTAGAGGCCTATAAGGCCATGCCCATTACTGAGAAGATCAAGACGATGTCTGGCATGCTCATTGAAGTGGATGAGGTCGTTAAGGGCGAGGCCTTGATGATCACCTTCTTCAAACCATCTATATGGGACGGAAAGAACTGGACATGGAATTTTCTGGAGACCGCCAAGACCGTTCTGGCCCGCATGGATGAGGCGAGCCAGGGCATTCCATACAAGCGCGTGACGTTCATGGCGCAGATCCCAACGAGGAACAATTTGGGCCAGGAAGACAGGCAGCTGGGCATGAAGGTAACGTACCAATTAGAAAAGCTAGCTGGCGCGAAGTGGGACAAAATGACCTCATTCGATGTGGCCGAGCTGGCCGACGATATCGACTTCCGTCCGCTCGGTACCGAGGCGGTACTTGAGTACTGCAAGGATGGCGATCACTTCAAATACACGCCGAAATTCTGCAAGCGGGCAGTGGCAAGCGGGATGAAGCAATACAAGTATTGACCGCGCCATCCCAAGCGGGTATCGTTCGCCTCACGGTGCTCAACACACCACGATAAGCGGTACCCGCTCCCGATAGTCAAAGCGGTTTTTTTACGTCCATAGGTTTCTCTATGGCCGGGTAGTGCGCAGTGATACAACACCCTTCGGGGGAAAGCTGCGAGCGGACTTATCGCCGTGTTGAAGTACCTGGCCGCCCCTCAACAGGGCGTCATTCAACGATCGATAAGGAGGCCATCATGGCTGCTCAACACCTGGCACACGCTGCCACCCATCGCCCGATGCGGGCATTCTCCGTTTCCCTGCGTTCTTCCGCCGGCCCGCTGCATTACACGGCCATTGCCCGTTCATCGGGCGACGCGCTGACCGATGCCCTCGCCCTACCTGGATTGCTGATGCCCGTCGCAGCCAGCATCAAGCCGGTCGGCACCCCGGCAGCTGCCCTGCGCCTGTTCCGTACCAAGCTGGCTTTGGCCGGTCTGGTGGAGGCTTGATCATGGAAAACGCACTGATTCCGCTGTTGACCGCAGAACTCGACGCCGAAACCGCGCCGATGTGTAACGCCCGCAACCTGCACACAACCCTGCAGGTCGGGCGCGATTTCTCGAACTGGATCAAAGGACGTATCGAGGAATATGGCTTTGTGGAGAACATCGATTTTTTGGTGATTGATTCGCCAAATCTGGCGAATCAATCCAGAGGGGTTTTCCCCAAATCGGGGGAAAAGATTGATTTTCCCAAACCGGAAAATCAAAAAAAGGGCCGCGGTGGCGACCGTCGTTCAATCGACTACCACCTGACCCTCGACATGGCCAAGGAACTCGCCATGATCGAAAACAACGAGATTGGCCGCGCTGTTCGTCGCTACTTCATCCAGGCTGAGAAGACCCTGCGCGAAAAGCTGCTGGCCGAGCTGCGCGACAAAGCCGCTCATGTCCTGCCGGTGCGCGGCGTCAAGCTGATGCGCGACGGCCTGAGCATGCGTGACACGCTCAAGCTGCAGGAGCAGAGCCGGAAGGTGCTACGGATGATGATGGAAGCGCAGAGCAAGGCCGAGCGCCAGAACCTGCATTACCACCTGCGCCAGATCAACCTGACGCTCGGCGTGCCGACCATCGAACTGGTGCAGATCGAAGCCGAGATTGACCGGAAGGCGGTGTAACCATGACGCGAGACATTCTCCGAGCTACCGACGCAATCAATCAGGCCAAGGGCGTCAATTCCGGACTCGATGCCATTGTTTCCTTGCTCATGGGTTCCAGTGAGGGCGATCTACCGAAGGGCACCGAAATCGGCGAGCTGATCTACTGCGTCCAGTTGCGCATGGCGCAGCTCCTCGAGGAAGCGGCCGGCCACCTACGCAGCAAATGAAACAAGGCCGGGAAAACCCGGCCTTTCTACTTCCGCATCCTGACGCACCCGCCGCAGACATGCCCGGTATTGTGCTGAACTCTGACAGCACGATCATCCCACAGGGCAATCATGTCGAAATCCTTGACGTTGGTGATTCGCAGCCCGCTCAAGCCCTGTTTTTCAAGCCAGGCCGCCACGATAGGGATTTGCCCAGGATCGCTAGCCCGAGCCGTGAAAATACGCACCTCGACCCCTTGCGCCAGCCAGTCCGTTACCCGCGAGAGCATGGGTCGCAGCGGCTCGCCGATCCCGCCGTTGGATCGATCAAAATGGGCCAGCGTGCCGTCCAGATCAACGCCGATCCATCCTCGTCTCATGGCTGCCCAGCCGGCGCATCAGCCCCCACCGCTAACTCATACGGCCGGAAACGGATCACCTCCTCGCCCAACCACTCATTCACCTCTTTCATCCGCGCCTGCAGCGGTGCGATCTCGTTGGCGTTGAACACCTTGGCCGCCTTCTCGGCATCGCCGAAGCCGCCGGTGTTGTTCGGAATCACGCCCATCAGCTGCGGCGGCACGCGGTGCGCGGCCAGCTGGTCGTCACGGGTCACGTTCTTGATCGACGCGAACTCATCCTTCGCTGCCACCTCGCTCACCGGAATGATCTGCAGGCCGTCCTTCTTGCCGTTCGGCGCGTAGACGAACAGGTTGCGGAAATTGCCCGGGCCCTTAGCGTTCTTCAAAGCCTCGCGCAGGTTGTCCACGTCCTCCTGCTGCTGTGCCGGATCGGTCAAATACAGAATGAAGCCTGCGTGCGAACCGTTCTTGTAGTACTTGCGACGGAACAGCGTCGCGCTCTCGTTCAACCAGGCCGAATGCAGTGCCGGGATGTACTCCGGCAGACCATAGATTTCCTGATTCACATCCGGCTCCAACAGGTGGAACACCCTGCCCTTCTTGAACTCGTGCGCCTCGTTCCACTTCGGGATAAACCAGTAGGTGTCCAGATCCAGCCCGCGCCGCGTGTATTTCGCCTTCGACGGCTTCAAGCGCAGCGGCTCGCGCAGCATCGAATCGCGGCGCTCCAGGTAGGCATTGCCGAAGATGATGAACTCGTGCGCGAAGATCGAAAAATCCGTCCGTGACAACATCCGGTGCGGCTCGAAGCAGCTCACCAAGATGTTCCGCTTCACGATCATCGCCGACGCATGATGCACCGCCGAACGGCTCGACTTGGCCAGGCCATCCAGCGAAATCGGCGGCTCATACCACTTGCCGTTATCCGGGCACTCCAGGAAGTCCAGAATCTCCCGGCGATCGAGCACCGCCTCCGGGTCGCCAAAGGCAAAAGCCTCCATCCGGCCGCCAGCTGCGGTCGACGTCATTTCAGGGGTCGAATTCATCCAAAAATCTCCATTCGTGATTGATTGCTGGCCGAGCGCCCTTCCAGCGGCTCGTTCGCCAGTGCGTGCATGCAGGCCCACGCCAGATCCGCGTGGCTTGTTTCCTCGCTGCGCCCGGCCTCGAACGTAAATTGCCGGCCGCTCTGCGTCGTCGTCTTCTTGATCGCCATGAAGCTGGCCGCGAAATCCGTCCAGCCGGCATCGAACTCCAGCCGGCCCTTGCCGACCACATCCATCGCCTTCAGCACCAGACGTACCTTCACCTCAGGGCTGTACTGGAAGCCGCGCACCCTGGGGAAGAATTTCTGCACCAGCTCGAACACCGCATCGCCGATGCCCGTGCGGTCGATGCCGATGAACGTCACGTTGTAGGCCTCGCACACCTTCTTGATCCGCTCCGCCTGCTCCTCATAGCGCATCCCCTTGAACTGGACGCGATCAAGCACGCGGAACTTGCCGCCCTCCACCGCCGGCGGCGCCAGCACGACCAGGGCGGCGCTGTCGCCGCTGCGGCTCGGGTCGTAGCCGACCCACACCTCTTTCCAACCCAGCGGACGCGCCGCGAACGGCTTGAAGTCCTCCCACAACGTCCAGGAATCCACCATGCAGCGCTGTAGGTCGGCCAGCGGAAACACGCTCTGGCCATCGTCGATGAACTCGCACATCAGCAAGTTGAGGAATTCCTCCGGGGAGTACTCCTGGCGCAGCTGATCGATATCGAACAGGTTGCAGCCGCCGGCCAGCGCATCCAGCACCGTCACCATCTGCCGCCACTGGCCATCCTCGCAGCGCCGGCCCTCCTTCAAGGCCGCATGGCTCACATCCAGCTTGATCTTGTCTGCCGTCGCCCGGCCCTTGTTGGCCAGCTCGCCCGTCCAGAACGGATACGCCTCGTGCGACATCGCCGACGGCGTCGAGAAGTAGGTCAGCCGCCAATGCTTGTGCATCGCCATGCCGGACGCCACCTTGCGGAACTCCTGGAATTTCGGAATCCAGAAGTACTCGTCCATATAGACGTTGCCGTGATACGACTGCGCCGTCCGGCTGTTCGTGCCCAGGAAATACAGCGACGCGCCATTCGGCAGCACGATCGGATCGCCCTCGAGCTCAACGTCTGCCACATCCGCCGCGAACTGCTTGATGTAGCCCTTGAACACATGCGCCTGCGCCTTCGACGCCGACAGGAAAATCTGGTTACGCCCGGTCTCCAGCGCATCGCACAGCCCTTCCCGCGCGAAATACCAGGTCGCCCCGATCTGCCGCGACTTCAGCAGGTTGCGCACCCGCTCCACCAGTCCAGCTCGGTACCAGTGCTTCTGGTACGGGAATAGACTCTCCATGAAGGCATCGACCAGCTTCTCCTGCTGCTCCTCGCTGATCTCGTTGCGCTTCGGCTTCTTGCGTGTGCCGGCCCGCGTCTTCTCGTTCCGGTTCTCGACCTTCGGATTCAGATCGGCCTCGTTGCCGTCCTTCGAATACTTCTTCACCCGAGCCAGGCGCTCCATCTGCCGGCCGATCAGGTCGATTTCCTTGTAGTCCTTGCCCTCCTTGTCCGGCTTGGCCACCAGCACCATCATCCGCGCCTCGAGGCTCAGCTCGACGCGCTCGACCGGGTCGAACTTGTCCCACTGGTCGCGTCGCTTCCAACTGTGTATCGTGGGCACCTTCTCGCCGAGGTGCTCGGCGATGCGTGCCACGCGCCAGCCCTGCCAGTACAAATCACGGGCGCGGCGCCGGGGATCGATCTCCGGAGCCAGGGTCGATTCTGTCGAAGCGGATTCAGGCAAGGCAGCAGTCATGGGAGCCGAGGCTACCCGCGCGCGCGATGCCCACAGCACACAATAGGTTGTAAGCAAAATGGCTACACCCGGAAGCCTTTGCCCGGCTTTTGCGGCTGTCCGACACTGCCCCGGTCACTTCGCAAACCCGACCGGAGCCCCACATGCCCCTCTCCAAACCCTTCGTCATCGCCACCGAAGGTCCGACCATCGACGGCCGCACCATCAGCCGCCAGTGGATCACCGACATGGCCAAGAACTACTCGCAGAAGGTCTACACCGCCGTCGCCAACCTGGAGCACTACCTGTCCAGCCTGCCGGACGGCATCTTCAAGGCCTACGGCAAGATCGTTTCCCTTTCCACCCAGGAAGCCGAGATCCTCGGCGAGAAGAAGATGCAGCTGCTCGCCGTCGTCGATGCCAGCCCGGACATCGTCGCGCTCCAGAAAAAAGGACAGAAGGCCTTTGCCTCGATGGAAGTCGGCCAGATCGGCAGCGGTAGTTTCTACCTGACCGGCCTCGCCTTCACCGACAAGCCCGCCTCGCTCGGCACCGAAACCATGAAGTTCAGCTTCTGCGGCGCCCCAGGCGAGCGCTACGCCTTCAAGGAAGAAGTCGCCATCGAATTCGAGGCTGAAGAGAAGCCCAGCGACGGCGAATCCTTCGCCGCCAAGATCAAGGCCATGCTCTTCGGGCAAAAGAAGAATCAGGACGAGCAGTTTGCCGACCTGCGCACCGCCGTTGAAGCCATCGCAGAAAGCCAGAAAGCCCTGCTCGACCGCTTCGCTGCGCAAGACAAGGCGACCGCCGAATTCGTTGCGGGCGAACTGAAAGAAAGCGATTTCACCAAGCGCCTGGATGACCTGACAAAAAACTTCGCCGACCTCGAGAAGAAGCTCGCAACCACTGATGGCGACGATAAAGGCCGCCCGCCCGCCGCCGGTGGCGACGGATCGATCAAAACCGACTGCTAATCAAAACCGAACCGCATCTACGGAGAACACAACATGCGCAATGAAACCCGCCTGGCGTTCAACGCCTACGTCGCCGCGATCGCTCAGCTGAATGGCGTGCCTTCGGCAACTGAAAAATTCACGACGGCCCCATCTGTTCAGCAGACTCTGGAGCAGCACATTCAGCACTCCAGCGAGTTCCTGGGCATGATCAACAACATCGGCGTCATCGAACAGTCCGGTGAAAAAATCGGCCTCGGCATTGGCACGACGGTCGCCAGCACCACCGACACGACCGCTACCGACCGCGTGCCGACAGACCCGACGACGCTGGATAACACGGGTTACCTGTGCACCCAGACCAACTTCGACACCGCGCTCAAGTATTCGAAGATCGACGCCTGGGCCAAGTTCAAGGACTTCCAGGTCAAGTTGCGCGACGCCATCCTGCGCCGCCAGGCCCTCGACATCATCACCATCGGCTGGAACGGCACTAGCCGCGCCGCGACCAGCGACCGAGTGGCGAATCCACTGCTGCAAGACGTCAACAAGGGCTGGCTGCAGAAGGCACGCGACAATGCCGCTGCACGCGTCATGACGCAGATCGGCGCGACCGGCAAGATTCAGATCGGCGACGACCGCACTCTGGCCCAGGGGTATAAGAACCTCGACGCGCTGGTCATGGACATGGTTGATAACCTGCTCGATCCCTGGTACCGCGAAGATACAGAACTGGTGGCCATCATGGGCCGCGACCTGCTGTCCGATAAGTACTTCCCGCTAGTCAACAAGGCACAGGACAACGTCAACAAGATCGCAGCCGACGTCATCCTCAGCCAGAAGCGCGTCGGCGGCCTGCAGGCGGTTCGCGTTCCTTACTTCCCTGCCAACAAGATCGTTGTCACCCGACTGGACAACCTCTCGCGCTATTACCAGGAAGGCGCCCGTCGTCGCACCATCGTCGACAACGCCAAGCGCGATCAGGTTGAAAACTACGAGTCTTCAAACGACGCCTACGTCATCGAAGACTACGGCCTGTTCTGCGCCGCCGAGAACATCGAAATCGTCTGATCGTAAAGCAGCCCCGGGCGGTGCCATTTCCGGCGCCGCCCGACCAGGAGACCCCCATGCGCCACAGCCCAGCCCGCGCCCACTATCAGCAGTCCATCGCCGCTCAATCCCCGGCCGAAGACCAGCCGCTCGACCGCAACGCCGCCACTGTCTACGAGCTCATGCTCTTCAAGCTCGCCGAAGACAAACGCCGCCTGAAGGACATCCAGTCCATCGAGCGCAAGGCCGAGGTCAAGGCCCAGCTGCTGCCGGAATACATGCCGTGGATCGAGGGCGTGCTCGAAGGCGATAGCGGCCGGCAGGACGACGTGCTGATGACCGTCTTCGTCTGGTCCATCGACATCGGCAACTTCGAACTGGCGCTCAAGATCGGCGGCTACGCCATCGGCCATAAGCTGGTCATGCCCGACCAGTACAAGCGCGACGTGCCCTGCGTGCTGGCCGAGGAAATCGCCGACTACGCCCTCAAGCAGGACGAAGCCGGCATGGTTCAGCAGCAGCCGCACATCGCCGAAGCCATCGCCCTGACCGCCGACTGCGACATGCCGGACGAAGTGCGCGCCAAGCTCTACAAGGCCAACGGCTACACCCTGCGCACCGCCGGCACCGCCCTGGGCAAAACCGACCTTCTGACCAAGGCGCGCGATTTCCTCGCCCGCGCCCTGCAGTTGCACGACAAGGTCGGCGTCAAGAAGGACATCGAGCGTCTCGACACGCTGATCAAGAACTCGCCGCCTGCGGTCGACGCCGAGAAATCGGCCGAAGCCGGCAACGGCTGACACCGAGCGGACCCCGCACCTGGTCGGCTCGGATGGCACCGACGCTTCTCTCCTTGTCGCCGGCCCGCCATCCGACCACCGACCACTTCACCGAAAGGAACACCGATGAACTTCATCCGTAAGCACCTCTTCATCACGATGCTCGCCCTGGGCGCCCTGCTCGGCGGCTTCATTTCCGGCGGTGCGCACGCCGGCGCCCTCACCGACTACGCCGAGAACAAGCTGGTCGACGCCACCCTGCGCGGCCAGGCCATCGGCACCCCGGCGACCTGGTACATCGCCCTCTTCACCGACACCTGCACCGACGCCGGGCCCGGTACCGAAGTCAGCACCTCGGCCACCGGCTACGGCCGCCAGTCGGTGAGCGCCTCTCTGGCCAACTGGGCAGGCACGCAGAGCGCCGGCAGCACCGTCGCCTCCAGCGGCACCGGCGGCACCACCAGCAACAACAACGTGATCACCTGGAGCCAGTCGACCGCCGCCTGGGGGACGATTCAATCCGTCGGCTGGATGGATGCCAGCACGGCCGGCAATCGCTGGATCTGCATCAACCTCACCAGCTCACTGGCCGTCTCCGGCTCTGGCTTCACCGTCAGCTTCGCCGCCGGCACGCTCTCCTTCCAGATCGACAACTGATCCGGATGATGCACCGTGGCGACCGTCACCCATCGCGTCACCACGCCCAGCACCAGCAACGCCTCCAGCTACGCCAGCGGATCATTCACGCCTGCCGTCAATGATCTGCTGGTCGTCGGCGTCATCGCCTCCGGCACCATCGCCGCCGGGTCACTCAGCTCATCGGCCGGGCTGACCTTCAGCAAGATCGGCTCAGCCGTCAAGAACGCCTCGGCCGACACCCTCTACCTGTTCATCTGTAATGAACTGGTCTCCGCTGCCTCGGCGCAGACCGTCACCTTCAGTTGCATCGGCGATTCCGCCACCGGCGCCATCGTCAGCGTCATCTCGGTGTCCGGCATGAGTCGAACCGGCGCTTCAGCCGATGCGAAATTCGCCGTCCAGAGCAACGGCGCTGCCGCCGCAACCCCCACCGTCGCCCTGGGCGCTGCTGCTGACACCGGCAATGCCCTGATCGGCTTCCTCGGCAACGGCACCAGTCCGGCAACGCTGACACCGCCGACCAGTTGGAGTGAGCTATTCGACTCGACCGGCTACTCGACGCCGACCACCGGCCTCGAAGTCGCGTCGATCAACAGCGGCTTCACCGGCAGCACCGTCACATGGGGTAGCACCTCCGGTACCGCCTTCTGCGCCCTGGTCGTCGAGCTCGACACCACCACCCCGCTCAATGCCGTGGCCACGGGTGGCGACACCGCAGACGGAACCGCCGACCTCATCGCCAGCGTCGCCATCGAGGCGGCCGGATCGGCTCAGGCAGACGGCACGGCGACCGGCGATGCCCAGCAGGCCGGCGGCCCCCTCGATGCCAGCGCCGCCGGCTCGGCGCAGGCCATCGGCTCCGCCTCGCTCGTCGCCCAGGTCGCCGCTGCCGCCATCGGCGTGACCGTTGCCAGTGGCTCGGCAACCGCCAGCCTCGGCGCTGCCCTGTCGGGTACCGACCAGGCACAAGCGGGCGGCACGGCTACCGCGGTCGCCAGTGTCGGCATTCAAGCCGCCGGACTTGCCCAGGCCGCCGGGCAAGCCGGCCTCTCGGCCGCCATCCTGATCGCCGCCGCCGGTGCAGCCCTGGCCAGCGGCAACGCCGCGCTCTCCGCCCGGCTGGAAGCCATGGCTGCCGGCAATGCGCAGGTATCCGGCACGGCCAGCCTCGGCGCCAGTCATCCGCTGAGTGCCGCCGGTCTGGCGCAGGCAGGGGGTACGGCCGGCATCGCCGCTTCAGTCCTGATCGCCGGTTCGGCCGCGGCACAAGCCGCCGGCAATGCCACCCTCGCCGCTCAACTGCAGGCCATGGCCAGCGGTGCCGCCCAGGTGCAGGGGAATGCGCAACCCGGGCTGCAGGCGCCGCTCGCCGGTACCGGCGCGGCTGCCTCCAGTGGCCAGGCTGTCCTGCGCGTCACCATTAACCTCAGCGCCAGCGGAGCCGCCACGGCTGGCGGATCGGCAACGGCCGGTAACGCCGGCCAAGGCGCCCTGCAAGCCTCCGGCCAGGCCGAAGCCACCGGCACCGCTTACGCCACCCTGCGGGTCGGCCTGCAGGCTGACGGTTCGGCGCAGGCCAGTGGCAATGCCGAGGCCACGCTCACCGAACTGGATCAACTTGTTGCCATCGGCACGTCGACCGCAGCCGGCCAGGCCGTGCTCTCCGCCACCGTCATGCTCAGCGCCCAGGGTTTCGTCACCGCCATCGGCGCCGGCGGCCTGGCGGTGGAAGTGCAGCTCGATGCTTTCGGCTCGGCCAATGCCGTCGGTAGCGCCCTGCTCTCGGATCAGCCTGTCCTGACGATCCGCTATCCCCTGCGGCTTCGCGCTCAACCGGCCGGCAAGCCGCAGCTTCTGACCGACGCGCAGCGCTCGGCGCGGCTGGTCGCCGGTGCCTCCCGCACCATTCAACTTCACCACGAGGTCACGCATGTTCACTGACACCTGGACGGTCGGCGAGACCGCCCGCCTGCCCCTGCAGATCACCGACGCCGACAACCTACCGCTCGTCCCCACCGCCGTTCGCCTCTACATCAAGCCCCCAGGCGAGGCTCAGACCACCATCGCCAACCCGCCGGCCGATGCCGATGGCCAGTACCACCACGACCTCGACCTGACGAAGAAGGGCGTCTGGTACTACCGCTGGGAAGTCGACGCGCCGGTCACCGCCGCCGTCGAAGGCGCCATCACCGTCCAGCCGAGCCGCTTTCAGACCTAAGCCGGCGATCTAGGACCGGCCTCGATTCCGCGCGCGCGTGTCAGGCCGGATGATCGCCACATCCTCAACTTCGCCGAGTCCGCCACCATGATCATTACCGCACCGACCGCGCCCGCCAGCGAACCGCCGCTGGTCTCCAGCCCGTTCTGGCCGGAAATCGACCCGGTTGCGATCCGCGAAGAGCAGCGCATCGACAACACCATCACGCCGACCCGGCTTCGCGCCGCGCTGATCGAGGCCATCACCAGCACCAACGACGCCCTGCGCACCTGGCGCATTGCCCGGGTCGAGCTTGGCGAAACCACGCTGGCCGGCATCGATGCCGATGAGGTCGACGGCATCAGCGTGCTTGTCCATCGCTACCAGCGCGCCGTCGGCTGCCTGACGAAAGCCTTGCTCCTCGAGCGCATGCGCGATTTCGACGCCACCGGCAAGGGCGACAAGAAGGCCGAAGCGCTGACCGACCCCATCGACGATTGCCGCCGCGACCACCTCAACGCCCTCGCCGCCATCCTCGGCCGGCCGCGCAACACGGTGGAGCTGATCTGATGCAGGTCATCGCGCACCAGGGCGACTCGGTCGACGGCCTGTGTTGGCGTCATCTCGGCAGCAGCGCCGTTCTCGAGCAGGTGCTCGAGGACAACCCTGGCCTTGCCGCGCTCGGCCCGATCCTGCCCGAGGGCACGCTCGTCCAGCTACCCGACCGGGTGCCGAGCACAACCACCGGCAAATCACTTATTCAACTCTGGGACTGAACCATGCCTGAACGCATCATCCACTGGTACGAACAGATCGCCACGGCGGCAATGTTCGCCCTGGTCGGCATCACCATCGGCGTTGGCCAACTGCTGGCCTCACGGGAAATCCTCACCCCACGCATCATCATCGGCCGGGCACTCTCGACCGGCGGCATTTCAATGGCGGCCGGCAGCGCCCTGGTCTGGTTTCCAGACCTGCCCCTGCTTGGCCAGATCGGCATTGCCGCTGCGCTGGCCAGCCTCGGCACCTCCGGTCTCGAACGTGTTTTCCAAAAGTTCATCGACCGGGGGGCCTGACATGTCATCCATCCTGCTTTTGATCCTGCTCGGCCTGCTGATCGCTATCGCCGCCGAAGCCGACATCCACCGTCAACGCCAACACGAAAACGACAAGCGAAGGAAACCCCAATGAGAAAAGGCGACACCGGCTCGCAAGTCACCCAGCTGCAGCGCCAACTCAACCTCGCATCGATCCCTTGTCCGGTCGACGGCTGGTTCGGAGAAAAAACCGAGCGGGCACTCGAAGAATTCCAGCGCCGAAATCGGCTGGTGGTCGACGGCATCGCCGGGCCTAAAACCATTGCCACCTTGGCCGGCATCCCGGACCGGAAATACCTTTCCGAACGCGACCTCGAAAAGGCCGCCGATAACCTCGGTGTCCCGGTTGCCGCCATCAAGGCCGTCAATGAAGTGGAAAGCCTCGGCCGCGGCTTCCTGGACGACGGTCGCCCGGTCATTCTCTACGAGCGCCATGTCGCCTTCCGCCTGCTCGGCGAATCCGGTATGACCTATCCGCAGGCCTGCACCATTGCTGAGCGCTTCCCCAACCTGGTCAATGAGAAGCGTGGCGGCTATGCCGGCGGCCAGGCCGAGTGGTCGCGTCTGTCATCGGCCCGCCAGATCATCCAGGCCGAGATTGCCCAGAGCGCATGCAGCTGGGGGCAATTCCAGATCATGGGCTATCACTGGCAGGACCTCG